>Ga0180219_1000988_pt1 | contig 20011 bp, 14 predicted proteins | sample eDN3rd30CBELigMG_FD_151338 | JGI IMG/M metagenome (GOLD analysis project Ga0180219, IMG submission 151338) | Enriched Miracle-Growth compost microbial communities from Emeryville, California, USA - eDNA 3rd pass 30_C BE-Lig MG (version 2)... ...
CCCAAGAAATACTGTATCGGATCTAAATAATGCTGTCCCATATCACCTAAACCACCACCATCGTAGTCCCAATACCCTCTAAACGTTTGATGCACCCGATGGGCATTATAGGGTTTATATTGGGCGGGGCCCAGCCACATATCATAATTCAGTTCGGCAGGCACCTCTTGTGGAACGAGGTTCTCCCTACCCACCCAATAAAATTTCCAATCGAATCCGGTATGCCGTCCTACGGTCACTTTTAATGGCCATCCCAACATGCCTGTATCGACCAGTTTCTTAATTTTCTTAACCGGCACAGCCATGCCGTAAAAATTATCCTTAAACCTGAACCAAGTGTTTAACCTGAAAATACGACCGTGCTGCTGTACGGCTTCTTTTACGCGCTTCCCCTCACCAATCGTACGCGTCATGGGCTTTTCACACCAGATATCTTTTCCTGCACGCGCTGCTTCGGCAGCCATAATACCATGCCAATGCGGAGGAGTAGCAATATGCACAATATCTACTTCGGGTAATTGGATCAGTTCGCGATAATCGGCTAGCTGTTTGACACTGCTATCGTTGTTCAATTGCTTCATGGCCAACGCTAAATGGCGCGTATCTACATCACAAATAGCAACCGTCTTGGTACCTGCGTAATGAATATGACCACGGCCCATCCCGCCTACACCAATAATTCCTTTGGTAAGATGGTCGCTAGGAGCTAGGTAACCTTGTCCGCCCAATACAAATCGGGGAACGATTGTAAATGCTGCTGCTGCCCATGCAGACTTTTTGATAAAATCCCTTCTGGAGGTACTTTCTGCTTTCATTTGCATTTGGAATTGTTTGTTTTAGTCTCATCAGTCATGCGACTCCTATTGGATAATCGAAGAGCCGCTTATGTTCAATTGGATTGTTATGTATGATTTTAACTCTACCTTGTTCTTGTTTATCATTTATACCATGCACTTCATGGCATTACTTAGGCTACTTATCCTTTCATCCCCTAATCAATGATCCATCAGTTACCTGACGCATTCCGATGATCTGGCTTAAAAGGAACAGACGAATATAAGGCTTTCTACGTGAAAAGCAAATATTTTACTAATAACTTCTGTTTTATTAAAAATATTTTTTATTTAACCTGTAGCTCTGCCAAAACTGGTCGATGATCAGAGGCATAAGTCTCGGGGATCACCGTAGATGATTTGACATGTATACTGCTTTTCGGACTGTACATCACAAAGTCGATGATTCTGTTCGGGTTATCTGCGGGAATGGTTTTTGGACAATCCGGACCGCTACAACTCCGAGCGAATTGCTGATCGAGTATTTGCAACGGGGTACTCCCTTCCACATCATTAAAATCGCCACAAAGAATAACAGGAATCTCACTATTTTTAAATAAATCGACCAATTTTGCTGCTTGAATTTCTCGATGTGGTTTTTTGAGATCGAGGTGTGTACTAGCAAACAAAACAGTTTTCCCGGGTACTGGTTCCACTTTAATGACGGCAACACTGCGCCGCTCTCCTCCTAGTCCAGGTTCCATCGGCAACAGATGGCCTTCTGCATGAACAATGGGGTACTTGGATAAGATGGCATTGCCATATGCCCCATCATAAACGTCAATAGATTTGAAGAAGTAGCAATGCATGCCGGTGAGTGCTGCAAGTTGTTCGGCCTCATGTACATCTGTACCGGAACGTGTAGTCTGCACATCAACCTCTTGCAGTGCGACCAGATCGGGATCTGCTTTTTTAATAACGGCTGCAATGGCGGGTAAGTCTATTTTATCAGGAACAGACGGTGGATTGCCATGATGGATATTATAACTCATTACTTTAATAAAAACTGCTTGTGCGCTACTACTTGTAATAGAGAAAGTAAGGAGGATAACGAAAAATAAAATCTGCTTCATGGGTTTATTTTAAAAAAGGGTCAACAAGTTCTCCTGTTAATTTATATGAATGAACATCCGAAGCCACTCTTCGGCTCCGCCACCAATGACCTATTGTATGGACTTGTGGGCTGTCATCCAGAACGAAGCCTTAGCGGAGTGAAGGATCTTTGCTCAGTGAAGGTGTTTGTTAACCTGAATAAGATGCTTCGCTACGCGCTGCATGACAACCGCACATTCCTTGCAAAACCTTTGTCATCTCATCTCCTTTGGGTTGTCCCAAACACTAGTCCCTCAGGATGACGACTCCACTGCAGTCGTGGTGACGACATACCCCCTTCAAATTTTGTCTAACTGAGTTCGGCTCCTACTTTTTCCAAAAGTAGTTTCGTCTTTTTTATTCCTTCGTCTTCACTCAGTTTATCGCCTTCATACTCAATACCTACATGCCCTTTATAGCCCGCATCTTTCACAATCTTCATCATTTTGAGGTAATCGATCTGCACTTCATTCCCATTACTATCAAAATCATGTGTTTTAGCACTCACACCTTTAGCAAATGGCATCATATCGCTTACGCCCTGATAGCGATCATATTCATAAAAATTTCCAAAATCTGGTAAGCTACCACAATTCTTTTTCCCTACCTGTTTTAAAACAGCGCTTAACCATTGGCCATTAGACGATAACCCACCATGATTCTCGACAATCACATTGATCTTATGTTTGGCAGCAAAATCGCTCAGGCTACCTAAACCATCAACGGCTGCCGTTTTGACTTCTTCGGGCGTACCATTTCCTGCTGCATTGACCCGAATAGCATGACATCCCAAAAACTTAGCCGCTTCTACCCATTTATAATGGTTCTCTACGGCTTGCTTCCGAGTGGCGTCATCCGGAGCACCCAACTCGCCTTCACCGTCAATCATGATGAGTACGTTTTTTACACCATGATCTTTGGATCGTTTCAACATCTCTTTTAAATAAGCCTGATCGTTGGCTTTATCTTTAAAAAATTGATTGACATACTCCACCGCATAAATACCATATTGGGTTGCGGCCGCTGCTGCAAAATCGAGGTTATCCATTTTCTTGGAAAACAACGTACGGTGTAATGACCACTGTGCTAAAGAAAAATCGAAAAAAAACTTTTTCTTGGACGATGCCCATGCATCGAGTGGTAAATTTGGTAATACGGAAAGCCCTAAAGCTCCTACCCCCATTTGCTTTAAGAATTCTCTTCTGTTATTCATTACGACAATATTTTGGTTTGTAATCAGGGGCAATTTAAAAAATTAGTCGTAAAATAAGGTGAATACGAGCCGCGTAATTAAAAATGTTACTTAGTGTTTAGATGTTAGATATGAGATTTTAGATATGAGAAGTATTTAGTATGTAGTACTTAGTATTTAGATATGTGTGTTAGGTAGGTCTTGATACCGTGTAGATATGAAAAGTATTTAGTACTTAGCACAGTATTGAGTAGTTGCGACTGATAGCTTTTTGCTTTTCGCTTTATACTTTTCGCTCTTAAAACGTATCACTTAACACTTATAACTCAAGAGCTTTTTCCTTTTCGCTTTAAGCTTTCCGCCTAAAACGTATCACTTAAAACTTAAAACTTAAAACTCACAACTGGCAACTCACAACTGGCAACTCACAACTCACAACTAACAACTCACAACTCACAACTCACAACTAACAACTGGCAACTCACAACTAACAACTCACACCCCCCTTACACAGCGCGTCCTTCTACCCGTTTGATGTCGGCTCCTAAAGCTTGCAGACGTGTATCAATGTTTTGATAACCCCGTTCAATTTGTTCGATGTTATAGATAATGGACTTCCCTTGTGCTGATAACGCAGCGATCAACAGCGATACGCCCGCTCGGATATCAGGAGAAGTCATTTCAATCCCCCGCAGCTTAAAGGCCTTATTCAGACCGATTACCGTGGCCCGATGTGGATCGCACAGAATAATTTGGGCACCCATATCAATGAGTTTATCCACGAAGAAGAGTCGACTTTCAAACATTTTTTGATGGATTAGCACATTTCCTTTCGCTTGGGTTGCCACAACCAAGACGATGCTCAGTAAATCGGGCGTAAATCCCGGCCATGGCGCATCGGCAATGGTTAATATAGAACCATCGATAAATGTTTCTATTTCATATGTGTCTTGCGGAGGGATATAAAGGTCATCGCCACGACGTTCGAGCTGGATACCCAGTCGACTGAAAACTGTTGGTATAATACCCAGCGCTTCATAGTGCACATCCTTAATGGTTATCTCAGAACCGGTCATGGCAGCCAGTCCAATGAACGAACCGATTTCAATCATATCCGGCAACATGCGGTGTTTCGTGCCATGCAAGGAGGATACTCCTTCAATGGTTAGTAGATTAGAACCAATACCGCTTATTTTGGCTCCCATACTATTCAACATTTTGCAGAGTTGTTGCAGATACGGTTCGCAGGCAGCGTTGTAAATGGTGGTGATGCCCTGAGCGAGCGTTGCGGCCATCACGATGTTTGCAGTTCCCGTTACCGATGCTTCGTCGAGTAAAATATACGTTCCTTTCAGATTGCGGGCATCGATTTGAAAGAAATGATTGTCTGCATCATAGTTGAATTTGGCACCCAGTTTTTCAAGCCCTAAAAAATGGGTGTCTAACCTTCTTCTGCCAATCTTGTCGCCACCGGGTTTCGGGATAGCCGCATGGCCAAAGCGTGCCAATAGTGGCCCCACAATCATAATGGAGCCTCGAAGACTACCTCCTTTGGTTTTGAAAGCGTCGGATTGAAAATAATTGATATCGATGGATTTCGCTTCAAATGTATAAGTATCTGCATTCAGGCGCTCAATAGCCACTCCCAAGTCTCCGAGTAACTCAATTAATTTATTGACATCCTTGATGTCGGGGATATTACTGATCGTGATTTTATCGGATGTCAACAAAACCGCCGAAAGTATTTGCAAGGCTTCATTTTTAGCCCCTTGTGGTATAATTTCTCCTTTTAATGGTTTGCCACCATATATCTCAAATGCATTCATGAAGCGATGATAAACGTTAAAAACTAAACCGGCCTTTATCTATCTGAGCCGCCTGAAAGGACATGGATGATAAAAGGCCGGTTAAAAATAGGAATAAAATAAGACTAAAAGCGTTTCCGCTTTTTACCTCCATTGTTTTGATTTTTATTTTGTTGCTTATTCTTTTGGCCACCATTATTCTGTTGATTGCCACCGCTTTTTGTACGATTTCCCGGAGGCGGGGTTTTGAACTCCAGTTTGGTGAGGCTTACATCATTACCCAATACCAGTTCCTGATCAGACATTTCTTTTAAATCATCAATGATGTGTTCATCACTTACAGAGTCCTTGTTCCAAGTAACATAAGCCATTTTCATAAAATTGGCCATAGACTGCACCATATTTTTCTTCCGTTCCGTATCTTCAATCTTTTTTGCACGGTCGATCATCAGCTCAATGGTGTACCCATAGTGCTTGTACTTGATACGATGTTGCGGATAATTCAATGTCTCGGGTTTGGCGTGTATGGCACCAGGTTCTGGTTTGGGATAAGGAGAATCCACATCAATTTGAAAATCGGATATGATGTGCAGGTGATCCCACAATTTGTGTTTAAAATCAGAAACATCCCGAAGGTGTGGATTTAAAAATCCCATTAAATCGATCACCACTTGTGCATGTCGATTACGTTCTTCTTTCGTTGGGAGCGTACAGATATAAGCTACCATATTCTGCACATTACGGCCGTACTCGGCCAGGATTAATCTTTTTCGGGTGCTATTATAATCAAATTCCATATTTTTACTTTAGTTACCAGTTGCGAGTTGTCAGTTGCGCGTAGTAAAAAGATATCAAACTCGATATCACTGATATTCATAACGCACAACTCGGAACTTAATTGTTAACGATTCTAAGTTTTGCAAATTTAAGCAACAATTGCTTTTGTCCTAATTCTTTGAAAAAAATAGTTGCTTTTATGTCGGGTTTATTACCTTCAAGATGAACTACTTTACCGAATCCAAAACGTTCGTGCTCTACTTCCATGCCTACTTGAAGGCCACTGGTATCCGACGGCGCAAAACCGGGTGATGGCTGATGCGCTTTAGGCAATATGGAAGTAGTTTTTTGTACCACCTTCGGTTTTGGCTTGGTAAATATTTCTTGGTTCTGCCCCCAGCTACTTCGTTCTTTTGCGAACGTATCGTCACTGTTTGGCCGCGGCATGGGAGCTTGAAAGTCGAGCGCTAGATAACGGGGATCGATCTCATCGATGAAGCGGCTAGGCTCGCAATTGTTCAATGTGCCCCAACGATAACGTGATGTAGCATACGATAGGGTTAATTTTTTCTCCGCACGGGTAATGGCCACATAAAAGAGCCGTCGTTCTTCTTCCAGTTCGCTGCGCGAGTTGAGGGATAATTGCGATGGGAAAAGATTTTCTTCCAGGCCAACAATAAAGACTTGCGAAAATTCCAAGCCCTTGGAGGAGTGGATGGTCATCAATGAGACGGTATCGGCATTCGGATTTTTGTCGTTATCGTCGTTTGTTAATAGGGCAATATCTTGCATGAATACATCCAACCCTTTCTCTTCGATGTCTTCGCGCTCGCTAAATTCCTTGATCCCGTTTAAGAGCTCCTGGATGTTTTCATAGCGATTTAAACCTTCTACTGATTTATCTTCATATAGATCTTTCAGGATGCCGGAATGTTGGGCAATGTGTAAGGCCGTATCGTAGGCACTGTTGCTTTTGGCTATCACCTGGAAGCTCTGGATCATGGATCCGAAGGGGTATACCGCACCCGCCGTCCGGCCATCCAAAAAGTGTTGGGGGTTGGTAATGACTTCCCAAATACTTTTTTGATGTTGATCGGCTGCAATGAAAATACGATCAACGGATGTGTCGCCAATACCCCGTCGTGGATAGTTAATGACCCGTTTCAGTGCTTCCTCATCATTTGGATTGAATGTCAACCTGAAATAGGCGATCAAGTCTTTAATTTCCTTGCGTTGATAGAATGAAGTGCCTCCATAAATTTTATACGGTATGTTGAGTTTCCGGAGAGCCTCTTCCATCGCACGCGATTGTGCATTGGTACGGTATAAAATAGCAAAATCCTTAAATCTCAAGGAGTGCAGTGATCGATCCTGCAAGATGCTTTCAGCCACCATTTTACCTTCCTCATTATCACTAAAAGCCCGAACAACTTTGATCTTATCGCCCGTTTCATTATCAGAAAAGACATTTTTTTTCAGCTGATTCTTATTGTTTGCAATAATACTATTCGCTGCGTTGACAATGTTCTGCGTAGACCGGTAATTTTGCTCCAATTTGAAGACGCGAAGATCGGGGTAATCCTTTTCAAAATTTAAGATATTCTGAATGTTGGCCCCCCGGAATGCATAGATACTTTGTGCATCGTCGCCCACTACGCAGATATTCTCATGGATTGCTGCCAGGCGTTTAACGATGAGGTACTGCGAAAAATTGGTGTCTTGATACTCATCTACCATCAAGTATTTAAACTTGGTTTGATACTTATATAATACCTCCGGATGCTCTTTTAATAACACATTGGTTTTGAAAAGTAAATCATCAAAATCCATGGCGCCGGCCTTGTAGCATCGCTGTGTGTAGGTCAAGTAAATCTGCCCGAGATTACCACGCCCACCCGATTGATCTTCAGCTTGTATCTGCGGATTTTTCTGGTATTCAGCTGCCGATATGAGGTTGTTTTTGGCTGCAGAAATGCGATTATATACAAAATTAGCGTTGTAAAGCTTATCGTCGAGCTGCATTTCCTTGAGGATAGCACGAATTAAGCTCTTACTATCGTCCGTGTCATAAATGGTGAAATTGTTCGGATATCCAATCAAATTGGCCTCTACCCTTAATATTTTAGCAAACACAGAATGGAAGGTGCCCATCCAGATGTTTTTTGCCTCACCACCTACCACCTTCGTAATCCGTTCGCGCATTTCTTTGGCAGCTTTATTGGTAAAGGTTAAAACCAATATGTTAAAGGGATCTACTCCTTTTTGTATCAGGTGGGCTACCCGATAGGTTATAACACGTGTCTTTCCAGATCCTGCACCTGCTACGATCATTACAGGGCCTTCTGTCTGTTCAACTGCTGCCCGCTGAGAAGGGTTTAATCCTTGTAAGTAATCCAAAATTTCCTCGTTATTTTATTGGATGAATTCAATTAATTGTGTTCACTTTAAAGATGTCTGCTGCCTCCGTGGCCTTGGTCAGCTTAACGCTTTAAAACCGTGAAAGATTTAAGACTGTAAAGATAGGAAATAGATTTTAGATATGAGAAGTTAGATTTTAGATATGAGATGTGAGATGTGAGAAGTATTTAGATATGAGATATGAGATTTTAGATATGAGATGTTAGAAGGATTAAGTTCTAAGCTAAGTACATACTTCTTACAACGTATCACTTAAAACTTATAACTCAAGAGCTTTCCGTTTTCAGCTTTCCGCTTAATTTTGTATTTTCAGCACGAATTTTCATAAACTCAACAGCATGCGAAACATACCGCTCTTTTTTCTATATATGATGTTTTTTCTAGGAATTGCCGGATGTACATCCAAGGGACAGACCGGAACTGGAGAAAAGGTGGGGGGCGAATGGAAGCCTCTTTTCAATGGTCAAGATATCAACGATTGGATGGTAAAGATCCACCACCATGATTTTGGTGTTAATTATGCCCATACCTTCCGTGTGGTAGATGGTACCATACAAGTACGATACGATGGTTATGGCGATTTTAACGATCAATTTGGTCATTTATATTATAAAACACCCTATTCGTACTATCATTTAAAGTTGGAATATCGGTTTGTAGGCGAATTGCAAAAAGGAGCCCCATCTTACACATTGCGCAATAGTGGCGTCATGTTTCATTCACAAGATCCTCGAACGATGCCTAGAGAACAGGATTGGCCAATTTCCATCGAAATGCAATTTTTGGGTGGGTTAGGTGATGGAAAGCCCCGTCCAACTGGAAACATGTGTTCGCCGGGAACCAATGTGGTATATCAAGGTAAGATAGCCGATTCACACTGTTTAAATTCGAGTTCAAAAACATACGATGGCGATCAATGGGTACATGCCGAATTGATTGTACTGGGCGATTCGCTTATCACGCATATCATCGAAGGAGACACGGTCTTGCAATATACGCAGCCACAGATAGGGGGGGATGTGGCTAATGGGTACGATCCGAAAATCAAAATCGATGGGAAATTACTTAAAAGTGGTTATATCGCTTTACAGAGTGAGGGGCAACCGGTCGATTTCCGGAATATACAAATCAAAGATCTTTCATCGGTCTATCTTCCAAAATAAGAAAAAGGTATGCAAGTATCCTATCCTTTTAATGTTCGGGTGTATGGTTTGCTGGTGAACGAACACCAAGAGCTACTGGTAAGTGATGAAGAAGAATTCGGAACGCGATTCAGTAAATTCCCCGGCGGTGGATTAGAGTATGGCGAAGGTTTGCGCGATGCGCTGAAAAGAGAGTATCAAGAAGAATGTTTCGTAGCTATTGAGGTGCTCGAGCATATTTATACAACCGATTTCTTTGAACACTCTTATTTTAACGATAGCCAAATTATTTCCATATATTATCGGGTGAAGAACACCACACCATTTGATTTAAAATTTAAAACGGTAGCATTTGACTTTGATGGTGTGGAAGGTGAAATATTCCAATCTTTTCGCTGGGTAAGATTAGATGCTATCCAACCCACCGATCTGACTTTTAAGACCGATCGGGTTGCCTTAGCTGAGTTTTTGAAGCATTACGCTCCTTGAGGGCGAATGCATTCAGAAAATTAAAGGAACTTTTATTTGCGGCAACCGCCGCATGTGTTTACTTTTCTCTTGAAAGAAAAGTAACAAAAGTTCAAGGCTTCATGATCTTCGCTAAAAAATTGGCACCACCCACAATGAAGTGGAGCCGTTCGTTTCACTTCACTTCTTCACTTCATTTCCTATCCATCCCACCACCAATTTTTCTTAACGCGAATCTCCTGAGGCCGTTCAGCCAACGCACGAGCCCGTGGGGTTGTACTACTAACACGCCTAGTTGCTACCGTCGCCAGTTATGCACATACCATTCCGAAGCACGAAAATGGCCTAGGTCTGTGGAGGCAGCCATCGGCAGTCGGCATGCCTTAGTATCATGTTCAGCGAAGCTTGCAGCTAGGTAGCAAAAGAAGAAACGAAGGGTTTGGTAGTGTGTTGGAGTGGCTCCTTTTGCGGCCGGGCATGCCGGCAACGAATGGCAACGGAACAGGCCAGCCAGGCATTTTGCTTACTTTGTTGCGGACAAAGTAAGAACACCTCCGTGCGTTCCGCACGGAAGACCTTTGCGCGATAGGAATAAAATGAAAATTGATTAAAATAAAAGTTCCTTTTCTTTAAATAATTACCTTTTATATCCATCTAAAAATTGCTTATTTTCTAAATAAGCAATTTTGTTCATTTTGTTCACTTCACTCTAAAGGCACTTGTTAAATAAAAATATAAGTAGCTTTACAGTGAAATGTATTTTATAAACCTGATATTCATTTTAATATGTTTTTCTTTTAGCGCAAATGCCCAAGTGTTTTCGGCAGCACGTTATTGTGCTATGGGTAATACAGGCACTGCTTTGCAAGGAGTAGAGAGTTTAACAGCCAATGTAGCGGGGATTGCTGCGCTTTCGGAACCTATAGTGGGTGTTTATTATCAACAACATTTTCTGAGTACCTCTATCCGAACACAGGGGGCATTGCTGGCATGGCCTACTCAATGGGGTGTAGTGGGGGTGAATTTGATGGATTACGGCATTCGGCAGACCTACAGCGAACTCCAAGCAACGGCTACGTATGCACGCCATTTTGGCCATCGGCTTTATGCTGCTTTGGGTGTAGCCTATCATCAGTTGCACATCCAATCGTATGGCACCAGTCGCGCATACACGGTAGATGTAGGCCTGCAATATCGCATCCAACCCAATTGGTTGGTAGGCGTGCAATTGTCTAACCCTGCGCAGGCCGCTTATGATTATAGCCTATATGCGGTTATACCGGTATATCTTCGTGTAGGCACATCTTATCGATTGCACCAACATCTGTTGGTTACTGCGGATCTGGAAAAAGTGCTTTATCGAAAGAAGAATGATGCACGTGCTGGGTTAGAGTTTCAACCCAATGATTGGATTCGCATCCAAGGTGGGGTCGGGCTCAACGAATTGACGCAGTTTTGTGGCTTTGGGGCTGCTTATAAGCATACCATCTTCCAGCTAACCGCTGTGATTCATTCCCGTTTGGGCGTATCACCTCAGTTATTTCTTGCCTATGCTTTTTAAATCAACCGTACTAGGTGGCTGTATGTTTTTCTTCTTGGGCATGGTTCATGCACAACGTGGAGACGATTTGCTTATGGAGCAATTGATGGAGTCTATAGCAGATGAATTGCCTGAGGAGACGGATTACAGTGAGCTGACGCAAATATGGCACTATTACCTGGAACATCCTATCGATTTGAATAAAACCAATGGGCAGTCGCTAATTGCCTTACAATTTCTTTCACCATTACAAGTTCATGCTATGCTGGATCATCGTCAATATGCGGGTCCTTATACCTCTGTAAATGAGCTTCAAACGATTAAAGGATTACCGCTCGAGTTGATTCGCTTGTTGATTCCCTTTGTCCGTGTTGGACCTCCAAACAACCTGCAGATAGATCGTTTATTAGCAACCGGAAAACATGATTTAATGCTACGTTATGGCCGTGTTTTAGAGACCCAACAGGGGTATGCCATTACCGATACTTCGCGTTCGCGGTACCTGGGTACGCCGGCGCAGTATTTCGTGCGGTATCGTTATCAGTCGGCACCGCATTTATTGATCTCTATGAATATGAAAAAAGATGCAGGAGAACCCTTTTTTACTAATAAACAACGACTTGGTTTCGATTTTTATTCGGCTAGCATCGATCTGCAAAATCGGCGCAGATGGGAACACCTCATCCTGGGCGATTATACCCTGCAATTTGGCCAAGGATTGGCATTATGGAACGGGCTTAGTTTTGGAAAGGGCTCATTGATCCAAAATGTGGCTAAGCAAGGGCAGGGGCTCCGCGCTTATAGCTCTACCAATGCTTATGCCTTCTTTAGGGGAATGGCAGGTACCTATCGTACAAAACACATGACGCTGAGTCCTTTTGTTTCTTATAAACCATTGAGTGCTACCCCGGTTAATGAGGATGGTCCGTCTATTTATAGCGCCATTCGTAAAGGTGGGCTCCATCGAACGCCGAATGAATTGACTAACCGATATAATGCACATGAGTTTCTTTTTGGTATGAATGCGCAATTGCAATGGAAGGCCATCACGATCGGGGCAAACATCATGCACACACGCTTAAGCGGCCGCTTATTACCCCGTGATGCGCTGTATAATACATTCGTTTTTAGGAGGAATGAATTAACGAATAGCAGCCTATATTATAGTTATGGCTTCCAGAATGTCTATCTTTTTGGTGAGCTGGCCAAAAGCTGGGATGGAGGCATCGCCTATACCAATGGGCTGATCGCAACACTTTCACATGAACTTTCGGTGGTGCTGCAGCACCGAAACTACCAGAAGGATTATCATACATTTTACGGCCAGGCAATCGCAGAGGGGAGCGGGGTAGCGAACGAAAATGGTTTTTATTCTGGCTTGATTTTTCAACCGAATAAACGCATCATTTGGGTGGCTTATGTTGATTATTTTAAATTCCCTTGGTTTCGTTATCGTGCGGATGCTCCTTCAGATGGCCGCGATCTATTGACACAGTTTAGCTTTACGCCCCATAAACGTAGCAAGTTCTCTTTCCGATATCGCTTTCGACAAAAAGCCGAAAATGCGGATGGTGTACAGACTACGGTTCAGTTGGATGCCGTGAAACGCCATCAGCTACGGATGGAGATGCAATTTCAACTGAATGAATCTTGGAGATTGCGCGATAGATGCGAAGGTGTCTTCTATCAGAAAGCAGTAGACAAACAACGGGGTTGGCTGTTCTACCAAGATGTCATTTATAAACCGAAGCAATTACGTTTATCAGGCAATATACGTTTGGCTTATTTCCGCACATCTGATTATAAAGCCCGTATCTACGCGTTCGAAAACGATGTCTTATATGCCTCATCTTTCCCTTTTTATAGTGGTCAAGGGTTTCGTTATTATGTAAACTGTCGGTATCGGCTCCGAAAAGGGGTAGATGTCTGGTGTCGGTACGGCTCCTTCATCTATCCAAAAGATACGACCGTCGGTACAGGGCTGAATACCATTGAAGGCAATCACCAATCGGAAATTAAATTGCAAATGCGCTTTCAATTTTAATACCTATGGACGATTGGATAGCTTGTATGCGCGCGAAGGCACCTTTCGTTTTTTTTGTTGCCTGTTTCATGGCAGGCATTGGCATTGGCCTGGCGTACCCGGCCACCGATTGGTTGTATCATATGATAGGGTTGTTGTTTGTATTGCTCAGTATATTGTTTTTCGTGTGCGCCTTAGGGGTTTGGGCCCGCAATTACGTCTATTTTGATGCGGCGGGTGTGGTGTTTCTCTCGGCACTTATTTGCTTGGGGATGTTACTCGTCTGGCAATCTCATCCCCGTTTTGATAGCCAACACTTTAGTCGCCATCACCCTACGCATTTGGTTGGTTGGATCTCGTCCGAACCGCGTTCAAAAGGTAAGTTTTTAGAGGCTATCATGACGGTTACCCTGATGAAAAAGGATCAATTCAGTACCGCCCATGGTAAATTGTTGTTGCGCATGGATCAAGCACAAGATAGCCTGTCGCTGCATTATGGCGACGAATTGTTGATCAAAGCAACATTTACGGAGATACCCGAGCCACGCAATCCGCATCTATTCAACTATGCCCAATATATGGCCAATCATCATATTTGGCATCAGGCATACCTCTCGCCGGTAGCATGCATCAAACTGGCGGAACATCGCGGCAATCGACTGATTGCATATGCCTTGTCTTTTCGTACGTATTTAGTAACGAAAATCAAACGCTACTTTCATCGTACAGAGGTGTCCAATCTGCTTGCCGCTTTGTTGTTGGGATACCGCACCGAACTGAGCGATGAATTATTGCAGGCATTTTCTGCTACTGGTACCATCCATGTTTTAGCCGTATCGGGTATGCATGTGAGTATGATCTTTACCTTGCTGGCATTTGGTTTGCGATGGATGGAGGGGAAGCATCTCGTTTTTTTTCGTCTCCTTGTTTTACTTTTCGCTATTTGGATGTATACGTTGCTAACAGGTTTTGCTCCCTCTATCCTGAGAGCCGCTTTTATGATCAGCTTCTTTCTGATTGCAACCACAGTGAGAAGAACACATAACGCGTACAATAACATGGCCGCGTCTGCTTTTTTTCTCTTGCTATACGACCCGAAGTATCTAACCGATGTGGGCTTTCAGTTATCTTATTTAGCAGTATTGGGTATTGTTTGGCTTACGCCCCGATTAAATCTCTTGAGCCAAGTTCAATCGAGTTGGCTCCGTCTATCAGGGAATATATTGGCTGTACCCTGTGCGGCACAGCTCATTACTTTTCCGCTGGTGGTTTATTATTTTCATGCGTTTCCCGTATATTTCTTGCCGGCTAATCTGCTACTCCTGATCCCCACCAGTATCATGATGTATGTGGGGTTTGCATTATTGGCATTACCCATCTGTCCATGGACCCTCACCATCGCTTCCTACCTGGAAAAGGTCGTCGTGATAACCAACAAACTGCTCATGGCTATTGCGCATTGGCCGCACGCAACCATCGGACATATTTGGATGCGGCCTACCGAGATGGTACTCCTTTATGTGTTTTTAATTGCTGCTTTTCTCGCATTCCAATATCGTAGCAAGTTTTTGTTTTACTTAGCGCTTATCAGTATCCTGTTTCTAGGTGGGGGATATGCTATGCAGATGAATCGTTTCTATACTACGCAGCAACTCATTGTCTTCCATGTCCGTCATGAAGTGGCTATTGGCTTATTTTGGGACAAACAGGCTGTATTGTACAGCAGTGCTTCCATAGATGATGCCCGTATCATGTATGCTGTACGCCCTACTTTAGCGGCATATGCCCCAGACAAAAGATCCACTTTTATTCCTATGCCTGCACATGCACAGGGTACCCGTTTCCTGATTCACGATCGTTGTATTCAATTTTTAGATAAACAGCTGTGGATCGTGGACGGCAACAAGCCCTTACCACCCATGAGCGGGTCGGTAGATTGGTTGCTGATACGGAATAATCCGACCATCACTTTGTCGCAGTTGTTAGCGCATCATCCGTGTCGCCCCGTATTGATATTGGACGATTCGAATAGCAAGGCAACCTTTCTGAAGTATGAGGCTGAGGCAAAAGCCTTGGGTTTATCTCTATATAATCTAAAGGATAATTTTGCGTATGTTTCGTCTATAAAATAAGTGCTTTATGGTAGTCGAGTAGACCAATAAATAGCTTTTTATATGCAAAAGATTATATTGCATATAAAAAGCTATTTATCTAAGTTTGGGATGCTAAAAAGTGAGGTTTCTGACTATGTCCATATATGAAATACTGCAGCGTTATTGGCATTATTCGCATTTTAGACCGCTTCAGGAAGAGGTGATTGAACAAGTGCTTGCTGGTCATGACGCATTGGTGCTGATGCCTACCGGTGGTGGAAAATCACTCTGTTTTCAGGTGCCCGCCATGGCCATGGAAGGCATTTGCATCGTGGTGACGCCCCTGATTGCACTGATGAAAGATCAGGTGGAACATTTACGTAGTCGGCAGATACCTGCTGTTGCGATTTTTTCTGGGATGACCAAGCGTGAGGTTGATATTACTTTAGACAATTGTATTTATGGTGATATCAAATTTCTATACCTGTCGCCCGAGCGCCTGATGAGCGATTTAGTGCGCGAACGGATAAAATACATGCGTGTCAATCTCTTCGCCATTGATGAAGCACATTGTATCTCACAATGGGGTTATGATTTTAGACCACCTTATCTACACTTGGCCAGTCTGCGCGATCTACACCCGAAAGTACCTATGCTCGCATTAACGGCCACAGCTACACCGCGTGTGGTATTGGATATTCAAGAGCAATTGGCTTTGAGATCCAATCCAACAAGCAAAACCGTATTTGTCAAAAGTTTTGGTCGATCCAATCTAGCCTACTTGGCCATAGAAGAAGTTAATAAAAGCGGTCGATTGGTTCGCATCATTAGAAAAACTCCTGGGAGCGGTATTGTATATGTGCGCAACCGTAGAGAAACCCAAGAAATTACCCGCTTGCTATTGGCCGAAGGAATTCGCGCCGATTTTTACCATGCTGGGCTAAGTACGCCTGTTCGTGCGCAGAAGCAAGAAGCTTGGAAAAATAACACCATTCAGATCATGGTTGCTACCAACGCTTTCGGTATGGGGATTGATAAACCCGATGTTCGTTTGGTGGTCCATATGGATTTACCTGAAACATTAGAGGCCTATTATCAAGAAGCAGGGCGGGCGGGACGCGATGGCCAGAAGGCATATGCAGTCCTGTTATACAATGCTTCAGACATCGCACGATTAACGAAGAACTTTGAGCTCAGTTTTCCAACGGTGAAAGAAATTACACAGATATATTATCAATTGGGTAATTATTTTCAATTGGCATATGGTGCGGGACAATACCTGAATTTTGAATTTGATTTGGCCGACTTTTGTAGCCGATATCAATTGGAACCCCTTAAGACGATGAGTGCCTTGAAATTTCTAGAACGGGATGAGTGGCTCACCGTGACAGAAAATGTGTATATCCCTTCGCGTTTGCGCTTCGAAGTGTCGACCGCTGATCTGTATCATTTTCAAGTCGCACATGCTAATTTGGATGGTTTCATCAAAACTATTTTGCGTGCTTATGGAGGTGCTTTTGAGTATTATATTCCTTTTCGAGAAAGTGATTTAGCGCGCAAGGCAAACTTATCGATGGCGGATACTTCCAAGTATTTACAGCAACTCCAGCAATATGGCATCATTTCTTACTTACCCCAAACAGATAAACCCCAGTTGCAGTTCTTACAACCACGCAGCGATTCGCAACACCTGCATATCCAAAAGCAGCATATCGACGAACGTCGGACCATCGGGGCAGCGCAATTAGCTGCGGTGACGGATTATACAAAACCAGACGATTGCCGATCCCGAAAGTTGTTGGCCTATTTTGGTGAAGAAAATGCGGCACCTTGTGGTATTTGTGATTACTGTTTAAAACAAAAGAACAAAGCTAATCCGCATGAATTAACGGCAAAATTAATGATGCAAATTACCGCTGTCTTGGCCAATGGGCATCTTTCGCTCGATGAACTCGTTGCTGCGGTATCTGAAGGAACGGAGCATGATCGCATCAACGTTATCCGTAACCTGACGGATAGCGGGCAATTAAAATTCAATAAAGGAAGGTATTATTTATAATAATAAAGTGCATGGTTCGCAACATCCCTCCGTGCTGCTTTTATAGTATCTTGGTTATTTGCCACTTGCAGACTATTTCTTTCTTTAAGAAGTTTGCTTAATTAACTATTTTTTTATATTTGTACGAACCACTTTATAAACTTATGGAATACAGTAGCGCTACCGATGCTGAATTACTCATAGAATTACAATCTAATAATCATCATGCGTTTAAGGAGATATATAAGCGGTATTGGAAAGTATGTTTTGTACAGTTATTAAGGAAGTCTGGTAATCGGGATTTGGCCGAAGAGTTAACCCAACAGGTGTTTATCTCCTTATGGGAGCGACGTCAGGTGGCTACCATTCGGCACCTTTCTTCTTACCTGCTGTCGGCAGTACGCTTCAGTTTCATCAATCACTTAAAAACCATACTTCGTTTTGAGCAATATGTGGCCAGTAAACAGCAACAACCTCATGCCGAACAGCATGGGTTAGACGCCCAGCTTGCTGCACGTGAGTTAGCGACCTGTATTGAAAAGGGTATCCGATTACTACCTAAAAAAACACAGGAAGTTTTTGTGCTGAGCCGTATAGAATACCTCACTGTGAAAGAAATTGCACAACAGCTCAAAATTTCAGAGAAAGCCGTGGAATATCATATTACCCAATCACTGAAAACCATGCGCATCGCCCTAAAAGATTATTTGGTTGCTTTTGTGGTTCTATGGGCGCTTTGGAACATCTGCTGGTGATGGTATGTGTTGGGAGTTGCCAGTTGCCAGTTGCCAGTTGTGAGTTGCCAGTTGCCAGTTGTGAGTTGCCAGTTGCCAGTTGTAAGTTGTCAGTTGTTCGTGATGATGGTGGAAGGCGCAACCTATCTGATACGGATATCTAAATACGAAGTACTGGAGTTATAAGTTTTAAGTGATACGTTTTAAGAGCGGAAAGCTGTTGAGACCCTTCGACTTCGTTACCAATGACCTATTGTATGGACTTGTGGGCTGTCATCCAGAACGAAGCCTTAGCGAAGTGAAGGATCTTCGTTCAGTGAAGGTGTTAACCTGAATAAGATGCTTCGCTACGCTCTGCATGACAACCATCTGGTATCAAGACCTACCTAACACACATATCTAAATACTAAGTACTACATACTAAATACTTCTCATATCTCATATCTAACATCTCATATCTAACTACTTATTACAAAGTTGCAGTAGCACTACCGGTAGCAGTTGACTTTACTTCTTTCAGCTTTATGCTTTTCGCTCATATCTCACATCTCAAAAAAATAAAAATAATTTTAGGGGTCGACCCTAGTTGTTTTACTATTCTTAAGTAAGTCCAAAAAGGATATACTAATTATATAAAACCATTATGAGTCGTAAAGCATTTCAAGACCTATTGGAGCGCTACCTAAAAGGGCAATGCACGGCGGAAGAAGAAAAAATCGTCCATCACTGGTATGATTTATTAGATAGCGAAGAGCAGGTTAACCTAGAAGACACAGCATACGAAGAGTTGGAAGAACGTTTGTGGCATAAAATTAATGAAGAGACACTTCCTGTAAAAAGCCAAAAAAAGATTTTTAATTTCAAGACAAACGCTGCTCGATTCTATTTTTCTGCAGCAGCAGCTATTGTATTACTATTGGTTGGCACCTGGTGGGTTCGGCAAAGACTTTGCGAAAATCCGGTCAATCCAGGCTTTGTATATGCATCCAACTCATCCACAACCGTTGTAAAGAACCCGCATTCAGAGCCCATGGAGGTTGTTTTACCCGATGCTTCCAAGGTAAAGCTATTTAGTGGTGCTCAAATGACGTATGCTACAGCATTTAAAAACCGAGAGGTCGCATTAATAGGCGATGCATTATTCAATGTCAAAGCAAATCCGGCCAATCCATTCATGGTCTTTCATGATGAAATGATTACCAAAGTATTAGGCACCTGTTTTCTAATCAAGGCAGGAGCACAGAAGGGCGAAGATGAGGTGGTGGTATATTCCGGAACCGTAGAAGTCATTCGTTCGACCAAAAAGAAGAGCCTGTTGGCACGTGTTATAACCAATCCACCTCATGTTCAACTCACCATGAATCAGCGTGCGGTGTTAAATAAGAAAGAAGACGCAATTCGTGAAACGTTGGCAGAAGCACCGGTGCCTATTAAAGCAAATGAGCAGTTGCTTCAGGATGTAGCCTTTAAAGAAGTAACCATGGCCGATTTGGCCAAACGCCTGAGTCGTGTTTATGGTATTGCTATTCGTGTTGAACCGGCTGCAAAAAAAGTAACGTTTACGGGCGATTTAAATCATATGGAGCTGTTTGATCAGCTCGATATGATTTGCAATGTAACAGAAACCACTTACCAATTAGAAGGTAAATCCATCATTATCCAATAATAAACACAAACCCAATTTTTTATGAATACAACATAGACACCCATCAAACAAAAGAAGACCGGCAATATGGGGGTATTGCCGGTCGGAATGAAATCATGATTACGGGCCAGCATATGATCTGGCCCTTCACAAACCAAAATTTTTCGAATTTATGAAAAAAGAACGAATTATTGCTATAATAAAAACAGCG
>Ga0180219_1000989_pt1 | contig 19993 bp, 21 predicted proteins | sample eDN3rd30CBELigMG_FD_151338 | JGI IMG/M metagenome (GOLD analysis project Ga0180219, IMG submission 151338) | Enriched Miracle-Growth compost microbial communities from Emeryville, California, USA - eDNA 3rd pass 30_C BE-Lig MG (version 2)... ...
CGATCTCCGCGGATGAAGAGGCGCGCCTCGCCGCCCTCGGCTCGCAGGACTGACCGCTGGGCTCGCAGGACAAAGTGCCCCAGCCCCGCCGATCCGGCGCGAATCGCGCCATCTCTCCCGGAAAGTCCTGCGGCGTGAACGGATGGTTCGGCGATAGCGTCAGGTCATGATCACGTTCTTGATCCGCGCCGCCATCTTCGTCGTGTCCGCCGCCCTCGGGCTCGTCGTCGCCGACCTGATCCTCGACGGCTTCCACATCGAGTGGGGCGACTGGTGGGGCTTCGTCGTCGCCGTCCTGATCTTCGCGGTCATCCAGAGCGTGCTGGCGCCGTGGGTGTTCACGATCACGCGTCGGCACGCACCCGCCATGCTCGGCGGCATCGGGATCATCTCGACCTTCGTCGCGATCGTCGTGGTGGTGCTGATTCCCGGCGCGGGCCTCGGCATCTCGACGCCGCTGGCGTGGGTGCTCGCCCCGGTGATCGTCTGGCTCGTGACGGCGCTGGCCACCTGGCTGCTGCCGCCCCTGTTCATCAAGAAGAAGGTCGCGGACCGCCGCGACTGACCCGCCGCCGGCTCGACGCCGCCGCGCCGCGCGCCGCGCGGCTAGATGAAGTATTCGGGGGCGGTGAGGAGGGCGCGGGTGTCTTCGGCGGCACGGCGCGTGCGCGCCTTGGCGGGGATGCCGACGAGCACGGAGTCCGCAGGGGCGTCGCGCGTGACGACGGCGTTGGCTCCCACGACAGAGCCCGCGCCGATGCGGATCGGGCCGAGGATCTTGGCGCCGGCGCCGACGGCGACCCCGTCCTCGAGGGTGGGGTGGCGCTTGCCGGCATCCCGTGTCCGTCCGCCGAGGGTGACGCTGTGGTAGAGCATGACGTCATCGCCGACCTCTGCGGTCTCGCCGATCACCACGCCCATGCCGTGGTCGATGAAGAAGCGCCGACCGATGGTCGCACCGGGGTGGATCTCGATGCCCGTCGTCCAGCGGGTCAGCTGCGACAGGGCGCGCGCCGGGAAGCGCAGGCCCCGGACCCACAGCGCGTGCGCCACACGGTGCGACCAGACGGCGTGCAACCCCGGGTACAGCAGCGCGATCTCCAGACCGCCGCGGGCGGCCGGGTCGCGCAGCTTCGCGGCGGCGACGTCCTCGCGGACGCGGGCGATGAGACCGAGGCGGGTCATGGGGTCCTCCGGAAATGAGCGTACCGGGCGACCCGTGCAGCGGGCCGCCCGGTACCGGGACGAATGCGGGCGCTCAGTCCTCGCGCAGGTCGTCGAACAGGCCGGTGGACAGGTAGCGCTCACCGGTGTCGGGGACGATCACCACGATGTTCTTGCCGGCGCTCTCCGGTCGCGCGGCGATCTGCAGGGCGGCCCAGACGGCGGCGCCCGACGAGATGCCCGCGAGGATGCCGTCCTTGGCGGCCAGGTCGCGCGAGGTCTGGATGGCGTCCTCGAACTCGACGGGGAGGATCTCGTCGTACACGGTGGTGTCGAGGATCGGCGGAACGAAGTTCGGGCCGATGCCCTGGATCTTCGCCGGTCCGGGCGTGCCCTGCGACAGCAGGGGCGAGGCGGAGGGCTCGACGGCGACGACCTTGACGTCGCTCTTGCGCTCCTTGAGCACCTGGCCCACACCGGTGATGGTGCCGCCGGTGCCGATGCCGGCGACGAGGATGTCGACGTTGCCGTCGGTGTCGCGCCAGATCTCCTCAGCCGTGGTGGAGCGGTGGATGGCCGGGTTGGCCTCGTTCTCGAACTGGCGGGCCAGGATCGCGCCGGGAGTGGAGTCGACGATCTCCTGCGCCTTGGCGACCGCGGTCTTCATGCCGCCGGCCGGGTCGGTGAGAACCAGCTCCGCGCCGAAGCGCTTGAGCAGCTGGCGACGCTCGACGGACATCGACGACGGCATCGTCAGGATGACCTTGTAGCCGCGAGCCGCGCCGACCAGGGCGAGGGCGATGCCGGTGTTGCCGCTGGTGCCCTCGACGATCGTGCCGCCGGGCTGCAGCGCGCCGGACTTCTCGGCGGCGTCGATGATCGCGATGCCGATGCGGTCCTTCACGCTCGAGCCGGGGTTGAAGAACTCCAGCTTCGCGAGGACGGTGCCGGGGAGGCCTTCGGCGACGCGGTTGAGCTTGACGAGCGGGGTGTTGCCGAACGCGCCCGTGATGTCGGAGTGGATGCCGGACATGGCCTGCCTTTCATGCGGGTCTGAGGGTTCTCTGCGGGTCTGAGATCCGGACCCAGACTATTGCGCACGCCGTTGCACGCACAGAATGTGACGAATCATCACGGATAGGCTTGCTCCACGTGACGTCTCCTTCCGCCCCGTCGGGCCCTGCCGCCGCGCGGCCGCTCTCCGAGGCGCTGCGCCGCGCCGCCTCCGTGCTCGCCGACGCGGGCGTGATCACCCCCGACGTGGATGCCGAACTCCTCGCCGCCCATGTGCTGCACCGCTCTCGCGGGGAGTTGGCTGCGGCCGCCCTCCGTGGCGACGTCCTGGACGACGCCGACGGCGCCCGCTTCGACGAGCTGATCGCCCGCCGCGCCGCACGCGAGCCGCTGCAGCACCTGACCGGTCTCGCCCCGTTCCGCCACCTCGAGCTGCGGGTCGGTCCGGGAGTGTTCGTGCCGCGCCCGGAGACCGAGGCGGTGGCTCAGTTGGCCATCGACGCGCTGCGCGCCGCGGCCGAGCCTGCGCCGATCGCCGTCGACCTCGGCACCGGCTCGGGCGCGATCGCGCTGGCCATGGCGACCGAGGTCCCGCACGCGCGCGTGCACGCCGCGGAGAACTCGGTGGACGCGTTCGTCTGGACCAAGGAGAACTTCGCGGCCCATGCGCCGGACGCCCGCCTCGCCTTCGTCGACCTCGCCGATGCCTTCCCCGAGCTCGACGGCACCGTCGCGGTCCTGGTCTCCAACCCGCCGTACGTACCGGATGACGCCATCCCGCGAGACCCGGAGGTGCGGTTCTGGGATCCGCCCGCCGCACTGTACGGCGGACCGGACGGGCTCGACGTCGTGCGGGTGCTCTCGGGTGTGGGCATGCGCCTGCTCCACCGCGGCGGCACTCTCGTGATCGAGCACGGCGAGTGGCAGGGCGCCCCGATCCGTGAGCTGCTGGCAGCCGACGGCTGGCGCGCGACGGCCACCCACCCCGACCTCACGATGCGCGATCGGGCGACGACGGCCATCCGCCCGTAAACTGTTGCGGATGTCTCCCGTCTTCGATTGCAGCGATCCGCAGCAGCTGCTGCCCGGCATGCGTCAGGCGCGCCAGGCCATCGGCCGCGGCCAGCTCGTCGTCATGCCCACGGACACCGTCTACGGGGTCGCGGCCGATGCCTTCAGCCCGGCCGCGGTCGCTCGTCTGCTTGCGGCGAAGGGCCGAGGACGTCAGTCGCCTCCGCCGGTGCTCGTCGCCGGCGTCACAACGCTGCGCGCCCTGGTCGCCGATGTGCCGGAGCCCGTGGAGCGCCTCGTCGAGGAGTTCTGGCCGGGTGGACTCACGATCGTCCTGCCGTCGCAGCCGTCGCTGTCGTGGGACCTCGGCGAGACGCGCGGCACCGTTGCCGTGCGCATGCCCGCCGATCGCATCGCCCTCGAGCTGCTGGAGGAGTGCGGACCCCTCGCCGTCTCCAGCGCCAACCTCACCGGCCATCCCGCTGCGATCGGCGTCGAGGAGGCGGTGAGCATGCTCGGCGACAGCGTCGAGGTCTACCTCGACGGGGGACTGGTCGCCACCGGGGTGGCATCCACGATCGTCGACGCGACCGGTCTCGTCCTGCCCGAGCCGCGCCCGGTGCGCGTCCTGCGCGAGGGCGCCGTCGATCGCTCCGCGTTGCGGCGGGTGCTCGGTGATCTGCTCGAGCCGGATCCGATCGACCCCGACCCCCTGGTCATCGAGGACGAGACCGCACCGGGACCGGCGTGACCCCGTACCTGCTCACCGTCATCCTCACCGCGGCGGTCACCTTCGGGTTGACGTGGCTGGTGTGGCTGGCGGCGATGCGCTTCAAGCTGTACCCGGGCATCCGCGAGCGCGACGTGCACAAGACACCGACGCCCCGCCTGGGCGGTCTGGCGATGTTCTTGGGGGTGCTCATCGCGTTCGCCCTGTCCAGCGCGGTGCCGGAGTTCCAGATCTTCTGGACGGACCCGAGCCGAAACTGGGCGATCCTCGGTGCCACGGCCCTGATCGTGCTGGTGGGTGTGGCGGACGACCTGTGGGACCTGGACTGGTTCCTCAAGCTCGGCGCCCAGTTCCTCGCCGCGTGGATCGTGGTCGGTCCGGGCGAAGTGCAGATGTTCTACTTCCCGATCGGTGGGATGACGTTCGTCTCCAGCTGGATCAGCATGACCGTATCGGTGTTCGCGATCGTCATCGTCATGAACGCGGTCAACTTCATCGACGGCCTGGACGGACTCGTCGCCGGCGTGTGCCTCATCGCGAACGCGGTGTTCTTCGCGTACACGGTGCTGCTGACGCGGGACTTCGACTTCAACATGAACTCCGCCGCGCACGCCGCGTTCATCGCGATCGTGCTGGTGGGTGTGTGCGCCGGCTTCCTGCCGTTCAACTGGAACCCGGCGAAGATGTTCATGGGGGATGCCGGTGCGCTGATGCTCGGGCTCCTGATGGCGACATCGGCGATCCTGGTCAACGGGTACCTCCCCCCGCAGATGATGAGCGACAACGACCTGTTCGGCCGCTCGCAGCTGCTCGGTGCGTTCATCCCGATCCTGCTGCCGGTGGTCATCGTGCTGTTGCCGCTGCTCGACTTTGCGATGGCCGTGATCCGCCGCCTGTCGCAGGGCAAGTCCCCGTTCTCACCGGACCGTCGCCACCTCCATCACCGCATGCTCGACATGGGGCACAGCGACCGCGATGCGGTGCTCATCTTCTACGCCTGGACGGCCGTGGTCAGTCTGTCCATGCTGCTGATGTACATCGGCACCACCGCGAACTGGCCCGGCCGCTACCGTCTCGGCATCGCGTTCCTCGTGATCGGCTCGATCGCCTGTCTCCTCGTCACCCTCCTGCCCTCCCGCCGCGCGGCGTCCGCCGCAGCGGCCGCGCCCGAACGGAAGAACCTCCGATGAACCGCCCCGTCGTCTCCAGCACGCCCGTCCTGCGCACCACGCTGCTGTGGTCCGCCGTCGCCACGGCAGTGCTCGCCGTCGTCGGCGCGGTCATCGGCTATGCCGTGGCGGGCAGCAGCGGACTGTGGAGCGCTCTGATCGCGATCGTGCTGGCCGCGATCTTCCTCGGCCTCACCGGCGCGAGCATCCTCATCGCGAACCGCTGGTACGGCGACCCGCTGTACGTGCCGATCTTCTTCGGTGCGGTGATGGGCGCATGGCTGGTGAAGTTCGTCGTGTTCATCATCGTGCTGGTGGTGCTGCGCGGTCAGCCGTGGCTCAACAACACGGTGTTCTTCGTGGCGCTGGTGGTGAGCATCGTGGCATCCCTCGTCATCGATGTCGTCGTCATGCTGCGCATGCGGATCCCGCACGCGAGCGACGTCACCCTGCCCACGATGGCGGACCTCGAAGACGACGGCGATACGCCCGCAGAACCGGGCCAGAGCACGACCTGAGGGCTGATAGGCTGTACACGCGTCGCGCCGGCGCGCCCCCTGTGCGGCGTGTGCGCATCGACGCTCACCGACTGTCGTATCGGATTCTCCCGGTACCCCGAAGCTGGAGTCAGCGCTGTTTACTCAAGCCGCGAATCTCATCGCAAAGACCGCCGAAGACGGCGCAGAGTTCCATGGACCGTCGATCGATGAGTTCTTCCCCGAAGTCCTCTTCAACATCGTCGGCATCCCGGTCACGCGCATCCACTTGATCCAGTTCGTCGCGGTTCTCGCGATCGTCCTGATCTTCACGCTGGGCACGCGTCGCATGACCATCGTGCCCGGCCGCTTCCAGAGCCTGGTCGAGATGGGTCTCGACTTCGTCCGGATCAACCTCGCCGAGGAGATCCTGGGCAAGAAGGACGGCAAGCGGTTCCTGCCGCTGCTGACCACGATCTTCTTCATGATCCTGTTCATGAACCTGACCGGCATCATCCCGTTCCTGAACCTGGCCGGCACCTCGATCATCGCCGTGCCGCTGCTGCTGGCTGTCATCAGCTATGTGACGTTCATCTACGCCGGCATCAAGAAGAGCCCCAAGGGCTTCTTCAAGAACTCGCTGTTCCCGTCGGGCGTGCCGCCGTTCCTGTACATCATCGTGACCCCGCTCGAGTTCATCTCGACGTTCCTGGTGCGTCCGGTCACGCTGACCCTGCGACTCCTGATGAACATGATGGTCGGGCACCTGATGCTCGTCCTGTTCTTCGCGGCGACGCAGTTCTTCCTGATCAACCTCGGTGGATGGTGGTCCGCGCTGGCGGCCGGCTCGCTGGCCTTCGGCCTCGCCTTCACCGTGTTCGAGATCCTGGTGGCTGTCCTCCAGGCCTACGTCTTCGCCATCCTCACCGCGGTCTACATCCAGCTCGCGGTCGCAGAAGAGCACTGAGCGGGCGGGCACACGCCCTCCCACCCAACCGAAAGGAAAAACCCGTGGACGCAACTACGGTTCTCGCCGCTGTCAACGTCGATGTCACCGGCTCGCTGGCAACGCTCGGCTACGGTCTCGCCGCCATCGGTCCCGCCATCGGCGTGGGCATCGTCGTCGGCAAGACGATCGAGGGCGTTGCCCGTCAGCCTGAGCTGGCCGGTCGCCTGCAGGTCCTGATGTGGATCGGTATCGCCTTCACCGAGGCGCTCGCCTTCATCGGCATCGCGACCGCCTTCATCTTCGGCTACTGATCCCGCACACCAGACTTAAGGAGACAGGATGCTGAATCTTGTCGCGTACGCCGCGGAGGCGGAGGCGGAGCACAATCCGCTGCTGCCCGCGTGGTACGACATCATCTGGTCGGCCGTCTGCTTCATCGTCATCCTCTTCGTCTTCTGGAAGGTCGCCCTTCCGAAGATGCAGGCGATGCTCGACCAGCGCGGTGCCGCCATCGAGGGCAACATCGCCAAGGCCGACGAGGCACAGCGCAAGGCAGAGGCCGCGCTCGAGGAGTACACCTCGCAGCTGGCCGAGGCCCGCAAGGAGGCCGGCGAGATCCGCGATGCCGCCCGTGAGGACGGCAAGAAGATCGTCGCCGAGGCGAAGGATGCCGCGTCCACCGAGGCCGCACGTCTGACCGCCGCCGCGCACACGCAGATCGAGGCGGAGCGTCAGTCGGCGCTCGTGTCGCTGCGCAGCGAGGTCGGCACGCTGGCGCTCGACCTGGCCGGTGGGGTCATCGGTGAGACGCTGTCGGACGACGCGAAGGCTCAGGCCGTCGTGGACCGCTTCCTCGCCGACCTCGAGGCTTCCGAGGCGGCGAAGTAATGGGCAGCGCGACCACTCAGTCCCTGAAGGCGTCGACCGCGGCGCTGGACGCCGCGACCGGCCTCGATCTCGGGGTGGCCCGCGAGCTGTTCGCCGCCGCGCGCGCCCTGGGCGACGCGTCGCAGCTGAGCGGCGCGCTGTCCGACGCGATGGCACCCGACGGCGCCCGCGCCAAGGTCGTCACCGACGTGTTCGGTCGGCTCAGCCCGGTGACGGTCTCGCTGCTGCAGACGATCGCCGCGCAGCGTTGGTCCAGCTCGGACGACCTGGTCACCGGCGTCGAGGAGCTCGCGATCCGCGCCACGGCCGTCGCCGTGCCGGGTGACGACATCGACGCCGAACTGTTCGCCGTGGCCCGCGCCGTGGCGGCCAACCCCGAGCTCGAGCTCGCATTGGGCAGCCGTCTGGGCGACGCGACGGCCAAGGGTGCGCTTGTCGAGAAGATCCTGGCCGGCCGCGCCAGCGAGGCGACGACTCTCATCGTGTCGTCGCTCGTGCAGCAGTCCCGGGATCGTCGCGTGCGCACGCTGCTCAGCCGGGCTCTGCGCATCGTCGCCGACCAGCGTGGCCGCACGGTCGCTACCGTGCACGCCGCAGCACCGCTCAGCACCGACCAGCTCACCCGCCTGCAGAACACTCTCGGTGCCCGCTACGGTGCCGAGGTCGCGCTCAACGTGGTCGTCGACCCGGCCGTGGTCGGCGGCGTGCGCGTAGAGATCGGTGACGACGTGATCGACGCCACCGTCTCATCCCGCCTGAGCGATCTTCGCCAGCGCCTCGCCGGCTAGAACTTCCCGCTCACCGAGCGGACACGGCGGCCACCGCCGACAGACATCACCAAGAAGGAAGACCATGGCAGAACTGTCCATCAGCCCCGACGTCATCCGTGACGCGCTGAAAGACTTCGTCGCGGCATACGAGCCCACCGGGGCCGCAGCGACCGAGGTCGGCACCGTCGTCGACGCCGCAGACGGCATCGCCCACGTCGAGGGTCTGCCCGGCGTCATGGCGAACGAGCTCGTCCGCTTCGACAACGGCGTCGAGGGCCTCGCGCTGAACCTCGACGAGCACGAGATCGGTGTCGTCGTCCTCGGCGACTTCTCCGGTGTCGAGGCCGGCCAGAAGGTCACCCGCACCGGCGAGGTCCTCTCGGTGCCCGTCGGCGACGGCTACCTGGGCCGCGTCGTCGACCCGCTCGGCAACGCGATCGACGGTCTGGGCGAGATCGCCACCGACGGCCGCCGCGCCCTCGAGCTGCAGGCGCCCGGCGTCATGCAGCGCAAGAGCGTCCACGAGCCGATGCAGACCGGCATCAAGGCCATCGACGCGATGATCCCGGTCGGCCGCGGCCAGCGCCAGCTCATCATCGGTGACCGTCAGACGGGCAAGACGGCCATCGCGATCGACACGATCATCAACCAGAAGGCCAACTGGGAGTCGGGCGACACCGACAAGCAGGTCCGCTGCATCTACGTCGCCATCGGGCAGAAGGGCTCCACGATCGCTTCCGTCAAGGGCGCGCTCGAGGATGCCGGTGCGATGGAGTACACCACGATCGTGGCTGCTCCGGCATCCGACCCGGCCGGCTTCAAGTACCTCGCCCCGTACACCGGCTCGGCCATCGGCCAGCACTGGATGTACCAGGGCAAGCACGTCCTGATCATCTTCGACGACCTGTCGAAGCAGGCCGAGGCCTACCGTGCCGTGTCGCTTCTGCTGCGCCGCCCGCCGGGGCGTGAGGCGTACCCGGGTGACGTCTTCTACCTGCACTCGCGTCTGCTCGAGCGTTGCGCGAAGCTGTCCGACGACCTGGGTGCCGGTTCGATGACGGGTCTGCCGATCATCGAGACCAAGGCCAACGACGTGTCGGCATACATCCCGACCAACGTGATCTCGATCACCGACGGCCAGATCTTCCTGCAGTCGGACCTGTTCAACGCGAACCAGCGTCCGGCCGTGGACGTCGGCATCTCGGTGTCCCGCGTCGGCGGTGACGCCCAGGTGAAGTCGATCAAGAAGGTTTCCGGCACGCTCAAGCTCGAGCTCGCCCAGTACCGCTCGCTCGAGGCGTTCGCGATGTTCGCGTCCGACCTGGACGCGGCGTCCCGTCGCCAGCTGGCCCGCGGTGCGCGCCTGACCGAGCTGCTCAAGCAGCCGCAGTACGACCCGTACCCCGTCGAGGAGCAGGTCGTGTCGATCTGGGCCGGCACCAACGGCAAGCTCGACTCGATCGAGGTCGAGGACGTGCTCCGTTTCGAGCGCGACCTGCTGGACTACCTGAAGCGCAACACGACGATCCTCGACACGCTGCGCGACACGAACGTCCTCGACGACGCCACCGTGACCGAGCTGGAGAAGGTCACCGATGCGTTCATCCTGGAGTTCCAGGGCGGCAAGGGCCAGGCCATCAACAAGCCCGGTCACGAGGAGGTCGCTGCGGCCAACGTCGACGACGTGAACCAGGAGAAGATCGTCAAGGGCCGCCGCGGCTGAGCGCCTGAGGCACAGAATCCATGGGCGCACAACTCCGGGTCTACAAGCAGAAGATCTCTTCTGCCCAGACGACCAAGAAGATCACGAAGGCGATGGAGCTCATCGCGGCTTCGCGCATTCAGAAGGCGATGGCGCGCGTGCGCGCGTCGAGCCCCTTCGCGCGAGCCGTGACGAGGGCCGTCTCCGCCGTGGCGACGCATTCGAACATCCAGCACCCGCTCACGACGGAGCGTGAGGTGATCCGCCGCTCCGCGGTGGTGATCTTCGCCTCCGACCGGGGACTCGCCGGTGCGTTCAACTCGCAGATCCTCCGTGAGGGCCTGCAGCTGGGCGAGCTGCTCCAGTCCGAGGGTCGCGAGCCGGTGTACTACCTCATCGGACGCAAGGCGGTGGGCTTCTTCCAGTTCCGCCGCATGGAGTTCGCGGGGGAGTGGACGGGTGACACCGACACGCCGCACTTCAACACCGCTGAGCAGATCGCGGGCGCGCTCCTGGACGCCTACGACCGCGGCGGCGAGGGCGGCGGCGTCGACGAGATCCACCTCGTGTACAACCGCTTCGTCAGCATGATGACGCAGGAGCCCGAGACCGTGCGCCTGCTGCCGCTCGAGGTGGTCGAGGCCGATGAGGCCGAGGCTTCGTCGAACGCGGTCTACCCGCTGTACGAATTCGAGCCGAGCCCCGAGGTCGTCCTCGACGCGCTGCTGCCGACGTATGTGCAGAGCCGCGTGTTCAACGCGCTGCTGCAGTCTTCGGCAGCGAAGCACGCCGCGACCCAGAAGGCGATGAAGAGCGCCAGCGACAACGCCGACAAGCTCATCACCGACTACACCCGCCTGCGCAACAACGCGCGTCAGGCGGAGATCACGCAGCAGATCGCCGAGATCGTCGGCGGCGCCGACGCCCTGGCGTCCGGCAAGTAACGACCACACCGAAAGAGACAGACAATGACTGCCACCGCCACTGCCGAGAAGGCCGAGACGACGGTCGTCGGGCGCGTTGCACGCGTCACCGGCCCGGTCGTCGACATCGAGTTCCCGCACGACTCGATTCCCGACATCTACAACGCGCTGAAGACGACGATCACGATCGACGGCGAGGCGACCGAGATCACCCTCGAGGTCGCCCAGCACCTGGGCGACGACCTCGTCCGCGCCATCTCCCTCAAGCCCACCGACGGCATGGTGCGCGGCCAGGAGGTGCGCAACACCGGCGGCCCGATCACGGTTCCCGTCGGTGACGTCACCAAGGGCAAGGTCTTCAACGTCACCGGCGACGTGCTCAACGCCGCTCCGGGCGAGACCATCGAGATCACCGAGCGCTGGGGCATCCACCGCCAGGCCCCCAACTTCGACCAGCTCGAGTCGAAGACCCAGATGTTCGAGACCGGCATCAAGGTCATCGACCTGCTCACCCCGTACGTGCTGGGTGGCAAGATCGGCCTGTTCGGTGGTGCCGGCGTCGGCAAGACCGTCCTCATCCAGGAGATGATCCAGCGCGTCGCGCAGGACCACGGTGGCGTGTCGGTGTTCGCCGGTGTCGGCGAGCGCACCCGTGAGGGCAACGACCTCATCCACGAGATGGAGGAGGCCGGCGTCTTCGACAAGACCGCCTTGGTCTTCGGCCAGATGGACGAGCCGCCGGGGACGCGCCTGCGCGTCGCGCTGTCGGCCCTGACGATGGCCGAGTACTTCCGCGACGTGCAGAAGCAGGACGTGCTGCTGTTCATCGACAACATCTTCCGCTTCACGCAGGCCGGCTCCGAGGTCTCCACGCTGCTGGGCCGCATGCCCTCCGCCGTGGGTTACCAGCCGAACCTCGCCGACGAGATGGGTGTGCTCCAGGAGCGCATCACGTCGACCCGGGGCCACTCGATCACCTCGCTGCAGGCGATCTACGTGCCCGCCGACGACTACACCGACCCTGCGCCGGCGACCACCTTCGCGCACCTGGACGCCACGACCGAGCTCTCGCGTGAGATCGCGTCGAAGGGCCTCTACCCGGCCGTCGACCCGCTGACCTCGACGAGCCGTATCCTCGACCCGCGGTACATCGGCGCCGACCACTACCGTGTCGCCACCGCTGTGAAGCAGATCCTGCAGAAGAACAAGGAGCTGCAGGAGATCATCGCGATCCTCGGTGTCGACGAGCTCTCCGAAGAGGACAAGGTCGTCGTGGCCCGCGCCCGTCGCATCCAGCAGTTCCTCTCGCAGAACACCTACATGGCGAAGAAGTTCACCGGCGTCGAGGGCTCCACCGTCCCGATCAAGGAGACCATCGAGTCGTTCGACGCGATCGTCAAGGGTGACTTCGACCACGTCGCCGAGCAGGCGTTCTTCAACGTCGGCGGCATCGGCGACGTCGAGGAGAAGTGGGCGCAGATCCAGAAGGAGAACAGCTGACATGGGTCTGACCGTCACCCTCGTCTCTGCGGAGGCAGAGGTCTGGCACGGCGAGGCGAGCCTCGTCGTTGCCAAGACCGTCGAGGGCGAGATCGGCTTCATGACCGGTCACGAGCCCGTCCTGGCGATCCTGGCCGAAGGCCAGGTTCGCATCACGCAGGCCGACGGCACAAAGGTGATCGCCACGGCGCAGGACGGCTTCCTGTCGATGGAGGGCGACGAGCTCACCATCGTCGCCGGCCACGCGACGCTGGCCGCCTGACACACCATTCCTGCGACGCCGTCCGGTTCACCCGGGCGGCGTCGCGCTGTTCCGGGACGCCCTGATGCTGATTCTGCTGCCGCCATCCGAGACCAAGCGCGCGGGAGGCGACGGCGCGCCGCTCGACCTCGACGCGCTCGCCCTGCCCGCACTGGCCGTGCCCCGTGCCGCCGTGGTCGACGCGCTGGTGGCGCTGTCCGCCGATGAGGATGAGGCCGCCCGGGTCCTGAAGCTCTCCGTCCGCCAGCGGGGCGATGTCGCCGCGAACGCTGTGCTGCGCACGGCGCCGACGATGCCGGCCGCCGATCGGTACACCGGCGTGCTGTACGACGCGATGGATGCCGGTTCGCTCCCCGCCGCGGCGCGGCGCTGGCTCGGGACGCACGTGCTCATCCACTCCGCACCGTTCGGCCCGATCGGGGCACTCGACCCGATCCCGGCCTACCGGCTGGCCGCCGGGACGTCGCTGCCCGGCCTGCCCGCGCTGCGGCGGATCTGGGCCGGTCCGGTGACCGACGCGCTCGCGGTCGCGGCACCGCGATTCGTCCTCGACCTGCGCTCTGAGGCGTACGCGGCGCTGGGGCCGGTGCCTGGCGGCATCCCCTCCGCCTACCTGCGCGTCGTCAGCGAAGGCCCGGACGGTGTCGCGCGGGCGCTGAATCACTTCAACAAGCACGCCAAGGGCGAGCTCGTACGCGCCCTGGCGGACTCCCGCCCCCGGATCGGGTCGGCCTCAGCGTTCCTGCGCTGGGCGGAGGCCTCCGGCCTCGAGGTGCGTCCCGGCGCACCCGGCGAGCTCGACCTGGTGGTCTAGCCCCCGCTCGCTCAACGACCGGTGGAACCGCTGTGCGTGTTCTGCGCCGTGCGCTCGGTGTTCTCGGCGATCGCGATCAGTGCCACGACACCCTCGATGATGAACCGCAGCACCACGACCGAGATGAATGCCACGATCGGCACCACGATCACGGTCGAGACGATCAGCGAGACGCCCGCGCCGGGGTTCCACCACAGCGCCTGGATGCCGGAGATGATGCCGCCCAGGAACGCCGCGATGAAGCCGATGCCGATCGCGACGAGTCCCACGACGTAGAACGCGCTGGCCAATCGCCGCGTGATGAACGTCGTGAACGAGATGTCGAAGAGGGCAGACAGAAACCCCCGGCCGATGTCGTCGACGTCGCCGGCGAGCCGCGGCACGCCCGTGTCGTCCACACCCGCCTGGCCGAGCGGGATCTGCGAGGCGGCGGCCGGCGACGCGGGCTGCTGTGCGGCCTGCGCAGCGGGTTGCTCGGGAAGCGGCGGGGGCGGGGGCGTCTGGTCGGTCATGGGCCCAGGGTAGCGAGCGACGCCGTTCTGCGGCGAGAGGCGAGGCGCTGTTGTCCGCCGCCGGTGTGTCGCTACGATGACGGCAGGCCGGGCGGAGGTCCGGATGATCCGGGCGGCGATCGCCGTCCCCGTTCTGGAAGGCTCACATGGGTTACGGCAACATCGACAGCGGTGCCGCACTGGCTGCTGCCGCGCTCCTCGCGTTCTTCGGGTTCGTCCTCGCGGTCGGCTTCTATGTCCTCAGCGCGCTGTTCCTCTCCAAGATCTTCGACAAGGCCGGCGTGCAGGGGCGGTGGCGCGCGTGGGTCCCGGTCTACAACTTCATGGTCTTCTCGAAGCTCGGCGACCTCAGCCCCTGGCTGATCCTGTATGCGATCGGCGCATCGATCATCCTCGGCTGGGTCCCGGTCATCGGCCAGATCATCCTCCTCCTGCCGCTGCTGGTGACTCTGCTGGCCGCCTGGCGGGTCGGGCTGAAACTGCAGAAGGAGGCCGTCTGGCTGATCCTGTACTTCTTCCTGTCGATCGTCTGGCTCGGCATCAACGCCTACGACAGATCTCGTTGGAACACCGCGATCCCGGCCGCGCCCTGGGTCGGCAACGCGCTCCTGGCAGACCGTACGGTCTGGGAAGGCGTCCCCGCGCAGGCGCCGGTCGGCGGCTATCCGGCCAACCCGGTGACCAACCCCGGCTTCCCGACCCCGCCGCCCGGATACACCGCGCCGCCCGCGCCGCCCGCTGGCTACACACCGCCGCCGGCGCCGGAGCCCCCGATCACGCAGCCCCCGGCAACCGAGCCCCCGGCGCCGGAGCCGCCGGCACCGGAGGAGCCGCCGGCACCGGACGCGCCCAAGCCCTGACCGAGACGACGGTGACCCCAGCCGGGTCACCGTCGTTTCGCTGACAGCGCACGACGGCAGTTGAGCGCGGACACCACGAGGGCGTACCGTCGTTCCTCGCGCACGACCGCCGCGGCGGAGGTCACCGTGCGCGGGGAGAGGGACTGTGCTCGGCAAGATCCTGGTGCGATTCCTGCGGCCGGGCTGGCCGCTGATCCTGCTCGTGGTGGTCTTCCAGCTCGCGCAGTCGATCGCGTCGCTCATGCTGCCCACGCTGAACGCGGACATCATCGACAAGGGCGTGGTCACCGGCGACATCGATTTCATCTGGCGGACCGGGGCGATCATGCTCGGGGTCAGCCTCGTGCAGGTGGTGTGCTCGATCGTCGCGGTCTACTTCGGGTCGCGGCTCGCGATGGGCATGGGTCGCGATCTGCGCTCCGCGCTGTTCCACCGCGTCGTCGCGTTCTCGCAGCGTGAGGTCGGCGCGCTCGGCGCGCCGTCGCTGATCACCCGCAACACGAACGACGTGCAGCAGGTGCAGATGCTCGCGCAGATGTCGGCGACGATCATGATCTCCGCGCCGATGCTCGCGATCGGCGGAGTCATCATGGCGGTGCGGCAGGATGCCGGGCTGAGCTGGCTGATGGCGGTCGCGGTACCGGTGCTGCTGATCATCGTGTCGCTCATCGTGGTGCGGATGGTGCCGGCGTTCCAGCAGATGCAGGCGCGCATCGACCGCGTCAACCAGGTGCTGCGCGAGCAGCTGTCCGGCATCCGGGTCGTGCGGGCCTTCGTCCGAGAGCGCGAGGAGCGGGTGCGGTTCACCCGCGCCAGCGAAGACGTCATGGAGACCGGGCTGCGCGCCGGCAACCTCATGGCGCTGATGTTCCCCGCCGTGATGCTCGTCATGAACCTCTCGTCGATCGCCGTCATCTGGTTCGGCGCCGATCAGGTGCAGAACCACGGCGTGCAGGTCGGCACTCTGTTCGCGTTCCTGAACTACCTGATGCAGATCCTGATGGGCGTCATGATGGCGACGTTCATGTTCGTGATGATCCCGCGTGCTGCCGTCTGCGCCGACCGGATCGGCGAGGTTCTCGCGACCGAGCCCTCGGTGGAGGCGCCCGCGGCGCCGACCCCGGTGCCCCCAGGACTCGGCCGTGTCGTGTTCACCGATGTCGACTTCACCTACCCAGGAGCAGACGAAGCGGTTCTGCACGACCTGACCTTCACCGTCGAGCCGGGCACGACCACCGCCGTCATCGGATCGACCGGCTCCGGCAAGACCACGCTCATCGGACTGGTCGCCCGCCTCTTCGACGTCACCGGTGGCTCGGTCACCGTCGACGGCATCGACGTGCGCGACATGGACCCCGACGAACTGTGGGCGCGTATCGGGCTCGTGCCGCAGCGTGCGTTCCTGTTCTCCGGGACGATCGCATCGAACCTGCGCTACGGCGGCGCCGACGCCACCGACGACGACCTGTGGCGTGCGCTGGAGATCGCGCAGGGCAAGGACTTCGTCCAGGCGCTGCCCGAGCAGCTGAATGCGCCGATCGCCCAGGGCGGCACCAACGTGTCGGGCGGCCAGCGGCAACGGCTGGCGATCGCGCGGGCTCTCGTCAAACGGCCCGAGATCTACATCTTCGACGACTCGTTCTCCGCCCTCGACCTGCGCACCGATGCCCGGCTGCGCCGTGCCCTCGACACCCAGCTGCCCGAGGCCACCCGCATCGTCGTCGCACAGCGCGTATCGACGATCCAGCACGCCGACCAGATCGTCGTTCTCGACCACGGCCGCATGGTCGGCATCGGTTCCCACGACGATCTCGTGGACACATGCGAGACATACCGCGAGATCGTCGAATCGCAGCTCGCGGCGGAGGAGGCGGCATGAGCGGGCCGGGACCGCGGGGACCCATGGCTGGCGGAGCGCCGGGGCAGAAGGCGCAGAACTTCGGGCCCAGTGCGAAGCGCCTGCTGCGTATGCTGCGCACCGACCTGCCGCAGCTGATCACCGTGCTCGCGCTCGGCATCGTCTCCGTCGCGCTGACCGTGATGGGGCCGAAGATCCTCGGCGAGGGGACCAATGTCGTCTTCGCCGGCTTCATCTCGCTGCAGGTGCCCGCCGGTGTCACCCGGCAGGAGGTGATCGACCAGCTCATCGCCAGCGGCAACCAGCAGCAGGCGGACATGCTGGCGGCGATGGAGTTCACCCCCGGCGCCGGGATCGACTTCTCCCGACTGGCATCGATCATGGTCGCGGTCCTGGTGATCTATGTCGCGGCGAGCATCTTCGGCTGGCTTCAGGCGCGCATCCTCAACGGCGTCGTGCAGCGGGCGATGCACCGGCTGCGCACGCAGGTCGAGGACAAGATCCACCGGCTGCCGCTGGCCTACTTCGACAAGGTGCAGCGCGGTGAGCTGCTCAGCCGGGTCACCAACGACGTGGACAACATCGGCCAGACGATGCAGCAGACCCTGTCACAGGTGGTCGTGTCACTGCTGACGGTGGTCGGCGTGCTGGTCATGATGTTCGTCATCTCACCGCTGCTGGCCGTCATCGCGCTGGTCACGATCCCGATCACCGTGGCGATCACGATGCTCGTCGCGAAGCGCTCGCAGAAGCTGTTCGTCGCGCAGTGGAAGGCCACCGGCATCCTCAATGCGCGCGTCGAGGAGACCTTCTCCGGCCATGCCGTCGTGAAGGTCTTCGGTCACCAGAAGGAGGTCGAGGCCGACTTCTCCGCCGAGAACGACGACGTGTACCGGGCGAGCTTCGGCGCGCAGTTCCTGTCCGGCATCATCATGCCCGCCATGATGTTCATCGGAAACCTCGTCTATGTCGCGATCGCCGTCGTCGGCGGGCTGCAGGTCGCGGGCGGGCTGATGTCCATCGGCGATGTGCAGGCGTTCATCCAGTACTCGCGGCAGTTCACGCAGCCGCTGAGCCAGCTGGGTTCCATGGCGAACCTGCTGCAGTCCGGCGTCGCCAGCGCCGAGCGCGTGTTCGAGCTGCTGGACGAACAGGAGCAGACGCCCGATCCCGACCCGGCATCCACCGCGTCCGAGTCGGCGAGCGACCTCGCCTTCGAGGATGTCTCCTTCCGCTACGTCGCGGACAGCCCCCTCATCGACGGGCTGTCCCTGCAGGCGCACCCCGGGTCGACGGTCGCGATCGTCGGACCGACCGGCGCGGGCAAGACGACCCTCGTCAACCTCGTCATGCGCTTCTACGACGTGGATGCCGGGCGCATCACGATCGGCGGCGTGGATGTGCGCACCATGACGCGCGACGACCTGCGCGCCCGCACCGGCATGGTCCTGCAGGACACCTGGCTGTTCGCCGGGACGATCCGAGAGAACATCGCCTACGGGCGGCCGGACGCGACCGAGGAGGAGATCGTCGCCGCGGCGACCGCCGCCTATGTCGACCGGTTCGTGCACGCGCTGCCGGACGGCTACGACACGATGCTCGACGACGAGGCCACGAACCTGTCGGTGGGGGAGCGCCAGCTGGTCACCATCGCCCGGGCGTTCCTGGCCGATCCGCGCATCCTGATCCTCGACGAGGCGACCAGCTCGGTCGACACCCGCACCGAGCTGCTCATCCAGAGAGCCATGTCGCGGCTGCGCGAGGATCGCACCGCATTCGTGATCGCGCACCGGCTCTCGACGATCCGCGACGCGGACCTCATCCTCGTCATGGAGAGCGGCGCGATCGTCGAGCAGGGCACGCACGACCAGCTGCTCGCGGTCCGAGGTGCCTACTGGCGGCTGTACAACGCGCAGTTCGAAGCGCCGGTGGACGCGGAGGAGCCGAGCGGTGCGGGAGGTGTCCACTAGAGTGGGCACGTGTCCCAGCCCACGACCCTGACGCGGACCGTCCCGCTTCCGGACGGTGCGCTGGAGCTTTCCTGGTCCGAGGTGACCCACACCGGGCGTCGTCGCGAGATCAATCAGGATGCCGTTCTGTCGCTGTATCCGCTCTTCGTCGTCGCCGACGGCATGGGCGGGCACGTCGGCGGCGAGATCGCGTCGTCCTCCACGATCGAGCGACTGCGGGCCGTGGCGACCAAGGGGACGGTCACCCCGAAGACGATCGAGAAGGCGCTGGCCCGCGCGGTCGGCGACATCGCCGCCCAGCCGGCCGCCACCGACGAGGGCACCGGCACGACCGTCACCGGCGTGTTCCTCGACCTGGAGGGCGACGAACCCACCTGGGTGACGCTGAACATCGGTGACTCGCGTGTCTACCTGTACCGCGACGGCGGTCTGGCGCAGATCACCACCGATCACTCCGTCGTCCAGGAGCTGATCGCCGCCGGCCGACTCAGCCCCGAAGAGGCGGAGAACCACCCGTACGGCAACGTCATCACGCGGGCCGTCGGGCCGAGCGACGGCGTCGTGCCCGACTACGTGCGCCTCGAGGTCATCGACGGCGATCGCTTCGTGATCTGCAGCGACGGGCTCACCAAGGAGCTCACCGACTACGGCATCCTGCACTTCCTGCTGCAGCACGCAGACCCCACCGAGGCAGTCGACGCGATGCTCGAGGCAGCGCTGGAGAACGGCGGACGCGACAACATCTCGATCATCGTGCTGGATGTGGCGCGCACCGGCTCCTCCACAGCCGACGACTGACGCCGGTCCGTCCACAGATCCGCCGAACCGACCCCGTGCGGCCGCCCGGCGGCGTTGACTGGCAGCCGTGTCGACCGACGAAGCCCCCAGCGGGGGCACCCTCACGCTTCCGCCCCGTCCTGCCCCGGCGCCGCGCCCACCGCTGCCGCTGCTGAGCGCGGTTGTGCCTGTCGCCGGCGCGGTGGTGCTGTGGCAGGTCACCGGTTCGGCGTACGCGCTGTGGTTCGCCGCTCTGGGGCCGCTGATGGCGGGTGCGTCGGTCTGGGACGCGCGGCGGGCCGCGCGACGCGCGCGCCGTCGGGCGCAGCGGGAGCACGAATCGTCACTGACGGCCGTGCGCAGCGAGATCGCGCGCCGGCACGAGACCGAGCGCCGAGAGCTGTGGGAGCGGCATCCCGATGTCGCCGCGCACGTCCGGCTCGGCACGCAGACGTGGCGGCGCGTACCGGGGCGTGACGAGACGCTCGTCGTCGGCCGCGGCACGGCGGTCAGCGCGCTGCGCGTCGACGGGCCCGCGGACGACCGAGACGTCCGCGCCGTGCAGCAGGACGCCCGGCGGATCCGCGACGTGCCGGTGACCGTGCCCCTCACCGCCGGCGTCGCCGTCGTCGGACCGGAGACTC
>Ga0180219_1000991_pt1 | contig 19950 bp, 24 predicted proteins | sample eDN3rd30CBELigMG_FD_151338 | JGI IMG/M metagenome (GOLD analysis project Ga0180219, IMG submission 151338) | Enriched Miracle-Growth compost microbial communities from Emeryville, California, USA - eDNA 3rd pass 30_C BE-Lig MG (version 2)... ...
GGGCGCGCTTGCCGATGACCACGCCAAGCTCCAGTTCCCAATCCGGCTTCGCGACATTTGTTGGCAGGATTACCTCATCATTCGGCCCGACCACGCAGGACGGCAGCTTGATGAAGCAATAGGGCAATGAGGCATTGGCGCGCTCGTCCATCATCTTTTCGACGCGGGCGAGACGATCTTCCTCGGATTCCCCCTCATCGGCGGCCGTCCGCATCGACGGGTCGCCCATGATGAGGCCGATCACATGCTTGCGGTAATTCGCCCCGGTGCAGAAGATCTGGCGCGGAAAATAAGGCGCGGCGAGCGCAGTCTCATCGAGCGGGACACCGTTCTCGTCGCGCGCGGCGATCGTTTCCAGCATCGGCAGAGTCGCGTCCCAGTCATCGAGAATGGCGAGCACATCGCGCGTTTCGCCGTGCGCGTCGAGTGGCACCAGCCTGTCGCCGACCACCAGCGCCGCACCACCGTCTCGCAGCTTGGCAAGACCAAATGTCATTCATGCTCTCCTGGTCAATAGGGTGCCTGGAGCTGGCCCATGGTCGCTCCCAGCATTGTGTTGCTGGCTGTTTCCTCGCCGGCCATCTGAATTTCGCCGATGCGCACCGAATTCTCGACGACGAGCCGTGCCCGATCGAAGCGGCGATCCATGAAGGCGCGCAAAGCTGTGGCAATGTCGTCCTGACGTGCCAGTTCTTCCGCGAGGACCAGACCATCTTCGGCCGCAATTCCGGCACCACTGGCGAGGTGCGGCGTTGTGGCGTGGGCGGCATCGCCTATCAACACCACTCGCCCCTTGTACCAGGGGTCGGCCAGCAAGAGCCATTCGAGGGGACGATAGTTGACCTGGGCAGGCTCGACGATGCTCTCGCGCATCGTAGGAACAGCGCCGCCGAAGGGCGACATCAGGTCGCGCAGATGAGTGACCAGTTCCTCGCCGGCAAACCAGCGATTATCCGGCACATGTTCGAGCAGGAACATATACATCTCATCCCGCGAGACGGGATTGATGCCAAGCTTGACCGGTCCGCCGAAATACATTTCCGTCCGGTCCACCTCCGGTGGACGCTTGGCAACGACACGCCAGCAGCCCTGCCCGGTGAATTGCGGCTTGGGTGCTTGCGGGAAAATCATCTCGCGGATCGAGGAATAGATGCCATCGGCACCGACGACGAGATCGTAACGGCCTGACGTGCCGTCCGTGAATGTGACGTCGACGCCGGCATCATCCTGATCGAGCATCTCGACCTTCACGCCGAGCCGGACATTGATCCCCTCATTTCGCACCGTGGATGAAAGGATGTCATGAAGGACCGGACGTAAAATACCCCCGCCCTGCTGGATCGGCCTGGCATTTTCAACGGGTGGAACTTCCGTGACGATATGACCCGTCGCGGTCCGCCCGCGAAAGCCTGACCCGACAAAGCCGCGATCGCGAATCTGATCGAGAATGCCCAGCGCATCGAAGGCGCGCAGGGAAATGCCTGTGACGCTAATGCCGGCCCCATAGACCCGCCACTGCGAATCCGCATCGATCAGATCGACCTCGACACCGCTTCGCTTGAGCGAAATGGCCGCCGTCATGCCGCCGACACCGCCGCCGACGACGAGCATTTTCGCGATCATGCGGGGACCTGCCACAAGCCCTTGTCGGGCTGCATTTCGGCGTGCGGTACATTACCGGACATGATCCGACCCGTTCCCCACTGATCCGTGATGCTGGGGCTGAACTCATAAATTGTCGGCTGCCAGCTTTCCTCATCCACCTCCTCAAGGTCGGACGTATATTCCACGGCATTGCCATTGGGCGTCAGATAATAGGTGAAAGTGTTGTTGCCCGCCGTGTGGCGACCAGGCCCCCAGGACAAAGTGACGCCCTTTTCGTGCATGCGCGCTAAGCCACGCATCATTTCGTCCACCGAACTGACATCGAAGGCGACATGATTGAGCGCCGGAGGACCGGGCAGGATTGCAAGACGGTGGTGCGCCGAATTGCAGCGCAGAAAGGCCATGAAATTGCCGATCCAGTCGGATAGGCGAAAGCCGAGGACATCCTCATAATATTTGACGAGCTCCGCCGGCTTGGGCGTGTGCAGAACGATATGGCTCAGGCCGATAGGAATCGCTTCCCCCTTAGCGAGGGTCCGATGCTGACGCTGTGTCGTGTCGCAAAGGACCTCGATTGCGCGGCCATCCGGGTCAAAGAAACGGAAGGCATAGCCACCCGCCGGCCCCTCGGCAGCGCCCGGCTCCGATATGATCTTCGCTCCCGAAGCTTGGACCTGGCCGAAGAGCGCATCGACATCCGTGCGTGAGCCGGCGGAGAAGCCGATCAAATCAGTCTTGCGCTCCGGATCCTCACGCAGGCGAATGACGAATGGATGCGGCGAACCCTCGGCCGCGAAATAGACTTTGCCATCGCTTTCGCCGACTTCGGAAAGGCCCCAGGTATCGCCGAAAAATGCGCGCTCTGCCGTGAGATTCGGCACTGCCAGCGCTACATATTGAAGATCATTGACTGCGACCGACATGCCGTCCTCCAATTCATAATTCCTGTTAATAGGAATACTGGTTGCGCACGGATTTGCAACGCAAATCATCCCGGTTTTCCGGAGAGGATTGCTGCCTTCAGAATTTTCCACCGATCCGCAGACCCCAGGTGCGAGGCTGTTCGCCAGATGCCGAGATCACGCCCGCAGAGTTTGTCGTGCCGCCCACCAGCCGCTGATTATTCTCGATATTGAAGACGTAGAGACTCGCAAACCAGCGATCATCCGATGCTGACAGGGTGATCGACGCATTGCTGACAAAGGCCGCTTCCGACCGGACATAGGGAAGATATTCCGCCGAGGAGTCGCTTTCGCTGCGGTAGCGTGTGCCGGCCTGCAAGGTGAGGCTCGTCGCGCCCAGAGGTATCGTCTGCTGGCCGTTCAGATTGATCGACCATTTAGGCGAATTGAACGCCCGCTTGCCCGAGCAGTCGACACGGAACACATTCAGCGCCGCGCCTTCCGGGGTGGTCTGCGTGACCGGCGCGTAGCCGCATGTCGTGTTGGGCGGAACACCCTGATTGGGCGCGAAATAGATGAAGCTGTCATATTTCGTATCGAGATACTGCACGTTAGCGGACAGCAGGGTGTTACGGGTCGCCCGCAGCTCGACATCAAGATCGACGCCCTTGATCGTGCTGTCGCCGATATTGCGCGTCAGATAGACGGTCGCCGGCGGCGTGCCGAGATCGTAGCCGAACTGGGTGAACTGCTGGTTTTTATACTTCCAGAGGAAACCCTCGACGTTCACTTGCAGGGTGTTTCCGAAGAACCTGTTCTTGCTGCCGATCGTATAAGCTTTGATGGTCTCGGGCTCATAGCTCTCGACGCCGCGCGCGAACGAAAATCCACCGGCATGATAGCCGGTCTCGAAGCTGGCATAGACCATGTTGCGGGTGCTAAAGTCATATTGCGCGGCGAGGCGATAGGTGAACTTCTCGTTCTTCACTCCTGAGTTGATCGCGATCGGCGAGCGCAGGACAAACGGTGCGGTCTGCGAACCACCGGCGACTGGCGGCAGCACGTAGAGCGGCACCGGGGTCACCGGGACGCCGCGTGAGGTGTAGAAGCTCTCGACCTCGGCGGCACTGTTCACCAGCGGCATGAACGGGAGGCTTGGGCAAAAGTCCTGCGGCGGCGCGGGATTGCCGCAGAACAGGATATAGACTTGCGACAGGCCGTCGAATCGCTTCTTGTCGGAGGTGTAGCGGCCGGCGAAGGTGAGGCTGAGCTTCTCTACCGGCTTGACCGTAACCTTGCCAAAGCCGGCCCAGGATTGCGTTCCCGTCGCGAAACTCTGGTACGGGGTCAGCGTCGACTGGTTATAGAGGGCTTGAGGAACGTCGATGTCTTCATCGAAATACATGCCGCCGATGAGATAATCGATGGCCGGCCCCACGTCCCCCGCCCAGCGCGCTTCGACGCTTGTTTGCTTGTCCTTCTCCTTCACCGCGCCCGAGCGGAACACGCCGTTGAAGGCATAGTCCAGACTGGACTCGCGATAGGCCGGCTGAATGGTGAGGGTGCCCGCATCGGTGGTGTAGTTCAGCTCAGCGGTTACACCCCAATAGTCATTGTCGTTATAGGGCGCCCCGTCGACGACCGCACCGGTACGGCCCACCTGACCAACGAAGCGCCCGCTCTGCAATATGTTCGAGCGCGGATCCAGAAGCCCCTGCTGCCGCGAGAAGCCAGTGGGCGTGTAAGTGTAGCCCGAGAAACCGGTCGGGCCGAAAGCAGGATCGACGGTCCCCAAATAGAAGCCGCTGGCACCGCTGCCACCCTGGTGCGCATAGTCGACGCCGACACGCAAGGTGAGTGCGTCGGTCGGCTCGGCATATAGCTGGGCACGGAATGCATATTCCCGCTGCCTGCCCGTGCCGTCTGAGAGGAAAGCGTTATGTTGGGAAATCGCGCCAGCGACGCGGAACGCCGCCTTGTCACCGATCGGCAGGTTGAGCGCGGCCTGGCCGGTTAACCAGTCATAGTTGCCGTAACCGAACGTGGCTGCGCCGGAAGTTTCTCCCAGCTTCGGGCGGTTCGGGATCACGTTAATCGCCCCGCCTGTCGCATTACGCCCGTAAAGCGTGCCCTGCGGCCCCTTCAGAATTTCCACGCGCTCAAGATCGTAGAACACACCCGACGTGGAACTGGGACGACCAATATATACGCCGTCATAGTTGAAGGCGATCGCGGGATCGGAATAGGCGTTGTTGGACGAATTGCCGACACCGCGCACAAAGAAGGTGGTTGTCGGTCCGCCGCCGCCCGACGCGGAAAGTGCCGGTGATGTGCGAGACAGGTCCTCGGCACGCACGACATTTTGCCGGACCAGTTCGTCAGGCCGGACGACATCGAGCGCGAGCGGCGTTCTCTGACTGCTCTCTGCCACGCGCTGGGCGGTGACGACAATATCCTCTAGGCCTCCCTCGACCAAGTTGTCGATCGGCTTCGTTTCTTGAGGTCGCGTTGTCTCCTGCGCGCTGGCGAGCGTCGCTAAGAATATACCCCCCAATGCAGCCGAGGCTAGCAGCAAGCCTTTCATATCACTCTCCCAGGTTTCGACCTGTGTCGATTAATTCCTGCTTCTGTGAATAAGGAATTTTGAATGGGCTGCAAATAATTTCCTCTATGTAGGAATATCTACATTTATTGGATCAGGCTTTTCCCTGCGCGGAGCTGGGCTCACGCTGACTTACCGTGCTATCGGACTCTCGGGGTGATCGGTGATTGCGTTTCACGCTTCCGCTCCGCACGTCGACCCCGACGCGGCCCCCGGAATTGACTAATTCTCGAGCAAGGCCGATGAAGGCCTTGAAATAGGCGGATGGATTGCGCCGGCCGGAGTAGCAGAGGCACAGAGACGCGAGGGCGGAGTCCAATCCTGCGGATCGTAGCCTTTTCAACTCCGTAGGATCCAGCCCCTCAGCCAATGACTCACGAGCTGCCGTTCCCTCTCCCTCGTCTTTGCCCCCGAAAACGTCAGGATAATTTCCGAAAGACGGCGGGGACGACATCGCACTGACATTCTAACGTATTGCAAACAAAGCAAATGCCGCGCTGCAGCATTTTTCCTTTGCCATCAATTATACCATCAGCTGTAATTCTTGAACCGGTTCGACTCCCCTCGCGCTTGCCCGGTCGGCTATTTTTGCGCCAAAACGTGACATCCACGAGCCGAACTGTTGACAAGACCCTGCGTGATGGCGACGAATGGCTAGGACTATTGGACCTGGACGCAAACAGATGCGCGACCTGACAGCATCAATCATACCGCTGACTTTCCAACCCGCGCTACCTATCTCCAGATCCCGTCCAGGGACGGCACCTCGATTATCATTGGGATGGAGAACGCGTCGATCTTGTGCGCGATGCAGGATCCGGGTCGGTCTTTCGGGTTATAGATTTATCCTGACCAGCGCAGCGAGGGGCGCAGATTCATGGCACGCTTCGCCGCCATCATGGCCATTCAGATCATCGATCTCACCGTCTGAAACCTGCAGCTCCTCGCTCAATTATCCATTTGGGGTCCAGTAGCTGATCATTGCGACCCGGGTGCCGTCGTTTCATTGTTGCGTACCTCGTATCAGGCGCGCTCCAATTGCCGCCTGCCTCGGCCACCCTTCCGAGCGCCGATCATTCGAGGGGGCACCGGCGCCGTTCGCGACGCCGACGCCATGCGCAATTGGCGAAGCGTCTCGACTTCCTCGGGGTGGCGATCGAGAATCTCCAGCAAGCCGACCGCCGCATCGCTGGGAGGCGTTGCGCCGCTTTCATACTTCTGGAAAGCGCGCCGACCGCCGCCGATGATTCTTCCAGCCTCTTCCTGGGTGAGCTTGAGGCGCTTGCGAACCGCCCGCACGCGCTCGGCATAAGCCGCCTGCAACTCCCGAAATGCTTCGTTTGAAGCCTTCAGATCGGCGCCACTGTGAATCGAATCACTGTCGTCGTCCGGGTACCAGCCAGGTACGTCCACCGTGCGCGACAGGGAGCCGACCGAGATGGTCTGCGACCGCACATCCCGGTGAAGGACCTTGCCGGTCTCAGGATGGATGCGGGTCTGTGTCATCTCAAACCTCCTTGAATGATGTCAGCACAATATCGATCAGCGTCTCGCCGGCGAACTTCAGGTACAGGAACAGGCCATCGCATGGGATGTGATAAGTGTCGTGCCAGACCCGCAGATTTGGCGGGTTATGCGCGGTTTCCGACTTGATGAAATCATCCGTTTCCAACGCTTGCACGACATCGACCACATCCTCCAGCGTATAGCCCAACGCCTGTGCATCCCGGATCGCCTTTCCCGTTATTTCCAACGTGTCCGTATCAGCAAACTGCGCCTGGATGGCTGCAAGGTCGTGATGCGGCTTCCGCTTTACGGCCATTGGTATACACCTTTAAGGTTTATTTTCAAGGTGCGCGCCCCAATTGTCCGCGCCCGACCTTCGAGGGATTGACGCATGAAGCCCCGCACGTATCGGCTTCTTCTGTCAAAACTCGCAAAGAAAAGCGATCATCGTCAGCTATCGCCGCCAAGGCGGACGCTCGAGGAGACCGTCGTGAGGCCGCTTCTGCACACGCAGGGGGCCGCAGTGCCAACATAGCGGCCGTTCAATGGTTCGAATGCATTCTCCGAGGCCCGCCCTTCGTTCACCCCGTCGCTGCAGAATATGCGGCCCGCTTGTTGGATATTCCAATAAGGCCGTTTTTGGATCGGCCATCACGAATCCTGGATTTGTTCAGCCCTTCGGGATCGGCGGCGTTGTCATTGAGTTCTCCGCACCCTGCTTTTGTACGCCGATGCGGTGTACATAATGACATTCGAAAGGAGGCAGCCATGTTGGCGTACCGCAACATAATCGGCGAGGTCGATGAACGTAGCTCCGAACGCATATCGTTTCGGACCAAGCCGTGCATCAAGGAAACCATTCAGAAAGCGGCAGCGCTTTCCGGCGTGAATGTTTCCGTATTCACAATGAACGCGGCTTACAAGGCGGCCATAGAGACCATCGCGGCACATGAGCATACGATGCTCGAGCCGGTCGATCATGAGCCCTTCTTTGCAGCCCTTGACCGCCCCACTGCCCCGACAGAGAAGCTTCGTGCCGCTTTCGCGCGTCACAAAGAGACGATCGACAGCAAGTGACCGATCCTCAGGCGGGCGCGCAGTGCATCATTGATCCGCTCGATCTATCCAGACATGATCGGGCGACTTTTTCCTGCGGGATCGAGCAGGTCGACAATTATTTCAGGAAGACCGCGAACAAGCTCGCCCAGGCCGGCAATGTCCAGGTTTTGTCCTTACCGATCCGGATGAGTGGCTCATCGGTTTCTACGCGACGAACGCGCACACCATCCATTAGGGCGAGTTGCCCGACAAGTTACGGCGCGACCGGCCGGGTCATGGCCACATCCCGGCCGCCCATATCTCCATGATCGGCGTAGATCTACGCCATCAGGGCAAGGGCTTTGGCGGGGACCTGCTCGTCGATTGCCTGCGCCGCATCGCAGGCGCGGCCGAAGACATCGGGATCAAGGTCGTGCTACTCGACGCGCTCGACTGTGGCGATCCCGCACTCACCGAACGGCGCAGGGCGCTCTATAGCGGCTATGACTTCGCGCCGTTTCCCTCGAACGATCTGCGGATGTATCTTCCCATAAGCGACACTCACGCGCTCCTGGCCGAGTTCGGCTAGAGCCTTCGGATACCGTCCCCCGCGATGGGGCTAGACAGCAGCCGCCCTAGGGTCAGGACCCATTGATGTGAGACGCACAATCTGATTCAGGCTCCGTGAGGAGACTGAGGATGAGGGACCTGTACTGGCTGACGGAAGAGCAGATGGCGCGTCTGCGGCCCTATTTTCCCAAGAGCCACGGCAAACCACGCGTTGATGATAGGCGGGTGTTGAGCGGCATCGTTTTCGTCAATCGCAATGGGCTGCGATGGCGGGATGCGCCGAAAGACTATGGTCCGCACAAGACGCTGTACAACCGGTGGAAGCGCTGGGGTGAGATGGGTGTCTTCCTCCGCATGATGGAAGGGTTGGCCGCCGAGGGCGCCGATCCGAAGACCGTCATGATCGATGCGACCTATTTGAAGGCGCACCGCACGGCATCAAGCCTGCGGGTTAAAAGGGGGATCTCGGGCGGCTGATCGGCCGCACCAAAGGCGGCATGAACACGAAGCTTCACGCTGTCACCGACGCAAACGGCCGCCCGCTCAGCTTCTTCATGACCGCTGGTCAGGTCAGCGATTACACCGGTGCGGCAGCGCTGCTGGACGATCTGCCAAAGGCGCGATGGCTGCTCGGCGATCGCGGCTATGACGCCGACTGGTTCAGGGAGGCCTTGCAGGCGAAGGGTATCGAACCCTGCATCCCAGGTCGAAAATCTCGACTCAAGCCCGTCAAATACGACAAGCGCCGGTACAGACGCCGCAGCCGTATCGAGATCATGTTCGGGCGCCTCAAGGACTGGCGCCGCGTCGCGACCCGCTACGACCGGTGTCCGACGGTCTTCTTCTCAGCCATCGCCCTGGCAGCCACCGTCATCTTCTGGCTCTGATCAGTGAGTCCTGACCCTAGCCCGACCCAGCCTCTGCCGGTGCCGGCACATAATTCCCGTCATCGAACGCCACCCGACAGTTGTTGGACGGCTGGTTCGCCAAGTCTCCGGGTAAGTTCCGTGATTGCTTGCGTCGGAAACCTTGTCTGCATGGTCACTCCTGCTGCTTCCGGCACGCTTCAACTCGAGGCGATCCAGGCTCGGCCTCAATTTTCAGGCAGTGCTGATACGAAGTTCCTTACCTCCCGCGCCAGGGTTCGCATGCGATACCATCGCTATCGCGATCAAGACCTTCGCGATAGCCGGGCGATCCGGCGTGAATGGGCGCGACGCCGGCGGAACGTGCCGCGCGGCAGTCGGGATAATAAGCGGACCGCTCGATCTGCCTCACGTCCTCTGGCGCCTGGTTCCACGCAGCCGTGAGGTTCGGTGCTGCTGCAAATGTCGCCACGCCGACGACACCGGCCAGCATTGCAACCTGGACACCAAAAGAGACTTTCTCCCGCTTCTTCGACGCGCCGTTCCAGGCGCGTTTCCGTCCATGCTGCGACCGCCTGGTATGGAAATTGTGGTTCTTCACACGTCGAAGATAACGCGCTGTCCTTGCCACCAGGTAAATCGGTGGGTGCATGAAGCCCCGCCCGCCATGAGAAAGCCACATGAACTATCGCAGGCGACAGCCGGAACCCTCGATGCCCTTGCTGCCGTGACCGGCGCGCTATAGCCACACATATCCGTATCATCAGCCAGGCGGCGGAGCAGCATGCAGGCAGGTTCACTTTCCCAGTATTTCGTCGGCGTCGGCGTGAAGAGCGTTACCGGCACCGAGGTGGATCCACGCGTGTCTCGCGGCCATGAATTCCAGGGCGTCGATACCTTCCGGGCGTTTCTCGGCACGCCCGCCGAAAAAACATCCGTCCCGGTAAAATGGGTCTGGCTGTCCGACGAGGAGGCTCCGCTGGTCCTGCCGCTTACCGGCACCTGGTATGACAGCCGGCGTGGCAAATCCCATCGCGGCCCGGAATATCGCCTCTACTATCCCGCTGCAGCAGAGGAAGTCGTGTATCGGGCGCGGGCCGGAACCGCACCAGCTCCTCCATCACGTCGACGATCCGATCATAATAGCTGGAGGGCCGCATCCGGCCGGCTTCGTCGAACTCCTTATAAGCCATCGCCATCGACGACTGATTGGGGATCGTGACCATCCGCATCCACCGTCCCATGAGACGCAGAGTGTTGACCGCATTGAACGATTGCGATCCCCCTGACACCTGCATCACGGCCAGCGTGCGTCCCTGGGTCGGGCGCATGCCCTTCATCTCGAGCGGGAGATGGTCGATCTGCGCCTTCATGATGGCGCTGATCTGGCCGTGGCGCTCGGGGCTGCACCAGACCTGTCCCTCGGACCACATCGAGAGCTCGCGAAGTTCGTGCACCGCCGGATGATCGTCACCGGTCACCTGATCGGGCAGCGGCAAATCGGCCGGATCGAAGATCCGCGTTTCCGCGCCGAACAGCTGCAGCAGCCGCGCCGCCTCTTCGACCGCGAGCCGAGAGAAGGACCGGTCGCGTAAACTGCCATAGAGCAGCAGGATACGCGGTGGCGACTGGACATCGCCCAGCCCGAGCGCGGGCCGACGCTGCACAAACTCCTGGCTGAGCGCAGGGAAGTAATCCGGATCGGTCAGGGTGCGCAGGCGGTTCATGCCAGTCCTTTCTGTTCGTACCAGCCGCGCGTTCGCTTCACGATTGCGACCACCGAGAGCATCACCGGAACCTCGACCAGCACCCCCACCACGGTGGCCAGCGCCGCGCCGGAGTGCAGCCCGAACAGCGAGATGGCTGCTGCTACCGCGAGCTCGAAGAAGTTGGAGGCACCGATCAATGCGGCCGGCGCAGCAACACACCAGGCCACCCCCAGTCGGCGGGAGAGCCAATAAGCGATCCCGGCATTGAGATAGACCTGGATCAGGATCGGCACCGCAATCAGGGCGATGACCAATGGCTGACGCAGGATTTGCGCGCCCTGGAAGCCAAACAGCAGAACCAGTGTTGCGAGCAAGGCGACGAGCGATATCGGACCGAGCAAGGCAAGCAGCCGATCCAGCCCGTCCGAACCGCTTGACGCCAGCACCACACGGCGGACGACCTGCGCCACTATAACTGGAGCGATAATGTAGAGCGCGACCGACAGCAGCAGCGTCTCCCAGGGCACCTGTATCGCAGCGACCCCGAGCAGGAGCGCGACGAGCGGGGCGAACAGGAACACCATCAGCACGTCGTTCAGCGCGACCTGGCTCAGGGTGAAGCCGGGCTCGCCGCCACACAGGTTGGACCAGACGAATACCATGGCGGTACATGGCGCGGCGGCGAGCAGGATCAGTCCGGCGATGTAGGATGAGGCCTCGCCCGCCGGCAGGAGCGGCGCGAACAGCCAGCCGAGGAACAGCGTGCCGAGCAGTGCCATCGAAAAGGGTTTGACCGCCCAATTGACGAACAGCGTGACGCCGACGCCCTTCCAATGCTGACGAACCGCCCCCAGCGCGGCCAAATCGATCTTGAGCAGCATCGGCACGATCATCAGCCAGATCAGCCCCGCGACAACGAGGTTGACCCGTGCGATTTCGGCCGAAGCGACCGCTGCAAACGCGCCGGCCAGCACGTGCCCAAGGGTGATGCCGACAATAATGCACAGCGCGACCCACAGCGACAGCCAGCGTTCGAACAAGCTCATTGCCGGCCTGGTCGGAGCGGACGCAGCAAGCGTAGCCATCTCACGCACTCCTTGCGCCGGATGGATCGATCACCGGCTCGCCGTCTTCCTTGGCGAAAGCGCCGCGTTGGGCATCGGGCAGGATGGCCAGCACGGCCTCAGAGGGGCGGCACAGCTTTACACCCAGCGGCGTCACGACGAGGGGGCGATTGATGAGGATGGGATGGGCCATCATCGCATCGACCAGCGCCGCATCGGAGAGTGCAGTGTCTGCCAGTCCGAGCTCGGCATAGGGCGTGCCCTTCTCGCGCAGCAGGTCGCGCGGATGCAGGCCGGCCCGCTCGATCATCTCGATCAGCAACGTACGGGTCGGGGGCGTCTTGAGATATTCGATCACATGCGGCTCGACACCGGTGTTGCGGATCAGCGCCAGCACGTTGCGCGAAGTGGCGCATACAGGATTGTGGTAGATGATGATGTCGGTCACGGATTGACGGCCCTCAGCAGCAGGCAAGCTCAGCGAGCAGCGGCTCGCACAGTTCGGCACGCCCCTGGCAGCAATCCTTGGCAAGGAAGAGCATGAGCGCGCGGAGCGTATCGATGTTGGCACGCTGAATGAATTGACGACCGCGCTTCTCGGACACCACCAGCCCCGCCTTGGCTAACACAGCAAGGTGAGTGGAAAACGTACTCTGGCTCAGCGCGGATGCCTCAACCAGTTGGCCGGTCGACAGCCCCGCTGGCTCATGCTGGACAAGGCGCCGGAAGGCATCGAGGCGCGTTGGATGGGCCAGGGCAGCCAAAGTGGCGAGGGCGATTTCGGTTTCCATCCATCGGTATTATCCGATACATTTCGCATAATCAATAACCATCGATTATTCTCGATGCGTTTGACCGTCGATGCATGTGGTCCGATCTGAACGAATGTCCGCGTTCACGCTCGGCGCTAACCGATATGTCGGCGGTAACCGCCCCGAGAAGCGCGCCAGTGAGAAGGCCGTGGCGGCTTGATAGACCGCGCCCAACTGCATATTGCCTGCCGGATCAACCTGTTTGGGAGCGTGCCGTGGTAGGGAAGAGCAAGATCGATAGGACGCCCCAAGCGCAAGCAGCCGCGATGATGAAATGGCTTCTCTGTCCCCTCGTCGGCACGGGGATGCTGCTGATGCCGGCGGCCGCCTTCGGCCAGCAAGCCGCGTGCGACCGGGCCGATCTCGAGGGTATAGTGAATGGCTATATCGCTGCGCAAACCGCCGGCGATCCGAGCAAGCTCCCGCTCGCCGACTTCACGCAATATTATGAGCAGATGGACATGGCGAGCATGTTCGGCGGGACGCTGTCCAAACCGCAGAAGATCGACTTTCATCGCAGCTTCTACGACCTGCAGAGCTGCACGACCTTCACCGAGGTGATCGTCACCGATCCTGCCCATCCTTATGTCATTGGTGCGCGCTTGCAGTTTTCAGGCCGCAACAACCCGATTGCCCTGTCCCGGGTCAATGAGATTGAGCTTGTCGTGACGGACAAGGACGACTGGCTGTTCAACGCGCGCAAGACACTCGCCTATTCCAAGGCCGAGAACTGGAGCGAGATACCGCCGGCCGAGCGCGACAGCCGCGCGACGATTATCGCCGCTGCCGACGCCTATCTCGACTCCTTCGCCAACAAGGATATCCAGGTGCCCTGGGGCACGCCCTGCGCGCGCCTCGAAGGCGGCCTCTACACCGCCAAGGGCGCGCCCGGCGTCGCCTCGTCCGAAGATAACTGCAACATCGGGGTGCCCGCGAATGTCAAGCTCGCCGATCGTCGTTATGTGGTGGACGAGACGATCGGCGCAGTGGCCGTCCTGCTGGCGTTCGGCGACAACAAGCTGCCCGATGTGCACAGTTTCCGCGTCGAGAAGGGCAAGATCCGCTACATCCACACGATCACCGTCTGTCAAAGCGAAAATTGCGGCCTGCAGCTCCCGAACGAGATCAAGCAGCGCCTGCAGGATTGATAGAGAGTGCTGCACAAACGAGGAAATGCCACGCTCAAAGCAAAAACACTGACTACGTCGCACCACAGCACGGGCGGGTTACCGCTGAACTAGTCGACAACGAGAATCTGGGCGTCGCTAACGAGACGGCCATTCGGGACGCGACAACAGGCCGCTAACCGCAACAATGCTGTCATCTGTATCGATCGTCTGGCCACCTAAAAACGGTCAAAAAGCCAACTGAACCTACGACTGCTATCAGGGATTTTGTCTGCGCGCGTGGATGACCGCTATGTCGGCGTCAGCCGCCGGAATTGGCTCACGTCCCCGTGAGGCGGCTCAACAAGCAGAAGCGCACACCCCCGGCGTGAGGCCGTCGGGATGCGATCAGTCAGTAGTTTGAAAGGATAGGCTGTACGCTCGCAGCCTTTGCGCGGGCATCGGCACGCTTGAGTACGGCCCGTTTCCCGGTGGTGCGCCGCGCACCGCTATTACGACAGGACTCAACCACCAGCACCACGCCATCAGGTGCCAGCTTTGTCTTGCGTGCGTTCACGCCTGCAAGGTAGCCAGTGAGTTCAAGCGTCTTCATGGCCTCTTAGATAGCCCCAAATGCGCCGGATTACCAGTTTCTTCGACGATACGGCGATAGAGGTAATCAAGGTCTAAACCCTCGGCGAGAGCATAAAGTGCCCGCGCCTGCTCCAGCATGGACATGTCGCCACCGGCAACTTCGTGCTGACCCAGCCTGTCGGCAATCATGTCTTCGATAGCAGGCAGGACGATTGCCGCATTCCCAAGAACCGTGAGTTTGAGGCACCGCGTCTTGTCCGCGCGTCCATCGAAATAGCCACCGGAAACCTGCTCGACAGCGAATTGAGGATGAGCAGGATGATACCATCCACCCTGCCCGTGCAGGGCTTTTTCATCATCCACAAAGCCCGATGTCGCCATGGCTCGGTCAAAGGCAGCATCATTACCGGCGACCACATCGAAATCCGCCGACATGAATGCACCATCCGTATGGATCGCGGCGGCCGCGCCGCCGACCAATACGCCATGTTGGCGACTGCCACCGTGATTGCCGAGGCACCAGGTCGTGCGTCTACCTTTCCACGTGACATACGACAGCCTGATATGCCCCCTGGCCCTACCCTATGACGGATCTTTCGGATCGGAGCTCAATATGGCAGCGATCTGTCCTTCGGCCGCAGTGGCTTCAGCGATAAGCAGGCGTAATGCCTTGGCGGTGTCTTCCAGGAGACCGGCACCAAGAGGCCTCTCGCCATTGATAAAACGTCGGATGGCCCGCTCGTCTATGCCGAGGCGCCGCGAGAAAGCAGTGGTACCACCAAACAGCTGGACGCAATGGGCAAAGTGTTCACGTTGCTCATCCATTGAAAATGTCGCGGCCATTATTCCCTCTTTTTGTTGCTGCTGTTGTTGATCCTGGGCTGCGGTATAAACCGCCAGAAATGGCCCGTAATGTCGGCTTTCTGCGCCCCCTCCCGTAAGCGGTCGATCCGGAAAGTCCAACAGCAGATAGTGCTGGCCGCGTCATGCCAACTCCGGCCCGCCACGTTGACGACCAAACCGCCAGCTGACGCCATCTGCGCCCATGATACCTTGAGCAGATTTGCCAATCTGCCTTTCCAGTACCGATCGCCAGGGAACGAGGGTAAATTCCCTGGCCTTCTCGACCAGCGCAAACCGTCCGCTGACGAGCTCGATACGTCGCGCGATTCTTCCTTCGACACTGTCGCCTGTTCGCGTTTCAACAAATGCCTTGCCCAGTTCATCAGCGATTTTTTCACCGGTGCGCATCAGTTCACGGCGTTGAAGTAACATGAGAGCGTTGGCGCGCAGACGAATGCGATCCCCCTCCCCGACGGCCAATTGCTGCTCCACCAGCCATTGTCTGCGCACCGCCAGTGCAGCACGAACCTCGCGACCAAATCCTGCATCCCGGATCGGTAACGGACCGTCCGCGCACAGCTCGCGATCGAGCCACGTGGCGGCATCTGCTTTCTCGAGCCGGTGCAGCGGCTGGATGGAGAGCGGTTCGACAGTTACCGGCTGGTCGCGAACACGACGCGCTTCGTAAGCGGCAACCCGATCGAGATGATCGCGCGCGATGGTCCAGCTGCCATCGGCGCTGCGCATAGCGCCTCCCGCCGCCCGCCGCATCGCCTCAAGCCTGCGAACATGGGCTTCCGCGAACGCCTGTGTCGCGCTTCGGTCATGGCGCAGATGCAGGTCGATCGAATAACGTCCGTCACTGGCCCGCGCGACATCGACAATCGTCCGGTCGACCTGCCGCAGATCGGCGGCTCGCGCTGACACACGTACGATGGCACCTTCCGGGCTCGGCTCGATCGCATCACTGCGCCCGATATCGACATAATGGACACGGCCATCGATCCCGTCGATCAGGAGATAGTGCCGGTCGCGATGCTCATCCGAAAAACCGCGATGGATCACTCGTCCGACGATCGGCGCCCTGACCTCGGTTGCAATGACCCGATCGACCCCGGCTCGCTCGAGCCGCCGCGCGGACAATTCGTGCTGCATGGTCCTGATGATATCGCCGCGCTCACCCAACCGTCGCAGCGTGTCGCCGAGATCACCGACAAGACGATAACGGCCGCCTCCGATCTTCCGGGCAAGGCCCATCGTTTCGAGTTTACGCAGACGCCCGGCGGCGAGTGACTGCTGGAACGGGTCGCGATCGATCGCCGCGACAGTGCGATCATCGGCCATCCTTTTGAGGAGCCGGCGATCGATCGCCGTCAGCCGTTCCTGGTCCACATCATGGCGCAGCCGGGTCTCGATTTCCTGATCGGTTCGCGGGCCAAGGTCGAGCGTCACCAGCTCGGCGGCCCGTTCACGAATGCCATGAGCAATATACTCGCGGGCAATGACGAGGTTTTGCCCCTGATCATCGATACCGCGCAGCATGATGTGGGTGTGCGGATGCGCCGTGTTGAAGTGATCGACCGCGACCCAGTCGAGCCGCGTGCCGAGGTCATCCTCCATCTGCGTCATCAGGCGGCGGACGAAGGGCTTGAGGTCAGGATATTCCGCCCCGTCCTCGGCAGAGACGATGAAACGGAACTGGTGGCGATCACCCGCCGATCGCTCGAGGAAATCCTTCCCGTCCGCCGCATCACGTTCGGCCGAGTATAGTTCGCCGGGCGCATCGTCGCGCGTGACCCCGTCGCGCTGGATATACCGCAGATGCGCCTGCGCCGCGGGTCGCCCCTTCGCGCCCAGACGCACGAGCCGGGTTTTAACGATCGTCCGGCGTGCCCGATAGCTGCCCAGTCGATCACGACTGGAGAGGAGCCGTCCCATGCTCGCACCGCGACCGATCCGGCTGCCGTCGAACCTGCGAGCAATGATACCGGTGCCGGTTCCGGCAAGCCGCGCCGCGACGAGGATGCGGCTGCCATATTTGAGGATACGCTTGCCGTCCTTTCCACGTCTGGCACCGGGCCTGGGAGTGAAGTCGTCATCATTCATCGGAACGACTGCCCGCCAGGACAAGTCTCGCTATCCAGACAGAAAAATGGCAAGATATCGGGCCTGTCCTGAACTCTGTCTCTCGATCCACCGTGGCAGTCTCGTGAAAAAGCGATGTGCAGACAATCACCTAAGCAGTGTTGCGAGACAGTGCCTTTATCTTGCTTTCGCCTTCCTCCCCCCTCCACCCCATCCCGGCTCAAAAGCACGGACGAAGCAGCGCCGGGCCGACGCCGCCTCTTCCGACCATGTCGCCCTCGATCAGCATGCCTGAATGCGGACGTCCCGGGGGAAACAGGCTCCTCACCGGCACCTCGCCCGACCCCGATCTTGCGTCCTGCCGCCAGCGTTTCCCTCACGCGATTTGCCGCCTGTTCGATGCCTTGACCCATGCTCATCATGATCTCCAGAGTGTGCATTTTTCTACTGAGCCGGCATCCGAAGGATGAGCTAAAGAGCGGTCATCAGGGTCACGGCGCGACGCTTCTCCGGTCGTCGGGCGCATGCCACCTCGCCTCAGGGTGCATCTATCTTCATCACAAACAGAGTTGGCTGAGCGCTGATTCCGGCCTCGATGACAGGCATCTGCGGTGTCGTACGGTGCACCAGGAAAAGCCTGTCACGCGGAGTTTCTGCCGGCTCGTGATGCATCCTCGCGGCTGCACCCGCCACACTGGAGAGATAGGCAAGGGTCGCATCCGGCAACGCCCGTCCACTCGCCAGATGCATGGCGTAACGGCCCGGCCCGGCATGATAGGCCGCGAACAGCCCGGGATAGCCAAAGCGATCATACATCAGCCGCAGGTAGCAAGTGCCCGCGAGGATATTGTCGCGCGGTTCATCGGGATTGCTACCAAGCCCCAGCCGAACGCGCATATCCACCCAGGTGCCCGGCATGAGTTGCATGAGGCCGATGGCACCGGCCGACGAACGGATCGGACGCCCGTAGAGCATCGTTTGCCCGCTACTTTCGGCGCGTATCACACGCTCGATCCAGGTCACCGGAATGCCGCATCGGGTCGATGCCTCGGCAATATAAGGCCGCCAGTCGGCGACGGTCTCTGCCCATGCAGGCGGCGCCGCGACCAGCGACACGCCAACGAGCAGTTGCCTCAGCGAGCCCATAGCAATCGCGCCTTGCCGAGCACATCGGCGGCATCCGTCACGCCAAAATAGCGCCCGTCGAACGACGATGCGGCGTCCATCAGCAGGAAGAGCTGGCGGCCGCGGAGCCGCACGCACCCGGTCCAGATCGGCATCGGCCGACCGACGGCATCGGCGGTCCGGCGCCCGGCAATCCGGCGGCCGCTGACGAAGACGTCCTGACCAAGCGCACAAACCTCGTCGCCCGCCACAGCCGCGACACGCTTCACGAGGGGCACGTTCATGGGCAAATAGCGACGCTCGGCTGCCATGCGGCGATAGGCGGCAGGCACGCGCGCAATGACCATGTCGCCGGGATCGACAATGGCGCCAGGCGATACCCGATACAGCCCGATCGGGGCGCTGGCACTGGCATTCCAGACCAGGCGCGGGGTCGGCGGCAACGCTGCCGATCCAAGCAGGATCGCGGCACCGGCGGCGACCGCAGCGATGCGCCAGCCGAGCCGCTTTCGCCGCTGCTTTTCGATGCGCAAGGCCTCACCCCATGCAAGAAGCGGCGCGTCTTCACCGCTTGTCTGGCGCCGGCTCATCGGTCAAAAGCCCGCGTGGACTGCTCGTCGGACCAGCCATCGAGATCGTCGATATGATATTGGATGAAGCGGCTGTGCCGGCGGAACACCGGTCCCTTGCCGGCACGGCGCAGACGCTTGAGCAGCCGGCTCGAGATTTTGAGATAGGCGGCCGCCTGATCGGTATTGAGGAAGGGCGAGCCGCGCCTGGCGCGATTGGCTCGCTGGATATCGTCGTCATTGTCCATGTCGTGGCTTTCCGCTGCGTGGCGGTCGCAACAGCGCGACCGCGACACCGGGAATGCCGGGCAGGACACCGGGTGAAGAGTGTCGAAAACGCCAGGGTGATTTTCGACACCCTGCGCCGTGGCCCCGCGCCGGCTGGCGCGGGGCTGGCTGTGTCAGCGTGACCAGATGAGCTTGTGCTCGCCGTCATCGCTCTGGGTGAGCGTCGCGTAGATCGGTGCCGGGAAGGACGGATCGTCGAGCTTGAGGCTGAGATATTCGGCCCCGGTCTCGCGCGCCGCCCTGGTCCAGCCCGCGCCGAACTCGACGCCGCCGGTGCTCACGCGATGGTCGGGTGCCTTGTCATGTTCGCGCTCGCAGGGGCGAATGGTCGCCTTGACAGGCCCTGCGCGGCGAGGCCGTCTACCAGCAGCATTGCGCCTCTTGCCATGGCACCAGGCTGGACAACGGCCCCATGGCGCCGCCGCTGACCGGCGCCGCTTTTCTCGCGAAGTTCGGCGGTCGCGGTCTGGATCATCTTCAATCAGTGATCAGGACGATGCCGCCGGCCGATCCGACTGCTGTGAGCGATACGGCAGCGACCGACCTACTAGGCCGTGTTGACAAAAGACTTCAGCCATAGCCGCGTGGCGGCAAGGTTGAGGAAGCTCTCGAACGAGAGAAGTGTCTTGTCGTATCGGGTGGCGATCCGTCGTTGCTGTTTGAGCT
>Ga0180219_1000993_pt1 | contig 19944 bp, 19 predicted proteins | sample eDN3rd30CBELigMG_FD_151338 | JGI IMG/M metagenome (GOLD analysis project Ga0180219, IMG submission 151338) | Enriched Miracle-Growth compost microbial communities from Emeryville, California, USA - eDNA 3rd pass 30_C BE-Lig MG (version 2)... ...
GCCGACGAGGAGCACGCCTCGGGCGTCCTCGACGAGGTTCTCGCGTCCTGACACTCGCGCGGTGAAAGCCGCGGCGGGGCCGATGCGCGCGCCATGATGGTGCGATGAGCACCGTCGCATCGGCGCGCGCCGCGCGCGCGGCTGATGCCGGCTCCGGTCGCTCGGTACCCTCGAAGGCATGACCACCGCTTCCGCTCCGGGCCTGCGCCCCGTGCCTCGCATCGCCGTCATCGTCGTGGCCGCCGGGTCGGGCACCCGGCTCGGCGCCGGTGAGCCCAAGGCGTTCGTCGGCCTGGACGACCACACGATCCTCCGGCACGCGCTGCGCGGCGTGTTCGCCGGGCCCGAGGCGCAGGTGGTGGTCGTCGCCCCCGCCGACCGCGCCGGCGACGCGCGCACCGACGCGCTCGAGGCCGCCGGTGGTCGTGGCGAGCTGCTGACGGTGGTCAGCGGCGGAGACACGCGCCAGAGCTCGGTCGCTGCGGGACTCGCCGCCGTCTGGGGCGATGTCGAGGTCGTCCTCGTGCACGATGCGGCGCGTGCGCTCACACCGGCATCCGTCTTCGAACGCGTCGTGGCAGCCGTGCGCAGCGGGCAGGATGCCGTGCTGCCCGTCCTGCCGGTCGTCGACACGATCAAGCGCGTCGCGGGTGCGACCGTCGTCGCCGCCGTCGATCGCGAGGACCTGGCGGCCGCGCAGACGCCGCAGGGGTTCCGCCGCGACGTCCTCGAGATCGCCTACCGCACCGCCGACGGGGACTTCACCGACGACGCCGCGCTGGTGCAGGCCGCCGGCTTCCCGGTGTTCACGGTGCCCGGCGACGAGACCGCCTTCAAGATCACGACCGCCGCCGACCTCGAGCGCGCACGCCGACTCGTGCAGCCGATCCCGCCGGTCGCGGGGGCGTCCGGCATCCGGCCGCTGCTGCCGCGCGTCGGCGTCGGCACGGATGTGCACGCGTTCGGCGGAGAAGGCGCGCTCTGGCTGGCGGGGCTCGAGTGGCCGGGGGAGCAGGCGCTGCACGGCCACTCCGATGGCGACGCGGTCGCGCACGCGATCGTCGACGCGCTGCTGGCCGCGGCCGGCCTCGGCGACATCGGCACGCATTTCGGCACCGACCACCCGGAGTACGCCGGGGCGCACGCGGACGCCTTCCTGGTGCGCACCCGCGCGCTGCTGGCCGAGGCGGGCTTCGTGATCGGCAACGTGTCGGTGCAGGTGCAGGCCAACCGGCCGCGCTTCGCCGCACGTCGCACCGAGGCCGAAGCCGTGCTGACGGCGGCCCTCGGCGCCCCGGTGTCGGTGTCGGCGACGACCACCGACGGGCTCGGATTCACCGGTGCCGGCGAAGGCGTCGCGGCGTTCGCCGTGGCGTCCGTCGTGCCGCAGTAGCGCGGCAACGCGCGATCCCGCTCGCCGGAGCCGCGCTCAGGCCTCCACGGCGAACGGCTCGGCGTCGCGGGCACGGGAGCCGACGGCCAGCAGGACGAGACCGGTCGCGAGGACGGCGAGACCGGCGATGGCGAGCGGTGCCAGCCGCTCGCCGAGCACGGCGACGCCGAGGATGCCGGCGGTCAGCGGCTCGGCCAGGGTCAGAGTGGCGGCCGTGGCCGCGCTGAGCCGCTCCAGGCCCCAGGTGAACAGTGTGTACGCCACGGCGATCGTGGCGATGCCGAGCCACAGTGCCATGGCGAGCCCGCTCGGCTGGGCGAGCCAGCCGAGATCGGTGAACGGCAGCGCGATCGCACCGGCGGTCGCGGCGCCGGCGCCCATCGCCCCCGCGACGGTGAACGGATCCCACCCGCCCTGCATGAGACGGCGCTGCGCGTTGGCGAACACGGCGAACGACGCGCCCGCACCCACCGAACCCAGCAGTCCGAGCGGGTCGGCGCCACCCCCGCCGCCCGTGCCGCCGGCGCCGAGGAGCACGACGCCGCCCGTGGCCAGGAGCGTCGCGAGCATCCAGACCTTGCCAGGCAGGGTCCGCGTCGCTGCCCACTCCAGCAGCCCGGCGAGCACCGGCGCCGAGCCCAGGGCGATCACGGTGCCCACGGCGACGCCGTTGCGCGCGGTGCCGAGGAAGAACAGCGGCTGATACAGCGCCAGGCAGACCCCGGTGAGGGCCATCAGTCCGAGTGCACGACCGGTCAGTGGCGGGTTCGGCCTGACCCGGGCCCGGCGTCGCGCCAGCGCGAACCCGATTGCCGCCAGGACCGTGCCGCCGATCACCAGTCTGGCGACCCCGACCGACAGCGGCGTCGTTCCGTCCGGTCCGAGCGCCTGCGCGGTGCCGGTCGTCCCGAACAAGACGGCCGCGGCGACCACGGCGAGGACGGCGAGCATGTAACAGTTCTAGCGGACCCGCCCGGGTAGGCTGGTCCAGTGACGGTCCGGCTCTATGACACCCAGGCGCAGGCGCTGCGCGACTTCGCGCCGCTGCAGCCAGGAAACGTCACGATGTACGTCTGCGGCCCGACCGTGCAGTCAGGTCCGCACATCGGTCACGTCCGCGCCGCGCTGAGCTTCGACATCCTGCGCCGCTGGCTCGAGCACCGGTTCGGCCGGGTCACCTTCGTGCGCAACGTCACCGACATCGACGACAAGGTGCTCGCGAACGCGACGGAGGCCGAGCCGTGGTGGGCCCTCGCCTACCGGATGGAGCTCGAGTTCAGCCGGGCGTATGCCGCGGTCGGCATTCGGCCGCCCACGTATGAGCCGCGCGCCACGGCATCCATCCCGCAGATGATCGAGCTCATCGAGACGCTCGTCGAGCGGGGGCACGCCTACCCTTCGACAAGCTCAGGGACCGAACCGGCCAGCGTCTACTTCGATGTGCGCTCGTGGCCCGCGTACGGTGCTCTCACGCATCAGAGCCCCGACGCGATGGAGTCGTCCGCCGACACGGATGGCGGCAAGCGCGACCCGCGCGACTTCGCGCTGTGGAAGGCGGCCAAGCCGGGTGAGCCGGCGGATGCCGGCTGGCACTCGCCCTGGGGCAGGGGACGGCCCGGCTGGCACATCGAGTGCTCCGCCATGAGCCGCCGCTACCTCGGCGACACGTTCGACATCCACGGCGGCGGCCTCGACCTGCGCTTCCCGCACCACGAGAACGAACTGGCCCAATCCGCGGCGGCCGGCGATGCGTTCGCCCGGTACTGGGTGCACAACGGCCTGGTCACCGTGGGCGACCAGAAGATGTCGAAGTCGCTGGGCAACTTCCTGCTCGCCGACGACGTGCTGCGTGATCACGACCCGCTCGTGGTGCGCTACGCCCTGGCGGCTGCGCACTACCGCTCGACGCTCGACATCGCGGCATCCTCGTTCGACGAGGCGGATGCCGCGCTCGACCGCATCCGCACGTTCCAGCAGCGCGCCGGACGCGTGCTCGGGTTCGCCGGCACGCTCGTCGCGGCCGACCTCCCCGAGGCCTTCGCGGCGGCGATGGACGACGATCTGGGCGTACCCCAGTCGCTGGCGGTCGTGCACGAGACGGTGCGGGCGGGGAATGCCGCGTTGGATGCCGACGACCGCGACGCCGCGGCAGCCGCCCTCGTCCAGGTGGGACGGATGACGGGCCTGCTGGGCCTCAACCCGGCCGACCCGCAGTGGCGTGCCGCGGACGGCGGTGCCGAGGCGACCGCGCTGGACGCGCTGGTGCAGGCGATGATCGCCGAGCGCGCCGAGGCGCGCTCGAACCGCGAGTGGGCAGCGGCCGACCGCATCCGCGACGCGATCGCGGCGGCCGGAGTCACCCTCGAAGACGGTCCCGATGGGACGCATTGGGCGCTGACATGACCGTCGTTCGCGACGGGGCGGGGCGGGCGCGGCCCGTCTCCATGAGAAGGAGTTTGAACGATGGCTAAGCCAGGCAACCCCTCCGCGGGCAGAGGCAAGAAGAAGGGCCCCACCAAGGGCTCGGGCGGAAAGAACAAGCGGTCCCTCGAGGGTCGCGGGCCGACACCGAAGGCCGAGGATCGGGCGTGGCACCCCGCGGGCAAGCGCAAGGCTGCTCAGGAGCGCTACGTCGCCGCGGGCGGACGGCCCAAGCCGAAGCAGACCGGTGGCGGCAACCGCGCGCCGAAGTCGAAGAGCGGCGACGACACCGAGAACGTCACGGGGCGCAACAGCGTGCTCGAGGCGCTGCGGGCGAAGATCCCGGCCACCGCGCTGTACATTGCACAGCGCGTGGAGATGGACGACCGCGTCAAGGAGATGCTGTCGATCGCGACGCATCGCGGCATCCCGGTGCTCGAGGTGACCCGCCCCGAACTCGATCGCATGGCCGGGTTCGACGGTGTGCACCAGGGCGTGGCGCTGAAGGTGCCGCCGTACGAGTACGGGCACCCGCAAGACCTGCTCGAGGAGATCATCGACCGCGGCGAACTGCCGTTGCTGGTGGCGCTGGACGGTGTCACCGACCCGCGCAACCTCGGTGCGATCATCCGCTCCACCGCTGCGTTCGGCGGACAGGGGCTCATCATCCCGCAGCGCCGGTCGGCGGGCGTGAACTCCGCAGCCTGGAAGACCAGCGCCGGCGCCGCCGCGCGCATTCCGGTCACCATCGCGCCGAATCTCACCTCGACGCTGAAGGAGTTCAAGAAGCAGGGCGTGTTCGTCTTGGGCTTGGACGGCGGTGGCGACGTCTCGCTGCCGGCGCTCGAGCTGGCGGATCGACCCGTGCTGATCGTCGTCGGCAGCGAGGGCAAGGGGCTGTCGCGGCTGGTGACCGAGACATGCGATCAGATCGTCTCCATCCCGATCTCGGCGGCCACCGAGTCGCTGAACGCCGGCATCGCCGCGTCGGTGGCGCTGTACCAGGTCGCCACGCTGCGCGCGGCCGCGGAGTGATCGCGGACCTGATCGCGGAATAGCCGTCGCGGCCCGGGACTTGACCTGTAGTGAGTCAACGAAAGGACCTCTCCATGGCACGTATCGCCGTCATCGGCGGAACCGGCTACGCCGGCCGTCACATCGTCTCCGAGGCCGTCGCACGCGGACACTCCGTGCTCTCGGTCTCCCGCTCGGTCGCGGCCGATCGCGTCGAGGGCGCGACGTACCTGGAGGGCACCCTGTTGGATGTGCCCGGGCTGGTCGCCGAGCTGGAGGGCGTCGATGCGGTCGTCGTGACGGTGGCGCCGCGGGGCGAGATGGCCGGACAGGTCCGACCCAGCATCGAGGCGCTGAACTCCGTGCTGCCCGAGTCGGTGCGCCTGGGCGTCATCGGCGGAGCCGGTGGGAGCCGTGTCGCGCCCGGCGGTCCGCGGGTCATCGACGGCGACTTCCCCGAGGCCTTCAAGCCCGAGGCTTTCGAGCTGATCGGCGTGCTGGACGACCTGCGAGCGGAGCAGACGGGCCGGGACTGGTTCTTCATCCATCCCGCCGGTGGTTTCGGCAGCTTCAACCCGGGCGAGCGCACCGGTCGCTATCGCACCGGCGGCGACGTGCTGGTCGTCGATGAGAACGGCGAGTCGTTCATCTCCGGCGATGACCTCGCGATCGCTGTGCTCGACGAGATCGAGCGGCCGCAGCACTCGCGCCAGAACTTCACCGTCGGCTACTGACCCCGCCCGCCCCGGTCGTCCGTCCCCGGTCCCTGAGCCCGTCGAAGGGTCGCCGGCCGTGGTTCGACAAGCTCACCCACCGGACATACCCCCGGGCTAGACCAGGTCGCGCCAGTTGATCGAGCCGGTATCGGTCTCGGCATCCTCATCGTTCTCGATGATCGGCAGCGCCATCGTCTCGGTGGGCGGCCCCATCACGGCTGCCTCATCGCGACGGTGGCGCAGCACGTTCTCGATGTAGGACGAGAGAACCTCGGCCAGCGGCACAGAGCTGCCACGCGCCTGTGACATGTACCAGCGGTGCTCGAGCACCTGATGGAACACCTCGGCGGGCTCGAGCTTGGCCCGCAGGTCCCATGGGATGGCCTTGACGACCGGCTCGAACACACGGGTCAGCCACTCGTGGGCGACCATCTCCTCGTCCGAGCCGAGCCGCGAGACGCGTGCGCTGAACTCGTCCAGGTCGTTGAGCAGCCGGCGGGCCTGGTTCTCCTCGACGTCAAGACCGGTGAGGCGCAGCAGCCGGCGCTGGTGGTGCCCGGCATCCACCACCTTCGGCTGGATGGACACGCGGGTGCCGTCGGATGTCGTGAGGATGGACATCTCGCCGATGTCGAAGCCGAGGTCGTTGAGCTTCTGCACGCGCTCGGTGATGTGCCACGCCTCGTTGGCGGAGAAGGTCTCCTCGTCCTTCAGGGCGCGCCACAGCGCGTGGTACGAGGAGACGATCCCGTCGGCGATCGCGACGGCGTCGATGCCCGATTCCAGGCGCCCGCCGGCCTCGAGGTCCATCAGCTCACCGGCGATATTGGTGCGGGCGATGTCGAGGTCGTGCGCGCGCTGGCCGGGGGTCAGCCCGCCCTCGTGCAGCTCGCCGGTCTCGGCGTCGACGAGGTAGGCGGCGAAAGCGCCGGCATCCCGTCGGAAGAGCGTGTTGGACAGCGACACGTCGCCCCAGAAGAACCCGATGTTGTGCAGGCGGACCAGCAGCACCGCGAGCGCATCGACGAGACGGTTGGCGGTGTCGGGACGCAGCGTCTGGGTGAACAGCGCGCGATAGGGGAGCGAGAAGCGCAGGTGCGCGGTCACCAGCGCGGCCGGCAGCGGCTCGCCGCGGGCGGTGCGGCGGCCGTCGACCACGGCGGTGCGCTCGACGCAGGGGATGTCCAGACGGGCCAGCGAGCCGAGCATCTCGTACTCGCGGCGGGCCATCTCGGCGGTGGTCTCCTTGACGGCCACGGTGCGGCCGGAGAGGTTCGCGAACCGGACGAGGTGCCGCGAGATGCCCTTCGGCAGCGAGACGATGGTCTCGTTCGGCCAGTCCTCGAGAGCTACCGCCCACGGCAGAGCGAGCAGTCCCGCGTCGACGCTCGACGCGGTGATCGTCAGGGAGTCGGCCACGGCTTCCTCTCGGTCATGCGCAACGGCGCGGGGGGCCTTTCGACCCGCCCGCGCCGTCGCGTGGTGTGTATCTCGATCAGGCCGAGACGATCGGCTTGTCGTTGAGGCGCTCGCCCGACTCGAGGTCGAAGGCGTGCACGTGTCCGGCCTTGGCGGCCAGGGTGACGGTCTCACCGGCGTTCGGGTGGCTGCGGCCGTCGACGCGGGCGACGATGTCGGTGCGCTTGCCGCCGATCTCGGTGTGGCCGTACAGGTAGCCGTCCGCGCCGAGCTCCTCGACGAGGTCCACCGTCACCGGCAGGCCCTTGCCGTCGGCGGGGCCGACCTCGATGTCCTCGGGGCGGACACCGACGGTGACCTGGCTGCCGTTCGCGCGGCCGACGGTGTCGCGGTCGAGCGGGACGACCTCCGAGCCGAACTTGACGCCACCCTCGGCGAGGTCCGCCGGGAACAGGTTCATGGCGGGGGAGCCGATGAAGCCGGCGACGAAGACGTTGTTCGGCTTCTCGTACAGGTCGCGCGGGGTGCCGACCTGCTGCAGGATGCCGTCCTTGAGCACCGCGATGCGGTCGCCCATGGTCAGCGCCTCGGTCTGGTCGTGCGTGACGTAGACGGTGGTGACGCCCAGGCGACGCTGCAGCGACGCGATCTGGGTACGGGTCTGCACGCGCAGCTTGGCGTCGAGGTTCGACAGCGGCTCGTCCATGAGGAACACCTGCGGCTGACGCACGATCGCGCGGCCCATGGCGACACGCTGACGCTGACCACCGGAGAGGGCCTTCGGCTTGCGGGTGAGGTACTCCTCCAGGTCGAGGAGCTTGGCGGCCTCTTCGACGCGCTTCGCGCGCTCTTCCTTGCCGACGCCGGCGATCTTCAGGGCGAAGCCCATGTTCTCGGCGACGGTCATGTGCGGGTACAGCGCGTAGTTCTGGAACACCATCGCGATGTCGCGGTCCTTCGGCGGGATGTCGGTGACATCGCGGTCGCCGATGAGGATGCGGCCGGAGTTGACCTCTTCGAGGCCGGCGAGCATGCGCAGCGTGGTGGACTTTCCGCAACCGGACGGTCCGACCAGAACCAGGAACTCGCCATCGGCGACCTCGAGGTTGATCTTGTCGACCGCGGGACGGGTTCCGCCCGGGTAGAGGCGGGTTGCGTTGTCAAAGGTGACTGACGCCATTTGTTCTTCTCCTTCACCGGCAGGTACGTGCCGGACGATCCGTAGTGATGGAATGAGCGGGGGCTGACCCGCACGCCCGCCATCGGGCGCTCCCTCAGTATTCCACGCGGGGCGCCGGTGTGCGACTTCGGTGCTGTTCCCGCGTCGTCTGGGGATTTCCCAGCCTGTCTGACTACCATCGAAGACGTCGCCCTGCCCGAGCGACGAGCCGGAGCCCACCCGTGGCGCGGCACGCAGCTTTCCTCAAGAGGTTCCATGTCCAACGACGACTCCACGTCCGCACCTGCGCCCGAGCCGGCGGCCGAGCCGACCGCCGAGTCGATCGCGCTGGGACGCCGCGAGGCAGTCCGCGAGAAGGCGCAGCAGGTACACGCGAAGCAGTCACGTGCCCGCATGCTGCGCAGATCCGCGCTGGTGACGGGGGTCGTCGCGGCGGTCGCCGTGGTCGGCGTGGTGATCGGATGGACGGTCGTCACGACCGCAGGCAAGCCGCAGCTGTCGCCGAACGGCACCAGCGCCGACGGCTTCGCGGTGGCGTCGATCGCCGGCGGGGCGCAGGCGCTCGGGGCGACGCCGGACGATGAGTCCACCGTCGAGGCGACTCCAGAGGGCACCGCATCGGCTTCTCCGGCAGCAACGGAGCACCCGGTCATCTCGATTCGCGTCTACCTGGACTATCTGTCGCCGGGCGCGCGGGAGTGGCAGATCGCCAACCTCACGCAGCTGACGTCGTGGGTCAACGACGGTGCGATCACGCTCAGCTACCACCCGGTCTCGATGCTCACGGCCAAGTCGAACGGTACGAAGTACTCGCTGCGCGCCGCGAGCGCGGCCGTGTGCGTGGCCACGAGTGAGCCGGCGCGCTTCTTCGACTTCAACAACGCCCTGCTGACCCGCCAGCCGGAGGTCGACTCCGACGGCTTCAGCGACACCGAACTCGCCGACATCGCCCAGGCCAGCGGCGTGACCGACCCGAAGTCTGTGCGCACGTGCATCGAGGAGGAGGCGTACGCCTCCTGGATCAAGTCCGCGACCGAGCGCGCTGTCGCCGGCATCCCGGACTCGGACGTGTCTCTCACGCAGACCCCGATGATCCTCGTGAACGGTCAGCCCTACGTCGGCGCGCTCGACGACCCGGCGGAGTTCTCGCAGTTCGTGATGACGACCGCCTCCGACGCGTTCTACGACCAGCAGACCGCGACGCCGACTCCGACACCTTCCGCGACGCCGACCACGTCGCCCACGCCCTGAGTCACGGCCGCGGACCGATAGACTGTTCCGGCCCCGCCGGCTTGGCGCAATTGGTAGCGCACCTGTCTTGTAAACAGGGGGTTGCAGGTTCGAGTCCTGTAGCCGGCACCCAGAACAGGTTTTCCACGGAGATCTCCTCTTCCTTTCGTATGGTCGGACCACATACACTGGGGGCATGAACCAGCCTCCGCCTCCCGTTCCGTACCCGACCGACGAGACCGGCACGATCGTCGTGCTGGGCTACGACTGATCCGGATATCAGGCGTCTGCGCAGTGCGCATAAGCTCGTCGGGTGACTTCCCGCGCTGACGAGCACCCGCCGCACCTGCCCGTCTGGCTCGCCCTGGCCGGCGCCGTCCTGGTCGGCGTGCTGACGGCCGTGCAGGCGCGCATCAACGGGCAGCTCGGGCTCCGCCTGGGGGACGGCCTCACCGCCGCCGTCATTTCGTTCGGCTCCGGACTCGTGCTCCTGATCGCGCTGACCGCGATCCTTCCCAGCGCTCGGCGCGGCTTCGCTCGGCTCGCCACCGGCGTGCGGTCCCGACAGATCCCGTGGTGGATGCTGGCCGGCGGCGCCGCCGGCGCCCTCACCGTCGCCACCCAGGGTCTCGCGGTCGCCATCATCGGGGTCTCACTGTTCAGCGTCGGTGTCGTGGCGGGACAGACCCTCAACGGGCTGCTGCTGGACCGCGTCGGCTACGGGCCCGCCGGCGTCGTCGCCGTCACCATGCCGCGGGTCGCCGGGGGAGCGCTGGCGCTGCTCGCCGTCGCCGTCTCACTGCAGGGCGGCGTGCTCGACCGGGTGCCCCTGTGGATGCTCGTCATGCCGTTCCTCACCGGCGTCGGCATCGCATGGCAACAGGCCACGAACGGCCGCCTGCGCCAGCGGGTGGGAACCCCGATCACTGCGACGCTGGTGAACTTCATCGGCGGCACCGCGATCCTCGCGGTCGCCGCCCTCATCCACATCGCCATCGCCGGCGCCCCCACGTCCTATCCGACGGAGGTCTGGCTCTACCTGGGTGGCGTGCTCGGCGTGATCTACATCATCCTGTCCGCGGCGCTCGTCGTGCACACCGGCGTCCTGCTGCTCGGACTCGGCACGGTCGCCGGTCAGCTGATCAGCGCCTTCGTCCTCGACGCGCTCTGGCCCGCCGAGGCGGGCGCCGGATGGATGCTGGAGCTGATCACCGTCGTCATCGCGCTGGCGTCGGTCATCGTGGCCGCTGCGCCCTGGCGCCGGATCGGCCGCCGCTCCCGTCAGGCCTAAGCCCGACCGGCATCCCTCTTCTTACGCTTCTTCTTCTTCGACTTCGTCCCCGCATCCGCCAGGGCGCTCAGATGCTTCTGCGCATCCACACCCTTGCGCGGGCCGGACTTCGCGCGCGCGGGCTTGCCGCCGACATACAGCCAGCCCAGCAGCTCTTCGTCCTTGCCCAGGCGATGCATCTTCGCGACCGCCTTCGACCGCGTGTAATGCCCGGTGCGCCAGATGACACCCCAGCCTGCCTCGTCCAGCAGCAGGCTCAGCACATGCGCCACCCCGGAGGCCACCGCCTCCTGCTCCCACCGTGGCACCTTGTCGCTCTTGCGGTAGCTGGCCACGACGGCGATGAGCAGGGGTGCGCGCAGCGGCTTGCTCGACGGCTTGTCATCGCCCTGCGCCTTCGCGATGGCCTCACCGAGCCGCACGCGGTCGTCGCCGCGCAGCTCGATCAGCCGCCACGGCCGCAGCGACGAGTGATCGGCGACCCGACCCGCCGCCGACACGAGCGACAGCAGCTCGTCGCGGCCGGGCGCCAGGTCGGTCACCTTCGACCACGAGCGGCGCGCCCGCACCGCGGCCAGCGCGCCGCCCTGTTCGGCCAGCCCACTGCGCTGTTCGGCCAGCGCACTGCGCCCTTCGGCCAGCGCGCCGCGCTCTCCGCCGGCCGCCCCGCCGGTCATCAGCTCTGCTCGGGGGTGAAGCCCAGCGACAGCGAGTTCATGCAGTACCGGTCACCCGTGGGCGTTCCGAAGCCGTCCGGGAAGACGTGCCCCAGGTGCGATCCGCAGTTCGCACAACGCACCTCGGTGCGCACCATGCCGTGCGAGGTGTCGTCGAGCAGCTGCACAGCCTCGGGGCGAACCGACTCGTAGAAGCTCGGCCACCCGCAGTGCGAGTCGAATTTGGTGCCCGACTGGAACAGCTCGGCGCCGCACGCCGCACAGGTGTACAGGCCTGCACGGTGCTCGTCGAGAAGCTCACCGGTCCACGCCCGCTCGGTGCCCGCCTGACGCAGCACCGCGTACTGCTCGGGGGTCAGCTCCTGCCGCCACTGGTCGTCGGTCTTGTTCACGCGATAGCTCATGGCCACTCCTTCTTCCTTCCCATTCAACCCGAGATCGGCCCGGAGTGTTCCGCTGTCCGCGGCAGTGCGCGGGGTTAGCGTGGAGACGTGCCCCTCTCCGATCGCGACCGCGCCCTGCTCGCCTTCGAGGCGCGCCACCTGCGGCATGGTGCGACCAAGGAGGAGGCGGTGCGCACCGAACTCGAGCTCACACCGGCGCGGTACTACCAGCTGCTCGGCCGGCTCATCGACACTCCCGAGGCGCTCGAGTTCGACCCGCTGCTCGTCCACCGGCTGCGCCGCGTACGCGACGCGCGCCGACAGACCGTCCATCGTGTGCGCGCGGATGTCGGACAGAGGACGCAGGCTGCGCCGCGGACAGAGGTTGCACCAAGAGTCGGCCGGTAGCATTCTCTGGTGCCGAGAGCTGATTACCCGACCGACCGCTTCGACGACCTGCCCGACGACACGTCCGGCCGGGTCGGCGCGCACCGCGCGGAGAACCCACGCATGCGCGCGGGGATCGTGCTGCTCTGGGCGGCCGTCGCGACCGTCGTGCTGATCGGGCTCGGGATTCTCGGCACGCTGTTGGCGACCGGACAGATCGTCACCGCCACACCGACCGCGAGCGTCGCGGTGACCGAGGTCGAGGGTGTCGTGGACACCTCGTTCCCCGTGCTCGTGCTCAACGCCACGACGCAGGACGGACTGGCGGGCAGCACGCGCGACCAGATCATCGCCGCGGGTTGGGCTGAGAACGATGTCACCGACGGGGAGGCCGGCTCGCAGGACTTCGCGTACACGACCGTCTTCTACTCCGACCCGGCCGATGAGGCGGCGGCCAGGGGGCTCGCCGATGACGTCCTGGGCGGTGCCCGCATCGAGCTGAGCGACGCGTACGCATCCGTCGACGACGCGTCCACCGACGATGTCGACGAGAGCCAGACGCGGCAGCTGGTCGTCGTCATCGGCGCAGACTGGACGGATGCCGCGGGCGACACCGAGGAGTCGCCCGAGGGCTGAACCGGGGTCGATCCGGGACGCGTGTTTCGGGCGTGTGAAGAGTTCGATGCGCCCGCGTCAACAGTTGCCGCGACGAGGGATGCCGGGCCACAGCGCTGGTTAGCATCGTCGGTGTTCCGCAGCTACAGGAGACACGCATGACCCAGGGCACCGTCAAATGGTTCAACGCCGAGAAGGGATTCGGCTTCATCACCGCGACCGGCGGCGAGGACGTCTTCGTCCACTACTCGAACATCGACATGAGCGGGTTCCGCGTCCTCGAGGAGGGGCAGGCGGTGGAGTTCACCGTCGGCTCCGGACAGAAGGGCCCGCAGGCCGAATCCGTGCGCGTGCTCGCCTGACCGCCTCGATCGGGCGGTGCTCGACTCCGCACGGCTGCCCGCGATGGAGGACCGCGCCTTCGAGGCGCTTCGACCTCATCGCCGAGATCTCCGGCCAGTCCGTGGAGATGCTGGCGCCGCTTTGACTCGCTTCGCTTCGCGACGCGCACCGACCCGGACCCGCCGTACTTCCGCTGGGACGTGTCGTCGCCGGTTTCGCGAGACCGCGTTCTCTCCCCGAGACCCGGGTGCAGGGGCGGGGTCTCGGTGCACAGGCGCGGTCTCGGCGTTCGGAGGGGCGGCAGGGAGGGACTTCGGCGACGATGCCGGTGTGTGGCTGTCGGCAGCCGCCGGCGCGGCTTGCACTCGACCATGGCGAGTGCCAGAATGGGTTAGCACTCAGTCATCTTGAGTGCTAAAGACCATCGCCTACGTCCGGGAGGGACGACACACACATGGCTAAGATCATCGCTTTCGACGAGGAGGCACGTCGCGGCCTCGAGCGCGGCCTGAACACCCTGGCCGACGCCGTCAAGGTGACGCTCGGCCCGCGCGGTCGCAACGTCGTGCTCGAGAAGAAGTGGGGCGCCCCCACGATCACGAACGACGGTGTCTCGATCGCCAAGGAGATCGAGCTCGACGACCCGTACGAGAAGATCGGCGCGGAGCTCGTCAAGGAGGTCGCCAAGAAGACCGACGACGTCGCGGGTGACGGCACCACCACCGCCACCGTTCTCGCTCAGGCGCTCGTTCGCGAAGGCCTGCGCAACGTCGCAGCCGGGGCAGACCCCATCTCCCTGAAGAAGGGCATCGAGAAGGCCGTCAAGGCGCTCTCCGACGAGCTGCTCGCTTCGGCGAAGGAGGTCGAGACCAAGGAGGAGATCGCCGCCACGGCATCCATCTCCGCCGCCGACCCCGAGATCGGCGCGCTGATCGCCGAGGCGATCGACAAGGTCGGCAAGGAGGGTGTGGTCACCGTCGAGGAGTCCAACACCTTCGGCACCGAGCTCGAGCTCACCGAGGGCATGCGCTTCGACAAGGGTTACATCAACCCCTACTTCGTCACGGACCCGGAGCGCCAGGAGGCCGTCTTCGAGGACCCGTACATCCTCATCGCGAACCAGAAGATCTCCAACATCAAGGACCTTCTGCCCATCGTCGACAAGGTGATCCAGGAGGGCAAGGAGCTCCTCATCATCGCCGAGGACGTCGAGGGCGAGGCGCTGGCCACGCTGGTGCTGAACAAGATCCGCGGCATCTTCAAGTCCGTCGCCGTCAAGGCACCGGGCTTCGGCGACCGTCGCAAGGCGCAGCTGCAGGACATCGCGATCCTCACCGGCGGCCAGGTCATCACCGAAGAGGTGGGCCTCAAGCTCGAGAACGCGACCACCGACCTGCTCGGCCGTGCGCGCAAGGTCATCATCACCAAGGACGAGACCACCATCGTCGAGGGTGCCGGTGACGCCGCTCAGATCGAGGGTCGTGTCACCCAGATCCGTCGCGAGATCGAGAACACCGACAGCGACTACGACCGCGAGAAGCTGCAGGAGCGCCTCGCCAAGCTCGCCGGTGGCGTTGCCGTCATCAAGGCGGGCGCGGCCACCGAGGTCGAGCTCAAGGAGCGCAAGCACCGCATCGAGGACGCCGTTCGCAACGCGAAGGCGGCCGTCGAGGAGGGCATCGTCCCCGGTGGTGGCGTCGCGCTGATCCAGGCGGGTCAGAAGGCGTTCGCTGCACTGGAGCTCACCGGTGACGAGGCCACCGGCGCGAACATCGTCAAGGTCGCCATCGAGGCTCCGCTCAAGCAGATCGCGCTCAACGCCGGTCTGGAGCCGGGCGTCGTCGCGAACAAGGTTGCGGAGCTGCAGGCCGGCCACGGCCTGAACGCCGCATCCGGTGAGTACGTGGACATGTTCGCCGCGGGCATCATCGACCCGGCGAAGGTCACCCGCTCGGCGCTGCAGAACGCCGCGTCGATCGCCGGCCTGTTCCTGACGACCGAGGTCGTCGTCGCCGACAAGCCGGAGAAGGTCGCGGCCCCGGCCGGCGACCCGACCGGTGGTATGGACTTCTGACGCGAGGCGGATTGATGCCGTGACACGGCGTTGATGCGACTCGGGTCAAGGTTGTGTTTCGATACGGCCGCTAGCGCGGCCTACTCAGCAACCGGCGGCGCACAGCGCCGCGTATCGAAACCCAAGATCCGATCCTGAGAAAGGGCCCCTCTTCGGAGGGGCCCTTTCCCATTCCTGCGCGCCCTACCGGAACAGCCCGGTCGCGGCCTGCTCGGTCTGGGCATACTGCTGCCCGGCATGGGCGAGGGCGGCGCTGATGTCGCCGAGGGCGGCTTCGACCTCGGTCTGGGCGGCACGCCACCGCTCGATCACGCCCTGGAACGCGATCGCGGCGGTGCCGGTCCAGCTCGACTGCAGCTGCGTGAGCTGCGCCAGCATGGCGGCGGTGTCGCCCTGCAGGCGGTCGCCGGTGGCGCGGATCGCGGCGGTGGCGGACAGGACCGCATCGGAGTCGACGCTGAAGATGGCCATGGAGTGCTCCTTCCGGGGGACGTGCCAGCCACGCTAGGCGGGCCACGGACGGCGCGCTCTGCTGTGCACAGGCGCCGCGTGCGCGCGGGACACATCGCGGGCTGTGCAGGAGCCGATGCGAGACGCGTCCGAGATCGGTCGCTCAGACCTCGCCGCGTAGCTTGGGCAACGGCTGCGTCTCGATGAGCAGGTGCTCCGCCGCCTGGCGGCGCTGCGCGAGCGGGAACGCGACCCGGAACGTCGCGCCGCCGCCGGGCGTCTCGGTCACTCCGATCGACCCGTGCAGGGCGTCGACGATCGAGGCCACGATCGACAGGCCGAGTCCGGAACCGCCGGTCTCGCGCGTGCGTGAGGTGTCGGCGCGCCAGAACCGCTGGAAGATCTTCTCGCGGATCTGCGGGGCGATCCCCTCACCGTGGTCGATGATCTCCACCCAGCCCATCCCGGCGGTCTCGTCGACGCCGACGGCCACCTCGATGGGGGAGTCATCGGGGGTGTAGCGCCGGGCGTTGGCGAGGAGGTTCGCCACCACCTGCCGGATGCGGTTCTCGTCGCCGAGGACGATCGGCTCGGCCACGGATGCCGGAATCGTGGTGATCGGCACCGTGACCGGCCCCGTCGCTTCGCCCGCCGTCCCCGCGCCGCGGGGGCGGCGGCGCAGCAGCCTGCTCGCCCCGGCCAGCGGCGCCACGCCACCTCGGCGCCGCGTGGTGGGCGCACTGCTGCTGTCGCCACCGGACGCTGCTCCGCTGCCGGCAGCCCGACCGACCGGCACCGTCGCGGTGACCGGCGCGGTGCGGCCGCCGGTGCGGTCGAGGAACGACACGGTGCGCTCGGTCGCCGTCGCCCGCGTATCCATGACGGCGTCGCGGCCGATCGGACGCAGATCGACGTCGGCGATGACCAGGTCGCGGCGCTCGTCCAGCCGGGCAAGGGCGAGAAGGTCCTCGACCAGCGCGCCCATCCGGATCGCCTCCTTCTCGATGCGCTCCATCGACTGGGCGGTCTGCTCCTCGCCGGAGATCGCCCCCATGCGGTACAGCTCGGCGTAGCCGCGCACCGTGACCAGCGGCGTGCGCAGTTCGTGGCTGGCGTCGCCGACGAACCGGCGCATCTGCCGCACACTGGCATCCCGCTGTCCGAGCGCCTGATCGATGCGGTCGAGCATCGCGTTGATCGCGGTCTTGAGCCGGCCCACCTCCGTGCCCGGGTAGATGTCGCCCATCCGCTGGCTGAAATCTCCCGAGGCGATGGACATCGCGGTGTCCTCGACCTGACCGAGGCCGCGGAAGGTCAGTGTCACGGCGGCTCGCGTGGCCAGGGCGCCCGCGATGATGGTGACGATCGCGAGGATCGTGTAGATGCCGATGTAGTTCGCCACCGTCTGATTGACCGCGGTGAGCGACATCGCCACCATCTGCGTGTAGTTGTCGCGCACCCCCTCGACGGGGGTGAGGAAGTCCACGCTGGCGTGGAAGGTGCCGGTGCCTTCGGCGGCGGGCAGGACGAACGGCTCGGTCCCCTGGGTCAGGGTCTGCTCGAGGGTGAACGTCGCGGGGAACGCGGGCTGATTGTCGGGATTGCCCCCCGCCGAGGCGATGAACCGGCCGTCCGGCCCGTACACGGCGACGGCGTAGCTCGACGGCGTGTCCTTCGGAGTGAAGGTGGGGGCGCCGTCCTCGACCTCGATGTCCATCAGAACGCTGACGACGTCGCCGGTCACCAGCTGGGTGAGGTTCTGATCGAGTGCCGTGGTCTGTGTCGTGCGGAGGAACACCATCGTGCCGATGCCCGCGGAGAACAGGCCGATCGCGAGTACAGCCACGGTGACTCCGGTCACCTTGGCGCGCAGACTGATGCCGCGCCACCACGAGGTGACCCGGTCGGTCTGCTTCGTCGAACTGCGGCCGCCCAGAAAGCGCCCCCGCTACGCGGTCTTGCCGGTCTTGAGCATGTAGCCGAAGCCGCGCTTGGTCTGGATCAGCGGCTCGGACGAGTGCGGGTCGATCTTGCGGCGCAGGTAGGAGATGTAGCTCTCGACGATCCCGGCATCCCCGTTGAAGTCGTACTCCCACACGTGGTCGAGGATCTGCGCCTTGCTGAGCACCCGGTTGGGATTGAGCATGAGATAGCGCAGCAGCTTGAACTCGGTGGGGGACAGGTCGATCGAGACGTCGCCGACGGTCACGTCGTGCGTGTCCTGGTCCATCGTCAGCTCGCCGGCCTTGATGGTGGACTCCTCGTCGGCCTGCATCGTGCGGCGCAGGATCGCCTGGATGCGCGCAACGATCTCGTCGAGGCTGAACGGCTTGGTGACGTAGTCGTCGCCGCCGGCGTTGAGGCCCTCGATCTTGTCCTCGGTCTCATCCTTGGCGGTGAGGAACAGGATGGGCGCGGTGTAGCCGGCACCGCGCAGCCGCTTCGTCACGCTGAACCCGTTCATGTCGGGCAGCATCACGTCGAGGATGATCAGGTCGGGTTCTTCTTCGAGCACGGCGGAGATGGTCTGGGCGCCGTTGGCGACGGCGCGCACCTGATAGCCGGCGAAGCGGAGGCTCGTGACCAGCAGGTCACGAATGTTCGGTTCATCGTCCACGACGAGGATGCGCGGTGCGGTCATAGCCCCATCCTGGCACTTCAGAACTGGTCGGCGGGGGAAATCGCTGGGGATGCCGGTGGATTCATCGCCCACGCACAGGACGGACCTCCACGCAGCATCGGCCGTCGTGCGGAGCCAGCACCGCCGTGCGCTCGTCGCCCGTGGCCCGTGCCAGACCGCGCACGAGGGCCACGTTGGCGCCGCAGACGAGCGACGTGTGCCGGGCCGCGAGCGCGTGGAACGGGCAGTTGTCCAGCACAACGGCGCCGCTCTGGTCGGTGCGCGGGGCGTAGCCGCATTCGTGCAGCGCCTGCTCCAGGTCGTCGCCCGCGCCGCCGATGACGACACCCGCGGCGTAGGCCTCCTCCTGCAGCGCCTCGCGCACGGGGATCTGCTCCTGCTCGGCGCGCTCCACCGCGGTGGCGAGCAGATCGCCGACGAGTTCGTAGTGGCGCTCCGGGATGCTGCCGGCCAGTTCGCCCGGCGCTGCCCGGTACAGCTTCGCGGGTCGGCCTGCGCCGGGCCCGGTCTTTCCGGAGCGTCGCTGGAACTCCACCTCGAGCAGGCCGCTCTCGGCGAGCCGGTCCAGATGGAACGCCGCGGTGCTGCGCGGCACGCCCAGGCGCTCGGCAGCCTCGTCGCGAGAGACGGGGCCTTCGGCGGCGAGGGCGTGCAGAGCCCGCCGCACCGGGTCACCCAGCAGGGCGAGGTCGGCGGCGCGGTTGGGCGTGAAGGTGCTCACACCGGCATCCTATTCTAAAACCAAGTATCTTGACAGAAGAAATGTGCACGCGTACGGTCGGCCTCGAGGGCAGGTGATGGAGGGAGACGTTCGATGACGATTCTCGCGGCGCTGGATGATTTGCGCGACGAACCCGATCGGGACCGCGCGATCGCCGCGGTCGCCGAGCTGCTGAGCGCGCTCGGCAGGGACCTCGACGACGAGGAGCTCTCCGACACGCCGCGGCGGGTCGTCGACGGACTGTTGGAGATGACCACGCCGATCGAGTTCTCCTTCACGACGTTCCCCAACACCGAGGGATACACCGAGCTCGTCCTGATGCGGGACATCCCGTTCACCTCGCTGTGCCGGCATCATCTGCTGCCGTTCCAGGGCGTCGCGCACGTCGCCTACCTGCCCGGAGAGCGCCTGGTCGGTCTGTCCAAGCTGGCGCGGGTCGTGGAGCAGTACGCGCACGACCTGCAGGTGCAGGAGTCGCTCACCGCGCAGATCGCCGACGCGCTCGAGACGCGGCTGGCCGCCCGCGGTGTCGGGGTCGTCGTCGAGGCGGAGCACCTCTGTATGTCGGTCAGGGGCGTCCGCTCGCCAGGGGTGCGGACGATCACGTCCGCCTATCGCGGCGCGGTCACGGCTCGGGACATGGGGAGGCAGTCATGACGCACATCGTGATCGTGGGTGGTGGGTTGGCCGGTGGCACGGCCGCCGAAACTCTGCGCGACGAGGGATTCGACGGCGACGTCACGATCGTCGCGGCCGAATCGCACCGTCCGTACCAGCGCCCGCCGCTGTCGAAGGGATATCTGGCGGGCAGCGAGGGGGAGGATGCCGTCTACCTCCACGACACGGACTGGTATGCCGCGCACGGCATCACGCTGCGCGCCGGCGTCGCCGCAGCATCGCTCGACCCCGACGCACACACGCTCGCCCTCGCCGACGGCACTGAGTTCGCCTACGACCGCGTGCTGCTGGCGACCGGAGCCTCGCCCCGGC
>Ga0180219_1001000_pt1 | contig 19805 bp, 17 predicted proteins | sample eDN3rd30CBELigMG_FD_151338 | JGI IMG/M metagenome (GOLD analysis project Ga0180219, IMG submission 151338) | Enriched Miracle-Growth compost microbial communities from Emeryville, California, USA - eDNA 3rd pass 30_C BE-Lig MG (version 2)... ...
CGCTGCGATCGTCGTGTTCGCGGTGCTCGCGGTGGTGCCGCTGCTGCTGAACGACCTGACCTTCTTCGTGCAGACCGTGCTGGCCGCCGTCGTCGTGACCGGGCTCTCGCTGTTCATGGGCTACGCCGGGCAGGTGTCGCTGGGGCAGAGCGCCTTCGTCGCGGTCGGCGGTCTGTCCGTGGCCGCGCTCACCGTGAACCTCGGCCTTCCGCCGCTGCTGACGCTCGTGCTCGCGCCGATCCTCGGGGCGGTCGTGGCGGCGCTGATCGGCTGGCCGCTGCTGCGGCTGCGCGGACACTACCTGGCGTTCGGCACGCTGGCGGTGCTGCTGATCATCCAGACGGTCATGGCCACGGTGCCGTTCCTCGGCGGCGGAATCGGCATCTTCGGCATCCCGCCGCTGTCGGTCGGCCCGGTGGTGTTCAGCGGCCAACTGCCCTACGCCTACCTCGCGCTGGCGGCGCTCGCCGGTGCGATGGCGGTCGCCCACAACCTCGTGAACTCGCGGTTCGGTCGCGGCATCCGCGCCCTTGCCGGCAGCGAGAGCGCGGCGGCGTCCAGCGGTGTGCCCGTGCTGCGCAGCAAGGTCGTGGTCTTCGCGGTCGCCGGGGCCTTCGCGGGGCTCGCCGGCGGTATCGGCGCGTTCTTCACGCCGTTCGTCAGCCAAGACACGTACCCGCCCTTCACCTCGTTCGGCTACGTCATCATGGCGATGGTCGGCGGGCTCGGCACGCTCTGGGGCGGGGTGGTGGGAGCCGTCGCGCTCAGCCTGTGGCTGCAGCTGCTCAGCGCCCTGGCCTCGCTGCCCGGACTGCCGCCGACGGCGGGACCGATCCTGCAGTACGCCGGGTACGGAGTGGTGCTCGTGGTTTTCCTGCTGCTGCTGCCGCGCGGTATCGTGCCGTCAGTGGGGGATGCCGTGGACCGATGGATCACGCGACGCCATCTGCCGCCCATTCCCGTCGACCAGCCTGAACCCGAGGAGGACCGCGTCGATGCCCGCTAGCGCACGGTCGACCGTCACCGCGACGACCGATGCGCCTCCGGTGACGCTGCTCTACCTCATCAAGCAGGTCGAACTCGCGGTGCGGTCGCGTCTCGATCAGCTCGCCGCCGCCCACGGGATCACGACGATCCAATACACGGCGCTGACCGTGCTCGAGCGGCATCCGGGTGCGATCGCCGCGCAACTGGCGCGCACCTCGTTCGTGCGGGCGCAGAGCATGACGCAGCTGCTCGATGCGCTCGAGCGGCGCGGGCTGGTCGAGCGCCGGCCCGACCCGTCGTCGCGCCGACAGCTGCGCATCTTCCTCACGGCGGATGGCCACGAGCTGCTCGACCGCATGCGCGACCCGGCCGCCGAGATCGAGCACGACATGACCACGACGCTCGACGCGGGAGACGTCGACGCCCTGAGCGCGATGCTGCAGTCGTGTCGCATCGCGCTCGCCGACGCCGCCGGGCGCTGAGCGGGCGCGGGGGTGGCGCGGCGGCGACGGTGGGTGTGGCGGCGCTCGCCCGCGGTGCCAACCTCCGACGCCGGCGGCGCCGTGCGGCGTGCCCGCGGCATCCCCTCCCTCGTTCAGTCGTCACGAATGACGGCCTTTGGGCGGCAGAACCGTCATCTGTGACGACCCAAAAGTCGACTCCGATTTCCGTCGTCACGAATGACGGCTTTTGGGCGGCAGAACCGTCATCTGTGACGACTGAGTGATCGCTCAGTCATCGTGCCTGCCCGCGTCAGCGCGCGTCAGCGCGCGTACTGCTCGCGCAGGTCGCCCTTGCGGATCTTGCCGCTCGCGGTGCGAGGCAACTCATCGACGAACACGACGTCGCGCGGGATCTTGTACTTCGCGAGGCGTCCGTCCAGGCGCGTGATCACGTCGGCCGCCGTCAGATGCGCGCCCTCGTCGAGCGTCGCCACGGCCAGCGGCACCTCGCCCCACTTCGGGTCGGGCACGCCGATGAGCGCGACCGCCGAGATCTCGGGGATCTGCATGATCGCCCCCTCGACCTCGGCCGAGTAGATGTTCTCGCCGCCCGAGATGATCATGTCCTTCAGCCGGTCGACGACGAACAGGTAGCCGTCTTCGTCGAGGTAGCCCAGGTCGCCCGTGTGCAGCCAGCCGTCGACGATGGCCTCGGCCGTCGCCTCGGGACGCCGCCAGTACTCGGCGATGACGTTCGGTCCGCTCACCAGGATCTCGCCGACCTCGCCGGGCGCCAGCATCCCGCCGTCCTCGCCGACGACCTTCACATCGGTGAAGAACTGCTTCAGACCCGACGACCCCATCTTCTCCATGCTCATGTGCGGTGGCATGGCGGTCGCCCCCGGCGAGGTCTCGGTCATGCCGTAGCCGCACGAGAAGTGCAGGCCGCGCTTCTCGTAGGCCTCGAGCATCCGCTTCGGCATCGACGAGCCGCCGCAGGTGAGGTGGCGCAGGCTCGAGAGGTCGGTGGTCGGCCATTCCGGGTGCTCTTCGATGAGCTGATAGGTCGTCGGCACGCCCGAGAGCATGGTCACGCCCTCGCTCTCGATGGCGCGCAGTACGTCGCCCGGGTCGAAGCGCTCGTGCAAGATCACGGTGCCGCCCTGCAGCAGGATGGGCAGCGCGCCCATGCCGAGCGAGGCCACGTGGAACATCGGCGAGATGAGCAGCACCCGCTCGCCCGAGCCGATGCCGTAGTCGACGAGCGCGTTGAACGTGTTCCAGGTGAGGTTGCCGTGCGTGAGAACCGCGCCCTTCGGATACCCCGTCGTGCCCGAGGTGTAGAGGATGAGCGCCGGATCGTCGAGCGTCACCGGCACGTCGACGTACTCGTCGGCGCCCGAGGCGACGACGGCGTCGTAGTCCTCGACACCCGGGATGTCGTACCCTCCGACGCAGATGCGCCGCTGCGCGGACGTCGACCAGGTGCCGGCGCGGGCCAGGTCGAGCAGTGCGTCCTGGAAGATCAGCGTCGTCGCCCCGGAGTTGTCGACCGCGAACTCGATCTCGGGGGGTGCGAGCCGGGTGTTCAACGGCACGAAGATCGCGCCGAGCATGGTGGTGGCGAACAGCGACTCGAGGAACGAGGGGTGGTTGTTGCCCAGGTACGCGACGCGGTCGCCCGGCCGCACACCGCGGGTGCGCAGCGCATCGGCCAGGCACAGGATGCGCTCGTCGAGCTCTTCGTAGCCGATGCGCCGGTCGCGGAACGCGATGGCCGCGTCTTCGCGCATGCGCTGGGCACGCCGGTTCACCCAGGTGCCGATGCCGTTGTTGAGCATGTGTCTCCTTCGTCATTGAAGAGGGGATGCCGCGGGCTGGGCCGGGTCGCGCCGGCCGTGCGGACGGCGCGGCACGAGCCGGCTCAGGCGTAGAAGCGGCTGAGCCCGCGCGCGACGACGGCCGGCTTGGTGCCGCCCTCGACCTCGACGGTCTGATCGACCGTGATCTGGTACCCGCCGGTGACCTCGGCGACGTCGGCGATGACCGCGTTCATGCGGATGCGCGCCCCGACCTTCACCGGTGAGACGAACCGGACCTTGTCGAGCCCGTAGTTGACCTTCGTCGTCACGCCCTGCACGTCGAGCAGCTCGGTCCACATCGGGATGACCAGCGACAGCGTCAGGAACCCGTGCGCGATCGGGCCGCCGAAGGGTCCCTCCTTGGCACGCTCGGGGTCGGTGTGGATCCACTGGTGGTCGCCGGTCGCGTCGGCGAAGGTGTTCACCTGGTCTTGGGTGATCTCGCGCCACTCGCTGTAGCCGAGGTCCTTCCCGACGAGGGAGGGCAGGTCGGCGTAGTCGACGGTGGTGGTCATGGTGTTGTCTCCGTTCTCGGATGGATCGTTCTCAGACGAATGCGGATGAGCCGGTCAGCGCCCGGCCCACGATCAGGGCGTTCACCTCGTGCGTGCCCTCGTACGAGTACACGGCCTCGGCGTCGGCGAAGAAGCGCGCGACATCGTTCTCGAGCAGGATGCCGTTGCCGCCGCACACCTCGCGCCCGAGCGACACGGTTTCGCGCGCGAGGCGGGCGGTCTGCATCTTGGCCAGGGCGGAGTTCTCGTCACAGGCGAACCCGGCGTCCTGCCGCGCCGACAGCTGCACGGCCATCGCGAGCGAGGCGGTGAGGTTGCCGGCCATGCGGGCGAGCTTCTCCTGCACGAGCTGGAACGCCCCGATCGGTCGACCGAACTGCTCGCGCTCGCGCACGTAGCGCACCGCGGCCTCGAGCGCCCCGGCCTGCAGGCCCGCCGCGATCCACGAGACGTCCGAGCGCATCATGCGCAGGATGCCGGCGACATCGCGCCATCCGTTCACCCGATGCAACCGGGCGCTCTCCGGCACCCGAACCCCCTCGAGCGTGATCACGGCGTTCTGCATAGGGCGTAGCGACACCTTGCCGCGGATGGTCGAGACCGTCACGCCGTCGGCCTCACGCGGCACGACGAAGAGCTTGACCTGGCCGTCGGCCTCGTCGCGGGCGAACACCGCGATCACATCGGCGCTGACGGCGCCGCCGATCCAGCGCTTGGCGCCGTCGAGCACCCACGCGTCGCCGTCCCGGCGGGCCGTGGTGGCGAGGCCGCCGGCGATGTCCGAACCGTGCTCGGGCTCGGTCAGCGCGAAGACGCCCTTGAGGTCGAACGAGCGGATCCGCGGTTCGAGCGCGGCGGCCTGCTCGGGCGAGCCGCCGAGCGCGACGGCCGCGCGGAACAGGCCCGACTGCGCGTTGTACATCGTCGCGACCGACACGTCGGTGCGGGCGAGCAGGTAGGTGCGGAAGCCCGAGAACATGCTCGAGGCGGCTTCTGCGGCATCCACCCCGTCCGGATCCATGAGATGCAGGGGGATGAGCGCGCCGAGCACGCCGTCGGGCATGGTGGCCGTCTCCCACGCGTCGTCCATGAGAGGGCGCACATCGCGCTCGAGCACCTCGCGCAGCTCGGCCAGCGCGGCGCGCGCGGGCGCGCTCAGGTGCGTGTGCGCGAAGCCGTAGGGGTCGATGCCGATCGCCGGGTCGACGTCGAATGCGCCCATGTCAGCCGCCCAGTCCCAGCAGTCGCACGGCGTTGGCCTTCATGATTCCGGGCAGCACCTCGGGCTTGAACAGCGCGGCCTTCTCGGCATCGGCGATCCAGCGGTCGGGGGTGATGAGGGGGAAGTCCGAGCCGAACAGGATGCGCCCGCGCAGGAACGAGTTCGCCGCCCGCACGAGCTCGGCGGGGAAGTACTTCGGGCTCCAGCCCGAGAGGTCGATCCACGTGTTGTGCTTGTGGGTAGCAACCGAGATCGCCTCGTCCTGCCACGGCACCGAGGGATGGGCCATGATGATCTGCAGATCGGGGAAGTCGGCGGCCACGCCGTCGAGCAGCATCGGGTTCGACAGCGCGAGGCGGAAGCCGTAGCCTCCCGGCATCCCGGCCCCGATCCCGGTCTGCCCGGTGTGGAACAGTGCGGGAAGGCCGGCGTCGGAGATCGCCGCATACAGCGGAGAGAACTGCTCGTCGCTCGGGTCGAAGCCCTGCACGGTGGGGTGGAACTTGAACCCCCGCACGCCGCTCTCATCGATCAGCCGCCGGATGCGGTCGAGGGCATCCGGGCGGCGCGGGTCGACCGAGCCGTAGGGGATGAGGATGTCGCTGTTGCGAGCGGCGCCGGCGGCGATGTCGGCGCTGTCCACGGGCGCGTGGTGCAGCTGGGTCTCGGCGTCGACGGTGAACACGACGGCCGCCGTCTTGCGCTCACGGTAATACTGCGCGATCGAGTCGAGGTCGGGACGCGGACCGCTCGTGCTGAAGTACTTCGACGCCGCCTCGCTCAGCTCGGCCGGCATCGACGAATGACCGTGCGCGTCGACCTCGATGTGCACATGCGTGTCGATCGCGTCGATCGCGTCGACGTCGATCGCGGGTTCGTAGCGGGTCATCGGTCTCCTCCCGGTCGCCCCGCGGGCGCAGCGAGTCGAAACGACACGGCTCTACCGCCGCAGCTCGTCCGGCAGGGGCGGGAAGGTCTCGCCCACCGACTGGCGATGCGCGTCGATGATGTCGCCGAAGGCCTCGTCGAGCGCGGCGACGCTCCAGCCGCCCTCGTGGTACGCGCTGAACACGGGCTCGGGGTGCGACCAGACCTGCAGGCGGTCGCCGCCGACGCCGATGGCCTGACCGGTGACGCCGGCCGCGGCATCCGACGCCAGATACGCGACGAGCCCCGCGACATCGTCGGCCGTGCCGAAGCCCAGGTCGTGGCGGAAGAACGCGGGCATCGCCTCGCCCTTCTGCTCAGCCTCGACGGCCGCGGCGAAGTAGGGCATGGTCGCGGTCATCGCGGTGGCGGCGACGGGGATCACGGCGTTCGCGGTGATGCCGGCCTTGCGCAGTTCCATCGACCAGGTGCGCACCATGCCGACGATGGCGGCCTTGACGCCCGAATAGTTGGTCTGGCCGAAGTTGCCGCGCTGCCCGGCGGGCGAGCCGATGCAGATGATGCGGCCGGCGATCTCGTTCTCGCGCATGTACGCGGCGGCGGCGCGCACGCAGGTGAAGGTGCCGCGCAGGTGCACGTTCACGACGGTGTCGAAGTCGTCGTCGCTCATCTTCCACAGCACCTTGTCGCGCAGCACGCCCGCGTTGGTCACCAGGATGTCGAGCCGCCCGTACGCGTCGACCGCGGCCTGCACGAGCTGCTCGGCGGTCTCGGTGGAACCGACCGGCGCGACGACGGCCGTCGCGCGGCCGCCGGCGTCGGTGATGGATGCCGCGGCTGCCGTCGCCGTGCTCTCGTCGACGTCGTTCACCACGACCGCCGCGCCCTGCCGTGCGAGCTCTTGTGCGTATGCGAGACCGAGTCCGCGGCCCGATCCGGTGACGATGGCGACTTTGCCCTCGAGTGACATTCCAGCTCCCTCGTTCGTACTGCTCTCTTGCGCTACACCGATGAAATCCCAGATCATTGAAATTGTCAATGATTGCCTTCTGGCAGGATAGGCGCACGAGGAGGCTGAATGGGCGAGACGACGCAGACGACGAGGTCGCCGCTGTGGGCGACCACGGTCGGCAGCGACCCGGCGTTCCTGCTGGCGCGGGCCAACGCACTCTCGCTCGCCGCCGCGACCGCCTCCCTCGCTCCGCTCGGGCTCAAGGTGCGCTCGTACTCGGTGCTCGCGCTCGCCGCCGCAGACGCGCGACCCACGCAGCGCGAACTCAGCGAGTTCTTGCGACTCGATCCCAGTCAGATCGTGAGCGTGCTCGACGATCTCGAGCACCGCGGATGGGTGCGCCGCGAGCCCGACCCGCGCGACCGGCGGGTCAACGTCGTGGTCGCGACCGACGCGGGCCGCGCGGCGTGCGCGCGGGCGCGTTCGGCGGTCGAGGATGTGCAGCGCGCGCACTTCGCCGTGCTCGATGACGACGAGGCCGAGACGTTCACGGCGCTGCTGCGCCGCCTCGCCGGGGCCGGGGAGTAGCGCGTCCGATCACTACGCAGATAGTGAAAAGCGCCACGCGCGAGTACCGTTGCTGATCATGCCTGACCGCCCCGCAGCATCCCGCTCCCTCCCGGTGCTCATCCTCGTGATCGTGCTGTCGGCGGCGATGCTGCGCGGCCCGATCCTCTCGGTCGCGCCCGTCGCGCGCACGATCGGCGCAGACCTGAGCGTCGGCGCGGGCGTCGTGGGGCTGCTGACGACCATTCCCGTGCTCTGCTTCGCGGTGTGCGCGCCGCTGGCGATCGCGATCATCCGGCGGGCGGGGGCGGATGTTGCGCTGTCGCTGACCCTCGGCGGTGTCGTGCTCGGCAGCATCCTGCGTTCCGTCGACGGCATCGCGATGGCCCTGGTCGGCACCGCGGTGCTGGGTGCGTTCGTCACGATCGGCAACGTCGTGCTGCCGATCATCATCGCGCGCGAGTTCAGCGCGCGGCGCGCGCACACGATGACCGGGGTCTACACGGCCGCGCTCAACGTCGGCACGATGACGGTCACGCTCGGCACCGCGCCGCTGGCCGACGTCGTCGGCTGGCGCTGGGCCGTCGCCTCGTGGTCGGTGTTCGCGCTCATCGCGCTTGTGGTCTGGATCGGCCTGCGCGGGGTACGGGCGGCCTTCGCTCCGCGGCCGGGACCTCGCCGTGATGCCGACGCGCCGCGCGTGTCGGTGCTGCGCCACGGCCCGACCTGGCTGCTGGCCGCGGCCTTCTGCGGGCAGGCGTTCGCGTTCTACGCGATCACGGCGTGGCTGCCCACCCTGCTGGGCGACCAGGGCTTCAGCAGCAGCGCCGCCGGGGCCATCGCGGCGCTGTTCCAGGTCGGCGGCATGATCGGCAGTCTTCTGCTGCCGGTGATCACCCTGCGCTCGTCGATCCTCGTCGGTGTGCTGTGCGTCGGCATCGGATGGCTGACCGTGCCCCTCGGCTTCCTGTTCGCGCCGGGACTGTGGCTGGCCTGGTGCATCATCGGAGGACTCGCCCAGGGCGGCGGCATCACGATCGTCTTCATCATGATCAACGCGTTCGGCGACGACGAGCACACCACGGCCGGCCGGTCGGGCATCGTGCAGGGCCTCGGCTACGCGGTCGCCGCGTCGGGACCGCTGCTGCTGGGCGCGCTGCACGAGGCGACCGGTGCCTGGACCGTGCCGCTGCTGGTCGAGCTCGTGGCTGTGCTGCTGTTCCTCTTCCCCGGGCTCGCGGTGGCGCGGCATCTGCGCACGCCCGCGCGCTCGGCCTGACGTAGTCTCGTTCGGTGACGACTCCCGAACCGCTGACGCTTCCCGCCCCCGCCGACACCCTCGACTGGATCCGCACGCGCTGCGACGGCCAGCTCGACCATGCCCGCGATCTGGTCGCGCGGCTGCGCGCAGAGCGACCCACCGACGCCTTGGTCGTGCTGAACGCCTGGAACGACGTCGAGCTCGCCGTCGCGAACGCGGCGGCCGCGGCATCCGTCTATTCCCAGACGAATCCCGAGCAGGCGGTGCGGGATGCCGCAGACGAGGCCGAGCAACGCGTCGACGCCTTCCACACCGAGTTGGGGCTCGACCGGGAGCTGTTCGAGATCGTCAGTGCCGTCGACCCCGCGGGCCTTGACGCGAACGCGGCGCGGCTGCTCGAGCGGGTGCTGCGTGACTTCCGTCGCGCGGGCGTCGACCGCGACGAGGCCACGCGCGACCGCCTGCGCGAGCTGGCGCAGCAAGAGCTCGAGGCCAGCCAGGAGTTCAGCCGCAACATCCGGTCCGGGGTCCGTGAGATCCGGGTGCGTCCCGACGAGCTCGCCGGCATGCCTGGTGACTGGATGGCCGCCCACGAACCCGGCGACGACGGCCTCGTGTCCGTGTCGACCGACTACCCCGATGCGGTGCCTCTGGGGACGTACTGCTCCGTGGCATCCACCCGGCGTTCCATGACGCTGCAGCGCCTGAACATCGCGTGGCCCGAGAACGACGCGGTGCTGCTCCGCCTGCTGACGCTGCGCGCCGAGCACGCGCGGCTGCTCGGCTACGCGAACTGGGCCGACTACGACGCCGAGGTCAAGATGATCGGCGACGGACGGGCCATCGGCGGGTTCATCGACAAGATCGCGGATGCCGCGGCCGACGCCGCTCAGCGCGACAAGGCCGTGCTCCTCGAGCGGCTGCGGCAGGACGTGCCCGACGCGACCGACATCGACGCCGCCGATCTGTCCTACTACTCCGAGCTCGTGCGCAAGGAACAGTTCGCGGTCGATGCGCAGCTCACCCGCACGTTCTTCGCGTTCGCGAAGGTGCGCCAGGGGCTGCTCGACGTCACCGGACGCCTGTTCGGCCTGAGCTGGCAGCGCGTCGAGGTGCCGATCTGGCACGACGACGTCGCCTCGTACGACGTGCTGCGCGACGGCGTGCGCATCGGGCGCATCCACCTCGACCTGCACCCGCGCGAGGGCAAGTATAAGCACGCTGCGCAGTTCGACCTCGCCTCCGGCGTGCGCGGGCGGCAGCTGCCCGAGGGCGTGCTCGTGTGCAACTTCGGCACCGGGCTCATGGAGCACAGCGAGGTCGTCACGCTCTTCCACGAGTTCGGCCACCTCATCCATCACGTGCTGGGCGGCGACCAGGAGTGGGTGCGCTTCTCGGGCGTGGCCACCGAGTGGGACTTCGTCGAGGCCCCGAGTCAGATGCTCGAGGAGTGGGCGTGGGATGCCGCGGTCCTGGCGACGTTCGCCACGAACGAGGCCGGTGAGGTCATCCCCGCCGACCTGGTCGACCGCATGCGCACGGCCGACGACTTCGGCAAGGGCTTCCACGCGCGCACGCAGATGTTCTATGCGGCGCTGTCGCTGCGCATCCACGAGAAGGTGCCCGCTGACCTGACCGAGGTTGTGCGCGAGACGCAGGCGCAGTACTCGGTCTTCCCGTACATCGACGACACGCACTTCCACTGCGCGTTCGGGCACCTCGACGGGTACAGCTCGGGCTACTACACCTACATGTGGTCGCTCGTGATCGCGAAGGACATGTTCAGCGCCTTCGACCGCACCGACCTGTTCGCACCTGAGGTCGCCGCGCGCTATCGGGACCGCGTGCTCGCGCGGGGTGGAGTGGGGGATGCCGCAGACCTGGTCGCCGACTTCCTCGGCCGCCCGTACACGTTCGACGCCTATGCGGCCTGGCTCGCGGAGTAGGGCTCAGACCGGCAGCTCCAGCGGCCAGCCCGTGTACGCCTCGGCGAGGTAGGTGCGCCCGGCGCGCGAATCGGTGACGCTGCGCAGCTCGCCGAGCTGCCGCATCCGGTCGAAGTCCGAGGCATCGGGCATCTGGTGCAGCATGCTCGTCATCCACCACGAGAAGTTCTGCGCTTTCCAGATGCGGTGCAGTGCCGTCTCTTCGTACCCGTCGAGCAGACGCGCGTCGTTCTCGAGCAGGAACGCCCGCAGGGCACCCGCCAGCAACAGCACGTCGGCGATCGCCAGGTTCATGCCCTTCGCCCCCGTCGGGGGCACGGTGTGTGCAGCATCCCCCACCAGAACGATGCGATCGCGGCGCAGCTCGCACGCGACGAAGCTGCGGAACTGCAGCACATCACGCTGGAAGATCGGGCCCTCGTGCAGCGTCGTGCCCGGCACGCGGGACTGGAGCGTCTCCCACAGCTGCTCCTGCGAGTACGCCTCGGGGTCGACGTCGGGGTCGCACTGGAAGTACATGCGCTGCACGGTGTCGCTGCGCTGGCTGATCAGCGCGAAACCGTTCGGCGAGTTGCTGTAGATGAGCTCGGGGGCGCTCGGCGGCGCCTCGCAGAGGATGCCGAACCACGCGAACGGGTACTCGCGGTAGAGCCCGGCGCGCGGCCCCGACATGGCCTTGCGCACGATGGAGTGCGAGCCGTCGGCGCCGATGACGATCTCGGCGACGATCTCTGTCTCGGCGCCGTCGACATCGGTGACGACCACGCGCGGCCGGTCGCCGGTCACGTCGTCGACGCGCACGGCGGTGTGCTCGAACCGGATGTCGGCGCCCGCCGGCACGAGGGTCGCCAGCAGATCCTGCAGCACGAGGTGTTGAGGGTACAGCCAGACGCCGCGCCCGACGAGGTCGGCGAAGTCGATGCGGTGCCCGGCGCCGTCGAAGCGCAGCTCGATGCCGTCGTGGCGCATGCCGACCTGGTGCGCGTGGGTGTCGACGCCCGCGGCGATGAGCGCCTGGACGGTGCCCTCCTCGAGGATACCCGCGCGGATGGTCTGCTCGATCTCGTCGCGCGAGCGGCTGTCGACGACGATCGACTCGATGCCGGCGTTGCGCAGCAGCTGTGCCAGCAGAAGCCCGGCGGGCCCGGCCCCGACGATGGCGACCCGGGTCTGAACGGTGGTGGTCATGTGCGTCTCCCTCGACTCCGCTCCTCATTGTGGACGAGGGTGGATGCCGCGAGCCCATTGTTCCCGTTGAACAGGAATCCGTGTGCGACCCGCCGCCGACCCTCGGCCCGGCCGAGGGGAAATGCCGAGGCGAGGAGGGATGCGGGCAGATCGGCCCTCGCTCCGGCAGATCTCCTCGGCCCGGCCGAGGGGAGGAGTGGAGCGGCCCGCGGTCAAGCCTGCAGGGCGGAGTGGATGCCGCGGGCCGCGGCGTGCAGGGCGGCCAGCGGCGCCTCGACCGCCGCGTCGCGGGCGACGACGACCGAGAGGGCCGCGACGACCCGGCCCGCGGCATCCCGAACCGGAACGGCCAGGCCCGTGGCGACGTCTTCGATCGAGCCGGGCGCCACGGCGTGCCCGAGTCGGCGCACCTCGGCGAGCTTGCGGCGCAGGGCCGCGGGGTCGGTGATCGTGGCGCGGGTCAGCGCCGGCAGGGGGCCGGCGAGGACCCGCTCCTGCAGGGCCGTCGGGGCGAATGCGAGCAGCACGAGCCCCGAGCTCGATGCGTGCAGGGGGAGGCGCCCGGCGATGCGGGTGATGTTGGACGTGGCATCGCGGCTCGACAGTCGCTCGAGGAAGAGAGCTTCGTCCTGCTCGAGGATCGCGAGCTGCGTGTGCTCGCCGACGGCTGCCTGCACGCGTTCCATCGCGGGCATCGCCGCCTGGCGCAGACGCAGGGCGGCCGAGGAGCGGGTCGCGAGCTCCCACAGGCGCATGCCGACGCGGATGCGCCGGTCCTCATCCCGCTCGAGCAGACCGGTCTCGACGAGTTCGCCGATGAACCGGTGCGCGGTCGACGAGGGCAGCCCGGCGCGGCGCCCGATCTCGGCGGCGCTCTGCACCGTGCGCGTCGGAGTGAAGGTCTCGAGCACCCGCAGCAGGCGCTCGGTCACCGAGTCGCCGGTGGGGGAGTTGGCCATGCCCCACCCTCTCACGCCGAGGTCGCACCCTCTCTCGCGAGGTCGCACCCTCTCTCGCGAGGTCGCACCTCGTTTCGCGAGGTCGCACCTCGTTTCGCGAGGTCGCACCTCGATTCGCGAGGTCGCACCTCGTTTCGCGAGGTCGCACCTCGATTCGCGATGTCGCACCTCGTTTCGCGAGGTCGCACCTTGTTTCGCGAGGTCGCACCCCACCTCGCGAGGTCGCACCTCGTTTCGCGAGGTCGCACCTCGTTTCGCGAGGTCGCACCGGCCCGCGGCATCCCGCACTAGAATCGTTGGGGTACTGACGATATAGTGGACACGCTCCGCCGACCGGAGCGACGCATCGCGCCCGGATCAAAGGAGATCGCATGCAGTATTACCGCGACGGGTATCGGCCCGGCGACCCTGACATCCAGCCCGCGGCGCCGGAAGCGGCATCCCGCACCGCCGAGATCCCCGCCGAGGTCGACGTCCTCATCGTCGGCACCGGCCCCGCCGGCACGGTGCTGGCCGCCCAGATGTCGGCCTTCCCCGACATCGTGACCCGCATCGTCGAGCGCCGCGACGCGCCGCTCGCGCTTGGCCACGCCGACGGCGTCGCGTGCCGCACGGTCGAGATGTTCGAGGCCTTCGGCCTCGCCGACGCGTTGCTGCGCGAGGCGTACTGGGTGAACGAAGTGCATTTCTGGGGCCCGAGCGGCGACGACCGGTCGCGGATCGTGCGGACCGGGTGGGTGCAAGACACCCCCGATGGGCTCAGCGAGTTTCCGCACGTCATCGTCAACCAGGCGCGTATGCAGCACTTCCTGCTGCAGCATGCGGCGCGGTCGGCGAGCCGCATCGAGGCCGACTACGGCGTCTCGTTCGTGACGCTGACCGTCGGCGAGGGCGACGACCACCCGGTCGAGGTCGTGCTGAGCCGCGGCGGCGAGGAGTTCGTCGTGCGCGCGAACTACGTCGTCGGGTGCGACGGTGCGCGCAGCAAGGTGCGCACCGCGATCGGACGTGAATTGGAGGGGGATGCCGCGAACCACGCCTGGGGCGTGATGGACGTGCTCGCGACGACGGACTTCCCCGACTGGCGCACGAAGAACGTCGTCCAGTCGGCGGGCAAGGGAAGTCTGCTGATGATCCCGCGCGAGGGCGGCAACATGGTGCGCTGCTACGTCGACCTGGGCGAGATCGCCGCCGGTGACAGCGCTATCCGCGCGACCACCGCCGAGCAGCTCACCGCGACGGCCAACGCGATCCTGCACCCCTACACGATCGACGTGCAGCAGGTCGCGTGGTCGAGCGTCTACGAGGTCGGGCAGCGCCTGACCGACCGCTTCGACGATGTCGAGGGCGATGACGGTCGCACCCCGCGCGTGTTCATCGCCGGTGACGCGTGCCACACACACTCGGCGAAGGCGGGTCAGGGCATGAACGTCTCCATGCAGGACGCCTTCAACCTCGGCTGGAAGCTCGCGGCGGTGCTGCAGGGCCGCTCGGCGCCCGAGCTGCTGCACACGTACTCGGGCGAGCGGCAGACGGTCGCGAAGGACCTCATCGACTTCGACCGTTTCTGGTCGGACTTCATCGCGCAGCCGACCGTCGATCCCGAGCACCCCGAGCGCGGTGGCGTCACGTCCGAGGCGATGCAGGCCGAGTTCGCGCGGCAGGGGCGATACACCGCGGGGCTGGCGACGCGGTATGAGCCGTCGACGCTCACCGGTACGAGCGAACACCAGGCCCTGGCATCCGGATTCGAGATCGGCACCCGCTTCCACTCCGTGCCCGCGGTCCGGGTCGCCGACGCGTATCGCGGAGAGCTCGGCCACGTGCACCGCGCCGACGGGCGCTGGCGCCTCTACGCGTTCGGCGACGAGGGCGGACAGCGTCTGCGGGCGCTGGCGGAATGGCTGATGGATGCCGCAGACGCCCCGACCGCACGGTTCACGCCCTCGGGTGCCGATGTCGACAGCGTGATCGACGTGCGCGCGGTCTTCCGCGAAGACCACCACGACGTCGAGTTGGGCGGCCTGCCCGAGATACTGCTGCCGCGCACCGGTCCCTTGGGGCTGCAGGACTGGGAGAAGGTCTGGGCCACGGGCGAGAGCGCCGACGTCTTCGCCGCGCGCGGCATCGCGCCCGAGGGGGCGATCGTCATCGTGCGCCCCGACCAGTATGTGGCGCACGTGCTGCCGCTCGACGCCCGCGAAGAGCTCACGGCGTTCTTCGGCGGCTTCCTGCTCGAGGCTGCGCGATGACCGGACCGCGTGACGCGCTCGATGTGCTCGACGTCGAGCCGCAGAGGCACCTCGGATACCTGATCCGGCGTGCGCAGCAGCGGCATGTCGCGACCTGGGCGCGGGTCGCCTCGACCGAGACGACGAGCGTGCAGTACGCGATCCTCGCCGTGCTCGATCGCCGCGGCGAGGCCAGCCAGCGCGAGCTGTGCGACGAGGTCGACCTCGACCGCTCGACGGTGGCGGACCTGCTTGCGCGCATGGAGCGGCGCGGCATCGTCACCCGCCGGCGCGCCGCGGGCGACGCCCGCCGCAACGTCGTGACGCTGACCGCGATGGGGCTCGCCGAGCGTCGGCGGCTGCGCCCGCTCGTCGAGCAGGTGCAGCGCGAGCTCGCCGAGGGCATGGAACCCGAAGAGATCGCCGGCCTCGAAGCCGCGCTGCGCACATTGCTGTCCGCGGGCGCTTGAGCCGCGGCATCCCGCCCCTCCCTTTTCGCGAGGTCGTACCTTGTTTCGCGAGGTCGTACCTTGTTTCGCGAGGTCGTCGCTACGACCTCGCGGATCTGGCTACGACCTCGCGGGTCTGGCTACGACCTCGCGGGATTGGCTACGACCTCGCGGATTTGGGTGCGACCTCGGCGCGTGAAGCCCCGGCGCGCTACCCTCGAGCCCTGGGGAGGATGGATGCCGGACGACGGAATGCTCGCTCGCGTCATGCGCGTGCTGGCGTGCTTCTCGGCCGATGAGCCGGCCGTCGGTGCCGGCGAGATAGCCGCGCGCAGCGGCATCCCGATCTCCACGGTGCATCGGCTGCTCGGCGATCTCCTCGCGGAGGGGCTGCTGGCCCGCGCGCCCGGCCGCACCTACACGATCGGTCCGCGGCTCTGGGAGCTCGGTGAGCTCTCACCGCTGTCGCTGCGCCTGCGCGAGACCGCGCTGCCGCACATGGCGCGGCTGTACGAGGCGACCGGCGAGAACGTGCACCTCGCCGTGCTCGACGGCGCGACGCCCGAGACCTCGGTCGCCCTCTACGTAGGCCGGGTCACCGGCACCGCGTCGATCCCGACGCTGAGCCGCATGGGCGGCCGGCAGCCGCTGCACACCACGGGCGTCGGCAAGGCGCTGCTGTCCACCCGCGACGCGGCCTGGCTCGAGCGTTACTTCCAGGTGCCGCTGCAGCGGGAGACGACCCACTCGATCGTCGACGAGCAGCGCCTGCGCAGCGAACTGCGGCGCGCTCAGCTGCGCGGCTACGCGACCACGCGCGAGGAGATGACCCTCGGCAACGTGTCGGTGGCCGCTCCGCTTTCGCATGTGCAGGGGCTGCCGCCCATAGCGCTGGGCGTCGTCGTGCATCTGGGCCGGGCCGACGAACGGCGGCTGGCGCCGCTGGTGGTGCAGGCGACGCGCGACCTGCACCACGACCTGCGTTCCTCTCAGTGAGTGAGATGTCCGGCGGCCGCCGGCCTGGGTTCCTGCGACCCTGGAAAGGTCCGTCACCACGTGGACGGTCGAAGGAGACACCATGACAGACACTCAGTCCACGGCGGCGGCGCCGGAGAGCCTGCTCGCGTCGGCCGACTTCCCGCCGCAGGCGCAGATCACCCGCGAGATCCAGGACATCCACGCCGAGTACGCGCGCCGCGAGGCCGCCGGCGAGAAGCTGCCCGCGACGATCTACGACTTCCCGCCGTATCGTTCCAGCCTGCTGCGCCACCCCACCAAGAACCCGCGCCTGGTCGACCCCGAATCGATCGAGCTGTACTCGCCCGCCTACGGGCAGCGCGATGTCGCGGCCATCGAGTCCGATCTGACGCTGCAGCATGCCGGCGAGCCGCTGGGCGAGCGCATCACGGTGCGCGGGCGCGTTCTCGACTCGTGGGGACGTCCCGTCGCGAACCAGCTGCTGGAGATCTGGCAGGCGAACTCCGCCGGCCGCTACATTCACCAGCGCGACCAGCATCCCGCCCCTCTCGACCCGAACTTCACGGGTGCGGGCCGCGTCATCACCAATGACGCCGGAGAGTACCTGTTCACGACGATCAAGCCCGGTGCCTACCCGTGGAAGAACCACCAGAACGCGTGGCGCCCCGCGCACATCCACTTCTCGGTGTTCGGCAACGCCTTCACGCAGCGCATCGTGACGCAGATGTACTTCCCGGGTGACCCGCTGTTCGCTCTCGACCCGATCTACAACTCGATCCACCGGCAGTCCGACCGCGATCGTCTGGTCAGCACCTACGATCACGACCTCACGGTGCCTGAGTTCTCGATGGGCTACCGCTGGGACATCGTCATCGACGGCCCCGACGCCACCTGGCACGAACCCGAGGAGGGCGAGCACTGATGCCCGAGAAGATCCTGCAGCCCACCCCGGGTCAGACCGTCGGCCCGTTCTTCGCGTACGGTACCGTCTTCCCGAAGATGCACGAGGTCGTCCACCCGTTCAGCCCCGGCTCCATCGTGCTGGGCGGCACCGTCTACGACGGCAACGGGGCGCCGATCCCCGACGCGATCGTCGAGATCTTCGGCGCCGACAGCGACGGATCGGTGCCACACGCCCGTGGCACGTTCCGGCGCGACGACCACACCTTCACCGGGTTCGGCCGGTCGTTCACGACCGACGACGGCCACTACGAGTTCTGGACCCGCAACCCCGGGGCCGAGGCCGGCAAGGCGCCGTTCTTCGCGGCGATCGTCTTCGCCCGCGGACTGCCGAACAAGCTGCACACCCGCATCTACCTGCCCGACGCCGAGCAGGCGCTCGCCGCCGACCCGCTGCTGGCCTCGCTCGACGCCGACGAGCGCGCGTCGCTGGTGGCCACGCGTCTGGCCGACGGGTCGCTGCAGCACGACATCCACCTGCAGGGCGCGGGCGAGACGGTCTTCCTGACGTTCTGAACAGAAGTTCGGGATGCCGCGGACCGGTGGGTCTGCGGCATCCACCCGCTCGCAACCGCCCTCGCACTCCGACAAATTCACATGAATTTGTCCCATGCACATCAAACCGCCGGCGGAATGATGTGCATTCGACAGACGCATGTGAATTTGCCGCGAGGGGGGTCGGGCCTCGCGACACGCGGGCCCACCCGTTCGCTACGCTTCGCACAGGCAAGGGAGGTGCCATGACCGCCATCGATGAGGGGCTGCTGAGCCCGGTGAGCGTCGGACACGACGACCTCGTGAGCGACCGGTTCTTCCTGAACGAGCTCATCCGCGCCGAGGGTGCGCTCGTCAGCGCCTACGCGAGCATCGGGACCGCACCGCGCGAGGCGGAGGCCGAGGTCGCCCACGCGCTCGACCTCGACGAGAAGGGCGCGCCGATCGCGTTCGACGTCGCCGAGATCGCGGCGGCCGCGGCCGGCGGCGGCAACCCGGTCATCCCGATGGTTCCGCGCCTCAAAGAGGCCGTGCCCACTGACGCTCGCGTCTGGATCCACCGCGGCGCGACAAGTCAGGACATCTGGGACACCGCGATCATGGCGACAGCCCAGCGCGCCACCGCGCAGGTGCGGTCGTCGCTGGGCATCGCCGCGCACTCGCTGCGGCAGCTCGCGGTGACCCACCGCGACGATCTCGCCGTCGCGCGCACGCTGACCCAGCACGCCGTCCCGACGACGATCGGGCTACGCGCCGCCACCTGGGCGCGCGGGCTCGACCGCGCTGTCGCACGGCTCGAGGCCCAGACCTTTCCCGCCCAGCTCGGCGGCGCCGGTGGAACCCTGGCTTCTTTCGTCGAGATCACCGGATCGGTGGATGCCGCGCAGCGGCTCGTCGCCGCGTACGCAGGCCGTGCGGGCCTGACGACCCCCGATGCGCCCTGGCATGTCACCCGATGGCCGGTCACCGAACTGGGCGACGCTCTGGTGCAGGCGGTGGATGCCGCGGGCAAGCTCGCAACCGACGTCGCCACCCTCAGCCGCACCGAGATCGGCGAGGTCGCCGAGGGAACCGGCGGCGGTTCGTCGGCGATGCCGCAGAAGCAGAACCCGGCCGAGGCCGTGCTCATTCGCTCGGCGGCGCTGCGCGCGCCGCAGCTCGGCGCGACGCTGCACCTCGCCGCCGCACTCGCCGGCGACGAGCGGCCCGACGGCGCCTGGCATGCCGAATGGCAGACGCTCCGCGAGCTGCTCCGGCTCGCGCTGGGCGCATCCCGACACGCGTCGTCGCTGGCCGCGCACCTGCGCGTCGACGCCGACGCGGCCCGCCGCAACCTCGATCTCACCGGCGGCCTCGTGCTGTCGGAGCGCCTGTCGCTCGTGCTCGCTCCGCTCATCGGCAAGGAACGCGTGACGGCGCTGGTGCGGGATGCCGCGGCCGGCGGCGACCTCGCCGCCCTCGTGCGGGCGCTACCCGAGGCATCCGCCCTCGACGTCGATGCACTGCTCGATGCCTCCGGCTACACAGGCCTCGCCGGCCCGCTCGTCGACACCCTCCAGGAGAAGAGATGACCGTTCCCTCCCTCGCCGTCACAGAGCCCGTCGGCCCCGCCGGCGCACCGCTGCTGCTGCTCGGGCCGTCGCTGGGCACGTCGACGATCCTGTGGGACGACGTCGTGCCCCACCTGGCCGAGACCTGGCGGGTCGCCGCCTGGGATCTGCCCGGGCACGGCACGTCGCCGGCGGCGACCGCGGCGTTCACCGTCGCCGACCTCGCCGACGGCGTCGCCGACATCGCGGGTCGACTTGGCGCGTCGCGCATCCTCTACGCCGGGGTGTCGCTGGGCGGTGCGGTCGGGCTGGAACTGCTTCTGCGTCACCCGGATCTTGTGGGGGCGGCATC
>Ga0180219_1001002_pt1 | contig 19799 bp, 21 predicted proteins | sample eDN3rd30CBELigMG_FD_151338 | JGI IMG/M metagenome (GOLD analysis project Ga0180219, IMG submission 151338) | Enriched Miracle-Growth compost microbial communities from Emeryville, California, USA - eDNA 3rd pass 30_C BE-Lig MG (version 2)... ...
AGCGCCCGCATTTCCGCGATTTCGTCGCCGGCATGTGTAGCGAGTTCATCCCGCTGGCAGGCGACCGTGCGTTCGGGGACGACAAGGCGATCCAGGGCGGCTTTGCGACGATCGGTGGGCGCAAGGTGATGCTGATCGGCCATGAGAAGGGGCATGATACCGCCTCACGCGTCCGCCACAATTTCGGCATGGGCATGCCGGAGGGCTACCGCAAGGCGATCCGACTCATGGAACTGGCCGACCGCTTCGGCCTGCCGGTGGTCACGCTGGTCGATACGTCCGGCGCGTTTCCCGGCGTGCAGGCGGAGGAGCGGGGGCAGGCGGAGGCCATTGCCCGCGCGACCGAGGCTTGCCTGGCGCTGGGCGTGCCGATGGTCGCGGCGATCGTGGGTGAGGGTGGATCGGGCGGCGCGGTGGCGCTGGCTGCCGCTAACCGCGTGCTGATGTTCGAACATGCCATCTATTCGGTCATTTCGCCCGAGGGCTGTGCCTCCATCCTGTGGCGCACGGCTGACAAGGCGGCCGATGCCGCGCAGGCCATGCAGGTGACGGCGCAACAGCTTGCCGCGCTCGGCGTGATCGACCGGATCGTGCCCGAGCCGGTTGGCGGCGCCCATCGCGGCGGGGACGTGGCGATCCAGACATTGCAACAGGCAATTCTGGAGGAGTTGGGCACGCTCGACGGCCTCGCGCCCGATCAGCTGCGTCATCAGCGCGCCGAGAAGTTCCTGGCACTCGGCTGATTGCGCGGACGGGACGGCGCGCAATTTGCATTTCACAAGCGGCGGATTATTCTGCGTGTCCACACGGGCAGGAGGAGGCGCAATGGCACGCCGCTACATGAGGATTTGCCTTGGCGCGGCGGCGCTCGCCGGGGGCATGACGCTGGCCGCGACCGGCACGGCCCAGCAGCGCAACATCCAGACCGTCACCGCGATGAGCCAGGCCGAACGGGCGGAAGGCGCCAAGGCGCACCCGGAGTTGCTGGCGGAATTCGGCGGCCTCTACCAAGGGCCGCAAGCCGCTTATGTGACCAGCGTCGGCCGGCGGATCGCCGTGCAATCCAGCCTGTCCAGCCAGCAGAATGATTTCACCATCAGTCTGCTCAACTCGTCTGTGAACAACGCCTTCGCCATTCCGGGCGGCTATGTCTATGTCACCCGCCAGCTCATGGCGCTGATGAATGATGAGGCCGAACTGGCCGGCGTGCTCGGCCATGAGATCGGCCATGTCGCAGCCCAGCACAGCAAGAAGCGGCAGAGCGCGGCGCAGCGCAACAGCATCCTCGGCGCGCTGGGGCAAGTGCTGATCGGCGCGGTCGCCGGCGATTCCGGGCTGGGGCAATTGCTCCAGCGCGGCATTGGTACCGGCACGCAGCTGCTCACGCTGAAATTCTCCCGCACGCAGGAATATGAGGCGGACGATCTCGGCATCCGCTATCTCGCCAAGGCGGGTTATGACCCCAGGGCGCTCTCATCCATGCTGGCCTCGCTGGCGGCGCAAAATGTGCTTGATAGCCGGACGCAGGGGCAGAACAGCAGCATACCGGAATGGGCAAGCACCCATCCGGACCCCGCCTCGCGCGTGCGGCGCGCGCTCACCAATGCGCAGGCAACCGGATCACGCAGCACCATGCGCAATGCCGAGACCTTCCTCTCCAATCTGGACGGGCTGCTCTATGGCGACGACCCCAAGGAAGGGATCGTCTCCGGCCAGCAATTCCTGCACCCCGCCTTCAAGCTCAAGTTCACCGCGCCCAACGGCTATGCCATCCAGAACGGCACCAGCGCAGTCTCCATCGTTGGGCAAACCGGGCAGGCGCAGTTCAGCGGGGCGGCCTTCAACGGCAATCTTGAGAGCTATGTGCAGGGCATCTTCACGCAATTGGCGGGGCAGGGGCAGCGCCCGTCCATCGAGGTGCGCCGCAGCAGCATCAACGGCCTGCCAGCGGCGTGGGGCGCGGCCAGCATGAGCAACTCCCAGGGCAAGCGGCTGGATGTGACGGTAGTCGCCTATCAGTTCGGCCCTTCCACCGCTTATCACTTCATCGTAGTGAACCCGGCGGGACAGGGGCTGGGCGCGCTCGGCAGCCTGATCAATTCAGTGAGCCGGATGAGCGACGCCGAGGCGAGCGGTGTCAAAACGCGGCGCGTGCGCTTGGTGACGGTCAAAGGCGGCGACACCGCCAATAGTCTGGCCGCGCGAATGGCTTATAGCGATTATCAGCTTGATCGCTTCCTGGTGCTCAACGGTTTGACCGCGAATACCCCATTACCGGCGGGACGCCGCGTTAAGATCATCACATATTGAACGTAAAACAGCGAACCGCCATGGAAAAGGCGGCGACACCAGATGGTGCCGCCGCCTCGCTTTGTCCGAGGAGTCGTCGAACAAAATTCAAATGAGCTTATTATGTCGTCTTGGTATTGGCATTATTCAGTTCAGTGCCGACCTTGTTGAAGGTGTTAGTAAGATTGCTCCCCAACGACCTCATAGCAACAATTGCAGCAACCGCGATCAGGGCCGCAATCAGGCCATATTCAATAGCCGTGGCACCCTTGTCGTTCTTAAAAAGCTTGCGAAAGAACGTCATTATAACCTCCTCAAATTCTCAATTTCGTCATCTGCCCCGCAGCACACATCATTCTGCATGCGTTATGCTCTCTAGCGAGGGAATGATTGAGAAATCGCTAATCCGGATCGGGCCGAATTCTTAATGCCTGCTAACTTCATTGGCCACATTGTTCCACATGCCGGTCGTCTTGCTGGCAACTTCGGTCAGCACGCCCACCATGGCCAGCACGATCATCGAAATAATGAGGGCATATTCCACGGCAGTCGCCCCACGCTCGGCAGCCAGCAGCTTGCGAAAGAAGGCGCGCACCGAAATTCCCTCTGCGACGATATGGATCGGCCGGCTATGTAGCCTCCGATCCGTTAATAATTGATAGAGGCGCCTGCCCATATGCTTCCCGCTCCCACCAGTCAGCCCCTCATTGTCGTCGCGGCGGCGCTGATCGACCCGCAATCGCGAATCTTCGTCCAGCAGCGGCCGATGGACAAGACTATGGGCGGCCTGTGGGAGTTCCCCGGCGGCAAGGTCGAGCCGGGTGAAACACCGGAGCATGCCCTTATCCGCGAGCTGAACGAGGAACTGGGGATCGAAACGGAGACCGCGTGCCTGGCGCCCGCCACCTTCGCCACCGGGCAAATCGGCGAGCGCCCCTTGTTGCTGCTCCTCTACGTCTGTCGCAAATGGCGCGGCATGGTGATGCCGACCGAGGCGATAGGCAATCGCTGGCTGCACAGCCATGAGCTGTTCGCGCTCGACATGCCGCCGGCGGACCAACCGCTCGTGGCGATGCTGGATGCATTGCTCTGACGGGGCGTCAGGCGCTATCCGCCCTATCCGTATGAGATGAATTCAGTGCTTCAACCTGAATTGGACAAACTCTAAATTCTATTTTGGAGGTGGCCGCAGCGCATCCGCAAGCGATACGGTGGCGCTGCCGCGGCGCGCCGGCCGGGGCTGGCTGGCGCTGGGGTGCCATCCACTGCCATTGAGGATCACGAACCGCTCGGTGATCCGCCCATCGGCGTCGGCGCCGAGGGCGAACTGCTCGGCCGCGCGGGCCAGGCCGGCGCGGGTGAGGGGCGGCGGCGGCGAGGCAAGACATTGCGCCGCGCCCATCCCGCGCAGATCGGCCAGCAGGCCGAACAGGGAGCCATAGCGGACGTCCAGCGGCTGATGATCCGCCACCGGCATGGCGAAGCCGGCCCGGGTCAGCAGATCGCCCAAGGCGCGCACATCGACCTGTGGATGGATGCGCTGTGCGGGCCGATCGCCATCCGCCGCGAGCAGGGCGGCGCGCAGCCGGGGCAACGACCCAGCCCCGATGAAGCTCACCAGCAGCAGGCCATCAGCCTCCAGAATGCGGTTGAGGCCGAGCAGCGCGCCCGGCAGATCGTTGATCGTATCCAGCGTGCCGCAGCACAGCACGAGATCGAACGCGCCATCCTCATAGGGCAGGCGGTCTTCGCGGATCATGCTCCCGCCACTGCGGGCCGCCCAAATCGCGCCGGGGTCGCCGCACGTCACCATGCAGCCGAGCGCCGCCAGCGCCTCCATGAGCCGCCGGTCGGGGCAGCCGATGACGAGCGCGCGATGAAAGACGCGGCTTACATCGCCGAGACGGTCCAGCATATCCTCCACCATGGCTGCGTAGAGGAAATCATGCGCCGGGAAGGAGGCGGCTGCCCGGTCCCGCCGCTGCACGCGGCGCTGCTCATCGAATATATGGGGGACGCTCATGGTCGGGCTTGTGCGCCGTCAGGCCGCGTGGAACAAGATGCGCCATGCCCGCCGCCATCTTTTTTGAGCGCGCCGCCCGGCCGCTGCTCGATTATGCCTTGCCGCCGCGATGCGCCTCCTGCGGCGCCATCGTCACGCAGCCGGGCACGTTCTGCACCGATTGCTGGGCGTCGATCACCTTCCTCGGCGAGCCGATGTGCGCCTGCTGCGGCGACGATCTGCCCGCTGCGATGGGCGTGGGCGCGCTGTGCGGGGCGTGCCTTGCGACGCCGCCGCCCTATGCGCGGGTGCGCGCGGTGCTCCGCTATGGCGATGTCGGCCGGGCCGTGGCCCACCGGCTCAAATATGGCCGTCGGCTCAGCCTTGCGCGCGTGATGGCGGCGCATATGGCGCGGCTGATCCCGGAGGACATGCCTGCCCATGCGTTGCTGGTGCCGGTGCCGCTGCACCGCTGGCGCATCTGGTCGCGCGGATTCAACCAGGCAGCACTGATCGCCCGCCACATCGGCAAACGGACCGACATTCCGGTCGCAGTGGACCTGCTTCGCCGCACGCGCCACACGCCGCCGTTGCATTCGCTGAATATGCGCGAGCGGGCACGGGCCGTCAGCGGCGCATTCGCGCTGGCGCCGGGCGCTAGGGAGCTGCTGAAGGGGCGCACCGTCATCCTCATTGACGATATCTGGACCACCGGCGCCACCGCGACGGCCTGCGCCCGGTTACTCCGCAAAGCCGGCGCCGAGCGGGTGGATATCCTCTGCTGGGCACGGGTGCCGCGCACCGGCGATTGACTTTTCCCGCCCGCTTCCCAACATCGCGGGGACACAGATTGACGGGACGCCACGCTGCCATGCCTCATGTCGAAATATATACGCGCGCCTTCTGCGGCTATTGCGCGCGGGCGCTCGCCTTATTGCGCGACAAGGGCGTGGATTTCGAGGAATATGACGGCACGATGGGCGGCCCCGTGCGCGCCGAGATGATCCAGCGGGCGGATGGCCGCTCCACCTTTCCGCAGATCTTCATCAATGGCGCGCATATCGGCGGCTGCGACGACCTGATGGCGCTCGAAGGGAGCGGCAAGCTGGACGCGATGCTGCAGGCCTGAGCGGACGGATCATGAAAGTCGCCTTGCTCCAGATGACCGCGGGAATCGACCCGTCCGCCAATGCGCGCACGCTGGTCGACGCGATCCACGCTGCGGCGGAAGGGGGCGCGGACATGCTGTTCACGCCGGAAATGTCGGGCTGCCTCGACCGTGACCGGGCGCGCTCCGGCGCCGTCATTGTGGCCGAGGCGGATGATCTCGTGCTTGCAGCCGTGCGCGGAGCGGCACGGGAAAACGGCCTGTGGGTCCATCTCGGATCGCTCGCCATAAGCGACCCGGCAAGCGGCAAGCGGCGCAACCGCGGATTCCTGATCGACGGGGCGGGCGAAATATGCGCGCGCTATGACAAGATTCACCTGTTCGATGTGGATCTGCCTGGTGGTGAAAGCTGGCGGGAGTCCAACAGCTATATCGGCGGCGACCGCGCGGTGATGGCCCGCACGCCGTGGGGGAAGCTCGGCCTCACCATCTGCTACGACCTGCGCTTTCCCGATCTCTATCGCGCCCTGAGCAATGCTGGGGCGGATATCATCTCGGTGCCCGCCGCCTTCACCGTGCCGAGCGGGGAGGCCCATTGGCATGTGCTGCTGCGCGCGCGGGCCATCGAATCTTCGGCCTTCGTCATCGCCACCGGACAAGTCGGCCTGCATGAAGATGGCCGGCGGACCTATGGGCACAGCCTGGTGGTCGATCCATGGGGAACCGTGCTGCTCGACGCAGGCAGTGAGCCGGGCCTTTATTGGGCCGATCTGCCGCTGGATCGCATTGCCGAGGTGCGCCAGCGTATCCCCGCCCTTGCGCACCGGCGTTCGATCGAAGATGTCGTCATTTCATGATTTCCTTCGACCTCAAATGTGATGGCGGCCATGTTTTCGAGATATGGTTCCGGTCCACTGCCGATTATGAGAGGCAGCGTGCCGCCCGCCAGATCGCCTGCCCCTATTGCGGCGCGCAGGAGATTTCCAAAGCCGTGATGGCTCCCGCCGTCGGCGCGAAGGGAAATCGGAAATCCGAGGCGCCATCCTCCGATCCGACTGCGGCCCCCCGCACCGTGGCGACGGCGCCGGATTCGCAAACTATTCCACAAATCAAAGAGTTGATGAGCCGACTTGCGGAGGCGCAGAGCCGCGCGTTGGAGGATTCGCAATGGGTCGGCGCGGCCTTTGCGGAGCAGGCGCGGGCGATGCATTATGGCGAGGCCGAGCAGACCGCGATCCACGGGACGGCGAGCCTTCAGGAGACGAGGGCCATGATGGAGGAGGGCCTATCCGTTGCGCCGCTGCTCGTTCCGATCGCTCCACCCGATCAGACCAACTGACGGGCCTCCTGATCGCGCTGCGATTGACAGGCCAATGTGTGTAGCATAGCCAAACGCCCGCCTTCATCCGTTGCAAGGCACGCGCCCGTAGCTCAGCCGGATAGAGCATCAGATTCCTAATCTGGGGGCCACAGGTTCGAATCCTGTCGGGCGCACCATTCTCGAACAAAAGAGAGAACTGCGGGCGTGGTTTTGGCCACGCCCGCTGCCGCACTCCGAGCCAGCACGGCTTTGGAGCCGCTGATGCGGATTTCCCGATCGTTCACGCGCACTTCGCTGAGCAGCAGCCGGGCATAAGCCTGACGCAGATCAGGCTGGCCGTGATGCAGCTTATCACGGAGAAGCAGTGCCAGCTTCTCGATCTTGGCAGGCGTGATCACCGGCTCGGCCATAGCCAAGCGGCGGGTGAGATCGGAAACTTGCTCGGCGAGTTCGTCCCGGCGGAACCGCAGATTAACCAGCCGCTCACGCATCGAAGCGTCCTCGGCATCCATCAGGCCCTTCTCGACCAGTTCCAGCAGCCGGGCGATGCCAGCTTCCGCCTCCTTGTGATCATGGCGCATCTGCCGCAGTCGATCGCGGTTGCGATCTTCGCGTTCGATCGCCGTGCGCAGATAGTCGCTGAGCAGACCCACCAAGTGCTCGGGCTGCAATACCTGCTTCGTCACCTCGCCGATCACGATGCGATCGAGCTTGTCCATCGGCATGCGCAGCCCCTTGCAGCCGAACGGCCCCTCTTTGAGGCGGCGCGAACAGCAGTAGTATCGATCGGCGTCACCATCCATGCCCATCTCATGCGGCATCTCGCGGCCCATCTCTATCTCCTCGCCAACCCCGGCGACTACGAGACCGTGCGCCGCCTGCTCGGTCACAAAAATATCGAGACCACGATCCGCTTCTATGAAGGCCTTCTGACCGACGACGCCTTTGCCCGTTACGATGGGCTGATCGAAGAGATGCGTTCGAAAACTGCAGCGAAGCCGTCCAAGCCGTCCGGCAGCAATATCGAGGATGACTTCGACGAGGGAGACCTGCTGTGATCAAACAGGCATTTCCTCCGCTTCCGGTCGATCAGTGGCCTGCTCTCGATCAGTCCCTCTGGCAGACTGCCCGGCAGCCCAGTGGGCCGTTTGATGAAGATGCAGGCTTTGCCGCCGGATGGCGCGCGCCGACCATCAAGATGTGTGAGCGCGGTAACGGCATGTGGCTTGGCTGGCTAGCGAGGACTGGCCAGCTCGACCCACTGATGCATCCCTGTAATCGTGTGACGCGGGACCTGATCAGGGCATTTATCGCGGAATACAGCGTCGGCCGCGCGGAAGCGACCGTTGCGGGCGCCGTCCGGGGCATGGCCTACGTGCTTCGTGCATGTGCACCGCCCGATGGCGTGGACTGGCTTACCAAGCTAGCGCACCGCTTGACGAACACCGCGAAGCCCTCGCGCCCCAAGCTGCCGCGCATGGTTCGCATCACCGACATCGTCCTGCTCTCCGACAGACTGATGGATATCGGCCTGGAAAAACTGCGGAACGGTTGCCGCAGCGGCGCTCCGATCTATCGCGAGGGATTGATTATCGGCCTGCTTGCCCATCGGCCGTGGCGCCGACGCAATCTCGCGGACCTGCGGATCGGGCATAACCTGTTCGTCGACGACTTCGGCATCAGGATCACGATCCCACGCGAAGAGACCAAGAAGGGCGTTCCCTTCGACAGCTATGTGCCTAAACGGCTTGAACAGGCGGTCTTCACCTATCTCGATCGGGTTCGGCCTGTCCTGCTCAAGAGCGGTATCCCCGAAGAAGACTGGCTCTGGATCGGACGTCGGGGCCGCCGGATGCCTGCTGACGACATCAGCATCCGCGTTACTCGCACGATGCGGGAGCACTTCGGCAAAGACCTCTCGCCGCACTTGTTTCGCGACTGCGCGACTACCGAAGTTGCTCTGGAACGCCCTGAACTTATCGGCATGACCAAGCATCTGCTCGGCCACATGACGCTGGCTTCGAGCCAGAAATACTACAATCAGGCGACCAGCTTCACCGCATTCTCCCGCCACGCCGACGTCATTCGCAAGCTGCGGGAGGAATGACATGACCCGCGCAGCAATTTACGTCCGCGTGTCGACTGCCCGTCAGGCCGAGCGCGACCTGTCGATCCCCGACCAGATTGCCCAGTGCCGCACATGGTGCCAGCGGCAGGGCATCAAGGTGGTGCAGGTCTTCTCCGAACCGGGGGCGTCCGCACTCGACGAGGATCGTCCTGTCTTCCAGGAAATGATCCACACCGCCAAACGGACGGACAAACCATTCGATCTCGTGGTGGTGCATTCGCTGAGCCGCTTCAGCCGTGACTCGCTGCATTCCGAACTCTATATCCGCGAATTGCGGAAGGCCGGGGTCGAACTGGTGTCGATCACTCAGGAGGTCGGGCAGGACCCGACCGGCGAGATGTTCCGCAAGCTGCTGCACATTTTCGACGAGCATCAAAGCCGGGAAACGGCCAAGCACGTCCACCGCGCCATGCTGGAGAATGCCCGCCAGGGCTTCTGGAACGGCTCGCGCCCGCCCTATGGCTATGGCGTCGAAATCGCCGAGCGGCGGGGCAGCAAAGACAAGAAGGTGCTGGTCGTCAACGACGCCGAGGCGCGCGTCGTCCGCATGATCTTCGATATGGCCGCAGGTGTGGAAGGGCGACCGATGGGCGTGAAGGCCATAGCCACCTGGCTCAACGAGCGCGGCATATTGCGGCGGGGACGCAGGTTCTCGACCGGAGGCGTCCATGCCATTCTGACTGCCAGCACGTACCATGGACAGCATTACTTCAATCGCACCGACAGCCGGAACGATCGTCCCCGCCCGCCGTCCGAATGGATACCGCTAGCCGTCCCAGCAATCATCGACGAGAAGACCTTCAACGCCGCGCAGGCGTTGCTTCAGAGCCGCGCGCCCAAGCGGGTGGCGCCACGCCTGGTCAACACGCCGACGCTGCTGGCTGGCGTCGCTCGATGCGGCCATTGCGGGGCTGCCTTGATCCAGAACACCGGCAAGGGCGGACAATATCGATCCGCTGGCGCATTCTGCGTCGCGCGATGGGCCGATGTGAAGCCTGCGGCATCAGCGCGGCTGAGCGCGCCCTCCATGTTGACCATATCATTCCGCGCTCCTGGGGCGGCTCAAACGACGTGTCGAACTTCCAGGCGTTGTGCAGCACCTGCAACGTTCAGAAGCTCAATGGCGACGCCACCGATTTCCGTGCCGCCGCCGAAGCCTTTTCGCACCGGTCTGCGGAATGTCCTTTATGTAATCCGCCTGCTTCCGAGCTAATTGCTGAGAATGCGTTGGCGGCTGCTAGTGCCGTTGCCGGACGAGTGGGGCACTTCCAGATCGCCCCTAGGCGCCACGGCGCCGACTATTTTGCGCTGTTCCAACCCGAGCTCAATGCCATTCGCGCGCTTGAACTCGCGCTAGTGGAAGGCGCATCTGCAATGGGACTGGACGGTCGCACCGCATCGATCTCTATCGCGGCACAGGGTGTCGGAGAGCATTGTGTCGTGCGCTGCCACTTCGAGCGCGCGGGATGAGGGGGACGGCGAATGGCTGACGAAATGAGCGACGAGCAGGCAAAGGCGATGCAAATCGCAGCCTATAACCAGAATTGGGAAACCTTCCGCTCGCTCAACAGCCTGATGTGGCAGATCCCTTTGATCGCGATGACCCTGACGGGTGGTCTGTGGTTCGGCGTCTCGACCGTCAAAGATATGCCCTATTTTGCTGCCGGCCTCCTGTTTCTCGCGGGGTGCGGAAATGTCGGCTTGATGCTGACGTTGCGCCGGCTGCGCTACATTATGCAGCGCTATCTCGATTGGTCAAAGACGACCTATCGAGCCGGCCACGTCTCTGCGTCTGGTGGTCCCTGGTTCACTGGCAACGAGACGGTGCGCTTAATCTTCCAGATACTACTCGCGATGGCGGCGATCATCAGCTTTGTGCTACTCGGGATGACCATGTTCACGAACAAGACCAGTCAGGCCGGATCAGAAGGCAATCAGGCGATCGCTTATTATGATCGCCACGCGGTCGAACTTGCCGACAGCTATGAGGGCATCTCTTTCGACAACACCCATCCGGCATTGGCCAAGATGCTGTCGGGCAAGGGACCACTCCGAGTGCTTGACGTAGGTGCAGGCACCGGCCGCGACGCTGCGGCGATGGCCCAGCTCGGCCATCAGGTCATCGCTGTCGATCCATCGGCCAAGATGCTTAAGCTTGCACAGTCGCTGCATCGGAACCCGCAGATCGCGTGGCTGGATGACGGACTTCCGGAGCTCAGCAAAGTTCAGGGCGGGCCGTTCGATGTGATTTTGCTGAGCGCAGTCTGGATGCACATCCCACCGCCAGAACGCGCTGTCGCGTTCCGGCGGATCGCGGCGCTCACGGCCCCGACGGGCAGCATCTATATCAGTTTACGAATGGGGCCTGGCGATCCGGCGCGCGGGATTTGGCCGGTTGATGTCGAGGAAGTCGGTCGGCTCGCTACTAGCCAGGGTTTCAATGTGACGAACCTGGGTGCCCAACCGGACCTGCTCGGACGCGACGAAGTCAGCTGGCAGACCCTTCTCGTACGCCGACCCTGATGCCTGCCTTCACTCGTCATCTCACCCAAGCAGGCGAATTCATAAACGACTGTTCGGTTACCGCATTAGCGATCCCAAAATGACATCCTGGACTGTCCGGCATCGCAGACATCCGTTAAGCGTATGGGTTTGGGCTTTGTGCAGGACAAGAGCCCTAATGCTGACTGATCAGTTAGGCCGTCCGCCCCTCAAACAACGATCACCCAGTTCTCATCTTCGTCATCGTGGGTGCGCCATACCGCCGAAGGCGCAGAAATCGCCGATTTGACCACCCACCATCTTGAACAAAAGAGAGAACCCGGCAGCGTTCAGTCGACGATGACTTGGCGGGAAGGCAGGAACGCGCGCTCATTATGCCTCCGCGTCAAAGGGTCACGACCCCTGATGGTTTGAACCGAGTATCGGCCGATTATCTTGGCGACAGCGTGCAGTTCCATCCCCGCTTCTACCCAAGCCGACTCCTTTTAAATAACTCTCAAGTGCCCCGGCTTCGTCGGAGCGGAAGATCGCACCGACATAACCATCAGGTCGAACCAGCACCCGCTCGCCAGATGCAAGGCCATAGGCGTCGCGTAGATGGCCGCCATCGTCTGAAAGCTCTTTTCGCGCTCCGACTTGATGAATGTGGAGACCACTCCGCGGTGTTGCGATTTCGCCGGTCGTTTCATAGCCAATCAGGCTCCAGTGCCCACCGGCGAACAAATCGAACAGACGCCGGGGGCAACCGGCCGCCCCGCGGAGCGGCGCGTCCGGCGCTCGGTCGCCCGCGAGCAGGATGCCGGACCGAGGCGAGGGCTCGAAGCTGAGCGCTGATTCCGGATAACCGATGTCGAGTTGATGGACTTCGCGCCCGCGGCGCATGGAACCGAGCTTCTGCGCTTCGAGCAGCTGGGTCGAGAGACCCAGCATCTCTTCCGCCACCGGCCGCCTCTCTTCCTCATAGGTATCGAGCAGCTTATCAGGCGCGCCGCCCAGCACCGCCGCCAGCTTCCAGCCGAGATTGTAAGCATCCTGAACGCTCGTATTTAGGCCTTGCCCGCCCGTGGGCGGATGGACGTGCGCGGCATCGCCGATCAGGAATATGCGGCCGACGCGGTAACGATCCGCGAGGCGGGCGCTCATAGTATAGGCTGAGGCCCACGACACCGACCGAACATGGATATCGTCGCGTCCGGTCCGCTCCGCCACCAGGGAATTGAGCGCATCGGCGGACAGGTCCGCTTCTCCTTCGATCGGGATTGCTCCCTGGATCTGAAACAAATCGGTCCCGGCGAGCGGACAGATCGACATCAGCCGCCGCTTATCGCCGACATGATATTGATGCCAAGCGTCACGGCTTAGGCCGACCAAATCGACATCGGCCACCATCGCACGCGCGCCCAATGTCTTGCCGGGAAAGTCGATGCCGAGGGCGCTACGGATGAAGCTGCGGCCACCGTCGGCCCCAATCAGATATGGAACATGAACCAGCTCCTCGCCGCCGGGGCCGACAAGACGCGCCGCGACGCCATCCTCTCCCTGCTCGAAGCCGACCAGCTCGCACCCGAACTCGACACGGCCGCCAAGCTCGACCAGGCGTTCGCGCAGCACTCGCTCGGTCAGGAACTGCGGGAGCATTAGGGGGAAGTGGAAAGGCTCGGCCGGCGTTGCTGGTTCGACTTCGAGGGCAGTATCCGTGTGGCTGCCGTCGTCATGATATTCGCGTATCGGCGGGTAGACACCGCCGGTAGCAACGAGCCGGTCAAGCACCCCTAGATCCTCGAACACTTCCTGCGATCGTGGCTGGATACCCTTGCCGCGCGACCCGGCGAACGGTCGGGCCAGTTTCTCGATCAGCCGGAACGGCACGCCTCTTCTCGCCAGGTCGATCGCGAGGGTCAGGCCGGCGGCGCCAGCGCCGCAAATCAGAACCGCAGGCGGGCTTTGCTCTTTCATTCGAACCTCCTATGTGTATAACGCACATATCTTTGGAGGTCTACCGGATGTCAACAAATAAAGTGCATAATGCACATATCAAGGCGCTGTTTCCCTCCTTACATGCGTCACTGCTTGAGATCGTGACCGTGATGAACCGGCCGGAAAGGGACGATGAGTTGCTGGCGTTGGCAGGCCTGACGCTCGAGCGGGCGCTCTTCCCTCTGCTCGTGTTCGTCGAGCGCAAGGGACCGATCGGGGTCGTCGATCTCGCCGGCAGGGTTGGCCGCGATTACACGACCGTCAGTCGCCAGGTCGCGCGGTTGGAAGAACTCGGCCTCGTCGAGCGTCGTGCCGGGTCGGCGGACAAGCGCGTGCGCGAGGCAATTATCACACCCCGAGGAAAGTCGGCGACCGACGCTCTCGACACCGCCCGTGAGACTATGGCGCTGGAACTGTTCCACGACTGGTCTCACGAGGAGCTCAATGAGCTGGTGCGCCTCATGGGGAAGCTCGCCGAGGGCATGGCCAAAGAACCGGCACGGTCGAATCCAGACGCCGATTAGTCTTCGATGTGGGATCGCTTGTTCCGGGATGGAGGCTTATTTGCTCCATCGGGAGACGCGGCGACGAGATGATGCGGCGATCCGCGCGCCTTAATTACCTTGCGATCATCCTCGCGGTTTGGCCGAATGTCGAACGCTAAAATCCGATACGAGACGGTCGATCATTGGGCAAAGACGTTATACAATGATCGACCAGTCGCATCTTCATCATCTTGGGCGCACCAAATATTCAGAAGCACGGAAATCCGCCATTTTTGGCTGAGGCCGTTCCTGAACAAAAGAGAGAACTTTGGCTGATTGTGGCGAGCGGGAGGCAATCCGCTATCGCCTAATCGACGCCGGGGAGCCGCCGCCTGGAAACACCTGCACAGCGCGCGTCGAGACCTCTGCTCAGCTCTGCGAGGCTCACCGCACCCAGCCGCTTGACCAGCAATGCCTCTGCATCGCGAAGAACATCTTCCACCGCTGTGTTGACGAGTTGCTCGACCGCGCAGTCTGGATTGGAGTGCTCGTTCCCGATCGCAAATAGCCGGGGGCCGCCAACTGCCCGATAGACATCGAGAAGTGACACGCGCTCCAGGTCGCACGCAATGACCCAGCCGCCGCCGTGGCCTTTCTCCGATCGAACATAGCCTGCATCGCGCAGCCCCGCCAATGTACGGCGAACGACGACTGGATTGGTCCCCAGCATCGTGCCGATCGTCTCCGACTTCATGGGGCCGTCATGCCGCGCCATATGGAGCAGCACGTGCAGCATTCGGGAAAGGCGGCTGTCGTTTCGCATTGGCCGATCTTCGCATGTCCCCAGCCGTTGGCAAGGGAATCGAATCATGTTACTCATTAAGTTACATGATTCGCGAGGTGCAGAAATGCGAGAGTTCGAGAACCCCGATCACTGGGACAGCGCCGCGAGCCATTATCAGCAGACCGCGCACCCCTTCACCGCGCTCTTTGCGGAGGCGGCGCTGGCGCGTCTGACCCTGACGCCTCAGAGCCATGTTCTTGATGTGGCGACTGGCACCGGCGCGCTCGCGCTGGCAGCCGCGCGCACTGGAGCAAGCGTGCTGGCGACCGATTTCTCTCCCGGCATGGTGGGATGCGTCGCCGCTGCCGGCCTGCCCAACGTCGAAGCGCGGGTAATGGACGGACAGGCGCTCGACCTTCCCGACGCGCATTTCGATGCCGTCTTTTCGATCTTCGGCGTCATCATGTTCCCCGATTGGCGCAAGGGTTTGGCGGAGATGTGCCGGGTTACGCGGCCCGGCGGGCATGGCGTTGTCGCGACCTGGCAGGCTCGGGGGGCGGCGACCTTCCTCCTCTTGAGCCAGATCAGGCAGAAATTGTTTCCTGATCGGTCGGGTATGGCAATGCCTGAAGCCGTTCAGGCGCTGAGTGATCCGGAGGATTTCGCCCGCGCCCTCGTCGCTGCCGGCTATAGCAACCCCCGGATCGAAGCGGTAACGCATGATTATCTGCTAGACATGGCGGCGCTCGACGCACCTGATACGCTTTTCGGCATGTCCCCCGACTGGACCAGCCTGGACGACACCGAAAAGGCCGCAGTGGTTTCCGAGGCGCGGGACAGGGCCGATGGTCGCCCGATCCTGCCAATCGCCTCAACTGCATTCATCGGCGTGGCGGAACGATGAAATATCAACCGCATTTGTGCGAGCAATCGCGAGTGCTGTCATAATGACAGTTTCCGGAAACCCTGAATGAGCTGGAAAACGGTCGGGGTGAGGCGCATAGCCGCCCCAACCGTCGATCCATACTGTTCAAACGACGATCAACCAGTTCTCATCTTCATCTTCTTGGGTGCGCCATACCGCTAGAAGCACAGAAATCCGTCATTTCGGCTGAGACCGTTCCCGAACAAAAGAGAGAACTTTGGCTGGTGGCTCCATGCTCCCTGCAGTCCCCCCGGGGATGGTAGAGCACGTCCGATCCCGCCAAGCGCAGACAATCGTCTGCTCCGTCGGGGCCGGACGCACTTGATTAAGAAAGACCCGCCTTGTCCAGCCCAAACGCCTTGTCCTGCGAACCAGGCACCGACTGGAACGCGATAGAGGCTCGGTTCCAAGCGTTGATAACCATAACCATGTAGGTGAGATAGACCAACTCATCATCCGAGAAGTGCGCGCTTGCTTCGGCGTAAACGTCGTCCGAAACGCCGTGCGGCGACAGCCGGGTCAGTGCTTCGGTCCACGTCAGCGCAGCACGCTCACGATCGCTGAACAAGGTGGACTCACGCCAGATCGCGACGTGGTGCATGCGGAGCTCGCGCTCGCCATGGAGCTTGGCTTGCTTGATGTGCATGTCGAGGCAGAAGGCGCAGCCATTGAGCTGCGACGCGCGGATTTCGACGAAGCTCAGGATCGTCTGCTCGACAGTACCCTTCCTGAGTGCGAAGCTAAGCTCGGTCAGTTTCTGCGTCAGCGCCGGCACTTGGCGCATATGATCAAGTCGTCCGGTCATGTTCTGGTATATCCAATGAGTTGAAAGTGTCAGGGCTTGGCTTTCACTGGCAAGCGGAATGGTGCGCCGAGCCGATTGAAGGCATTCATCGCCGCGATCGCGATCGTCAGATCGACCAGATCGCGTGGTTCAAACGCCGTCGCTGCGGCGGCATAGGCCTCATCCGACGCATGGGTTTCACTGACCCGCGTCACCTCCTCGGCCCAGGCAAGCGCCGCGCGATATTGCGGGTCGAACAAATGCGGCACTTCGGCCCAGACCGGCAGCAGGACAACCTTGTCGAGCGGCATGGTCTTGAGCAAATCTCGGGTATGCAGGTCGATGCAATGCGCGCAGCCGTTGATCTGTGACACCCGCAGGAACACGAGGTGGATCATCTCCTCCGGCAGGTTGGTGCCGGCCGTGATGTAGTGATGCACGCCGAACAGTGCCTGCGCGCCCTTTGGCGCCACTTCATGCCAAACCAGTCGCTTGATCTCATTCATGTCGTCATTCCTTTGCAGCAGCGTCCAATCGACGCTCGCTTGCACTGACGAGACTGATCGCGCCGATGTGACATGCAGGAACAATTTTTGGATCTGCCCGCGATCATGTCACACTGCGCCGGGCTGGCTCGTCAGTACTGAGGAACCAAGGAGGCGGCGCTAAATGACGAGAACAGAGAGCCAGAAAGCGGCCGGGCACACGATCGAACAAGGTTTGCGCCTGGTCGATTTCGAGCGTGAGCGTAAGCGGCTCGTCCGCCTCGCCTATCGAATGCTCGGCTCATTCAGCGAGGCCGAAGATGTCGTGCAGGATGCCTGGCTCAGATGGGGACAGGTCGAGGGCGGCATCGATTCATCGGCCGCCTATCTGACCCGGGTCGTCACGCGCCTATGTCTCGACCGCCTCAAATCTGCACGCGCACGTCGCGAAACCTACATCGGTCCGTGGTTGCCCGACCCGCTGATGGACTCGGTCGATCCGGATGATACGATCGCTGATGATATCACGGTCACGCTGATGCTCGCGATGGAGCGCCTGTCGCCGCTGGAGCGGGCAGCCTTCCTTCTCCACGACGTTTTTGACGTCGCGTTGAGCGACGTCGCCGTGACGCTGGGCCGCGAGCCGGCGGCGGTGCGACAACTCGCCTCACGCGCGCGCAAGCATGTGCGGGCGGCACGACCGCGCTTCAGCGTCGAAGCGGCTGAGGCGAGCCGGATCACGCAAGCGTTCTTCGTTGCCGCCCGCGACGGCGACACTGCCTCCCTTGCCTCGCTGCTTGCCCAAGAGGTCGAAATTCACTCGGACGGGGGCGGCAAGGTTCTGGCCTTTCGCAACGTCATTCGCGGCCTTGATCGCGCGCTGCGCCTCTTCGCTGGACTGCGCCGCAAGAATGCACCAACCGCTCAACTGCTGCGCACTGTGGTGATCGACGGTCTGCCCGGCTACATCAGCGTCGATCGCGACCTCGTGCAGACGACCGCGCTCGATATACGGGACGGCAAGATCACGGCAATCTACATCGTTCGGAACCCCGACAAGTTACGGCACCTGACAGGCGACGTGATCGGCTAGGATCGACCTACTGACGCGCCGCCGCTCCATGACGCAGAACGGCCGCTCTTGAGACTGCCTGAGTCACCTCCGAACGACTTAAATTGGGGTGAAAAGCTGTCGTTGTCGTTAGACCTCCAGTGCTACACCACGATCAACCAGTTCTCATCTTCATCATCGTGGGTGCACCATTCTCCCGTAAGCACGGGAATTCGTCATTCTTGGTATTGACCATTCCCGAACAAAAGAGAGAACTCGGCCGGATTTGTATTGTTTGCGGACTGAGTTTCTACTCACTCGGGCGCGCATTGGGAGGCACTCTGTTAGCATATTCTGAGCCTTCCCGCCAATTCACCCATGCTTGCCCCTGTCCCTGGTAGATCGGCCGGAATATCACGCGTAAATTGGAGGCATAACAAGATAACGGAGTGGATCATGCGCCCTCATTCCCTTGCACCGCTTCCGCAAATCGACCGGTTGTTTCTCACCGATGCCGGTCTCGAAACGGATCTCATCTTCAATCACGGCATCGATCTGCCCTTCTTCGCGTCCATCGCGCTCATACGGACTGACAGCGGACAGCGGGCGTTGAAGGATTATTTCCGGCCCTATCTGGAACTGGCGACGCGGTATGGCACAGGCTTCGTGCTGGAGAGCGCAAGCTGGCGCGCGAGTCCCGACTGGGCGGAGCCGTTGGGCCTGACCCAGGCGGAACTCGATGCCTTGAATGTCGCCTCGGTAGGTCTGCTGCATGAATTGCGAGACGAGTTCGCGCATTCCGGTTCCCCTATATTGGTGAGCGGATGCATGGGGCCTCGGGGAGACGGCTATGATCCGGGCCGGATCATGAGTTCCGCCGAGGCGGAGGATTATCACAGCCATCAGGCCGCGATTCTGGTTTCCGCCGGACCGGACATGCTGTCGGTGCTCACGATGAACAATGTGAATGAGGCTATCGGCATCACCCGTGCCGCAGCCACTACAGCACTACCGTTCGTCCTGTCTTTCACAGTGGAAACCGACGGTCGCCTGCCGGCAGGAGATCCGCTCGGCGCCGCGATTGACGCCGTTGACGCGGCGACAGGAGGCTATCCAACCTATTATATGATCAACTGCGCGCATCCGTCGCATTTCGCGACGACGCTGGATGAGGATGCGGATTGGGTGCGGCGGATCCAGGGCATTCGCGCCAATGCATCGCGCTGCAGCCACGCCGAACTCGATGCGATGACCGAACTGGATGCCGGCGACCCCGCCGACCTCGCGCTACGCTATCGGGCGCTGCGGGCCCGTCACCCCCAGATACAGGTCCTCGGCGGATGCTGCGGAACCGATCACCGACACATCGAAGCCATCGCCAGGGAGTGTCTGGCAGTCTCGACCTGAAGCGCCGCACCGGTCGCTTCAAACGCCAAATCTGAAAGGACAAAAACATGTCAACGACAACGATCAACCCAAACCAGGCATTGTAGAAAATGGACGATTTTACCCGATATCAAACGGTGATTGACCAGTTCTCTTCTTCATCATCTCGGGTGCGTCACACTACCGGCAGCGTGAAAATCGGACCTTTTTGGATAAACTGATAATCTAAGACGCCGCCATCTGTGATTGATGCGAGGCATGGAGCTATGAGAGCAGCAGCGCCGCAGCTATCAGCGCGGCGCCGATCAGGATTGCGCCGGCGATCCAGCGGCCGGCGGAAATCAGTGCAACTGACCGATACGCATAATCGGCCGCACCGCTTGCCGGATCAGCTTCGAGACGGCGGATCGCGGCCCTGAACAGGCGCGGCGCATCGTTTCCCACATTCGCGAGTTCCCACGCCAGCGCTTGCAGGATCGGCGCCCAATGCTCGGGGGAAAGCCGCGTCGCCGCGATACGCACCGTCGAGCGCTTCATCGCATCCGAGAGGTTGAAGCCGGGCGCCACGGAGG
>Ga0180219_1001003_pt1 | contig 19788 bp, 19 predicted proteins | sample eDN3rd30CBELigMG_FD_151338 | JGI IMG/M metagenome (GOLD analysis project Ga0180219, IMG submission 151338) | Enriched Miracle-Growth compost microbial communities from Emeryville, California, USA - eDNA 3rd pass 30_C BE-Lig MG (version 2)... ...
TACGTCATACGATCCCGAGGCGCTGGACGCCGAAAGCGAGACCCGGCGCTACCGCACGATCTGGATTTCGGACGTGCACCTGGGTACGGCAGGCTGCAAGGCCGAGCATCTGCTGGACTTTCTGCGCCGCCACGATGCGCAGACGCTTTATCTGGTGGGCGACATCGTGGACGGCTGGCGATTGAAAAAGCGCTGGAACTGGCCGCAGTCGCACAACGACGTGGTGCAGAAACTGCTGCGCAAGGTGCGCAAGGGCACGCGCGTGATCTACATACCCGGCAACCACGATGAGTTCGCCCGGCTGTATGACCAGAATTTTTTCGGCGGCATCGAGGTGCGGCTGGAGGCGGAACACCATACGGCCGACGGACGCCGGCTGTGGGTGACACACGGCGACCAGTACGACGGGGTGATTCTTTACGCCAAATGGCTGGCCTATCTGGGCGACCAGCTGTATACGCTGATTTTGATGCTGAACCACTGGTTCAACCGCGCCCGCAACCGCATGGGGCTGGGCTACTGGTCGCTGTCGCAGTACCTGAAGCACAAGGTGAAGGACGCGGTGGCCTTTATCTCTGCCTATGAGCAGGTGATCATCAACGAGGCCCGCAAGCGCGGCTACGACGGCGTGGTGTGCGGCCACATCCACAAGGCCGAGCTGCGCGAGGTGGACGGCATTCTGTACTGCAATGACGGCGACTGGGTGGAAAGCCTGACGGCGCTGGTCGAGCATGACGACGGCCGGCTCGAACTGATCGACTGGAGCCTTAAAGGCCTGCGCGCATGAAAGTGCTGATCGTGACGGATGCCTGGAAGCCGCAGGTGAACGGCGTGGTCTTTACGCTGCAGCAGACCTGCCTTGAGCTTGCCCGCATGGGCCATCAGGTCGAAGTCGTGCAGCCGGGCCTGTTTCGCTCGGTGCCCTGCCCCACGTATCCCGAGATCCGCCTGTCGGTGCCGCCGCCGGGCAAGCTTGGGAAATTGATTCGCCGGCATGCGCCCGACGCGCTGCACATTGCCACCGAAGGGCCCTTGGGCCTGGCGGCCCGCCGCCACGCCCTTCGGCTGGGAATACCCTTTACCACGGCTTATCACACGCGCTTTCCGGAATACCTGCATGCGCGCTTCCGGCTTCCGCCGGGCATCAGCTATCGCTGGATGAGATGGTTTCACGGCGCCGCGGCGCGAACCATGGTGCCCACGGCCGGCGTGCGCGACGATCTGCTGGCGCATGGCTTCGAGCCGGACCGGGTCGTGGTGTGGGCGCGCGGGGTAGATCTGGAGATGTTCAGGCCCGGGGAGGCGGAACCCGGCGGCATGCGCCATGCGAGCCATCGGGGCGCCGACGAACGCGAAAGCCAGAGCGACGACACTGGGCAAACGAGCGCGGGGGCACAGGGCGCTCGAGCACATGACAGCAAGCCGGTATTTTTGTACACAGGCCGCGTGGCGGTGGAAAAGAACCTGGACGCTTTCCTGGGCCTGGACCTGCCCGGCGAAAAATGGGTGGTGGGTGGCGGCCCGGCGCTGGAAACAATGAAAAAGCGCTATCCCGACGCACGCTATTTCGGCCCCCTGCCTCATGAGGAACTGGCCGGCTACTACCGCAGGGCTGATGTATTTGTGTTTCCCAGCCTTACCGATACGTTCGGGCTGGTATTGCTGGAGGCCATGGCCTGCGGCTGTCCGGTGGCGTCGCTGCCGGCGCGGTCAACCCAAGAGGTGCTGGCCGATTCCGGCGCCGGCGTGGTCAGCGGCGACCTGCGCCAGGCCTGCCTGCGGGCGCTTTCCATACCGCGCCACGTGCCGGCCGATCATGCGAAGAAGTTTTCGTGGCAGGCCACCACAAGAACCTTTTCCCGGCATCTTCAGCCCATCAACGCGGAGAGGCTGGGCGCCGTTTCCTGAACCCGTCGGCGCCAGCCCGCCGCCGTATTCGCGCAAGCCCTGCAACGCCTTTACTGCTCGTCTATCCAGGTCATCTGGATGGCTTCCAGAATGCGCTCGCCGCAACGGTCGCGGCTGTCGTCAAAACCGGGCAGCGCCATGACCCACTCGATCAGGTCTGTAAAGCGCAACTGGGCGGGGTCGACGTCGGGATGGGCCTCTTGCAGGGCTTCGACGATCTCGTAGGTGTCGGTCCAGCGCATCAGTGGTTTTCCTTGGCGTGGTTGATCGTGTAGCGGGGAATCTCGATGGTGAGGTCCTGGCCGGCCACCACGGCCTGGCAGGAAAGCCGCGAGTTCGGCTCGAGCCCCCAGGCGCGGTCAAGGTAGTCTTCTTCGTTGTCGGTGGCCTCTTCAAGCGAGTCGAAACCCTGGCGCACGATAACGTGGCAGGTGGTACAGGCGCAGGAAAGCTCGCAGGCGTGCTCGATCTCGACCTCGTTGTCGAGCAAAATGCGGCAAATGGAAGTGCCCTCGGGGGCGTCTTCGATAACGGCCCCTTCGGGACAGATATCGGGGTGAGGCAGAACGGTAATCTTGGGCATGTTGGTATGGGGCCTGTAAATACTGGAAGCGCAGCCGCTGCGGGCCTGTTTATTGTCTGGACACTTCGTCCAGGGTCTTGCCCGACAGCGCCGCGCGTATGCTGCGGTCCATGCGCCGCGCGGCGAAAGAGTCGGTGGCCGCGGCCAGGTCTTCGCGCGTCTTGCGCAAGGTGTCGACGTCGTCCATGGCCAGCACGCGGCCCGCGCGTTTCAGCAGGCCGGCGATGGTTTGGCTTTCTTCGGCGGAAAGCAGGTCTGCATCGCCGGCCAGGGCGGCATTCACAGACTCGACCAGTTGGCGCAGTTCTACCTGCTGCTCGCGCAGGGCGCGGGCGTGGGCGTCGCTGCCGGCATTGTCCATGCCGGCCGCCAGCATCTGCGCCACTTCGTCGTCTGAAAGGCCGTACGAAGGCTTGACGGACACCGACGCCTCGACGCCGGTGCTGTCTTCGCGGGCGCTTACGTGCAGCAGGCCGTCGGCGTCTACCTGGAAGGTAACGCGGATGCGCGCGGCGCCCGCCACCATGGGCGGAATGCCCCGCAGCTCGAAACGCGCCAGCGAACGGCAATCGGCCACCAGCTCGCGCTCGCCCTGCACCGCATGGATGCTCATGGCCGTCTGGCCGTCCTTGAAGGTGGTGAATTCTTGCGCGCGCGCCACGGGTATGGTGCTGTTGCGGGGAATCACACGCTCTACCAGGCCGCCCATGGTTTCCAGGCCCAGCGAAAGCGGCGTAACGTCCAGCAGCAGCCAGTCCTCGTCGGGGCCGCGATTGCCCGCCAGCAGATTGGCCTGCAGCGCGGCGCCCAGGGCCACCACGCGGTCGGGGTCGAGGTTGGTAAGCGGTTCGGTGCCGAACAGGCGGGCCACTTCGCTGCGTACCAGGGGCATGCGCGTGGCGCCGCCCACCATGACCACACCCTTGATCTGCTCGCGCTCGAGCCCCGCATCGCGCAGGGCGCGCGTTGCCGCGTCGAGCGTGCGCTGCACCAGGGGCCGGGCCAAGTTGTCGAAATCGGCGCGGTCAAGCAAGCCCTGAACCCGCGAGCCGTCGGACAAATCGACCTGGAACGGCACCTGGTCGGCGTCGGACAAAGCCTCGCGGGCTGCACGGGCCGCCACGTGCAAGGCACGCAAATCGCCCTTGCTCAGGACCTGGAGCCGCTCTGCGGGCACCAGCCGCGACACAATAAGGGCATCGAAGTCGTCGCCGCCCAGTTGCGTGTCGCCACCCGTGGACACCACTTCGAACACGCCCTTGGTAAGGCGCAAGATGGAGATGTCGAAGGTGCCGCCGCCCAGGTCGTAGACGGCATAGATGCCTTCGGCTGCGTGGTCCAGCCCATAGGCAATGGCGGCAGCGGTAGGCTCGTTGAGCAGGCGCAGCACCGTCAGCCCGGCAAGCCGGCCCGCGTCGCGCGTGGCCTGCCGTTGGGCATCGTCGAAATAGGCGGGCACGGTAATCACCGCGCCCACCAGGTCGCCGCCCAGCACGCCCTCGGCGCGCTCGCGCAGTACCGAAAGAATGTGGCTCGAGACCTCGACCGGCGAAAACCCGCCCTGGACGGTCTGAAGCCGCACGCCCTCGGCCTGTTCGGAGAACTCATAGGCGGCGCCCTCGCGCCGGGCTTCTTCCAGTGAACGGCCGATAAGGCGCTTGACCGAGGCGATGGTGTTGAGGGTGTCAGACGCCTGCCGGGCGCGGGCTTCGTAGCCCACCTGCCTGCCGCCGTCGGCCAGATAGCGCACGACCGAAGGCAGCAGCACGCGGCCTTCGGCGTCGGACAATACTTCGGGAACACTGCTGCGCACGGCGGCCACCAGAGAGTGAGTGGTGCCCAGGTCTATGCCCACCGCCAGTTTGCGCTGATGGGGAACCGGCGATTCGCCCGGCTCGGAAATTTGCAGTAATGCCATAAGGATTCAGTGACGTCGATCGCGCAGTTCGTTGCGCAGGGACTGGGTTTCAGCAAGCAGCTTTTCGATGAACATCCATTCGCGCACCTTGGCGGCGGCGCCTTCGTAATCGTGCTGCTGGTCGATAAGATCGGCCACGAGCGCCTGGATGTCGCGGCGGCTGGCCTCGATGCTTTCGTCAAGCGCCTGCGCCTGCTCGAGGCTGGCGGCCTGCCTGGCCTCGTCGAGCTGCTCGCGCCATTCCATCTGGCGCATCAGGAACTCGCCGTCCATGCGGGTGTTGTTTTCAGTTTGCAGGTCGCAGCCCGCCTTCTCGCACAGATAGCGCGCGCGGGCAATGGGAGACTTCAGGATGCGGTAGGCGTCATTGATGGTGGACGCCCATTGCATCGCGACCCGGCGTTCAGCCGGGCCGGCGGTGGCGTAGCGGTCGGGGTGCACCTGGGCGGCCAGGCGGCGCCAGCTTGCATCGAGGGCATCGCTGTCAAGGGCAAACTGCGAAGGCAAACCGAACAGTTGAAAATAGTCTTCGCTTGCCACGCTACACCGTGAAGGACTCGCCGCAGCCGCAAGTGGCTTTCTCGTTGGGGTTGGTGAACTTGAACCCCTCGTTGAGGCCTTCGCGTCCATAGTCGAGCTGGGTGCCCTCGAGGTAGGCCAGGCTTTTGGGGTCGACAAACACCTTGACCCCGAAGTTTTCGAAGACGTGGTCTTGCGGATCGGGCTCGTCGACGTACTCGAGCTTGTAGGCCATGCCGGAGCAGCCGGTGGTGCGAACGCCCAAACGCAGACCCAGCCCCTTGCCCCGTTTTTCAAGGTAGCGGCCGATGTGTTCCGCTGCGGTCTGAGTAAGCGTGATAGCCATATGCGTTATTCCTGGTGCTTGTCTTTGTAGTTCTGGACCGCCGCCTTGATGGCGTCTTCGGCCAGAATCGAACAGTGGATCTTGACGGGCGGCAATGCCAGTTCTTCGGCGATTTGCGTGTTGCGGATTTCAAGTGCCTGGTCAAGCGTTTTGCCCTTGACCCACTCGGTAACCAGCGAACTGGACGCGATGGCCGAACCGCAGCCGTAGGTCTTGAAGCGCGCGTCTTCGATGACGCCGGCGTTGTTGACCTTGATCTGCAGCTTCATGACGTCGCCACAGGCCGGCGCGCCGACCATGCCGGTGCCCACGCTTTCGTCGGATTTATCGAATGCACCGACGTTGCGGGGGTTTTCGTAGTGGTCGAGTACTTTGTCGCTGTAAGCCATGGATTGGGCTCCTTCCTTTATATATTAATGTGCCGCCCATTGGACAGAGTTCAAGTCGATGCCCTCTTGGGCCATTTCCCACAAGGGGGACATGTCGCGCAATTTGCTTACGCGGTCGACCACCAGCTTGATCGCGAAATCGATTTCTTGCTCGGTGGTGAAACGCCCCAGGGTGAAACGGATGGAGCTGTGCGCCAGTTCGTCGTTGCGGCCCAACGCGCGCAGCACATACGAGGGCTCGAGGCTGGCCGAAGTACAGGCCGAACCGCTGGACACGGCAAGCTCTTTGATGGCCATGATGAGCGATTCGCCCTCGACATAGTTGAAGCTGATGTTGAGGTTGTGCGGCACGCGCTGCGCCATGTCGCCATTGACGTAGACTTCGTCGAGTTGCGAAAGGCCCTTGTAGAGCCGGTCGCGCAGGCCGCGGATGCGTTCGTTTTCGGTTGCCATTTCAAGCCGGGCAAGGCGGAAGGCCTCGCCCATGCCCACGATTTGATGGGTGGGCAAGGTGCCCGAGCGGAAACCGCGCTCGTGGCCGCCGCCGTGCATCTGGGCTTCGATGCGCACGCGGGGCTTGCGCCGCACGTACAGCGCGCCGATGCCCTTGGGGCCATAGACCTTGTGCGCCGAGAAGGACATGAGGTCGACCTTGAGGGCTTGCAGGTCGATTTCGACCTTGCCCGCGCCCTGGGTGGCGTCGACGTGGAAGATGACGCCTTTGTCGCGGCAGATTTCGCCCAGCGCGGCAATGTCCTGGATGACGCCGATTTCGTTGTTGACGTGCATGACCGATGCCAGGATGGTGTCGGGGCGCAGCGCCGCCTTGAAGGCTTCGATGTCGACCAGGCCGTTTTCTTGCACGTCGAGGTAGCTTACCTCGAAGCCCTGGCGCTCGAGTTCGCGGCAGGGGTCGAGCACCGCCTTGTGTTCGGTTTTGACCGTGATGATGTGCTTGCCGCGGCCGGAATAGAAATGCGCGGCGCCCTTGATGGCCAGGTTGTCGGATTCGGTGGCCCCGGAAGTCCAGATGATTTCGCGCGGGTCGGCATTGACCAGCTGCGCGACTTCAGAGCGGGCCTGCTCGACGGCTTCTTCGGCGTCCCAGCCATAGGCATGGCTGCGCGAGGCGGGGTTGCCGAAGTTTTCATACAGCCACGGCACCATTTTTTCGACCACGCGGGGATCGACCGGCGTGGTGGCCGAGTAATCCAGATAGACCGGTCGTGAAGGGGAAGACATCAAGCGAGCTCCTAATGCGATATATGCCCTGCCGCCCTAGGCGGGCATCGAGGACGTAATTTTAGCCTTGGCGGGCGGTTGCATGCGCAGGGCCGCCTGGGCCTCGCTGGCTTCTTTGACCAGCCGCATGCGTTGTTTGTCGACCAGGTCTTGCAAAGAGACCGAGTCGAGGTATTCGACCATTTTGCGGTTGAGGGTTGTCCAGAGCTCGTGCGTCATGCATTTGCTGGACTGGCCGCTGCGGCCCACGTTGCAGTCTTCTTTGCCGCCACAGCTGGTGGCATCGAGGGGCTCGTCTACGGCGAAGATGATGTCGGCAACGGTAATGTTGCGGGCCAGGCGGGCCAGGGTGTAGCCGCCGCCGGGGCCGCGCACGCTGTCGACGAGTTCGTGGCGGCGCAGCTTGCCGAACAACTGCTCGAGATACGAAAGCGAGATGTTCTGGCGCTGGCTGATGGCTGCGAGCGTGACGGGGCCGCTTTGCTGACGCAAAGCCAGGTCTATCATGGCAGTGACTGCAAAACGCCCCTTGGTGGTCAAACGCATGGTTGTTCCTTGCCTGCTACGAGTTGCGGCCGGCGGCGGTGCGCCCGCCAATACCCGACCAATTAAGTCAAGTATAGCAAATTCCCGACTGATTTGATAGGGTATGCGCCCATAAAAAAACCGTGCTGGATGCGCGGTTTTTTTACCGTGAAGCCGTGGCCCTGCGGGGAATCAGGCCGCCTGGTACTGGGTGACACGCTTGCGCACGACCTCGAGCACGCCCTGACAGGCATCTTCGAGGTAGTCGAGCACCTTGGAGAAGCCTTCGACGCCGCCGTAGTAAGGATCGGGCACCGTGGCTTCTTCGAACTCGTTGGCAAAGCGCATGAGCAGCATGAGCTTGTGGTGGTAGACCTTGGGGCACTGCTGTTGCAGTGCAGAAAGATTTTCCCAGTCCATGGCCAGGATCAGGTCGTACTCGCGGAAATCTTCGGGCTTGACCTGACGGGCGACACAATGGGAAATGTCGTAGCCGCGCTTGCGCGCAGCCGCCTGTGCACGGGCGTCGGGGGATTCACCCAAGTGAAAAGTGTGGGTGGCGGCGGAATCGACCTGGACGACACCGGACAGACCGGCTTCGTCGACCATATGGCGAAAAACGCCCTCTGCGCTGGGTGAGCGGCAGATATTACCCATGCAAACGAAAAGTACCTTAGTCATCATAGGTCAAATTGTGAGGGAAAACCCGCAATAAGGCAATAGATTCCGCTAGGCCATTCAACCGGCGACATGCCTGTTGACAAGCAAAAAATCTCGCGGAAATAAGGCCTTACAAACGTCCTGCCCGCTGCTGGGGAACGGTCCTGAAATCGGGCAAATCACGGCTTCATGCGGTGCAGCAAAGATTCGGCGGCATATGCTTATGACAGAGTGATGAACACCGCATAAGGTTCCCGAGGAAAATTTCAGGCGCTTCGGCTCGGCGTGTCCCACACTGGCTTGCGTTGCAATGCAGCATCATTTGACGGCGGTCCGTCAATTTCTGTTGGAAAAGTGCAACGAAAAGTATTTGCCCGAGCTTAGACGCCCCCTACCCTTGCATTCCGGAGCGCAGCGGCGAAGGATGGAGCTCGAATATTTCGGAGGGCAGCTCGGCGTTCTCAGCTTAGCAGGGCCTGCTGCTTGAGGCGGTTCAGCGCGTCGCGCGCCGCGGCGGCCTGCTCGAACTCCAGGTTGCGGGCATGGTCGGTCATGGCCTTTTCGAGACGCCGGATTTCGCGTGCCAGCAGTTTGTCGTCGGCCAGAATCTCGGGTGCCACTCCGGTATCGGTCGGGGCCTGGGCAGGAGCCAGAACACCGTCGATCAGCTCGCGCACCGCCTTGCTGACGCCCCGGGCCGTAATGCCGTGGTGTTCGTTGAACTCGAGCTGCTTGGCCCGGCGGCGCTCGGTCTCGCCGATGGCTCGGTGCATGGAATCGGTGATGCGGTCGGCATACAGTATGGCCTGGCCGTTGAGGTTGCGCGCCGCGCGGCCGATGGTCTGGATGAGGCTGCGTTCGGACCGCAGGAAACCCTCTTTGTCGGCATCCAGAATGGCCACCAGGGAAACCTCGGGTATGTCCAGCCCCTCGCGCAGCAGGTTGATGCCCACCAGCACGTCGAAGGTGCCCAGGCGCAGGTCGCGCAGTATCTCTACCCTTTCCACCGTGTCGATGTCAGAGTGCAGATAGCGCACCTTCAGGCCGTTTTCGCCCAGGTAGTCGGTAAGGTCTTCGGCCATGCGCTTGGTCAGCGTGGTGACCAGCACCCTTTCGTGCTTGGCCACACGCAGCTTGATCTCGCCCAGCAGGTCGTCCACCTGGGTAACGGCCGGCCGCACCTCGACCCGGGGGTCGACCAGGCCAGTGGGCCGCACGACCTGCTCGACCACGTTGTCGGCGTGCTCTTTCTCGTAATTGGCGGGCGTGGCCGACACAAAGACAGTCTGGCGCATGCGCTGCTCGAACTCCTCCATCTTGAGGGGCCGGTTGTCGAGCGCCGAAGGAAGGCGAAAGCCGTAGGTGACCAGGGTTTCTTTGCGCGAACGGTCGCCCTTGTACATGGCGCCCAGCTGGCCCATGGTGACGTGGCTTTCATCGATGAACATCAGGGCGTCGGCCGGCAGATAGTCGATGAGGGTGGGCGGTGGCTCGCCCGGCGCGGCGCCCGACAGGTGGCGCGAGTAGTTCTCGATGCCCTTGCAAAAGCCCAGTTCTTGCAGCATTTCAAGATCGAAGCGGGTGCGCTGCTCGAGCCGCTGGCCCTCGACCAGCTTGTTCTCGGCCATGAAAAAGGCCAGGCGGTCGCGCAGCTCGTCCTTGATGGTTTCGATGGCCCTCAATACGGTTTCGCGCGGCGTCACATAGTGCGAGCGCGGGAACACGGTAAAGCGCAGCACTTTCTGGCGAATCTTGCCGGTAAGGGGGTCGAACAGCTCGAGCGATTCGACCTCGTCGTCGAACAGCGTAATGCGCACCGCCAGTTCGGCGTGTTCGGCCGGAAACACGTCTATGGTTTCGCCGCGTGCGCGAAAGGTGCCGCGCGCAAACTCGACGTCGTTGCGCTCGTACTGCATGGCCACCAACCGGGCCAGCAGCTCTTGCCGGGGAATGGAGTCGCCCGTGCGCAGCGTAAGCACCATGGCGTGGTAGTCGCCCGGGTTGCCTATGCCGTAGATGCACGAGACCGAGCCCACGATGATGGTGTCGCGGCGCTCGAGCAGGCTTTTGGTGGCCGAAAGGCGCATCTGCTCGATGTGCTCGTTGATGGAGGAATCCTTTTCGATGAAAAGGTCGCGCGCCGCCACATAGGCCTCGGGCTGGTAGTAGTCGTAGTACGAGACAAAGTACTCGACCGCATTGCGCGGAAAGAACTCGCGGAATTCGGCATACAGCTGCGCCGCCAGCGTTTTGTTGGGGGCCAGCACGATGGCCGGCCGCCCGGTCTGGGCGATGACGTTGGCCATGGTGTAGGTCTTGCCCGAACCGGTAACGCCCAGCAGCGTCTGGAACATCAGGCCGTCGTTGATGCCCTCGACCAGCGCATCGATGGCCACGGGCTGGTCGCCCGCCGGCGGATACGGCTGGTAGAGCTCGAAGGGGCTGTTCGGATACTGTATGAATCCCGGGGCTTTCAATGTGGCTGCCATGCAAAAAAGAGGGGGCGCTAAGGCCGGGTTTGGTGGACAGTGCTAGGGTTAACCCCTTATTATCTCACTATTGCAGTTCATTTATTGCACATTCACCCCTCTCCTTCCCCATCCAACATGACCTCTCTTTTCGATGCTGTCGAACTCGCTCCCCGCGACCCCATTCTTGGCCTGAACGAACAATACAACTCAGACACCCGCCCCCAGAAAGTCAATCTGGGCGTGGGCGTGTATTACAACGACGAGGGACGCATTCCGCTGCTTCGCGCAGTGCGGCAGGCAGAGATTCAACGCATCGAAGCCGCCGCCGCGCGCGGCTATCTACCCATCGACGGCCTGGCCGCGTACAACAAGGCAGCGCAGGTCCTGCTGCTGGGCGAAGGCTCCGAAGTCATCGCTTCCGGCCGCGCCCTGACGGCCCAGGCCCTGGGCGGCACCGGTGCGCTCAAGATCGGCGCCGACTTTCTGCGCCAGCTGCTGCCGCAGTCCAAGGTGGCCATCAGCAACCCCAGCTGGGAAAACCACCGCGCCCTGTTCGAACGCGCCGGCTTTACCGTCGAAACCTATCCGTACTACGACCCGTCCACCCACGGCCTCGATTTCGACGGCATGCTGGCCGGCCTCAAGGCCCTGCCCGCCAAGACCGTCGTGGTATTGCATGCCTGCTGCCACAATCCCACCGGCGTCGATCCTTCGTTCGAACAGTGGCAGCAGATCGCCCAGGCCGTCAAAGAAGGCGACCTGGTGCCCTTCCTTGACATCGCCTACCAGGGCTTCGGCGAAGGCCTCGAAGAAGACGCCTCGGTGGTGCGCCTGTTCGCCTCGCTCGATCTCACCATGCTGATCAGCTCGTCGTTCTCGAAATCGTTCTCGCTGTACGGCGAGCGCGTCGGCGCCCTGACCCTGGTCACCTCGTCGCAAGACGAAAGCGCGCGCGTCCTCAGCCAGCTCAAACGGATCATCCGCACCAACTACTCCAACCCGCCCACCCATGGCGGCACGGTGGTGTCCACGGTGCTCAACACGCCCGAACTGCACGGCCTGTGGGCTGAAGAACTGGCGCAGATGCGCGACCGCATTCGCGCCGTGCGCACCCAGCTGGTCGAAAAGCTCAAGGCCCGCAACGTGGCCCAGGATTTCGATTTCGTGCTGGCCCAGCGCGGCATGTTCTCGTATTCGGGCCTTAGCGCCGAGCAGGTCGAGCGGCTGCGCGTCGAGCACAGCGTGTATGCGGTCAGCAGCGGCCGCATCTGCGTCGCGGCGCTCAACAGCGGCAACATCGACTACGTGGCCAACGCCATCGCGCAAGTGCTGTAAGCCTTTCAGGCAGCGCGGCTCTTTGCGGCCGCGCCACGCCAAGCTGTGCAAGCCATGCGCGCACCATCAAGCCGGCCGGGCGACAAGCCCCGCCGGCTTGATTTTTTTCCTGAACTAAAGCAGAATGCTCTTGACTGTACAAAAACACAGGTTATAACGCGCAATGGCTACCAAGCTTACCGAACGCCAGCAACAGATCCTCGATCTCATCCGCAGCGACATCGCGCGTACCGGCTTTCCGCCCACGCGGGCCGAAATCGCGCGCGCCCTGGGCTTTCGTTCAGCCAACGCTGCCGAAGACCACTTGCGCGCTCTGGCCCGCAAAGGCGCCATCGAGCTCACCGCCGGCGCCTCGCGCGGCATCCGCCTGCTCAAATCCCAGCCCGAATCCCCTTCGCCCTCACCTGTCGTCGCGCTGGCGCACATGCTGCTGCCCATTGTGGGCCGGGTGGCGGCGGGCAGCCCCATCTTGGCAGCCGAGCACGTAGAACGCGAAATCGGCGTCGAACCCTCACTGTTCACCCAGGCGCCTGATTACCTCTTGCGCGTGCGCGGCCTCAGCATGCGCGACGCCGGCATCCTCGACGGCGACCTGCTGGCCGTCAAAAAGGCGGCCGAGGCCCGCAATGGCCAGATCGTCGTTGCGCGCCTGGGCGACGAAGTCACCGTCAAGCGCCTGCAGCGCTCTGGCGGCACCCTGCAGCTCCTGCCCGAAAACCCCGATTTCCAGCCCATCGTCGTTACCGCACAAGACGACTTCTCTCTTGAAGGCATCGCGGTGGGCCTCATCCGCAATACGCCGCTGCAATAATCCGCCGCGATGCTTATCGGCCCTGATACTGCGGCCGGCGCTTTTCCAGAAAAGCATTCATGCCTTCGTTCTTGTCCTGGCTGGCAAACAGCAGCTGCACCGCCTTGCGCTCCAGCGCAAGGGCCGCGCCCAGCGGCGCGTCTGCGCCGTGCAGTATTACCTCTTTGATCTGCTGCAGGGCAACGGGGGGCATTCTTGAAAGCTGCTGGGCCAGTTCAAGGCTGTGCGCCATCACCTGCTCGTCGTCCACCACCTTGCTGACCAGCCCCATGGCATAGGCCTCTTCGGCCGAGACCAGATGCCCGCTCATGCACAGGTACATGGCCTGGAACTTGCCGATGGCGCGGGTAAGCCTTTGGGTGCCGCCCGCGCCCGGCATAATGCCCACCTTCACCTCGGGCTGGCCAAAGCGCGCGCCGCGGCCGGCGATGATGATGTCGGTGTTCATGGCCAGCTCCAGGCCGCCGCCCAGGGCGTAGCCGTTCACCGCCGAAATGACCGGCACGGGGCACTCGGCCACCGCCGCCCACAGGCGCTCGGTGTGGCGGTGGTACATCTGCATGGCGTCGATGCGCGACATGTCTTCGATGTCGGCGCCTGCGGCGAAACACTCGTCGTTTCCGGCAAGCACCACGCAGCGCAGCTCGTCTTCGTCGGCAAAGGCGCGGAACACCTGCGCGAGCTCTTTGCGGATGCCCAGGTCGAGTGCATTGCGCACGTGCGGGCGGTTAAGGCGCACCACCGCCACGGCGGGGCTGATGCGTTCGAGCAGCACCAGCGGCCCTTGCTGGCGCGGGTCGTCTTGCATGCCCCGCTGCGAACCGGCAGAGTGGGAATCGGCTTGCGAGCCTTGCCGTGAACCGGGACGGGCGCCACCCGGCGAGCCATTCTGCGGCGAAACGTGATCTTCCGACATATGCCTACCCCGCCCTACAAGGGACTGTCTTTACTGAATTGGGGCCGCCTTTTCTCGCGCAGCGAGGCCAGGCCTTCTTGCACATCAGGGCCCTTGAAGCCCAGGAATTCAAGCGCCAGCGACGTGTCGAAGGTGGGGCCCGCCATACGCAGCCAGTTGTTCAGTGCGTACTTGGTCCAGCGTAGCGCGCTGGGCGACCCGGCCGCCAGCCGGCGCGCCACCTCGAGCGACTTGTCGTGCAGCTCGGCGGCATCGACGCACAGCGACACCAGGCCGATGCGCTCGGCCTCTTCGCCGCTGACCGCCTCGCACAGCATCAGGTAGTACTTGGCCTTGGCCATGCCGCACAGCAGCGGCCAGACCACGGCCGCGTGATCGCCCGCCGCCACGCCCAGGCGCGTATGGCCGTCGATAATGCGCGCATCGCGCGCCGCGATGGAGATGTCGGCCAGCAGGCCGGCAACCAGCCCGGCGCCCACCGCGGGGCCGTCCATGGCCGATACCAGCGGCTTGGAGCAATTGATGAGGTTGTAGACCAGGTCGCGCGCTTCTTTCCAGACACGGGTCAGCACGTCGAAGTCTTGCGTCATGTCGCGCACGAGGTCGAGATCGCCGCCAGAGGAAAACGCCCCTTCGGAGCCGCGTATGATGGCCGCCCGCACGCGCGGGTCGGCATCGATGTCGCGCCAGACGCGCACCAGCTCGCCGTGCATGACATGGTCGGCCGAATTGAGCCGGCCCGGGTTGGTCATGGTGATGCGCAGCACGCCGTCGCTGGGCCAGTCGAACTGCAGGCGCTGGTAGGAATCGTAAGGGTCGGTCATGGCTATATCTTCTTTTCTCGGTCTGCCCAGTATTTGTCGCGAAGCAGATTCTTCTGGATCTTCCCGATGGGCGTCTTGGGAAAATCACTGACGAACTTGATAAGGCGGGGACGCTTGAAGCGCGCGAGCTTTTTTTCGCAGTGCGCGACGATGGCTTCTTCGCTAAGGGTTGCCCCCTCGCGCAGCAGCACATAGGCCGCGGGCACTTCGCCCCATTTGTCGTCGGGTATGCCGAACACCGCGCATTCGGCCACGGCATCGAGCTCGTAGATGGCGTCCTCGATTTCTTTGGGGTATACGTTTTCGCCGCCCGAGATCATCATGTCCTTGGCGCGGTCGACCAGGAAGATGAAGCCGTCTTCATCGCGTATGGCCAGGTCGCCGGTAAGGGCCCAGCCGTTTCGCCAGAAGGCCGCGGTTTGCTCGGGCTCGTTGTAGTATTCGATCATCACGTTGTTGCCGCGCGAGGCGATTTCGCCGATTTCGCCCGGCCCCACGGGCTGGCCCCGCGGGTCGACCAGCGCCACGTCGACGTTGTAGGCCTGCCGCCCCACCGAGCCGAGCTTGTCGCTCACATACCAGGAGCGCAGCGAAGTAAGCACGCCCATTTCAGATTGCCCGTATATCTGCGTCATGGCCACATCGGGCAGATGCTGCAGCATTTCTTTCTGCACCCAGTCGGGCATGGGCGCCCCGGCAAATGAGACCTTGCGCCACGAGGCATACCGCGCGGGGTCGAAGCCCTTGTCGCTGACCACCATCGAAATCTGGGTGGGCACCATGAAGGCGGCCGTCATCCCGGTTTTTTCGACCATGTCGCCAAAGGCCTCGGGGCTCCATTTGGTCAGGAAGGTGCTGGTGGCGCCCACCAGCACCGCCGGCTGGAACATGATGTTCAAGGCCGCCACGTGGAACAGCGGCGTAACGATGCCGACCACGTCGCGCTCGTCCAGCGCCTCTTCCATAGCCACGGTGTGCGCCGTGATGTAACGGTTGAGATGGCTGCACAGCACGCCCTTGGGCCGCCCCGTGGTGCCGCCGGTGTAGGTCATGCAGAAAGGGTCTTCGGGCTTGAGGCCCAATTCGGGGTAGTCCTGGCTTTCGTTCTGATGAAAAGCCTCGAAAGCAAGATCGCCGCCCGCATCGCCTATGCGCACAAAGCGCTTCAGCATGGGCGGCCGCCCGCGCACCGCGTCGACCTTCTCCTGGAACACGTCTTCGTAGAACAAGGTGGTGACGTCGGCCTTTTCAAGCACATAGGCCAGTTCGTCGGGCTGATAGAGTGTGGAGATGTTCACCAGCACGGCGCCCGAGCGCGCCACGCCAAAAAAGACAATGGCGTATTCGATGCGGTTTCTGCACAGCATGCCCACCTTTTCGCCCTTGGCGACACCGGCCTTGATCAGGGCATGGGCCAGGCGGTTGGCGGCCAGGTCGAGCTCGCGGTACGAGATCGACTGGTCCTGCCACAGCACGGCGGGTTTGGAGGAAAAGCGTTCGGCGGAACGCCGCAGCATATCGCCTGCGAGCATTGAATCGTCTCCTGGTGTTCTGTTTTCGAAGGACGTGCCAACAGGGGCGGCCTTCGATTTGTGCATACAGTCCAATCTTAATATGATTGCGCAGAAAACCTTTCCGCCAGGCAAAAATCAAGAGAGCCATGAAACCGAACAAGGAAGACCGCCAGTTCGTCGACGCGCTGGCACGCGGGCTGGCCATACTGGAATGCCTCTCGCGGGTGCAAAAGCCCCTGGGCAACGGAGAGATCGCCAGGCTGGTCACCCTGCCGCCCTCCACCGTCAGCCGCCTTACCTATACGCTGACCGAACTGGGCTATCTGCGCCGTTCAGAGCTGGGACGCACCTACGAGCTGACGCCCAAGAACCTGACCCTGGGCTATCCCCTGCTGGCGGGCATGGAATTGCGCGACCGGCTGCGTCCGCACCTGAAGTCGATCAGCGAACGCACCGGCCACACCGTGGCGCTGGCGATCCGGGACGGCCTGCACATGTGCTTCGTGGACGTGGCCCAGGGCGCCGACCCGAACGCCATCCGCCTGGCCACCGGCGGCCGCCTGCGCATGAGCGTGTCGGCAGCGGGCATCGCCACCCTGGCGGCAATGCCCGAACGCAAGCGCTGGTCCCTCCTGAACCGGCTGCGCAGCGAACTGCAGCAGCGTGGTGAAAGCGGCGAGCAGTTCGAGCAGGCGCTGCAGGCATGCTTCCGGCTGGGCTATGCGGTGGTAAGGAATGTGTGGCAGGAAGGAATCGGGGGTATTTCGGTACCGATCCAGGGGAAGGAGACGCTGGCGGCGTTGACGATGCCGATTCCCACTGTGGTGGTCAGCAAGCACGACATGTACCACGAGCTGGCGCCTGTATTGCTGGCGGCGGCCGAGGAAATCGGCCGGGCCCGGATCGAACCGGTTGAATGACGGGGTCTTTGCGCCCCGGCCGTTCGATCGCTTTTTCGGGTGCTGGTACTTGCGCTGCTTTCGGACTTGACCGTAGGGGTGTTGGCTTCTACACCGTTCCTGTGCATGGCTGCAAGGTATTGGGTGGTCTCTTCATGGAGGCTGCCCGAAGGGCCGCGCCAGAGGTTTCCATGCCTCAACCCAAGACGCTCTTCAGCGCCACAACTTGAGACGCCAAGAGGCGGGCTGCGGGGAAGTATTTTGGGCGACGTTGAGCGAGCCGAGCGGCGCCTTGTTTTTGGGGATGCAAGCTCGCGCATGTTTGAGCAGCGAGCTTGGCGGACCACCGGTCCGCCGCTGCGAGTTCGCGAGCGCCCCAAAAACAAGGTGACGAGAGGGCAGCCCGGCAAAGCCGGGCCGAAGCTCTCCGGCGCCCAAAATACTTCCCCGCCGCGCGCCGACTTAAGTACTCAAATTACAGGCGCCCACGCGAAAAAATTGACTCTCTGCTTCGCCCTCGCGCAAAAAACAGCCATCAACTCTCTCGAGCCGAAAGCCCCAGCTGCGCCCGTCGGCGCAGCCATTGGCTGGGCCGATAGCGATCGTCGCCGGTCAGCGCCTGAAGCTGCTGCAAGACGAGATAAATCGTCTTCACACCCAAAGCATCCGCCATTTCAAGCGGCCCCAAAGGATAGTTCAAGCCCAGCCGCATCGCGCAGTCAATGTCCTCTACGCTGGCCACGCCGCCTTGCGCCATCTCGCAACCCAGGTTCGCCACCATCGCCGCCACCCGCTGGCCGATGAAGCCCGGAGAGTCGCCGATAAGCGTTACCTTGCGGCGGCCCGAAAACAGCGCCCCCACACCTTGCACAAGCTGCCCGTCCGCCCCCGGCGCCGCCATGATCGTGACCCGGCCGCGCGTGTCGCCCAGCGTATCCACCGCCACCGCCCGGCGATGATCCAGCCCTTCCCTGCACACATAGGCCGTGCAGTCCTCGCCCAGCGGCGCCACCAGGATCGGAGAGCGGCCGTCGTCCGAATCCAGCAGTTGCGCGCCGCATTCGCTTGCCAGCTCGCGCAGCAGGCTCGATTCCCCGTGCACGAAGACCGCGGCCGCAGGGGCGGCATCGAAGCCGGGCTCGTCGGCCGTATCGGGCGCCCCCTCGCCATGCAAGAAAAATCCCCGCCCCGTCTTCCGGCCCAGTTGGCCCGTCTCCACCATATATCGGTGCAAGGGCGTCGAGCGCAGGCGGGGATCGTAGAAATAGCACTCGTGGACAAAGCGCGTGACCGGGAAGTTCACATCCATGCCCGTCAGGTCCATGAGTTCGAACGGCCCCATGCGAAAGCCGTGGCAGTCGCGCATGACCGCGTCGACCTGGGCCGGCGTGGCCACGTTTTCCTGCACGATGGCCAGCGCCTCGGTCGGGTAGGCCCGCCCTCCGAAATTGACCAGGAAGCCCGGCGTGTCGCGCACGCGCACGGGCGTCTTGCCCATGCGCCGCGCCAGGCCCGCCAGTTGGTCCAGAACCGCGGCTTCAGTGTCGGGGCCGGCAATGACTTCGACTAGCTTCATGACGGGCACGGGATTGAAGAAGTGCATGCCCGCGAAGCGTCCGCGATGCCGCCGCCCAGCCGCCAGCGCCCCGATCGGAATGGACGAAGTATTGGAGGCCAGGATGGCTTCCGGCCGCAAGAGGTCTTCAAGCTGCTCGAACAGGCCGGTCTTGGCGTCAAGGTCTTCGACGATCGCCTCGATGACCACATCGCAGTCCTTCAGCCCCGCAAGCTCGCCCTCGGGATGCAGGCGCTGCTTCGTCAGCCGCGCCTCGTCGGCGGCAAGCTTGCCCTGCTCCACCCGCTTGTCCAGCCTTGCACCGATCGCGTCGCAAGCCTGCTTTGCCGCCTGCTCTCGCGCATCGAAAAGATGCACCTCGATGCCGCTGGCCGCTGCGGCCTGCGCAATGCCCGCACCCATCGCGCCCGCACCCACTACGCCCAGGGAAATGGACGGTTCCCTCTGATTCATGGATTTTCTCCGTATGGCCTGGCTCGCCGGCATTACAACAGGGAGCGCACCAGCCCGCCGTCAACCGTGATGTTCTGCCCTGTCATGTAGCCCGCATGCCTCGAGCACAAGAAGGCGCACACGGGCCCGAAATCTTCGGCCGTGCCCAGGCGTCCCATGGGCACCGAGACCGCCATGCGCGCCTTGGCCTCGTCCTGCGTGATGCCCTCGCGCTTGGACTGGGCCGCGTAGACCCGCACGAGCGCGCCGGTGTCCATGAGGCCGGGCAGTATGTTGTTGACCGTAATACCCAGGCCGGCGACCTCTTGGGCCAGGCTGGACATGGCGCCGGTAAGGCCGGCCCGCACTCCCGTGGCCAGGCCCATGTTGGCGTAGGGTTCGCGCACGGTGAACGAAGTTACGTTGACGATGCGCCCGAAACCGTCGGACTTCATGTCGGGCAGCGCCATGACCGCGAAATCAAGCGCGGCCAGCATATTGGTTTCAAGCGCCTTGAGCCAGGCGTCGCGTTCGTGGCCCTCGACCGGGCCGGGCGGCGGGCCGCCCGCATTGGTGACCAGGATGGTGATCGGGCCCAGGTGCTGCCGCGCCTGCTGCATGATGCGCTGGCGTTCGGCCGGAACCGAGACGTCGCCGGCAATGGCCACGGCCTGCCCGCCCAGCGACTGGGCCGCCTGCCCGGCACGCTGTTCATCGCGGCCATTGATCGCCACGCGCACCCCGGCCTCGGCCAGCGCCTTGGCGCAGGCCAGCCCCAGGCCCTGGCTGCCTCCCAGCACCAGCGCCGAGCGTCCTTCTATACCCAAATCCATTGCTTGCTCCTGTGTGTCGCGCCGCCTACATCAGCGACGGCAGAAAAGTGATCAGGCCCGGCAGCAGCGCAAACACCGCGATCATCA
>Ga0180219_1001004_pt1 | contig 19776 bp, 18 predicted proteins | sample eDN3rd30CBELigMG_FD_151338 | JGI IMG/M metagenome (GOLD analysis project Ga0180219, IMG submission 151338) | Enriched Miracle-Growth compost microbial communities from Emeryville, California, USA - eDNA 3rd pass 30_C BE-Lig MG (version 2)... ...
GTCGGCATGTTTGACCATGATGTTCTCACGCTTCAGCGATACGAACTGCTGCAAGGCATGGTCACAAAGCTTGCGATAACGCTCAACGGTCGTGACGCGACCCGCCAACGACGACATGACAGCCGCCGTGAAACCCGACCCGGTTCCGATCTCCAGCACCCGATGACCTGGCTCCAGCTTGAGCGCGGCAATGGCGCGGGCCTGCTCATCAATCCCCTCCATGTACTCGCCGCAGTCAAGTGGCGCGGTACGGGGACTATAGGAAAGATGAGACCACGATGACGCGAGAAAGCTCTGGCGTGGCGTGGACTCGATGGCTGCAAAGAGGCGCGGATCGTCAATCCCGTATCCGCGCATTCGCATAACGAAGGATATAAATCCTTCTCTGTCCGAAAGCCGTGGGCGCTCAGACGCTGCCTGCCTCATGCTTCAACCCCAAGTGCTGCGCTCAATTCTGCCCGCACCTTATGCGCGGTCAGATCAAGGTGCAACGGGGTTACCGAAATGCAATCGGAACGAATGGCTGCGATATCGCTGTCGTCCGCGACCGGCGCTTTGCCCCGACCAAAATGCAGCCAGAAATACGGGAAGCCGCGTCCGTCGCGACGCTCATCGAGGCGTGCGTCATGGCTGAGCTTGCCTTGAGCCGTAACGCGCGTTCCCTTGACTTCATCCGCACCGCAATTCGGGAAGTTGAGGTTCAGCAGGACGCCTTCCGGCCATCCTGCTTCCATCAGCTTGCGGATAAGGTCAGGGGCGTGGGTTTCTGCCGTTTCCCAAGGCACGATGCGGCGGTCGCCTTCATATTCATATTCCTGCGACAGTGCGATGGACCGGACGCCGAGCAGCGTGCCTTCCATAGCGCCGGCCACAGTGCCCGAATAGGTGACATCGTCGGCAATATTCGCACCGGAGTTCACGCCCGAAAGAATGAGATCGGGCGCACCCGGCAGAACGTGGCGCACACCCATGATGACGCAATCGGTCGGCGTACCGCGCAATGCGAAATGGCGGTCATCGATCTGGCGAAGGCGGAGTGGTTCCGACAGCGTCAGCGAATGCGCGAGGCCGCTCTGGTCGGTTTCCGGAGCGACTACCCAGACATCGTCGGAGAGCTTGCGTGCGATCCGCTCCAGAACTGCGAGGCCTTCAGCGTGGATACCATCATCGTTCGTCAGCAGAATTCGCACGTCGTCACTCCTTCATTTATCAATAAATGTGATTCACGCAGCTTTCTCTATCCGCGTGAGGCCGCCCATGTATGGCTGCAATGCTTCAGGAATATGAATGCTGCCATCTTCTTCCTGATAATTTTCCATGACAGCGATCAGCGCACGACCGACGGCGACACCCGAACCGTTCAGCGTATGCACGAAACGGGTCGATTTCTCGCCTTCCGGACGATAGCGGGCATTCATGCGACGTCCCTGGAAATCACCGCAGACCGAGCAGCTGGAGATTTCGCGATAGGCGTTCTGGCCAGGCAGCCATACTTCAATATCGTAAGTCTTCTGTGCGCCGAAGCCCATATCGCCGGTGCAGAGCACGACGGTACGGAACGGCAGACCAAGGCGTTTCAGCACTTCTTCTGCACAGGCGGTCATTCGCTCATGCTCTTCAACCGAGCTGTCGGCATCGGTGATCGACACCATTTCCACTTTCAGGAACTGGTGCTGGCGCAGCATGCCGCGCGTGTCGCGACCGGCGGAACCCGCTTCTGAACGGAAGCATGGGGTCAGCGCCGTGTAGCGCTGGGGAAGCGACTTAGTATCGACGATTTCATCTGCAACCAGATTGGTCAGCGGAACTTCGGCGGTTGGAATCAGCCAGCGGCCGTCCGTGGTGCGGAACAGGTCTTCCGAGAATTTCGGCAGCTGGCCGGTGCCGTAGACAGCTTCGTCGCGCACCATCAGCGGCGGCATCGTTTCGGTATAGCCGTGTTCCATGGTGTGCAGGTCGAGCATGAACTGGCCAAGCGCACGTTCAAGACGCGCAAGCGGCCCCTTCAACACGGTAAAGCGCGAACCTGCGAGCTTTGCAGCGCGCTCGAAATCCATGTAACCGAGCGCCTCGCCCAGCTCGAAATGTTCCTTCGGCTGGAAGGCAAAGTTTCGCTGGTTGCCGATTCGACGAACTTCGACATTGTCGCTTTCGTCCTTGCCGAGCGGTACGTCTTCAAGCGGAATATTGGGAATGGTCGACAGAGCGTCGTTCAGTTCCTTGGTCAGGCGACGCTCTTCGTCCTCAGCCTGCGCAAGAAAATCCTTCAACTCGGCAACTTCAGCCTTCAGCTTGTCAGCCGTCGCCGCGTCCTTCGCAGCCATGGCCTTGCCGATTTCCTTCGAAGCGGCATTGCGGCGCTCCTGCGCAGCCTGAACCTTGCCGACATATTCGCGGCGTTTTTCATCCAGCGCCATCAATTCGGACGACAGCGACTGAGCCCCACGCTTGGCGAGCGCTTTGTCGAGGGTTTCAGGGTTTTCGCGAATCCATTTGATGTCGAGCATGGGAAAAGCCGTTTCGTGAAATTGAACAGAAGCGAGGCCGCACAACCTGCGACCTCACAGAATCATAGTGACAAATCAGGACGATGAAGCGTTGTTTTCAGCGTCGGAAGCTTCCTGCGCCTCATCCCGCTTCTTCTCGATCATGCGAGCCACGATGATTGAAACCTCGTAGAGAAGGATTGTCGGCAAGGCAAGGCCGATCTGGCTCGCCGGATCGGGCGGCGTAAGCACCGCCGCGACGATGAAAGCGATGACAATTGCGTATTTGCGCTTGTCCTTCAGGCCAGCCGAGGTCACCAAACCGACGCGAGCCATCAGGCTCGTCACGACCGGTAGCTGAAAAACCAGGCCGAAAGCGAAGATGAGCGTCATGATGAGGCTCAGATATTCCGATACTTTCGGAAGGAGCGAAATCTGCACTTCGCCGCTGCCGCCAGTTTGCTGCATTGCGAGGAAGAACCACATCACCATTGGCGTAAAGAAGAAGTAGACGAGCGCGCCCCCCGTCAAGAACAGGATCGGCGATGCGATCAGGAACGGCAGGAACGCCATGCGCTCATGCTTATAGAGGCCGGGTGCCACGAACTTGTAGATCTGCGCGGCAATGATCGGAAATGCCAGCACGATGCCGCCGAACATGGCGACCTTCACCTGCGTGAAGAAGAATTCCTGCGGCGCAGTATAGATCAGTTCTGCTTTCGAACGATCCATGCCCGCCCAGTCGAGCGCCCACTGATAAGGCACGACGAGCAGGTTGAAGAGCTGTTTTGCGAACGCGAAACAGAAAATAAATGCCACGAAAAATGCCAGAATTGCCCAGATCAAGCGGCGGCGCAGCTCGATCAGGTGCTCAAGCAGAGGCGCTGCGCTCTGTTCGATTTCGTCCTCGTCGCGTTTCACGCTTTGGTTCCTGTCTTCTTCGTGGTCTTCTTGGCAGGTGCGGCAGCAGCCTTGGCTGTTTCCGGTTTCGCCGCTGCGGGCTTTTTGGCAGCAGGCTTTGCGACGGAAACCGCCTTCGGAGCAGCTTTCGCTTTGGCTGTCTTGGCTTCGGTCACTTTGGTTTCGGCCTTCGGTGCAGTCTTTCGGGTCGCCTTCTTGGGCGCTGCGGCTTTTTCCACAGCAGGCGGAACCGGTGCGCCACCGGCATCAACCGGCGTCGTCACTTCAGCAACTTTTTCGGGTGTCGCCGGCGACATGGACGATGTGGACTGGAGGCCGGCACGCAAATCCTCGCCTGCACTTCGAATCGGATCGAACACTTGCGTGATTTTTGAGCGCGGATCGAGCTTGCGGGTCTCATCGATGATGGTTTTGACGTCGTCAAGCTCGGCCTCTTTCAAGGCTTCGTCGAACTGCTGCTTGAACTCGTTGGCGGTCGCACGCATGCGCGCTGTAGCCTTGCCGAATGCACGCAGCATTTTCGGCAAATCCTTGGGACCGACCACCACGATCATCACGATCGCAATAATCAGAAGTTCAGACCAACCGATGTCGAACATATTCTTGATACCCCGCGCAATTCGCGCGCGCGTCCCGTCTTTCGGCGGAAAACCGCACTTGTAAATGGCAAAATATGCTGCGCGCGCTTGCACGTGCGCAGCATGCTTTATCCGTTAGATCAGGACTTGGTGGTTTTCTTGACGTCGTTGACGGTTTCGTCAGCCTTGGCGTCGATCGTACGACCCGCATCCCTGGCTTCATCCTTGGCGTCTTCGTCGGACATGCCCTGCTTGAAGTTCTTGATGCCCTTGGCAACATCACCCATCAGCTCGGGAATCTTGCCGCGGCCAAACAGAAGAAGGACAACCGCCAGGACGATCAGCCAGTGCCAGATGGAAAAGCTACCCATTTTATTCCTCTCATTGCCGCGAACGCGCGGCATGTTCCTGCAATGCCAGTTACGATTTAAGCGCTTTCAACAAATCTTTCAAACAGAAGTGTGACGGTGAACGGCTCTGCAGCAAATAAAATTCACTTGAAAGGGCGGACTGAGACTATTCACCACGTGGGGCGAGCAGGCCAAGGCTCTCCAGATCGATATCTTCGAGCGGCTCTTCGTCTTCCGTCAGCTCATCCGGGTCGATATTCGGCACCGGAACGGCAAAGCTCGACGGCATACGTGCAGAAAGCAGCCCTGCCCCCCGCAGCTCTTCCAATCCGGGCAGATCACGGATTTCAGGCAGGCCGAAATGGTCAAGAAATGTGTCCGTTGTACCGTAGGTAACCGGACGACCGGGTGTCCGGCGGCGACCGCGCAATTTTATCCAGCCGGTCTCCATCAGAACATCCAGCGTACCCTTTGAGGTCTCCACACCGCGAATGTCTTCCAGCTCCGCACGCGTGACCGGCTGGTGATAGGCGATGATGGCCAGCACTTCCATCGCAGCGCGGGACAGCTTGCGCTGCTGCACAGCTTCGCGGCTCATGAGAAAGGCGAGATCGGGAGCGGTACGGAACGCCCATGCGCTACCGACCTGAACGAGATGCACGCCGCGCGTTTCATATATTTTCTGCAAATGCTTCAAAACTGGTGCGACGTCCACATTGGCTGGCAGGCGTTCTGCCAATGCGCGTTCGGAAACCGGTTCGGAAGAGGCAAAGACAATGGCCTCGACAATGCGCGCGAGGTCAGCAAGTCCCTGTGTCGAGACAGAAACCTCTGTTTCGATCTGATCATCGTCACTATCGATTTCAGCCAGATTTCGACGTTCCGCTTCAGACATCCTCGTCCTCATCCAATTCGCTGATATCTCCTGTCGCCCGTATGTAGATCGGCTCGAAAGGAGCGTTTTGCCTGACTTCCAGCTTGCCTTCGCGCACAAGTTCAAGACTGGCGGCGAAGGAACTCGCAAGCGCCGAAGCCCTCTCGCGCGGCGAAAGCGCATAATCGATCAGGAAACGGTCGAGAGAAATCCAGTCCCCCACTGACCCCATCAAACGCACAAGCGCCACCCGCGCTTCCTTCAATGACCAGACTGCCCGCCTGGCAATCTGCACCTGCGAAACGGACTGTCGCTGCCGCTGCGAAGCATAGGCGGTGAGAAGGTCGTATAATGTCGCCGAAAACTGGCTGGTCCTGTCCACCATAACCATTTCCGGCATGCCGCGCGCAAAGACATCCCGCCCCAGCCGGTTGCGATTGACGAGTTTTGCCGCCGCATCGCGCATGGCTTCAAGTCTCTTCAAACGGTAATGCAACGAAGCAGCCAGTTCTTCACCGGTGGCTCCATCATCGCCCTGTTGCTTCGGGATCAGCAGTTTCGACTTGAGATAGGCAAGCCACGCCGCCATGACGAGATAGTCGGCGGCAAGTTCAAGGCGCAAGGCGCGTGCCTGTTCCACGAATACCAGATACTGCTCTGCGAGCGCCAGAACGGAGATACGGGCAAGATCCACGCGCTGGCTCCGCGCAAGGTGGAGCAGCAGATCAAGCGGACCTTCAAATCCCTGCACATCGATGAGAAGCGACGGCTCGCTTTCACTGCGCTCGGAATCGCCCTGCCACAGCGCATCCATCGGCACGAGCGTGCCGTCTTTGCCGTCTGTGTCTGCTCCCGATGCCGCCAAACCCGTTTCCCTGCTGATAAGGTTCACCGGCGGATCAATCCGCCGATGACGTCAGTTTACCAAGTTTTGACGATTACGCTATCAGTTCGAACATGGCGTTGAATTCTGCGCGCAGTTCGTCCTCATCGGAAAGATCGGGGTCGCCCGCATAGACTTCCGCCAGATCGGCACGACGCTTCGCCTTGCCTTCAAGAACCGGCACACGCGCTGCAACCTGCTTCAGTTCTTCCATCACACCTGCGCAATAGAGAACCATATCGCAACCGGCACCGATGATGCCGTCCGCAATATCGCCAAGCCCGCCCGAGAGCGCCTTCATGGAAATGTCGTCGCTCATAACGAGACCGTCAAACTGAATGACATCGCGAATGATCGTATTGATGACGGTCGGCGACAATGTCGACGGGCGCTGCGGATCAATGCAATCGAACACGACATGCGCCGTCATTGCCATTGGCAGGTCATTGAGCGCCTTGAACGGCACAAAATCATGCGCAACCAGTTCATTCAGGGGAACGGTGACACGCGCCAGTTCCTTGTGGGTGTCTGCAAACGCACGACCGTGCCCCGGCATATGCTTGACCACAGGCAGCAAACCGCCGGCAAGCAGACCTTCAGCAGCAGCTCGCCCCATCTCGGCAACCGCGTGCGGATTCTTGGAATAGGCCCGGGCACCGATAACATCATGTGCGCCTTCTACGGGTACGTCCAGAACCGGCAGGCAGTCCACATTGACGCCAACCTTCAGCAAATCGAATGCGTGCAGGCGGGCATGAAGCCATGCAGCGCGCAGGCCAGCTTCGCGATCACGCGCATAGATCGCACCGACTTCCGAGGCCGAAGGATAGTTTGGAACGAGCGGCGGGCGAAGGCGCTGCACGCGTCCACCTTCCTGATCGATGAAAACCGGCGTCTGGTGCCGGCCCGTCAGGTCGCGCATATGCGCCGTCAGCTCGGAAACCTGTTCCAGACTTTCGACATTGCGCGCAAAAAGAATAAAGCCCCATGGTCTTTCATCGCGGAAAAACGCGATTTCGTCCTCGGTCAGTTTCGTTCCCGACACACCGGCAATCCATGCCTTGCACTCTTTCATGCGCTCTTCCCCAAAATTGTCTGGAAATGCTGTACTCAAACAACCCTGCCCCGGTTTAACCGAAAAAATCAGGGCTAGTGGCCTGATTTTGACATTTGCGTCCCTCGGATATGAGCGCCGGGCAAATGTCGAAATCAAAAAGACCACTAGTAACTTTATGAATCTAGTGGATTTTTCAAATTTGACGTTTGAAACGTGATTTATATCGGACGGGTATCAAACGTCAAATTCAATCCACGAGATAGTGAACCAAGAAAAAGGGCGACCGAGGCCGCCCTTTCAATAATCAATGTCTGACAAATCACTGCGTCACAAAGCAGCTGCCGCCAGCGGACTTGAGGCGTCCGCAAAGTGCCGATGCATCTTCCTTGGAGCCGCCCTGAACGCGGACACGATAGTAGGTGCCCTTGCCCGGAATGTCGGCACGCTTGATGTCGACGCTGCGGCCACCGATCACGCTGCCATACTTCTGGGCCATGTTGGCATAGGACTTCTGTGCCAGCTCGGCTGATGGCTGCGACGCAATCTGGATGAAATAACCGCCTGCACCTGCTGCCGACGCAACCTGCGGCGCTGCCAGAGCTGGAGCAGGATTGGCAGCAGCCGGGGCCTGCGTGCGCTGCGGAACATTGCCGACGATGTTGACCGGCTGTTCAGCAGGCCGTGATGGCACCACCGGAGCACGGACAGGAAGACGCGGCGCTTCCGCAGCCGGCTGAGGCTGTTGTGCCTGCGGAGCCGGTGCAGGTGTTTGCGCAGCCGGTTCTGCAGGTGCATTGCCAGCGGCCAGCGCAGCGATTTCATCGCCACCGGCAGGAGCCACCGGCTGAGCAGTATTGTTTGCCGGAGGCAGTTGCGAAGCGGTTTCCTCCGGTGCCGAAGAAGGCTGGACGATAGAACCATCCGGGCGAACGATCATGGTTTCCACTTCGCGCGGCTGGACCAACGGCGCATTGTGGTTCGCGTTCTGATTCTCGACCGGGGCATTGTTCGCTACGGGCTGCTCGTCTGGCGTATTGTCCGCCATGTTCTCGCTGTCATCAGTACCGGAAATATCCACCGGCTCTTCACCGGAAGTAATCAGGGACTTTTGTTCCGGATTATTCGGCAGCGTACCCGCAACGCGATCATAAACCGCCTTGTCCTGGTTCGGCACTGTGGCACCGCCCGGATTTTCCGGCTGCATCTTGATCGGCTGATTGTCGGCGCGAATCACAACCGGTTCACCGGAGCCGCTTCCTCCGAGGAAATGATAGCCGATCCCGCCAAGAAGCACCGCCACACCGGCCACGCTGGCCAGAATGAGGCCGCGACGGCCACGAACCGGACGATTGCGATAGGCCTCGGCGGCGCTGCCAAGATCGTCTTCCGCCTGCATCGCAGCGCGTTCGCCATAGTCGCCGCCTTCAAGGGTCTGTGCGCCCTGGGCTGCCCAATGATTGTAGAAGTCGTCTTCATTGCCCAATGGATTGGAGGCTTTTGACTGCGCTGGCGCCTGGGCCGTTGCCTGCGAGCGGCCATATGCCCCCGCAGCAGCGGCAGCACCAACGCCCATTGCGGCAGCGCCCACGGCAGCACCGAGGCTGGCACCGGAGTTTGGCAGATAGCTCGAAGCGCTTTCGCGGAATATGTCCTCAAAAGCCCTGTCAGCTTCGCTCTGCGCGTCGGTTTTAGCCGTTTCATCCACACCGACCGTATTGAAGACCTCGGCGAATTCCGCTTCGAGATCAGTCAGTCCGGCATTGGTTTCTTCTTCGCCGTAATTGATTTCCGGCAAATCGAGGGAATGCGTCTGCTCGACTTTTTCTTCGGCCACGCTCAAGGTTTCGACTTCGGGCGCAGGCGCGCTGACCGCAGCCGCATGAGTACTGCCGAACTGCGAGAATGAAGCCGGAGACGAGCGGTAATCGTCGTCGGAGCGTACCGCATGTGCATAGGCGGTGGCTTCTTCTACAGGTTCCGAGCTCAGATCGAGATCGTCTTCCGTGAAGAAATCATCTTCGCTGAAAACATTCTCGTCCTGAATGCTGGAAACATCGCCAGACGTTTCAAAACCAAAATCATCTTCCGAAAGGCTGATTTCATCCAGCTCCGAAAGATCGTCTTCCGTGCCTTCGGCAGCGATTGCGGCGGCTGTTTCCTCGACATCGAAGGAAAAGTCGTCTTCGAAAGAGAAATCGTCCTCGTCATCAAGCGAAGGCGCTGAAACCGCAACAGGTGCAAAATCAGCCTGCGGCGCGGTTGCTACCGTGTCCTGCCCTGCAACGCCTGAGGAGAAATTGCTCCGCGTATAGTACGGATACCCCGCAGGCACAGTCTGAGGCTGAGCGGCGTAGGTTTCGACAGCCGCAGCCGCCTGTGGCGCGGCATCATAAGCTGGCTCATCAAGTCGCAAATCGTCGAAATGCAGGTCTTCCAGCTCCTGCTCGTCCTGATATCCGATATTCTGCACGGGCACCACGTCGTGGTGGACGTAGGGTTCCTCTGCAGGCGCGATATGGGACGCGACTTGGGAAAAGTGGGTTTCGTCGTGAGACACCGGCTGCGGCTCGTCACCGAACAGGAGATTTTCCAGTTCGTCCTCAAGCGAGACCGGCGCTGTGACGGCAGCATAGGACTGCTCTGCTGGCTCGACAGCCTGAACGTTCCAGTCATGATCGCGCGCAGGCTGATAAGCCTCTTCATGCGGCTCAATGGCTGGCTGATAGATCGTCGGATCGTAATCGGTCTGATCGATATGAAGCGGTTCGACAGTCTCCCGGCGAACATAGACCGATGATGATGCGGCATAGCTCTCATCGTTCGAATCGCGCGCAGCCGAATAATCGCTGTAGTCGAATTGCGGCACCGGTTCGCTACGATCAGCTTCTTCAAACTCAAGTGCTTCGAATGAGGGCGCTTCCAATTCCGGCGCCTGCTCATCTTCATCCATTTGAAGATCAAGCTCGTCTTCCAGAGCCGAAGCAAGTTCTTCCTCATGAATCAGAGGTTCATCCAACAGATGAGAATCATCGTGCGTGGGCGTCGCTGCGAACTGTGACTGGTCCGTAGGCTGAGAATAATCATTGAAGTCACCGAGCAATTCGCGCTCCAGATCCAGTGATGGATCGAAGCCCGGCTCTGTCCGGTTGTCTTCAAAGTAACTAGGTCGGCGCTCATTCCAAGCGACGTTGTCATCAGCAGGCGTGCCGAAGTCCATGATCCGTGACAGTTCCATCAGTGGATCGTCTTCGTGCAACGGACGCTCGCCGTAATTACGGGGATTTGCACTGCTGTCCGTCATGGCGTGTTCCTAACTCAAACCCTGGACGTCGCAAGACGTCTCCATACATTGCTTTTTAGCGAGGCAATGTGGGCAAAAGTTGACGGAAGTTTCCTGCGCCAGAAGGAAGACCAATGACTTGCGTTCATTATGGCCTTCCACCTGTTCGACTTGCCAACTTTTGCCTTCAATCAGTCTTTCGACCTGAAAAGCTTTGTGACAGCCGCCTGATCTCCGAACTCATCTCGAACCGCATAGCGCGGCCCGCACACTGCGGAGACCATTCTTCGAGTATAATCCGTCTCAAACGGCATTCACCTTCGAACTATACTCTAGCGCATTTCCGTTGGAGCATCCGCACCGATTATCGTCAATCCGGAAGTCAGCACATCGGAAACAACCTGTACCAGCCCTAGCCTGGCTAATGACAAGTCTGGATCGTTAACCTTAATAAAACGTAAGTCCGGGTTCTCTGTGCCTCTATTCCACTGCGAATGGAACGCGCTGGCGAGGTCATAAAGGTAGAAAGCAAGCCGATGCGGCTCCTGATGAACGGCTGCAGCCTCGATCAGACGCGGATATTCGGCCAGCTTGCGAACGAGTGCAATTTCGCTTTCGTCGGTCAGCTTGTCGAAATGCGCAGCCATGCCGACTCGGTCGAGACCAGCGAGACCAAGCTGGTCCGCAGCCTGACGGAAAACCGAATGGCAACGTGCGGAAGCATATTGCACGTAGAAGACGGGATTATCCTTGGACTGCTCCGTCACCTTGGCAAAATCAAAGTCCAGCGGCGCATCGTTCTTCCGGTAAAGCATCATGAAGCGAACCGGGTCACGACCGACTTCGTCCACCACATCGCGCAGCGTGATAAACTCACCTGACCGCTTCGACATGCGCACAGGTTCGCCATCGCGGAAGAGCTTGACCAACTGGCAGAGCAGCACCGTCAGCTTGGCCTTGCCGTCGGAAACAGCTCTTGCGACCGCTTCCAGACGCTTGACGTAACCGCCATGGTCGGCGCCCAGTACATAGATCATCTCGTTGAAGCCGCGGTCGTACTTGTCCTTGAAGTATGCCACGTCGCCCGCAAAATAAGTGAAAGCCCCGTCAGACTTCATCAAAGGACGATCGATATCGTCACCCACTTCCGTCGAACGGAACAAGGTCTGCTCGCGATCTTCCCAGTCTTCCGGCAACTGCCCCTTTGGCGGCGGCAGCTTGCCCTTATAGACATGGCCCTTGAGCGTCAGATCGTTGATTGCATTGCGAATCGCCCGTGCGTGATCGACATGCAGCTTGCGCTCGGAGAAGAACACATCATGGTGCACATTGAGCGCATCCAGATCGGCGCGGATCATCGCCATCATGGCATCGATCGTGCGATCCTTTACGAGAGCAAGTGCTTCGGCTTCCGGCATTTCCAGAAGCTTCGTGCCAAACTCCTTGGCAAGTTCCTGCCCGACCGGAACGAGATAGTCTCCGGGATAAAGACCAGACGGAATTTCGCCGATATTTTCGCCGAGTGCTTCGCGGTAGCGCAGCATGACGGATCGTGCCAGCACATCGATCTGCGCACCGGCGTCGTTGATGTAATATTCCTTGACCACATCATAGCCAGCGAATTTCAGCAGATTGGCCAACACATCGCCGACGACTGCGCCACGGCAATGACCGACATGCATCGGGCCGGTGGGGTTTGCCGAAACATATTCGACATTGACCTTCGATCCTGTGCCAAGCTTCGAGCGACCGAAATCCGTGCCTTCGTTCAGCATCGCGGAAAGTTCGCGCTGCCAGTAGGTAGCCTTCAGACGCAGATTGATGAAGCCCGGACCGGCGACATCGACAGTTTCGACATCTTCGTCTGCGGCAAGAGCCTCGGCGATACGACCGGCGAGCTCACGTGGGTTCTGGCCGACAGCCTTGGAAAGCACCATCGCAGCATTGGTGGCAATATCACCATGGGAAGCATCTCGCGGCGGCTCGACACCGATGCGCGAAAGATCAAGTTCGCCACCGTCTTTCGGTTTCAGATCAATATCTTGCAACGTCTTTTTGATACGTGCGTCGAAATCTGCAAAGATATTCATGGTCTGTCCTGTCAGGCTTACGCCGGGCTTTTAGTCCTGCTTTTCCGGTGTCGGCTCGTTCAAAAAAGTGCGGAATCCAGTCAATTTTCCGATAGATGCCGCTTCGTTTGGCCCCGATTAAGCTAAATCGGGTGTGTGGTCAAACAATCGTCGGTGTTCTCGCACGGCATAATTGTCAGTCATCCCCGCCAGATAGTCGGCAACCCGCCGCGCCCGAGCCGCCTCATCCAGCGTCTCGCAGCCCGATTGCCACTCTGGCGGCAAGATCGAGGAGTTGGCGAAACAGGTATCAAAGAGGTCCTGCAATATCTTGTCGGCAGCATGCCTGCGCACCACGACGCTGTCGTGGAAATAGAGGTTCTTGAACAGAAACCGCTTCAACACCTTTTCGTCGATGCGCATGGCATCGGAAAACGCCACCAGTGCATGCGACTGGCCGTGCACATCTTCCACGCTCTGCGGCTTTGCCGCTGCCAGACGACGTTGGGCCTCTTCGATCACATCTTCCACCATGATGGTGATCTGCCTGCGCACCAGTTCATGTCCGGTTCGCACGGGATCAAGATCCGGATAACGTGTCCGCACGAGATCGAGCAGGCGCTTCGTCAACGGTACTTCGTCAAGAGCTTCAAGGCTCAAAAGCCCTGCCCGCAGACCGTCATCAATATCATGGGCATTATAGGCAATATCGTCGGCAATGGCCGCACATTGCGCTTCCAGACTGGCGAACCGCGTGAGCTCCAGATCATAGCGTTCATTGAAATCGAGAATCGGCAATGGAACAGCAACATCCGGATGCGTCGCAAACGCGCCCAACAGAGGCCCGTTGTGCTTGACCAACCCCTCCAGCGTTTCCCACGAGAGATTAAGCCCGTCGAAATCTGCATATCGATGTTCGAGCTTGGTCACGATCCTGAGCGACTGCGCATTGTGATCGAACCCACCAAATGGCTTCATGCGCTCGTTGAGCGCTTCCTCCCCGGTATGACCGAAGGGTGTGTGGCCAAAATCGTGGACAAGCGCCACCGCCTCGGCCAGATCTTCATCGAGCCGTAATGCGCGAGCCAAGGCACGCGCAATCTGGGCAACTTCTATCGTGTGCGTAAGACGTGTGCGGTGATGATCGCCTTCATGAGCGATGAAAACCTGCGTCTTATGTTTCAGACGACGGAACGCCGTGGAATGGATGATACGGTCGCGGTCGCGCTGAAACGGTGTACGGGTTGGGCTTTCCGGCTCTGGTACCAGACGTCCACGGCTTCGTGCAGGATCACAGGCATAGGGCGCGCGTTCGCGATAACCAAAGCCTATTCCTTCCAGCGACATTGCGATGCATCCTTCACTGTAATATGATTACACAAAACTGGTGCGGACCGGGTACAGACATTGACTTCCGCAGTTCGCGTTCATAGCTATCAGCTAATCATGAAGGCAAGTATGCGGCTATCGGAAATCTGGAAAAATCGTCCGGTTCGATATTCGTAATTGCAAACGGAACAAGGCAGATGACAGGCATTACCGTTTCAGATTCCGCAGCAAAGCGGATCGCCAAGATTCTCGGATCGGAACCGGGAAAGACTGCCCTTCGCGTTTCGGTCGAAGGCGGCGGGTGTTCCGGCTTCTCCTATAAATACGATCTGGTTGATGAGCAGACCGACGACGACATCGTCATCGAGAAGCTCGGCGCCAAGGTGCTGATCGATTCCATTTCAGTTCCCTATATGGATGGCTCGGAAATCGATTTCGTCGATGATCTGATGGGACAGTCGTTCCAGATCCGCAATCCGAACGCCACTTCGGCCTGCGGCTGCGGAACCAGCTTCGCCATCTGACTGGCACGCACGAAAAAAATTAAAACCGGCTGCCATGTGGCGGCCGGTTTTTTTCATGGCTGCCGGGAAACAACCAGCCTTAAACCTTTACCGAAGCTACCGTCGCTTCGATATGGTCCACCAGGGCATCCGGCAGGCCGAGACGACCAGCCAGCATATCCAGATATCCGCGTTCAGCCCTGTTATCGGGGTCTATCGCAAGGCGCGACGCCGTATAAAGCTCGACCTTCTGCTCTTCCGTCTGTGCGGCTGAAACCAGAACATTGAGATCGACGGGATCGGCAAGCTCCTTCTCAAGGAAGGCTTCCGCTTCATCGTCGAGACCAGAAATCTTCACCTTCTCCATGATGCGAGCCCGCTCCGCATCATCAATATGGCCATCGGCTTTGGCGGCAGCAATCATCGCCTGCACAAGTGTCAGCGCAAAACTGTTGCTCATGGCTGGAGATTGCGGGTGGAACGGAGAATCGGCCGGAGGCGGCGGAAGCAGTTCAGGCTCTTTCGCAACCGGCTGTTCAGCTTCCTGCGGTGCCTGACCGGACTTATAATTCTTGTAGGCGAGATATCCCAATCCGGCGATGGCAGCAATGCCACCCACTGTCGCCACATTGCCCGCGAGCTTGCGTCCGGTCTTCGTGCCAAGAATGGCTGCGGCGATGGCACCCGTTGCAAGCGGGTTCTTCTTTGCCAGGTCTGTCACCTGCCCGGCCTTGTCGCGGACACTTCCCGACGTACCGGGTACTTGTGATCCCAGAAACTGTTCGAGAAGTTTCTTGGCGTCGAACATTCGAATATCTCCTGTTTGGCTCCTGTCCAGAGCAAATAGGAATGCAAAACCGCCAATACAAATAGTCTTGGGCCGAATTTTTCTCGGATATCGAAATTGTGGGCGATGAAAAGCTGTGACGCGCGATTGCGCCCTGCTTGCCCTCACCTCCCCAAGCGCATAATCATAGGGTTATGAAAATCGCGACCTGGAACATCAACGGCGTCAAAGCCCGTATCGAAAACCTCCAGCATTGGCTGAAGGAGTCCTCGCCCGACATCGCCTGCCTGCAGGAAATCAAGTCGGTCGATGACCAGTTTCCGCGTCTGGAGATTGAAGCGCTCGGCTATCATGTGGAAACACATGGCCAGAAGGGCTTCAACGGCGTCGCGCTTCTATCCAGGAAATCACCGGATGAGGTCAATCGCGGCCTTCCCGGCGACGATGGTGATGAGCAGGCACGTTTCATCGAAGGCGTCTACTCGACGGACAAGGGCGTTGTCCGCGTCGTTTCGCTTTACCTGCCGAACGGCAATCCGGTAGATACCGAAAAGTTTCCCTACAAGCTTTCGTGGATGCAGCGGCTTGAACTGTGGGCGAAAGACCGCCTTGCCCTGGAAGAACCTCTGGTGCTTGCCGGTGACTACAACGTCATCCCCGAGCCGTACGACGCCAAAAATCCCGAGCAGTGGGTTGGCGACGCGCTCTTCAAGCCACAATCGCGCCAGGCATTCCGCAGGCTTGAAAATCTGGGCTTTACCGATGCAATCCGTGCGTCAACCGACGACACCGGGATTTACTCGTTCTGGGATTATCAGGCCGGTGCCTGGCAGAAAAACAACGGCATCCGCATCGACCATATGATGCTGTCGCCAGAGGCGGCCAATCGTTTCATATCAAGTGATGTGGAAAAGCACGTCCGTGCCTGGGAAAAGCCGTCCGACCATGTACCGGTGACGATAACGCTTTCAGTCTGAGGCTAATTCAAGACGAAGATCAGAAATCGCCTTTGGTGGCATAGTCACTGGAGAGTGCGATCGCATTACGACGATCTGCTTCACCGGCAATCGAGAATGCCTGTTCCTGCATATCGCGTATCCATGGGCAATCCTCGGTCGGGCAGCGCTCGAATGCCGCCGTCATCATGGCAAGGCCGCGAACGGTCTTGCCCGCCTGAAACAGCATATTGCCAAGCATGGCCTGTGCACCGGCATTGCCTTTCTTGGCGGCAAGCTGGAACCAGCGTGCGGCCTGCACGGAATTGCGTTCTCCGCCGTCGCCATCGAGCAGCATCTTGCCAAGCTCGAACTGGGCCGCTGAATCACCGAAATTGGATGCGGCCTGCACATAGAGATTGCGCGCCATGCCCGGATTTGCATTGACCGGCGAGCCCGGAATGCCGCGCTTCACATAGCCTGCAAGCGCCACGAGAGCATCGGCCACATAGGAGTCGTTTTCCGACCCCGGTTCCGAGCCTTCGCGAACGATCTTTTCGAAAATCTTGTAGGCTTCGTAATCGTTTTCCGGCACGCCATCGCCATCGGCATACATGCGGGCCAGTTTCCACTTTGCGCCCTGATGGCCGCGATCCGCAGCATAGCGCAGCGCCTTGATCGCCTCGTCCTTGTGACCGTTCTTGTATGCGGAGAAACCGAACTTGAAGAGTTCAAACGGGCTTCTCGACTTTTCGGAATCGTCATTAAGGTCGAAAGCAAAGGCGCTATTACAGGCAATGGCCAAACCGAGAGCCATAGCAAGGGCGCTATATGAAAAACTGCGGATACGCATCACAACGCTGGTCTTTCACACTCAGTGGAGGAAACATTCATAGGGGACAGAATGCACGCTGTTTTCGTCAAGACTGAGACCCGATCTTGGCCGAAAAAAGCCTTACCATCATTGGAAAGAATAAAGGGCGTACGAACAGGGTTGATCCTGTTCCCAATCCGTTTGCTGTGCAACAACGCGCCCTTCGTCATTCCTGCCTATCCTGCTGGAGCTTGATAGCTCTCAATACTTTGGTGGCTTCTGCCTTTCCATGATCGGTGACGCCTGTTTGTGGCGGGAAATGGGCAAAATGTGCCTGAGCTCTTTCTAACCTAAAGCAACGGTAAAGACTGTTGCTAATTGACAACAAACTGACTGTTGTTCCGATCAACAATCTGCTCTTGTTGACGCAAAGGATAAGAGTTCGCAGTCTGCCGCAAAATCAGGGACGCCAGGGAATCGGGAAGCCACCTATGAGCAAATACCGTCGTCCTTACAGACGTCCCTACCGGTCTGCCCGCAAAAGCAATAGTATAAGTTTTCGCGGCATCTTATTGACTCTATTGCTTTTTTCAATTCTCGTTACACTCATCGTCTACCTGCCGATGCCATCCGCTCCAAAAGAAGCATTGAACGGTTCGGTCTATGTGATCGACGGCGACACCGTGGTCCTTGGCAAGAAACATATACGTCTCAAGGGTATCGATGCGCCGGAGATGCAACAGCAATGTGTGCGAGCCGGAAGCACTTACGATTGCGGCAGAGAAGCTCGCAACATATTGCGAGGCAGAATCGGCAGGTCCTCGATTCGGTGCGAGACGGAAGGACGAGATCAGTATAGCCGTGATCTGGCGCGCTGTTATCTCGGTGAAACCGATCTCAACCGCTGGATGGTTGAGCAGGGCTGGGCCGTTTCCTATGGCGATTATCAGCGCGAGGAAAGAGACGCCCGCAGCAACCGGCGCGGCATATGGGCCGGGCAGTTCGAGCATCCATCCCGATGGCGCAAGGAACATCGCAATGAGGAAACTGTACAGCAATCGGACAGCAAATCGCTGTTGGCTGTAATCAGCGATGCCATTACCTATATAAGGGAGCATATTCGGACTTTTATTGAAATGATCCTGCCCCGAAACTGATGGAATTCGCTGATACAATTCATGGAAAAGCTGGACGAACTCAGCCGCTCGATCCGGGCCTGTCGTATCTGTCGCGACACACCAGAATTTCTGCCGCCCTTGCCGCATGAGCCCAATCCCGTCTGCATCGTCTCGGATACAGCGAGAATTGCCATTTGCGGTCAGGCTCCCGGCATTCGCGTGCACAACACTTCCCTGCCGTTCAACGATCCGTCCGGGGATCGCCTGCGGCAATGGCTCGGCGTGTCGCGCGAGGAATTTTATGATCCATCACGCTTTGCCATCGTCCCGATGGGCTTCTGCTTTCCCGGCTATGACAAGCATGGTGGTGATCTTCCGCCGCGCCGCGAATGTCGGCAGACCTGGCATGACCGTGTTTTCGCGGCAATGCCGCAACTGGAATTCGTGCTGGTGGTCGGACAATACGCCCTGGCCTATCACCTGCCCGGCTATCGGGGCCGTAATCTCACTGAAACCGTCAGGAACTGGCGGCATTTCATCGAAACACCCAATCAGGCGGGTCGAATCGCCCTGCCCTTGCCGCACCCATCCTGGCGCAACAGTGGGTGGCTCAAGCGAAATCCATGGTTTGATGCTGAAGTTGTGCCTGTTCTTCAGGCAAAAGTGCGAGACCTCATCCAAGACGATAAATAATTTTTATTCCATTCGTTTTCATCAGAATATTTTTCCTGTAACTTCGGATCATTGCGAACCATAAGGTATGACGTTTCACCTATTCGCACAGTTCGGGAAACGATTTCTAAAACCGGGAACGGAAACGCATGGACAGGCTCGACAGGAAGATACTGCGCTTATTGCAGGAAGACGCGACACTTGCAGTGGCAGACGTTGCCAAGAAAGTTGGCCTTTCCACGACGCCATGCTGGCGCCGCATCCAGAAACTCGAAGAAGATGGCGTCATCAAGCGCCGTGTCGCCATTCTCGATCCGATCCGCGTCAATGCGCGGGTGACGGTGTTCGTGTCGGTGCGCACAAGCTCCCACAGCCATGAATGGCTAAAGCGCTTCTCCGAAGTGGTTCAGGAATTCCCTGAAGTCATCGAATTCTACCGCATGAGCGGTGACGTGGATTATTTGCTTCGCGTGGCCGTGCCGGACATCGGCGCTTATGACGCCTTCTATAAGCGCCTCATCAGCAAGATCGAAATTCGCGACGTGTCTTCGTCCTTCGCCATGGAGCAGATCAAGTACACCACCGAACTGCCGCTCGACTACATGGTGCTCGACAAAGATAACAACTAACACTTTTAAAGCTTTGATTTAAAAGAAAAGCCCGCCAAATGGCGGGCTTTTCGATGATCTCGCGACCATTATTTCGAGCCGGATATTCCAGCCTGTTCGAACGTCGCCATGCCGCTATGGCACAATGCCGCCGCCTTGACGATACCTGCTGCGAGCGCCGCACCTGTGCCTTCGCCAAGGCGCATTCCCATATCAAGAAGCGGTTGCTTGCCCATCTTCTCAAGAAGCTTGCGATGGCCTGGTTCAGCGGAAACATGGCCGAACAGGCAATGATCTATTGCTTCCGGGTTGGCGGCATAGAGAACCGCTGCGGCAGCACTTGCCACAAAACCGTCGACGATGACCGGAATTTTCTCCATGCGCGCGGCCAGAATTGCGCCAACCATGGCTGCGATTTCGCGACCGCCGAGACGGCTCAACACTTCCAGCGGGTCCTGGAGATGCGCCTGATGGAGAGCGACGGCCTGACGAACGGCGGCAAGCTTGCGCTC
>Ga0180219_1001005_pt1 | contig 19737 bp, 17 predicted proteins | sample eDN3rd30CBELigMG_FD_151338 | JGI IMG/M metagenome (GOLD analysis project Ga0180219, IMG submission 151338) | Enriched Miracle-Growth compost microbial communities from Emeryville, California, USA - eDNA 3rd pass 30_C BE-Lig MG (version 2)... ...
TTCGCAAGCCGAGTGTTATTCCGCCGGCGCCGGTGTTGGCTCCCAGACACGTTTGCCGTGAGCGCGGAGATACCGGAGTTCGGCTTCGGTGGCGTAGTTGCGGTCCCAGTTGTCGAGATGCGGCTGCATCACCCGGAAGTAGAGCGGCGGTATAAGCGACAGCGCGAACATGGTCATGTAGCCATGCGGCAGCACCGGCGCGCCCTCATCACGACGCAGCTCATAGTAAGGCCGGCTGGCGTAGAGATGATGATGGGCGTGGTAGGCCAGGTTGTAGAGAATGGAATTCGACACGGCGCGATAGGAATTCCAGGCGTGGCGCGCCTCGAAGCGCGTGCCCGGCGCGCGGACCAGACCGAAGTGTTCGACGTAGCCCGCCGCTTCCAGAAAGAAATGGCCCTGAAAGCTGACCACAAGAAAGGCTCCGACGGCCGGCCAGCCGCCGCATAGATAATACAGCACGGCAATCGCCACCGTCATCGCCTGACCGGTCAGGAAGCGGTTGTGCCAGGACCAGAGCGGCAGGCCGCGGCGCTTCAGCCGCTCGCACTCCAGAATGAACCCCTGGCGATTGGCGCCTATCGTGGCGCGCCAGATGAAGGCATAGACGCTCTCGCCGCGGCGCGACGTGCCGGGCTCTTCATAGAGGCCGGCATTGACGTGGTGGACGGCCATGTGATGCAGGGTGAAACCGGATTCACACGACAGCGCGCCGAGCCAGCGGGCGACCGTGGTCGCAACCGGATCGGTCGTGCGGTGAATCAGCTCGTGGGTGGTGTTGAGACCGAGCCCGTAGAGAGCCCCCATCGACATCGTGGCGCCGACCAGATGAAACGCTGTCGTCGCCTGCCGCGTCGCGTCGAAATCAATGCCGATGCGGGCGAGCATGCCGCCGAGCCAGGTGTGCTCGGCCGACGAGAAATAATGGGCGAAGAGAATGGAGTTCACCAGCAGCAACGGCAGCGCCGCCATTGCCAGCATATCGAGCAGCCACGCGGGCGCGGCGCCTTCGTCCGGCTTGGAGTCGCCGATCAGTTCATCGAGCGCGGTCTTCAGCACCATGATGGTGAGAATGCCCGCCCAAAGGCTCAGGCCGCCGATCAGCAGCAGACCGATGTTCAAGGCCATCAGCAGGCTTGTCGTGGCGAAGCGCAGGCTGCTCAGTTTCATGGCTGCTGCCCTACTCGGCCGGCACGGCGGCCGGCTCCCAGACCGGCTTGCCATGGGTGCGCAGATAGCGCCGCTCGGCCTCGCTCGCGTAATGCATGTCCCAGTCGAGCAGGCACGGCCTCATCACCCGCTCGAACAAGGGCGGCACCAGCGATATGGCGAACATGGTCAGATAGCCGTGCGGCAGTTGCGGCGCGTCTTCGTCACGCAGCAGCTTGTAGAACGGCTTGCCGGCATGCAGATGATGATCGGCGTGACGCGCCACATTGTAGATGATGGTGTTGGAGATGGCGCGGTAGGAGTTCCACGAGTGGCGCGCTTCCGTGCGCGTGCCCGGCACACGCACAAGACCGTAGTGCTCGATGAAGGCGGCCGCCTCGAGATAGAAACGGCCCTGGAAGCCGACGATCGCGAAGGCCAGCACGGCGAGCCAGCCACCGCAGGCATAGAAGGCCACGGCGATCGCCAGCGTCATGGCCTGGCCGATGAGAAAGCGGTTGTCGAGCGACCATAGGCTGAGGCCGCGACGCTGCAGCCGGTTGCTCTCGGCACGCCAGGCGAAGAGGTTGTTGCCGATGCTGGCGCGCATGACGAAGCCGTAGACATTCTCGCCGCGCCGCGCCGTGCCGGAATCCTCGTAGTGGCCGGCGTTCATGTGATGGCCGGTCAGATGTTGAAGGGCGAAGGACGACTCCCAGGAAAAGGCGCTGAGCCAGCGGCCGGTCGTATAGGCGAGCCTGTCGGTGGTGCGATGCACGAGCTCATGCGCCACGTTCATCGACATGCCGTAGAGAGCGCCCATGCTGATGAAGGCGCCCATCATGTCGAACCAGTTCGTGCCGTGGCGCGCGCCGTCGAAATCCACGCCGATCCGGCCGAGCGCCGCGCCCAGCCATGTCGATTCGGCCGGTGAAAAGTAAAACGCGAACAGCAGCGAGTTGAGCGCCAGCAATGGCAGGGTCAGCAGCGCCATCGCGTCCATGAACGCGGTCGAGCCCGCAACCTCCTGTTCGTCGGTGTCGCCAGCGACTTCGTCGAGCGCCGTCTTCAGCAGTACAATGAGCAGATAGGCGGCCCAAAGTCCTACGCCGCCCACGAGAAGCAGACAGATATTGATGCAAAACAAAAGATTGGCGCTACTGAACCGCAGTGCGCTCACGTTTAAAGCAGCCATAGCTCGCCTCGCCGCGGGGCCTGTTAACCAATTATTAATTATACTTGAAACGCCCTCTGCGGCACAAGCTTGGTTTATAAAATGCTTACTTTCATGGTTAGCGGAAGCGTGGCCGCGGCGAGGCCCTAAATCCCGGCTCCAAATCCTGAAAGTTGCGGCCGGCGGTTGACTTTCGGGAAAAAAGGCCTATCTCACAGGTCGAGCGTTTGAGAGGCCCACGCGTGCCCCTCCGCCGGTTCCGCCGCAACGAGTGCGGCGAAATAAATCCTTAAAAGACGCGCCTCTGTCGGCCACCGGCAACGAAAGCGCAATTCTGCGCCTTAGCGTTTGAGTTCGGCACAGTCATATGGACGCAATCGGCCCACAGTCACCCATAGGCCCCTATAAACAATGACATTTAGAGATATCGGACTAACTGAAAAAGTCCTCGCAGCGGTCGAAACCGCAGGTTACAGCGAACCCACCCCCATCCAGGCCCAGGCCATCCCGCAAGCCCTCGCCGGCCGCGACATCCTCGGCATCGCCCAGACGGGCACGGGAAAGACCGCCGCCTTCGTTCTGCCGATGCTGTGCAGACTGGAAACCGGACGCGCCAGGGCCCGCATGCCCCGCACGCTCATTCTCGAACCGACCCGTGAACTCGCGGCCCAGGTCGAGGAAAGCTTCGTCAAATATGGCGCCAACCACAAGCTCAACGTCGCGCTGCTGATCGGCGGCGTTTCGTTCGGCGATCAGGAAACCAAGATCATGCGCGGCGCCGACGTGCTGATTGCCACGCCGGGCCGGTTGCTCGATTTCCATGAGCGCGGCAAGCTGCTGCTCACCGGCATCGACATCCTGGTGATCGATGAAGCCGACCGCATGCTCGACATGGGTTTCATTCCCGACATCGAGCGCATTTGCAAACTGGTTCCCTTCACCCGTCAGACCCTGTTCTTCTCGGCGACCATGCCGCCGGAGATCACCAGGCTGACCGAACAATTCCTGCAAAATCCGGTGCGTATCGAAGTCGCCCGGGTCGGCACCACCGCCGCTCTGATCAAACAGATCCTCGTCGCCAGCCATAACGGCAGCGCCAAGCGTGACAAGTTGCGTGAGTTGCTCAGCGGCGCTGAGAACTTCAAGAACGCCATCATCTTCGCCAACCGCAAGCGCGACGTGGCGATCCTGCACAAATCCCTCCTCAAGCACGGCTTCTCCGCAGGCGCCCTGCACGGCGACATGGACCAGCCGGCGCGTATGGCCTCGCTCGACGCGTTCAAGCGCGGCGACGTCAGCCTGCTCGTCTGCTCGGACGTTGCGGCGCGCGGTCTCGACATTCCCGATGTCAGCCACGTCTTCAACTTCGACGTGCCGATGCATCCCGACGACTATGTGCATCGCATCGGCCGCACCGGCCGCGCCGGCAAGTCCGGCACCGCGATTTCGCTGATCACCCGTTCGGATGAACGCTATATCGACGACATCCAGAAACTGATCAAGACGCAGATCGAATGGATGGGCCCCAAGCTCGATGAACTCGGCGAAGCGCCGGTCGATCGCGATCGCGAATTCCGCCGCAACGACCGCGAGCGCCGCCCTGCCCGCGGACGCGATCGCGACAGATCACGCGAAGCCCAGGCGCGCCACCAGCATGTGGCTTCGATGGAGCCCGCCAAACCGGTGGATTCTTCCGAGCTCGAAGGTGTGGAGGCAGCGGAAGCGCCGGTGCGCCAGCCGCGCGGCGAAGGCCGCCGTGGCGGACGCAGCGATCGCAATCCGCGCGAACGCGGCCGTGGCGGTCGCCCGCAACAGGAGCGGCAGGCGCAGGATCGTCCTTCGCAGGATCGTTCCTCACAGGAGCGTTCGCAGGACAAGCGGCCTTCCCGGCAGCATGAGACAAGACCCGTTCAGGCAGGCCAACCGCCGCAGGAGCGCAAGCCTCGCCGCTACGATGACGATCTCGGCCCGTCTTTCGTCGGTCTCGGAGACCACGTCCCTTCGTTCCTGCTGCGCCCCGTGCGCAAGCCGGCGCCGGCGGAAAAGCAGGTCGTGGCTGAGGAATAGGCCGCGGCTTTTACAGATTTGAATGACTGATGCGGAGCCGGCAACGGCTCCGTTTTCATTTGTGCTAGGAGCGCTTGCGCGGCGCAGCTTTTTTGGCCGGCTTCTTCCTGGACGCTTTGCCTGAAGCGCCCGTGCGCGCGGCTTCGAGCGCCAGCGTAGCCCAGCGTTTCAGTTCGTCCTCGTCATCATGCGCTTCTTCCGGCAGCAGGCGATAGGACATCGTCGTCTGGCCGCGGCTGCTTTCGTAGACAAACGGTTTCAGCCCGCGCGCTTCAAACCGCGGCAGGCTTTCGCTGTCAGTCTTGAGGAAGATTTCGCCGCCGGCTTCGAGCGCGAACATGACGCCATCGGCATAAATGCCGTGGCCGCCGAACATGCGCTTCACGGTGACGGCGCCGAACGGACGGAAGAGATCTTCCAGGTCCGCCCGATCCGGCATTGATCAGTTGGCCGGCGTCTGCGCGTCGTCGAGCGTCGCAGGCGTCAGGGCCACGCTCTCGCCGCAACCGCAGGCCGACGTCTGGTTCGGATTGTTGAAGACGAAGCCGGACGACAGTTTGTCGACTTTGAAATCCATCTGCGTGCCGAGCAGGAACAGGATGGCCTTCGGATCAATGATGACCTTGACGCCCTTCTCTTCCACGACCTCGTCAAACCGGCCGATCTCCTGCGCCCAGTCCATGGTGTAGGACATGCCGGCGCAGCCGCCATTCTTGACGCCGACTCTCAGGGCGACCACCGGCGTTTCCGCATTGGCGACGATCTCGCGCACGCGCTCAGCGGCGGCGTCCGTCAGGGTCATGACCTTCGGCTTGGGTCTTGGACTGGGCCTCGGGCTGGGATTCACGTTTGTCATTCACTCCTCCGGCCGGGTTCAAGGCCCGGTGAAAGAAACCTGATTCCAATATAGTGCGTCTTCTGCCATCGTGGCAGAGGCGCGATGCAACAATATTACCACATATCCAGGGCGACTTTGGCCTCGTCCGACATCCGGCTCTGATCCCACGGCGGATCGAACACCATGGCGACGTTGACGCCGGAGACGCCAGGTACGGCGGCGACCGCGTCCTCGACCCATTTCGGCATATCGCCGGCCACCGGGCAGCCTGGCGCGGTCAGCGTCATGTCGATATCGACGGCGCGGCTGTCATTGATGGCGACCTTGTAGATCAGGCCGAGTTCGTAAATATCGACCGGAATTTCCGGGTCGAACACGGTCTTCAGCGCGGCGACGATATCGTCCGTCAGCCGCTCCAGTTCATCGGGCGGGATCGCCGGGTCGAGCGACAGGTCCGGCCGGTTCGGCTGGATTTCGCTTTGTCCACTTGCGGGCAAGGTATCAGACATCACACACCTTCACGAAAAAATGGTCTCTGCCTTGACCAGCGCCTCGGCCAGAGCATCGACCTCCTCCATCGTATTGTAAAGACCGAAGGACGCGCGGCACGTAGACGTGACTCCGAAGCGGCTGAGTAACGGCATAGCGCAATGGGTGCCGGCGCGCACCGCGACGCCGGACCGGTCGATGACGGTCGCCACATCATGGGCGTGAGCACCCTTCATCTCGAACGAGATGATGGCACCCTTCTCACGCGCGCGGCTGAAAATGCGCAACGAATTGATCCGCGACAGACGCTCGTGCGCATAGTCGCGCAAGGCATCCTCATGGGCGCGGATGGCGTCGCGGCCGAGCGACTGCATGTAGTCGAGCGCGGCGCCAAGCCCGATCGCCTCGACGATCGGCGGCGTACCGGCCTCGAAGCGATGCGGCGGCTCGTTATAGGTGACGGTATCCATGGTCACCGTCTCGATCATCTCGCCGCCGCCTTCGAACGGCGGCATGTTTTCGAGCCATTTGCGCTTGCCGTAGAGCACGCCGATGCCGGTGGGGCCATAGAGCTTGTGGCCGGTGGCCACATAGAAATCCACATCGAGATCGCGCACATCCACATCGAGGTGCACGGCGCCCTGGGACCCATCGACCAGCACCGGCACGCCATGGGCATGGGCGATCTCGATGACTTTCTTGATCGGAACGATGGTGCCGAGCACGTTCGACATATGGGTGATGGCGACGATCTTGGTGCGCGGCGTCAGCGCGCGCTCGAATTCCTCAAGCGAGAAATTGCCCTCGTCGTCGACGCCGACCCACTTCAGCACGGCGCCCTTGCGCTCGCGATGGAAATGCCACGGCACGATGTTGGAGTGATGCTCCATGATCGACAGCACGATCTCATCGCCCTCGCCGATATGAGCGCGACCGAATGAATCCGCGACCAGATTGAGCGAGGCGGTGGCGGTGCGGGTGAAGATGATCTCGTCGGCCGAGCCGGCGTTGAAGAAGGAGCGGACCTTTTCACGCGCGGCTTCATAGGCTTCCGTCGCCGCATTGGCGAGGTAATGCAGGCCGCGATGCACGTTGGCGTATTCATGCTCGTAGGCATAGGTCATGCGGTCGATGACCTGGCGCGGTTTCTGCGCCGATGCGCCGTTGTCGAGATAGACCAGTTTCTTGCCGTAGGGCATCTCGTTGAGGATCGGGAAATCCTCGCGGATTTTCATTACGTCATATGGCTTGACGAGTTTGTTCATTGGATCACCCGCTGCGCCAGCCAGGCGCACACTTTCTCCCGCAACTGTTCACGCAGGCCCTCGTCGGCGATACGCTCCAGCGCTTCGCCGGCAAAAGCTTCGAGCAGCAGGGCCTGCGCCTGCGCCGGCGGCAGGCCGCGCGAATAGGCGTAGAACAATTGATCCTCGTCGAGCGAACCGCAGGTGGCGCCGTGGCCGCAGAGCACGTCGTCGGCGAAGATTTCGAGCTCCGGCTTGTTGTTCATCGCCGCCTCGTCCGAGAGCAGGATGGTCTGGGATTTCATCGCACCGTCGGTCTTCTGCGCATCGGGCGCGACGACGATCTTGCCCTGAAACACGCCCGTAGCTGAATCGTCGATGATGTAGCGATAGAATTCACGGCTCTTGCAGCGCGGCGCCTTGTGCTCGACGACCAAGGTCGTATCGGCATGCTGCTTGTCACGCGCCAAGGTCACGCCGGCAAGGTCGATCGACGATTGCTCGCCGGCGCTGCGCAGGAAGATCTGATGACGCGACAGCGCCGCGCCGGTGTTGAGCGAGAACAGATTGAACGTCGCATGATCGGCGATATCGAGACCCAATGTCGCCAGCGACACCGATTTCGAACCGGCCTCGTTGACGCGCACATGAGAGACCTGGGCCTGCGCCGCGAGCTTGAGTTCGATCAGCACGTTGGTCTGGTAGGCCACGCCATCCGGACCGCGATGGCTTTCGACGATCAGCACCTGAGCCTGTTCGGCCACATCCACGATGACATGGGGGAATGTCGAGAACGCCTCGCTGCCGACATCGCGAAAGTCGAGATGGATGACACGGGGGGCGCCGGCCTGCACACGAACGACCGCGCCGCCGTTGGTGAAAGCCCGGTTGAGCGCCACCGCGCCATTGCCGGCATAGGCCGTCTCGCGCGCCAGCGCCTGCGCGGCGGCGGGCGGCAGCGATTTCGTGGTGCTGAGATCGACAACTTCCAGGCCAGCCACAGGCTTGCCGGCGAAATAGCGGCCGTTGACGAAGAGCAGATGCGCTGCGCCATCAAGCGTGATCGGCGCCGGCTCGCCGGCCGCCTGGCGGGCAAGATCGTCGCTGAACGCCTCAAACGGCGCGGCGGCTTCGCGCAGCATCGAGCGCAAGTCGGTGTAATGCCATTCCTCGATGCGACGGCCCGGCAGGCCGTTGGCGCGGAAGCGCGCAATGCCGTCCTCGCGCGCCTTCGCCACTTCGGCCCCGCCCCACTGGGCCTGCCGTGCGGCGAACGCGGGAAAGCTGGCCGCGATGGCCTCTTCCGCCGGTGTCTTCAATGGTTGTGCGCGCAATGCCATCGCACCCTCACGCGGCGCTGGCGACAATGTCGCGGTAGCCGTGCTTCTCGAGTTCAAGCGCAAGGTCAGGCCCGCCGCTCTTGATGATGCGGCCCTGGGACATGACGTGCACGGAATCCGGTTTGATGTAATCGAGCAGACGCTGGTAGTGCGTGATGACGAGGAAGCCACGCTCCTTCGAACGCAGCGAGTTCACGCCTTCGGAGACGACGCGCAGCGCGTCGATATCCAAGCCTGAATCGGTTTCGTCGAGAATGCCGAAACGCGGCTCGAGCAAGGTCATCTGCAGAACTTCAAGCCGCTTCTTCTCGCCGCCGGAGAAGCCGACGTTGAGCGGCCGGCGCAGCATTTCCTGCGAGATCGACAGTTTGTCGGCGGCCGCGCGCATGATCTTGATGAAATCGGCAGTCTTGAGTTCCTCTTCGCCACGGGTCTTGCGCTGCGCATTCATCGCGGTGCGCAGGAACGTATGCGTGGTGACGCCGGGAATCTCGACCGGATATTGAAACGCCAGGAACAGGCCGCGCGCAGCGCGTTCATGCGGCGGCAGTTCGAGAATGTTCTCGCCGTTGAGCAGAACCTCGCCGGCCGTCACCGTATAGTCGCTGCGGCCGGCAACAATGTACGACAAGGTCGATTTGCCGGACCCGTTCGGCCCCATGATCGCTGCGACCTCGCCGGCCGGCACGCTGAGCGTGAGGCCGTTGAGGATCTGCTTGCCGTCGATTTCCGCGTGTAGGTTTTTAATTTCGAGCATGTCTTGTCCAGTAGTGTACGGACGGAGCCGGTATGATTTCGACGCGATCGCCTGTGCGATCCGCATCCATGACGGGAAGCGTTGATCAGCCCACGCTTCCCTCGAGGCTCACCGCGATGAGTTTCTGCGCTTCGACAGCGAATTCCATCGGCAATTGCTGCAGCACGTCACGCACGAAGCCGTTGACGATGAGGGCTGTCGCCTCTTCCGCACTCAGGCCGCGCTGCATGCAATAGAACAATTGGTCTTCGGAGATTTTCGACGTCGTCGCCTCATGTTCGAACTGCGCGCTGGGATTGCGCGATTCGACATAAGGCACCGTGTGAGCGCCGCAGGCATTGCCGATCAGCAGCGAGTCGCAATTGGTGAAGTTGCGCGCGCCGGAGGCCTTGCGATGAGCAAAGACCTGGCCGCGATAGGTGTTGCTGGAGCGGCCGGCGGAAATACCCTTCGAGATGATGCGGCTGGTGGTGTTCTTGCCGAGATGCAGCATCTTCGTGCCGCTATCGACCTGCTGGCGGCCATTGGAAATGGCGATCGAATAGAATTCGCCACGCGAATTGTCGCCACGCAAGATGCAGGACGGATATTTCCAGGTGATGGCAGACCCGGTTTCCACCTGCGTCCACGAAATCTTCGAATTGGCGCCCCGGCAATCGCCGCGCTTGGTGACGAAGTTGTAGATGCCGCCGCGGCCTTCGCTGTCGCCCGGATACCAGTTCTGCACGGTCGAATATTTGATCTCGGCATCGTCGTGGGCGATGAGCTCGACGACGGCGGCGTGCAACTGGTTCTCGTCGCGCTTGGGCGCGGTGCAGCCTTCGAGATAGCTCACGTAGGAGCCCTTGTCGGCAATGATGAGCGTGCGCTCGAACTGGCCGGTGTTCTGCTCGTTGATGCGGAAATAAGTCGACAGTTCCATCGGGCAACGCACGCCCGGCGGGATGTAGACGAACGATCCGTCGGAGAAGACGGCGCTGTTCAGGCTGGCGAAATAGTTGTCCGTCACCGGCACGACGGAGCCGAGATATTTCTTCACCAGGTCCGGATGCGAATGCACAGCTTCCGAAATCGGGCAGAAGATGACGCCGGATTTGGCCAGTTCCTCGCGGAAGGTCGTCGCCACCGAAACGCTGTCGAAGACAGCATCGACCGCAACCCTTGCGCCCTGCACGCCGGCCAGCACTTCGCGCTCGCGCAGCGGAATGCCGAGCTTCTCATAGGTGCGCAGCAGTTCCGGATCGACCTCGTCGAGGGACTTCGGCCCCGACATCGATTTCGGCGCCGCATAATAATAGAGATCCTGATAGTCGATCTTGGGATAATCGACCCTCGCCCAGGTGGGCTCTTCCATCGTCAGCCAGCGGCGATAGGCATCGAGACGCCATTCCGTCAGCCACGACGGCTCGTTCTTCTTCGCCGAGATGAAGCGGACGATATCTTCGTTCAGTCCCTTGGGAGCCCGGTCGGATTCGATATCGGTTACGAACCCGTACTTATAGGCATCCACATCGACAGACTTCACCGTTTCGAGTGTCTCGAGGACGGCTGCCATTTCACTTCTCCACCCTGAGCGGTTTCAAGGACCGCTGGCCGGACCAAAATTCACCGGTTACCCGGTGCGCTTCATGCGGCGCGCTTGCGGCGCGCACGCATGTTATTCACAATCTTTCCAAACGCCTCGGCGAAGCGTTCCACGTCGGCCTGCTTGCTATCCCAACCGAGGCTTACTCTCAACGCCCCTTTCGCCAGAGTGGCGTCAATCCCCATGGCCGAAAGCACATGAGAGGCCTCGACCTTGCCGGACGAACAGGCCGAGCCGGACGAAACCGCCAAGCCTTCCAGATCAAGCGCGATCAGCAAGGTCTCGGCCGAGGCATCCGGCACCGCGAAACAGGATGTGTTGGCAAGGCGGCCGGCGCGGCGTCCAAATATCTCGATTTCCGGAAACATCGCCGCCAAACGTCCTTCCAGCAGATCGCGGAGCTGCATCAGCCGCTCCATCTCCGCTTCGCGCGCGTTGAGCGCTGCCTCTGCGGCTGCGCCAAAGCCTGCGATCGCCGCAATATTCTCGGTCCCGGCGCGAAGGCCGCGTTCCTGGCCGCCACCGCGGACCGGTACCCTGGAGATATGGGTTCCGGCGGCGGCCAGCACAAGCGCGCCGGCGCCTTTCGGGCCGCCAAGTTTATGGGCGGAAAAGAACAGAAGATCGGCGCCCAAAGCCGCGGCTGAACAGTCAATGCGGCCGGCCGCCTGGACGGCGTCGCAGACCACCACGCCGCCCCGGGCATGGACGAGGCCCGCGGCTTCTACCACAGGTTGCAAAACCCCGGTTTCATTGTTGGCCGCCTGCAGGGCCAGCATGACACGCGAATCGCCGGTTTCGGCAAGCATTCCGGCCAGAACGGCGAGGTCGATGACGCCATCAGCCGTCAACGGGACAATGCGAGTGGCCTCGGACGTGAAGCGATGGCCCTTGAGCACGCAGGGGTGCTCCCCCATCGCGATGAACAGCCATTCGATGGGACGCGGATCGCCCGGCGTCATCAGATGCGGTGTGAGCGCCATATTGGCGGCTTCGGTGCCGCTGGCGGTGAATATAACTTGTGCAGCAGATAGTCCGGAAATCGCCGCAACCTGTTGGCGTGCAATCTCAATTCTGGCGCGGGCGGCGCGGCCTTCGGTATGGATGGACGAGGCGTTGCCGGGCAGATCGAGGGCGTCAAGCATCGCCTGCCGCGCTGCCGGGGCGAGCGGCGCGGTGGCGTTATAATCCAGATATGCGCGTTGATGCGCCATCCGCAGAAACATCCCCTAATCGTTGCAATCGCAGGCCGAAAACGGCTGGAGCACTAAAAAACTTGCATTTCGAACATGGGGTCATGTTAGAAGCGCCCTATCCGGACCTACGGCCAGGACTGCAATCGCTCCGCACCACGCCCCCAACCCGCCGCACCAAGTTGTACCGCAGGTTGTATGTTAGAATTATTCTAACGGTATTTTGGAGCCTTGGAGCGCCCAAGTCAAGGAAATGACCCGGATTTGAATGTTTTTCTCGACTCACTCCGCCAGCCGACAGTTTGGCGCGGATGCGGGTACACGTTTGGAGCGAATATGCCTGAAGTCATCTTCACCGGGCCGGCCGGCCGTCTGGAAGGCCGTTTTCATCCGTCCAAGCAACGCGGCGCGCCGATTGCCGTCATCCTGCACCCGCATCCGCAGTTCGGCGGCACGATGAACAATCAGATCGTCTACAACATGTATTACGCCTTCGCGGAACGCGGCTTCTCCGTGCTGCGCTTCAACTTCCGCGGCGTCGGCCGCAGCCAGGGCGGCTTCGATCACGGCACCGGCGAATTGTCGGATGCGGCGGCGGCGCTCGACTGGGCGCAGTCGATCAATCCCGAGGCCCGCGCCTGCTGGATCGCCGGCGTCTCCTTCGGCTCATGGATTGGCATGCAGTTGCTGATGCGCCGTCCCGAGATCGAGGGCTTCATCTCGATCGCGCCGCCGGCCAACCGCTTCGACTATTCGTTCCTGGCGCCCTGCCCGTCCTCCGGCCTGTTCGTCCATGGCGACCAGGACAGGGTCGCGCCGCTGAAGGAAGTGATGGCGCTGATCGAGAAGCTGAAGACGCAGAAGGGCATCCTCATCGAGCATGCGGTAATCCCCGGCGCCAACCACTTCTTCGAGAATTGCGTCGACGAGCTGATCACCGAAGTCGGCGTCTATCTCGACAAGCGCCTCGACAACCCGACCAAGCGCCCCACCCCGGCGCGCGCCCTCAAGGGGCCGGCGACCGAGGCGTAAAGGTAACACCGCCCCGTCTGTCATTCCCGACGCGCCGCAAGGCGCGAGCGGGAAGCCAGGAGTCAAGGGCTCCTACTTCGGAAGTCGATCCCGTCACGTTGCCCCTGGATTCCCGCTCTACGCTTCGCTTGGCGGGAATGACACCAAGACTGAAGCGCATAAGCTTTAAACCGGTCGGGAGATGATCCCGCCGGTCATCGGCTGGGCGACGCCCGTGGTGCCCGGAAAGGTCAGCGGCAGGCCGTTCAACGCGCGCACCGCAAGATAGGCAAAAGCCTGCGCCTCCATGGCGTCGGCGCTCCAGCCGATGGAGTCGGCGGACACCAGATCCACGCCGCAGCGCTCCACCAGCATCTTCATCAAAGTGGGATTGGACGCGCCACCGCCGCAGACGATGATCTTCGTCGGGCGTTGCGGCACGAGATCAAGCGACTTGGCGATGCTCGCCGCGGTGAAGGCGGTAAGGGTCGCGGCCGCATCGGCGGTTTCGAGATCGGCGACAGCGCCGCGCGAGAAATCATTGCGGTCGAGCGATTTCGGCGCCGGCTTCAAGAAATAGGGATGAGCGAGAAACTGCCGCAGCACAAGCTCATCCACCGTTCCCCGCGCGGCGGTGACGCCATCGCGGTCCAACGCCGTGCCGGTGCGCTCCAGCATCAGGTCGTCGAGCAGCGCATTGCCAGGGCCGGTGTCGAAGGCGATCGGATCGCCCTGCTTCGGCAGAAACGTGATGTTGGCGACGCCGCCGATGTTGAGCACGGCGGCTGGTAGGTCGAGCTTCGCCGCCTCGGCCAAAGCGCGATGATAGACCGGCACGAGCGGCGCACCCTGCCCGCCCGCCGCGACGTCGGCAGCGCGCATGTCCCAGGCGACCGGCATGCGCAGCGCCTGAGCCAGGCTGTCGCCGTCGCCGATCTGCACGGTGAGGCGCCGCTCCGGACGATGCAGAACGGTCTGGCCGTGGAAGCCGATGATATCGACGCCTGAGCGGGTGAGCCCATTGCCGGCGAGGAAATCTTCGACCGCGGTCTGGTGGCGGCCGGTGATGAGAGCCTGCGCCGTCGCCAGCGCGCCGGGGCGCGCATCGCGGTCGGTCAATGACGCGGCTTCGCTCAATGCTTCGCGCAAGGCCGCGCGGTCGCTCTCGCTATAGGGAAAGAAGGCCCTGGGACCCTGGCGGATCGCGGAGACGCCGTCGGTTTCAATGAAAGCGACATCCACCCCATCCATCGACGTCCCCGACATCACGCCGATCGACTTGAACCAGCTCATCGTATGCCCCCGTTGCAGCTCAACCCGCTGACCGGGAAACATTAGCGCAAATCATTAACCAAGTGTAACCAACTATTATTTCAGGATGTTACAGGACAACGCGGAGATTCAACGCACGGTGTCGCTGCCGCGAAATCCTGTCGCCAGGACGTAGAGCTCAGCGGAATCGGCGCGGCTGGCTTTCGGCTTCACATGGCGCACGGTGGCGAAATCGCGCTTGAGCAAGGTCAGCACATCGTTCTCAGTGCCGCCCTGCAGAACCTTGGTGACGAAGAAACCGCCGGGCGACAGCACTTCCCTGGCGAATTCCGCCGCCAGTTCGGCGAGATGGACGATGCGGATGTGATCGGTCTGCTTGTGGCCGGTGGCATTGGCGGCCATGTCGGACAGCACGCCGTCTGCCAAACCGTCGCCGCCCTCGGAGCGCAGCATGGCGCGCAGGCGCTCGGGTGCATCGGGCTCAAGAAAATCCATGACGGTGAATTCGACACCGGCCAAAGGTTCGATCTCGAGCAGATCGATGCCGATGACCCGACCCTTGTCGCGGCCTTTGCCCTCGACGGAGCGCACCTGCTTCGAGGCATATTGCGCCCAGCCGCCGGGCGCGGCGCCGAGATCGACGATCTTCTGGCCGGGCTTGAGCAGCTTGTAACGCTCGTCGATCTCGATGAGCTTGTAGACGGCACGGGCGCGCCAGCCCTCGGCCCTGGCCTTCGCCACATAGGGGTCGTTGAGCTGGCGTTCGAGCCAGAGCGTCGAGGAATGGCTGCGCTTGAACGCGGTCTTGACGTGAACCTTCAGCGAGCCATCGCGGCCGGTCGACTTGCCGCCGGAGCGGCCGGGCGTGCGCTTGGCCCCGGTTCCCTTGGCGCCGGTTCCCTTGGACCCCTTGCCCGCACCACCTTTACCGGCGCCGCCGGATGTTGAACTCATGAACCGCTTCCGTTGCGCTGTGCGCCGGAGCGCCAGACGCCGTCGACGCTCATCATCTGCATCAGCAGGCCCTCGCGCAGGCCGCGATCGGCAATGCGGACGCCGGCGCTGGGAAACGCCTGGCGGATGGCATCGAAAATAGCGCAGCCTGCGAGCACGAGATCGGCCCGCTCGGAACCGATGCAACCGTTGCCTGCGCGCTGGCCATAGGACATGCCGCGCAGATGGTCGATGGCATTGTCGACATCGTCGTTGCACATCCACAGGCCATCGACCCGGCGACGGTCATATCTGGTCAGGCCGAGATAGACGCCGGCGACGGTCGTCACCGTGCCGGAGGTGCCGAGCAGGTGAAAATTATCGCAGCGCATCTCGGTCTGCGCCTCTTCGGCAAAGTCCGCCAGTTCGGCGGCGACATGGTCGACCATGGCCTGATAGGTCTGCGGCGTCACTTCCTGGCCGCCATATTTCTCCGCCAGCGAGACGACACCAAGCGGTAGCGACGTCCATAGCCGCACCCGGTCGTGCAGACCGCGGCGGCCTGTGTCGGGGCAGCAATCGGCCAGCCAGACGATCTCCGTGGAGCCGCCGCCGATGTCGAACAGCAGGATCGCCTTGGCGCGCGGATCCGCCAGCGCGGCGCAGCCGGCGGCGGCGAGAAACGCCTCGGTCTCGCGATCGACGATCTCCAGATCGAGCCCGAGACGGTCTTTCACCTGGGCGAGAAAATCAGCACCATTCTCGGCGGCGCGACAGGCTTCCGTCGCGATGAGCCGCGTGCGGCCGACGCCGCGCGCTTCCATCTTGTCGCGGCAGACGGCGAGCGCCGACATGGTGCGGGCGATGGCAGGTTCCCCCAGCCGGCCGGAACTGCCCAGGCCCTCGCCAAGACGCACGATGCGAGAAAATGCGTCGAGGATGCGAAACCCGTCGGGAGACGGCCGCGCGATCAACAGGCGGCAATTGTTGGTGCCGAGATCGAGCGCGGCGTAAACGGACCCGCTAGAGCGGGTCATCGGCCGGTCGCCGGCGGAATAGCCGTTCTCATGCCCGGTTGCCGCCGGTGGACTGGCGGCAGGCGGCAGGCTTCCAGGCGCAGGACTTGTAAGCGCAGGATTTGCGAGCGCGGGATTTGCAAGCGAATGGCCTGCAACCATCGGGCCTACAAGCGGCGGGCCTACCATAGGATTGCCGTCGTTATTCAAAAGCCAAGCTCCAACGCGCTTCCAAGGAAGCAGCGCGATTCAACCGATAGTACGGTGTGGCCGCAAAAACGCCAAGTTACGAAAAGCACCCGGCTGTCGGGACAGCCGCGAGCGGCAAATCAACAGATTGTGCTGAAGACAGCACAGTGCAAGGCAGCGCCGGAAAACAGCATTTTCTGTTCCCAATAGCTCCGACTTTCCTATATCCACGCCCGGCAGCCGCCGAGAACGGCAAATTCTGCGCCTCAGGGAGAGAAACAACGATGAAATTCGGCGTTCTGGACCATCTCGATTTCGGCGGCAAAGCCGACATGACCGCGCACTACGAAGGCCGCCTGCGACTGATCGAGAAGCTCGAGAAGACCGGTTTCTATGGTTACCATTTGACCGAACACCACGGCACCACCCTCGGCGGCGCCGCCGCCCCCAGCGTCTTCCTCTCGGCCGCCTTCCAGCGTACCCGATCGATCCGGCTCGGCACGCTGGTCTATTCGCTGCCCACGCATCATCCGCTGCGCCTCATCGAAGAGATCTGCATGCTCGACCAGATGAGCGGCGGACGGCTGGACATCGGCTTCGGCCGCGGTTCCGTACCGTCGGAGCTTACTTATTTCGGCATCGATCCGAAGGACGCAGGCGAACTCTACACGCAGGCGCTCGACGCGATCCTGCAAGGCTTGCGGACGGGGCGCATAACCGACAGCGAGCGATTCAGCTTCAACGATGTCGACATCAGACTGCGGCCGAAGCAGACGCCGCATCCGCCGGTCTGGTATGGCGTCCACTCGCTCGAAAGCGCCGAGCGCGCGGCCCGGCATGACTTCAACATCGTCTGCAACCAGGCCGCCGAGAGTTCTGCTGCTCTCATTCAAAGATTCCGGGAAACCCGCGCGAGCCTGGGCAAGGATCCGGATGCGGCCGTCATCGGTCTGCACCGCTCCGTTGTGGTTGCGCCCACAAATGGCGAGGCGTCGGAGATTGCCGAACGGGCGTACCAGAACTTCATCTCCAGCTTTCGCTTTGTCGCCAGCCGTCACGGCGTGGAAAACAAGATCAGCGGCCGGGAAAACAGTTTTGCCGAGCTGATGGCAGTAGGCCGTGGCGTCGCCGGCAGCCCCATGATGGTGGCCGACTATCTGAACGACCAGATGCGCAGCACGGGCGCCAACTATTGCCTGATGTATCTCGCCTTCGGCGATCTGAGCGCGACGGAGATCGAACGCTCGGTGGACCTGTTCGCGTCTGAGGTGATGCCGCGCATGGTTCAGACGCAGCCCGCCTTGTCCTGATTGGACGAACACGCCTGCCATAAGATAGCGTGCCAAAAAACGGGAGGGAACCATCATGAATATCCGCTCACTCTGGCTTGGGTCCGGGTTTGGGCTCGCCTTGTCGATCGTGGCCGCGGCGCCATTGGCCGCGCAGACCTTTCCCGATCGTCCGATCAAGCTCGTCGTCTCTTCGCCCGCCGGCGGTGGCGCCGATCTTCTCGTGCGCTTCGTCGCCGCGAAAATGCAGCCCATGGCAGGACAACCGGTCATTGTCGAAAACAAGCCGGGCGCCAACGGCAATATCGCCAACGACTATGTCGCCAACGCCAAGCCGGATGGCTACACGGTGCTGTTTGCGGCCAGCTCCGCGATCATCGCCAATCGCTATGTGATGAAGGACGTGACCTTCGATGCCATGAAAGAGCTGGAGCCCGTCGGCTCCGTCTTCCGCATCGGCATGGTGCTGACCGTGCCGCCGTCATCGCCGATCAAAAGCGTGCAACAACTCATCGAACACCTGAAAGCCAAGAAGACGAAGATCCTCTACGGCGTCCCGACGACGAGCGTGCTGGGCGGATCAGCCCTCTTCAAGCTCGTCACCGGCACCAATGGCGAAGGCGTCAACTACAAGTCGATGATGGATGCCTCGCGCGATGTCTCCAGCGGCGACATCGACTATTCCTTCCTCGATACGACCCTGGGGATGGGCCAGGAAAGAGCCGGACGGCTGCGCGTGCTAGCGGTGTCGACAGCCACACGGCTCGATAGCGCGCCCAATGTGCCGACCATGAAAGAAGCCGGCGTGAAGGACTACGAGTACATCAACTTCTGGGGCGTCTGGCTGCCGGCCAAGACGCCGTCGGCGATCGCCCTGAAACTGAACGGCTGGCTGAGCGAAATCATCCAGACGCCGGACGGCAGAAAGTTCATCACCGACAGTGCCGGCGAAGTCTGGCCGAGCACGCCCGACGGATTGCGGACACAGATGGTCGAGCACGACGATCTGTGGAAGCGCCTCGTGAAGGACGTGGGGATCGAGCCGCAATAGGCCCAGCCTGCCCCGCCGGCGGGAGGCCAGCCCGGGATTGCCGAAATCACTGCGCAGCCCCGCGCGGGAGGTTGACAGAAGGTCGAAGGACACCCTATGAACGCGCCAATTGTAAAGCGCCCCTGATTTTACAGTGCGGTTCGGCAGCGAACCGGATTAAGACATTGAAAACAGGGCGATTTATGATGGGGAATAGTTCAATGGTAGAACGACGGACTCTGACTCCGTTAATCTTGGTTCGAATCCAGGTTCCCCAGCCATTTATATAAATCATTTAAAATCAAACACTTAGACGGGTACGACACGAGCGAGTCGTAACCGCCAGTCGTGCTCAACACCTCTATTCTGCACTTTTTCCCGAGGGCCCCGTTTGGGCCTTGCGAAACTGCGCGCACAATATTGCCAAGTTAGTGTTGAACTTGGACATATTAGTTGCCCCGTAAGTCCTCAAGGAAGGTTGCTTCAGCTACCCCTAAACTGGAAAGCAAGGCCGCGACCCTCGCGGAACCTGACGCCGACTTGCTGGCGCTCTTCGGCGCTCCCGTTACCAAGTCTGGAATTATCGTCACCCCATCGTCGGCTATGCGGTGCGCGCCGGTCGCGGCGGCAACGGGCATCATCAGCTCCACCTTAGCTACACTGCCCGCCAAGGTTTTCATTCGAACCGGCGACGGCAAAGAGCCTGATTCCAAGCACCCCGCCTACAAGCTGGTTCACGACGACGCAAACGACTTCACCTCGGCCGGCGAGCTTCGTGCGCAATTGGCCGGCGACGCCATGCTTCACGGCGGCGGCTACGCCTACGCCAACCGGGTGAATGGCAAGGTCATCGAATTCAACCGGCTTGAACCCACCTCAATCACCGTCGATCGCGACGCCCATGGAGCGCCCGTATTCCGGCAGAAGGTCGGGACGACCACCCGGACCTATTCGTTCCGCGACATTCTCTATATCCCTTCGCCGCTCGGTATCAGTTACGTCACCGCTGCCCGCGAAGCCATTGCGCTTTATCTTCGCCTCGAAATGCACACCGCCAATTTGTTCGGTCGCGGTGGCCGTCCTAGCGGCTTGCTTTCGACGAAGACGACCGACCCCAAGATCAACCGTGAGAAGCTAAACCAGTTCAACGCGAACTACAGC
>Ga0180219_1001007_pt1 | contig 19721 bp, 18 predicted proteins | sample eDN3rd30CBELigMG_FD_151338 | JGI IMG/M metagenome (GOLD analysis project Ga0180219, IMG submission 151338) | Enriched Miracle-Growth compost microbial communities from Emeryville, California, USA - eDNA 3rd pass 30_C BE-Lig MG (version 2)... ...
GTCCTCGTCACGCATGAGTGGTTTTGAACACGGGACCGCGGATAATCGGCTGACATGTCCATGCGTGGTTTCTAGAGCATTCGAAACAAAAAGGGAACATGCTTGCTTGTGCCTTTGGCGATGCTTCCCCGCCGGCTCCCGATTATGGGATCAGAATCTGATGAGAAACTATAATTTCGCCGCCGGCTTATGCGGGGCAAGAGGCAAATTTTCTGTTTGCCTGTGGCGCAGAGGCCTTCAATGACATCCTGCATTCCGAACAGGCCCCGGATATATGGATCTGTGGCCATACTCATCATGCCTTTGACGTTCAGATCGGTCAAAGCCGCATCGTCTGCAATCCTTACGGTTACTGGTGGGAGCAGGGCAGAAATGGGTTTCGCTGGGACTGGGTGATAGTCGTGGATTAACCGCCTGTCCGGAGCACAGAATCGTGACCGACAGGGAGCTAACAGGTATTGGGCGACAAGGAAGCCTGTAGCAAAAGGAGGGCCAAAGCCAATCGCATGAACGCCTCCTGTGTCTGCTACCCAGATCTAAGCCGAGGTCAATCGAGCCCGATGTTTTGGTCAGAAGTATTTCTGGCATTGCCCGGATAAATAGCGCTTTCGGCTCTTCCAGGTACTAAAATCCGCGATTTGATTGCGGATACCACTGACGCGTCCCAATATGCGACATTATGTCATGAAACAGGCATTAAAGCACTTCGAAATGAAGCCGTTTGGGGGCCATTTGGGCACAATTGGACCAGTTAAAAAAGCATAAGCATCTGATATTATTGTAATATTGTGCTTTACTATAGAAGCCAGCGTTTCTTGAAGCTGACAGACAATCATTTTCAGGAAAGGATTTTTCAATGATTGGAACTTCGCCTTTAGACTACGGTATCGACAAAGCCAGCAACGGCATTGCAGCGCGCATGCTCAAGGATTTTGAGGAGGGACATTTTTCGTTCCTTGCCGATGAGTCAACCGTCGAACAACGCTATAATCAATCAGGACAAGGTTCGGTCTGGCACGATTTCAAGCGAGCTTGTCGCGCTTATTCCACGCTCAATGGATGTGTGGTGATTGTTGACGACACCAACGAGTGTTTTGTCGATAGCGTTGATATCAATGGTGAGTATGAATTCGAATTCGCGAATGCATTCGCAATCAACGTAGCCACAACCTATCGCGAGCGGTTGCTCGCACTTGGAAAGCAAGGTTCTGTCCGGTTGACGCTTTACAGACTTCCCAGGGCAAACTACGAAAACACCGCATGGGGCCATTTCTGGGAGCGCGGAGAATATATTGGCGAAATGAGAATGGCACTCGCGTAAGCGGCCATTTGGCAACCCACAGTCTATCGAAATAAGAAAACCGGGAGCATGCGCCATACGTGCTCCCGGTTTTCTTATTTGGGTTGCCGGCTCCAATTCGTCAGGCCTGGTGAAACCCGGAATCAGCCATTCAGTATGGTCGTCGCAGACTTGGCGGGTGTGACGACACGCTTCTTCGAGCGCGATCCAGATGGTCGGCCGATTGCCTCAGGATTTGCGCTCTTGGCTGTTTGTCAAACTTTAACGGCCCAAACCTGCCAGTTGTGCTTGTCACAACGGTCGTATCTATCCAGTCGCATAATACCGTTCAACGTGCCACGTTAAAAATTTTCATCGGTGTTCATGGTCCGTTTGCGCCGGCGGCTGATTGGCCTCACAATATGTCTATTGGCTGGTGAGAGATGATAAAATGTTAAAAGAAATTCCATGGGACATATTCGGTGAGAACGCGCAAGTTCTTGATGAAGCGGACATTCCGGTTTGTGGCGGGTGTGCGTATTTTTGCATCTTGCAATATGAAGGTGTCGATCGGCTGATCTCACGGCTGCGCATTTTCGATCTTGACACCGAATACTGCTATTCGCTGTACGGCCGTTTTTCCCGGAATGATGCGATTATCCTTGCCGGTAGTTTACCGCCGGCGCTGGAAGAATTCGATGGCGTGCGCTGCCAGGTTGGTCAGCTGGAAGTCATTAGCGGGAGCTTCTATGGAAGCACCCCGATGACCCCATCTGCAACCAAATACGCATTAAAAGTGGTGGACCCAGGTAACACGACGCTAGCTCAAAATGAGATGTACACAGTGTGGGGTTTAGGAATTCGTCCTTGTTCCGCGCACGAAGCTGAAATCGCCACCTTTGCCGCAGAGGATGCGGTGCGTCGGGCGATAGAAATCGTAGCCGAGGGTGAATGTCTGACTGACGATAGAAGGCCGTGAAGAAGATCGGGGGCATTTGACCCGGGAAAGAACGAACGGTCGGGATCGGTTATGAGAAAACTGATATCACGAATTTATCCATGATGTGGAAACCCTGAGCACATAAGGGCAATAAGCGCCATGGTGCGCGAGAGCTTAATGATAATCAGGAAGGACTTATCATGGAAGAAGCGAGGCGGGAAGACTAACATTAAAGCCGAACCATTTTAACAGGGGCACGTCACAGTACAAGAGATTGCGTCATCACGCTGGCCTCCAATCCAGCAATGATCCTGAATCGCAATGTCAAGCCCGAGGGAATCTCATGGCGATCCCGAGTAGCGCTGACAGACTCTAAGGTCGGTATTGTTGAACGCCAAATGCTGAGGCGGATTTAACCGTGTGCGTTGATGACGGCCAGAAAGGCCGGGCCGTAGCGTTCGAGCTTTGTATCGCCGACACCGGGCACATCGGCCATCTGGGCGCGTGAGGCTGGCCTGGCAGTGGACAGCTCGATTAGTGTGCGATCGTGGAAGATCACATAAGGTGGGACATTTTGCGTGCGCGCTATCTCTAGCCGCTTCTCGCGCAGTGCCTGAAACAGCGCCTCATCACGCTCCGAAAGGGCGGATGTTGCCGATTTCCCACGTGAAACAGTACCACGCGATGGCTTCGATTTCGACGGGACACGCAACATGAGCGTATGCTTTGCGCGCAAAAACTGCCGACCTGCTTCCGAGATCGACAAACCGCCGTGCCCGGCAAAGTCCACATCGATTAACCTCTGCGCGATCAACTGCCGTATGATCGCACGCCAGGTGTGATTGTCATGCTCGCGGCCGATTCCGAAAGTCGAAATCTGATCGTGACCGAAGCGGCTGATGCGTTCATCCTCGACGCCAAGAAGGACATCGACAATATAGGCTTGTCCGAACCGCTCCCCGGTTCTGTGAATGCAGGACAATATTTTCTGTGCGGCTATTGTCCCATCGAAGAGGGTTGGTGGTTCGGCGCAGGTATCGCAATTGCCGCACGGTTCGCATCTATCACCGAAATAAGACAGCAGCACCTGTCTGCGACAGTTCGCCGTTTCGGCCAATCCGAGGAGGGTGTCGAGTTTCTGCCGCTCCATCCGCTTACGCTGATCGGGCGCGTCGGATTCCTCGATGAAGCGGCTGCGCAGGACGATATCTTCATAACCGTAGAGCATCATCGCTTCGGCTGGCAGTCCGTCGCGCCCCGCACGCCCTGTCTCCTGATAATAAGCTTCGATGCTTCCCGGCAGATCGACATGGGCGACGAAGCGTACATCCGGTTTGTCGATGCCCATCCCAAACGCAATCGTCGCCACCACGATGATCGCTTCGTCATGTTGGAACCGTGCCTGGTTCGCCTCGCGCGCAGGCTTCTCCATGCCGCCGTGATAGGAGAGAGCGTCATAGCCCAGGCTGCGCAGCCATTCGGCCGTTTCTTCCGTCTTCCGTTTTGAAAGACAGTAGACGATGCCGCTTTCACCCTGGTGATCCTGCAGAAAACGTTTCAATTGCGCGCGGGGATTGTTCTTCTCCATGATCGTGTAGCGAATATTGGGGCGGTCGAAACCGGCGATGAAGGCATCGCGCTCGTCAATCTGCAGATGCGACAGGATTTCCGCACGTGTCGGCTCGTCGGCGGTTGCTGTCAACGCCATGCGTGGCGTATTGGGAAACTGCGTCATCAACACATCGAGCTGTCGATAGGATGGTCTGAAATCATGCCCCCATTGCGACAGGCAATGTGCTTCGTCGATAGCGATCAGCGAGAGAGGCACGTCGCTCAGGCGTTGCAATGTATCTGGTCTGAGCAGTGTTTCAGGCGCGACATAGAGCAGATCAAGCACACCAGCATGGATATCATGCCACAAGGCTAGCCTGTCATCGCCAGCAAGGTCGGAATTGAGCGCCGCAGCCTTCACACCTGCCTGCCGGAGCGCGGACACCTGATCGGCCATCAACGCAAGAAGCGGTGACACCACGATCCCCATGCCTGGTCGCGCAAGGGCGGGAATCTGATAGCATAGGGATTTGCCGCCGCCTGTCGGCATCAGGACGAATGCATTATTGCCTGCTATCGCGTGCGATATGATTTCAGCTTGTCGCCCACGGAAGGCATCGTATCCATAAACGGTTTTGAGAATGTGGATCGGGTTGGTCATCATCAGCAGTCAAGGCATCAATTGTTGTTCAGATTCGGTGCCTACATTCATAGCAGCCATCAGCGGAAAACCAGTCTTTATCCGAGGCATGAGCAGACCAAGGTACAATCTACCAATTATAAATGCACTTTTTGTGATCTGTCCCTTCAGCGGCAGATCCTCTTTGAAGGAACAACAGCACGGCTCAGTCGCGTAGCCAGTTTTCGACCCTCAGAGCACGGATGCGTGAGAATTCTCCGGTATTGGCCGTGACTAACACCGCCCCGAGCGCATAAGCATGGGCAGCGATGAAGAGGTCATTCGGACCGATGGGCTGGCCAACGGCTTCCAATTCGGCTCGGATTCGTCCATATTCGGCGTCGGTAGGCATATCAAGTGCGAGCACTTGCATACTTCCAAGAATGGCCTCGATGTGCGCCAGTAGCTTCGGCGATCCTTTCTTGGCGCATCCATAGCGTAACTCCGCTGCCGTGATAATGCTGACGCAAACTGCTTCTGGTCCGACCTCAGCAATGCGTATGGCGACAGCACCTTTGGGGTTTCGTGTAAGCTCGGACACGACATTGGTGTCAAGCATGTAGAGCGCGCTCACAGGTCGAATTCTTTCAACGGTAGCAGGGTATCGTCAATATCAGGGAACTGATCTTCCGGCCCAAGCGGTTCCAGCCCGGCAAGCACTTCCAACAGGTTCTGGCGACGCACCGGCTCTATGATAAGTCGATCTCCATCGCGATGGATCATCACCCGGTCGCCCGGAAGTTCGAAGTCAGCTGGAATGCGTACGGCCTGACTCTTATTGTTACGGAAGAGTTTTGCTTCGCGGGCTGGTGTAGGTTCGGAGTGTCGGAGCTGTGGCATATTGGCCTCCTTTGTATATACACGAGTATATACATCGTGACAGGATTAATTTCAAGCGGAGGGGGTCGCTAGCGCGCAATTGTACGTCGTTCAGCGATGTTGTAGCGGTTCATAGTGGGCACCAAACTAAGATGCGGGTGGCATCGTCGGCGGTGGGAGTGCACAGTGGAGACGCCATTCTTCGCAATTATAAATGCAAAACAATAAGGGAGTTATCCGTGATGGGAAATCCCGGGCGCATAAATGGCAACGAAGGCAGAGCTTCCAAGAGGACGGAATGTCGACATTGTCGGATTTGACGAAAGTTTGCAATCGACGTCGATCATACCGATCAGCCCTTGCAAACTCCTCGGCAATGCGTTGCAGCAGCTACTGCGCGAGTTTATTGTCCCAATTCTTATCAGGGGTTCCACTCAGGTCTTTTGATCACCCAGGCAAGACGAAGGGTTTTATCTCATATCCGTTTGCTTCATTTCGCTTGATGTGGCTGAAGGCCGGAGCCGGAAAGTGATAGGGCGCGATGATCCAGTTGTTCAGCGCACAGGTTTCCAGAAGTTTGATCCGCGTTTGGACCGACTCCTCCGGATTCATGCAAAAATTCGATGCCGGAGCATTATTAGGCAACTGGATAGGGTGATGTATCGCATCTGCTGTGAAGACAATAGTTTCATCGCCGCTGCCCAAGATCAGACCGATCATTCCGGAAGTGTGTCCAGGCAATGCAATTGTTTGAAGACCGGCAACGATTTCGCCTGGTTGCACCGCCAAATAGCCGGGGCCGTCGATGATTGGCATGACACTATCTTGCCAGGCGCCATGGAGTAGATTCGACGAATTGGACGTTGCTTGGGCTTTAGCCAACATTGCTTCAAGCTCTCGTGCCGGCGTAACATAAGTCGCCGAAGGAAACGTTGGGCGCCAGACCCCGCTAGAGTCTGCAATGGTGTTCCAGCCGACATGGTCGGCGTGTAAATGGGTATTGATGACGAAATCAATATGATCGGCATCTAAACCAAGTCCTTCCAGAATGGCAAGAAACGGACCATTCAACCTATCCCATGCGGGTCGATCGGGGCGGTACTTACCATTTCCGATCCCAGTATCTATTAAAACATTTCCAGCACGGGATTGGACAAGATAGATATTGAAACTAAGCGATAATGTATCGGCAAGTCCGTTATCGGCGCTATTCATCGGAGATGTCGGATAGGGCTCGTTCCGAGTGAATTGCATCTCACCAATAAGCTTATCACGCCTCCATTGAACGGGACCGAGATCCGGAATGCAAGTTACAAGCGTCCCGTCCTCAAGTGCCAGTTGTTCAAGGCTGATGCCCAAACTGGCAATCCAGATGTGATTGTGCTTCATAATGCGGGCTCAAGTTTACATTCATCGGCAAACACATCTCCGGACATCTCAGCGATCTTATCTTTCGTCACCAAACTGTACCCACCCTTCCCATCATTTTCGACGCGCATAGCATACCAATCCTGAACCGGGTGCTGATTTTTGCCAAACGCAAAGTTACCTCGAACGGATGAGAAATCAGCCTTCAACATTGCAGAACGAAACTTTTGGGGGTCCTTAAAATCACCGCCGGTATGTGCCAGTGCCGCTCCGATAGCCCGCGCTGTATCATAGCCTTGCGCTGCATACATGGTTGGGGTCCGGCCGTACTCGCCCTGAAATGCGGCAACGAACTGCTTATTGGCGTCGTTGTTCAGATCGACATTCCAGGAACCCGAGACATTGAGGCCCTCTGTAATTCCTCCAAGAGAACGCAGGATGGCATGATCCATGGATGGCTCAGCAACCACCATTGGTATCTCATTTAACAGGCCTGACTGCTGGTATTGACGAAGAAACGCAATCCCCAAAGCACCGGGGTGAAACTGGAATACTACGTCAGGTTTTGCAGACCTTATGCGCGCCATTTCCGCTGCATAGTCGATCTGGTCCAGACTTGTGTAGACCTCTTCTATAATTTCTCCCTCGAAAGTACGGCGAAAGCCCTCGACCGCGTCCTTACCTGCCTGGAAATTCGGAGCAAGCACCATAGCTCGCTTAAAGCCGAGAGCCTTTGCATTGCGCCCCGCGCTGCCCTGCATACTGTCGGTGAGCCATGACATGACGAAATAGTTCGCATTGCAGTTAACACCGGCAAATTCAGTGGGCCCGGCATTAGGGCTTATCACGATCTTACCGGCGTCGATTACCTCGGGAATGATAGCCGAGGCCACATTCGAAAAAATCATACCGGTTATGATATCGGCTTGCTCGTCATATAGGAACCGGTCCGCCAACTGGCGGCCTGTCGATGGCTTCAGTCCATCGTCGGCGATAACAACATCGACCTTTTGGCCACCCAGAAGACCATTGCCCTGTTTAACCGCGAGATTGAAGCCGTCGCGCACGTCTTCGCCGAGATAGCCTGCAGCGCCGGTCAGGGTGGTAATAAAACCTATTTTCACGGCGTCGGCCGCATGCGCGTAAGTGCCCCCAAGAGTAGACGATACCAGAAAGGCGCCCGCGATATGTTGCAATTTAGAAAGTCGCATCCATTCAGTTCCTCATTTGACCATAATCGTAAGAGCATGCGGCGAGTTAGCCGCATATCGAAGTAGCAACCGGCAAGAACACCAACATCATTCGATAGTGCTGCATTCCATCATATGTCGAACCATTATCCACTGTCATAGGAGAGATGCCGGACTGGCGGTCCCGCAATGGTCTAGAGACTATTGACCAAACGATGCGAGACGTTCTTCACGACCGTATAGTGATGCAATCCTTCTGCTCCGCCCTCGCGGCCAAGCCCACTATCCTTGACACCACCGAACGGTGTCTCAGCGACAGATGCTTCGAGCGTATTGATCGAGACGTTCCCAGCTTCCAGACCCGACATAAGACGGTCCACATTTTCCGCGGAGTTCGCAAAGCCATATGCGGCAAGACCGAAGGGCAGCGAGTTCGCCTTTTCAATAGCCACATCAAGGGACGGCACTGGATTGATCAAGGCCAGCGGACCGAAAGGCTCCTCGGACATCGCACGGGCATCGCTGGGCAATTCCGCCAGAGCCGTCGGCGGGAAGAAATAACCGTTGTTCTTCAGACGGCGACCGCCAAAAAGCAATTTTGCACCCTTGGCTTCGGCATCGCTGACCAACTCTTCCAGCGCCATAATGCGACGATCATTTGCAACAGGCCCCATCTGCACCCCTTCCTCCAGTCCGTTACCGACACGGATTGACTGCGCCGTTTCAATAAAAGCTGCAGTAAAACGCTCATAATGGGTTTCATGAACGAAGAAGCGTGTTGGGGAGGTACATACCTGGCCTGAATTGCGGTACTTTCGGCGTGCTGATGCGATGCCCGCCAGAACCGGATCGGCGTCCTCGCAAACGATGACCGGGGCGTGGCCGCCGAGTTCCATAAGAGCGGGCTTCATATGACGCGCGGCGATCTCGGTCAAATGCTTGCCGACAGCTGTTGATCCGGTGAATGCGATGGCCCGAATTTCGGGGCTGGGGATGAGAAATTGCGAAATATCCGCCGGAACGCCGAAAACCAGATTCAACACACCTGCTGGCAGCCCTGCATCTTCAAATGCGCGCGCAATATGCGTAACTGCAGTCGGCGTTTCTTCGGATGCCTTCAGAATAATGGAGCAACCGGCAGCCAGAGCGCCCGCAATCTTGCGTGCAGGTTGGCTCATTGGAAAATTCCATGGTGCGAAAGCAGCGACTGGGCCGATTGGCTCATGCACAACAATATAGCGAATACCGGGCGCGCTTGGTATGACACGGCCATAGAAACGAATGCATTCCCCCGCATCCCATTCGAAAAATTCGCAGCCCCGGATGACCTCAAGCCGGGCTTCAGCTATAGGCTTTCCGTTTTCGAGCGTGATCGCGCGTGCGATCTCTTCCTGCCGCTCGCGCATAAGCGCCGACGCCTTCATGATGATCGCAGCGCGGGCCGCCGGCGCAGTGTTGCGCCAGACCTGATATCCGTCCCAGGCTGCCTGAAGTGCCGCCTCCAGGTCCCCCCGTTCTGCCACCGCAACCTGGCCGATCTCGGTCTCGTCTGCAGGGTTGATAATTGGAAGCGTATTGGCGCACTTGCGCCATTCGCCGCCTATGAAAAGCTGTACGTCGGATTTTTGCATCAGAAAGCCTCTGCAATCTACTAGTTGGGCCAAGCCCAGATTATCGTTACGGATAGAATGAGGGGGTTTAATTCATGTGACAATTCATATTGAAACTATATATCCATGAGTTTTATCACATGAGTTTGTATGAGTGTCGGCGAATTTTTCACGCACCAAACTGCCAGCCGCGCAGAGCCGCGCGACCGCAAAACTTTTTGTAGAAGCCAGTCAACCGATGTTGCGAATCCCGGCGAGCAGGGCCTGCGACATCTCGGTTTCTGGCGAGCACCAGTCCATCAGAATATTGTAATGGTTTCGGTTCGCGACCTCGATTGCCTTCACCCTTCCGCCAGCCACAGCCCAGCAATCGGCATAAGCGCGTGACTGGCGTTTGAAGCCGTCCGCTTCATGCTCTGACCATGCTACGGTTATCGGACACCCACCCACAGGAATGCTCCGGATGGGACTAAGTTGATCGACATCAATAGGACTAAGATTCAGCCACCCCTGCGGGAAAGTTTCAGCCACAGGGGCAAGCTCGAAAAGCCCGCTGACCGGCATGGCAAACTTGACTACATCCTTTGGCAAACCGAATTTGCCCTGCCATCCCTCAGAAAGGAGCGCGCCCGCAAGGTGACCGCCGGCAGAGCTTCCCCCGACCGTTATCCGGTTCGGATCAAGACCATAGTCCCGACCGTGACGCCAAACGAAGGCCAGAGCAGAGCGTACCTCCCGCGTAATTTCGGCAAGAGATACTTCGGGTGCCAGACGATAGTCGACGACGACCGTGGCAATGCCTTCGCGCGCAAGCATTCCAGCCATCATGGCGGAATCTTCCTTGGACAGCGCCCGCCAATAGCCACCGTGAATGAATATAAAAACCGGATTTAGTCCGCCGCTTGACGAAGGGCCGAAAATATCGATCCGTTGCCCGCTTTCTTCGTCGTAAACCACGTCGAAATGCTGCCCCCAATGAACTCGCGGCTCAACACTTGCCTGGCGGTAGCGTTTCATTTCGGCGGCAAAGGTTTCCGGCGAAACGGTAGCTTTGGCATTATAATCGCGATCAAGGCGAGCGGGGTCTAAACCCGTTTCTTCAGCCAGATGCCGTATGTAATGTTGGTTCTTGTTCATGTCTTCATTCCAAGGCTGCTTCTCGCTTTGGGAGAGTGTGTTTCTAAATTGCCGTGGTGGCGACCCGGTTCTCGATAAGGCGGACGAGATTTAGCGCCGTCATTTCCGATGATTTCGGATTGGTCGCGAGCGGGCCGTTTTCAAAACGCAGTTGCATCCTGCCGAAATCGCCTTCGGCAATGATTTCATGCATGTTGAGGCGCGCTGCCGGGTCTGCGACCAATGAGACACGGGTACGATCGAGACCGATCCCAGCAAGCGAGGTAATCACTGCGACATTGGCATTTTGCGGAAAGGCGTCTGCAGCCTTACGGGCCGTATCCGTAAAGAACGTGGTTGCCTCCGTGATTTCATCGAGCGGTATCAGTTGGGCGGCTTGTGTCCCCGCCCAGGCTTTTGCAGGTTTGATGATGCGATGTTCGACGCTTGCAATGGTAAGACGGCTTGCTGCCGAAAGCGCGTCGATCCCCCCGAGCGCGCCGGGTGGAATAATCAGTTTCGCACCGCGGATCGCCGCGATGTCTTTCAATCTTTGAAAGATCGCATCATCCACGAACGCCGATGTCGATGAAACCGCGAAATCCATTCCCGCGGAAAGAGCTGCTTCACCCCATGGCAAGACGCTTGGGCGCCCCGCAACTTCCACGACAAGTCTTGCGCCGGTGGCTGCGAGTTCGGCGGGATCTTCGATCTGTATGGCGCCGACAGGCAGTCCGTCACGAGTGACCGACCGGTCGCGCACCGCGACTGCACCGATTTTGACTGGACTTTTTCGCTCGGCGAGGAGTTCCGCAACCCGTTTGCCGATAGCGCCCCATCCAATCAGGACGATTGACTCAGATACCGACATAAGCATGCACCTGATCTTGGTCCCGTTCGAGATCTGCGCTCGTTCCACGCCAGACCGTCCGGCCTTTTTCGACAATATAATGGCGATCCGCCAGCCGCTTCAAAACGGCGATATTCTTGTCTATTAGCAGGATCGATTGGCCCATTTCGCGCAATTGCATGATGCAATGCCAGATTTCCGTGCGGATGACGGGGGCAAGTCCTTCCGTCGCTTCATCAAGGATCAGAAGATGCGGATTTGTCATCAGCGCACGCCCGATTGCCAGCATTTGCTGCTCGCCGCCCGACAGTGTGCCGGCCGTCTGGTCCGCCCGCTCCTGCATACGTGGGAAAAGCGCATATATCTTGCTGAGATCCCACGGAGACTGCCGCTTGCATCGGTTTGAAGCGGTTGCAACCAGATTTTCCCGCACCGTCAATGTCGGAAAAATCTGTCGTCCCTCCGGCACAAGGCCGACACCAAGACGCGCCACCTTTTCTGGGCTGTAGCTGGTCGTGTCTCGCCCTGCAATCTGGACTTTCCCCCCTTTGGGGGCGAGGAGACCCATCAACGTGCGTATCGTGGTCGTCTTGCCCATGCCGTTACGGCCCATGAGGGTTACAAGTTCTCCTTCGTTTACTTCGAGCGAAACGTCGAACAATACCTGTGAGTGGCCGTAAGCGGCCTGCAATCCATCGATTTTTAGCACAGTTCCTCCTCTCCACCGAGATAGGCTTCCCGCACAGCTTCGCTCGCCCGTATGTCTTCCACCGTGCCCGTTAGGATGACGCGGCCATAGACCAGCACAGATATGCGGTCGGCCAGCGCGAACACCGCCTCCATGTCGTGCTCGACAAGCAGCATCGAAACCGTTCCCCGCAATCCCTGCAGAAGCTCGATCATTTCCTGGCTTTCGACATGGCCGAGACCGGCCATCGGTTCGTCGAGAAGCAAAAGCTTCGGCTTACCGGCGAGCGCCATGAGCAGTTCAAGCTGCTTGCGCCCGCCACTTGACAGATCGCCTGCTAGTTTTTCCGGGTGATTGGCCAGTCGGCTTTGGGCGAGAATTACATCAACCTCATGCCAGATGGCGCTGCGGCCTTTCAGACTGTCGAGAATCCTGAAATTATGTCCCTCGCGCGCTTGCACCGCCATGGCGATGTTCTGGCGCACACTCATTTCATTCAGAAGTGTCGATATCTGGAATGTGCGTCCCAACCCGCGACCGACACGTATCGCGGCGGGCAAGGTGGTAATGTCCTCCCCCATCAGGCTGATCGTCCCTGATGTGGGCGTAAGCTCACCGCAAAGCTGGTTGATAAGTGTAGACTTTCCTGCGCCGTTCGGGCCGATCAGGGCATGGATATGCCCTTCCGTGACGTCGAGTGTGACATGATCCGTCGCGACCAGCCCTGCAAAACGCTTCACCAGATCACGGACTTGTAAGATCGCAGTCATGCGGTCACCTCCACTTTGCGGTCCTTGCGAAACAGAAGGCAAAGCGCACGCCAACCACCGACAATGCCGCCTTTGGTTCCCAAGACGAGGACAAGCAGAATGATACCCATGGCGAGCTGCCAATGCTCAGTCCAGGAGGCGAGATAATTCTGCAGGATCAGGAATGCGGCTGCACCCCAGATGGGACCGAAGAAAGTGCCGACGCCACCCAGAATGACCATCACCATCAACTCGCCCGATTTAGTCCAATGCAGTGTGTCTGGGCTTGCAAACCGCATGAAGATGGTGAGAAGCGCTCCAGCCAGACCCGCGCCCATTCCGGCAAGAACAAAGCCGTAGAGCTTGTAGCGATAGGTTTCGATACCCATGGCGGTCATGCGTCGCTCGCTCTGCCGAATACCGGACAGCACCGCGCCGTAGGACGAATGCACGACCCGCCAAAGAAAGCCGAAATATAAGATCATCGAGACGAGGATGACATAATACATCGTCGTCTTATCCCGCAGGCTGAAGCCGAAAAGATCGTTTGCCCGGCGGACAATGATCCCGTCTTCGCCACCATAGGTCTTCAGCGAAACGAAGAGGAAGAAGAGCATCTGGGCGAAGGCGAGCGTAATCATGATGAACTGCACGCCCGAAGTACGCAGCGCCAGAGCTCCAATGATCAGTGCCGCAAGTCCCGCTACCAGCATTGCTGCAGGAACAGTGATCAGAAATTGATCAGAACCCGGAATAAAACCGAAGAGCAGCGTTTCTTCGGCATGGTGAAAATAGAGAATCCCGACGACGTAGGAGCCGATCCCGAAGAAGGCGGCGTGACCAAAAGACACCATCCCGCCATAGCCGAGGATGAGATTGAGGCTGGCCGCAGCGATAGCATAGATCATGATCCGGGCGACAAGGCTTGACGCAGCCGGCTGCCCCAATGCGTCGGCGCCGAAAGGAAATAATGCAAGCGCCCCGCAGCCGAGAAGAACGAATAGAAAGCGATATGACATGTTTCAGGCTCCCACCGGAAAGAGGCCTCTCGGGCGGAACAGAAGAACGATAGCCATCAACAGATAGATACCCATGGAGGCGATGCCCACGCCGAGCGCGTCTGCCTCGGCGCCCGCCATGAACTGGCGCAGTATTGAAGGCAGAAATGCACGCAGGCATGTATCTATGATGCCGAGCGAAATACCAGCAATGAAGGCTCCCTTGATCGAGCCGACGCCGCCGATTACGACAACCACAAAAGTGGCAAGCAATATCTGCTCTCCCATGCCGACTTGAACGGCGAGGATCGGCCCGGTCATGAAGCCGGCAAGGCCCGCGAAAGCAGCCCCGAGCGCGAACACCATTGTGTAGAGAAGACGGATATCGACGCCGAGAGCACGCACCATATCGCGATTGGTCGAGCCTGCGCGGACCAGCATGCCAATGCGGGTGCGGTTTATGAGCAGGTAAAGCCCGCCAGCCACCATCAGACCCGCTGCAATGATGAGCAGTCGAAACGGGGGGTAGCTCAGGCCTGAAAACAGCTCGATCGGTTGAGAGAGCGATGCAGGCAACTGCGTGAAAATTGGCTGGCGACCAAAAATCAGCACGGTCAGTTCATTGAAAATCAGAATAAGCGAGAAAGTCGCAAGCACCTGATCCATATGATCGCGTTGATAGAGTTTTCGCATGACGCCGAGCTCGATCACGATACCGGCAAGCGTTGCCGCCAGAACTGCTGCCGGCAGGCCCAGCCAGAAATTTCCTGTCTGCACAGCCACCCAGGTCCCGATGAAAGCGCCGATCATGTAGAGCGAGCCATGAGCGAGGTTGATAACGCCCATGATCCCAAAGATCAGTGTTAGCCCTGCTGCCAGAAGGAACAACATGACGCCATAGAGAAGGCCATTCAAAAGTTGCTCGAAGATGAGTGTCATTGGAGGAAACGACCTTCATAAAAAATAAAAAGAAGCGTTGCGCGTACTTTCGCACGCGCAGGGCGGTGGCTGTCAGAGCTTGCATTCTGCAGAATAGGAATCACCGTAATTTTCGATCAGCTTCTTCTTGATCTTGGTGGTCGGCATACCATCGTCACCCTTCACGATCTCGAGGAGATACCAGTCCTGCAACGGGTGCTGGTTCGGGCCGAAGGAAAAATTGCCGCGCACCGATTGGAAATCCGCTTTCCGCAGCGCTTCACGCACTGCATCGATATCGTCAACGCCACCGGTCTTCTTCAACGCAGAAGCAATCAGGCGAGCCACATCGTAGCCTTGCGTTCCGTAATATGTCAGCGGGCGGTCAGGGTAAGCGGCTTTCCACTTAGCGACGAGTTCCTTGTTTGCGGCATTGTCCATATCCGGGCTCCAGTGGCTGGTAGCCATGAGGCCGACCGAAGCATCGCCCAATGATTTAAGGATCACAGCATCGCTGGATGGCTCGGACAGAACCATTGGAATCTTACCGAGAAGACCAGCCTGCTGATACTGGCGCAGGAATGCGATGCCCATGCCACCCGGATGAGACTGGAAGACCACATCAGGATTGGCGGCACGTATCTGTGCCATTTCGGCTGAATAATCGGTCTGATCGAGTTGGGTGTAGATTTCACCGACAATCTCCCCCTTGAACCGACGTTTGAAGCCAGCCAGCGCATCTTTGCCCGCCTGATAGTTTGGTGCGAGAATAAAAGCGCGCTTGAAGCCTTCCTGTTCCGCCGCGATCCCGGATGCCTCATGAAGCGAGTCATTTTGCCACGAAACCACGAAATAATTCGCGTCACAGGCCTTGCCCGCCAAGTTGGACGGCGCAGCATTAGCGCTGATATAGAGGTTGTCGTTGTCGACGATATCCGGCACCGCCGCGCCGGCAACATTCGAGAAGATGATGCCGGTAAAGAGCTTGACGCCGTCTTCCGACATGAACCGTTCGGCGATCTGACGCCCGTTGCCGGGCTTGGCCGCATCATCTTCGACCTTCAGTTCAACCGGTACGCCGCCGAGCTTGCCACCTTCTGCATCGATGGCAAGCTTCATGCCATCGCGCACGTCTTGACCGAGATAGCCTCCTGGACCTGACAAGGTCGTTATCACGCCAATCTTGACTGGTTCAGCGGCAGTCGCGCCAGTTGTCAGCCCTGCCAGCAGGCCGATCATCAGAAGTTTCTTTTTCACTTCAATTCCCCTTATGTTTTAAGCTTGTGCACGGGCGCCCGGTAGTATCGCCGGGCGTGCTCTTGTCAGAGCGCCACCCAACCTTCCGGCGGGTTTTTTCCGGGATGAACGGTTTTGCAATGTGGGCAGGTACGCAGCTTCTCATCGTTGTAGAACGCGGCGTAAAGAGGCGGCAGATCGTCCACGATGGATTCCAGATCAACTTCAGCACGGTGAACGAGGCCGCTGCATTCGAAACAATACCATTCGACGGCATCAAGAGCGCCTTCAGGACGAGCTGGTTCGATAACCAGACCGATAGAGCCTTCTTGTGGGCGCTGCGGCGAATGGCGGATATGCGCAGGCAGAAGGAAGATATCGCCTTCGCGGATCGGCACATCGTAAAACTCACCCGTCGACGTATCATGCAGCTTCAGCAGCATGTCGCCTTTGAGCTGATAGAAGAACTCTTCGACCGGATCGTCGTGGTAATCGGTGCGCTTGTTTGGACCACCGACAACCGTAACCATCAGGTCTGCGTCCTTAAACACCAACTGATTGCCGACAGGTGGCTTCAGCAGGTGCTTGTGTTCATCGATCCATTTCTGAAAATTAAAGGCGCTCAGTTTTGTCATTCTCGTTCCCCTTTTCGGTTCGATCAGGATAGTTTGAGACCGCAGCCATCAAATGCCTGCCGGACTGCCCTTTTCTCGGCATCGGTCAACTCAAGCATCGGCGCACGAACAGGCCCGCCGACCTGGCCGAGCAGCTCTTGCCAGTATTTTTGGTGCGAGGTGGGCTTTTCAGCCGGTCGTGACGACTTGAAGGCGTGCCGGACAGGCTCCAGACTTTGCCAGACGGCGCGTGCCTCATCAGCTTTGCCAGCAAAGGCCAGATCGGTATAATCGCGCATGCGGCGATCAACACTTGTCTGCAGCGTGTAGGGCGGCGAAGAGCAGAGATATAGCTGCCAGCCCAATTCGAGAATATTGTCCAGCCACTCATCTTCCGATGCAGTCGAAACCAGAATGCGGTCGCCCGCCAGTTCGGTGAGCTTGCGATACATGTCGCGCGGGACCGAATATTTGATTGCGACGACGGTTTCGATGTCGGCCAGACGGTTGCAGAGTTCGGGGCTCATCAGATAACCACTATCGGGATGCGACCAGAGCGCAAGGCCGATATCCACCTTTGAGGCGATCGTTTCATAATAGCGCTTCAGTGTGTCGTCTTGCGCGCGCAGGAAGTGCAGGACAGGCGCATGGACGACGATATAATCGGCGCCGCAGGCCTGTGCATGCTTTGCCAGATCGATGACCACATCCATGTTCTGGTCTGAGCAGGACATGATCGTCTGCGCCTTGTCACCAACTGCCGAGACAGCCAGGTCGAACATGCGTTTGCGTTCGTCAACCGACATGGAGAAAAATTCGCCCTGCTTTCCCGCGACGAAAAGTCCGTCAATGCCGAGATCGTTGACCCAGTGGTCTACATTCTTGCGGAAGCCGCCTTCATCGATCGATCCATCCTCATTGAAAGGCGTGTTTGCCGCAGCCCAGATACCGCGCATCGTAGCGCGCGAGTGGGCTTTGGCGTTCTGACGGTCATACTTCATCGGAAACCTCGCTTCGGGGGCGGGTCAAATCAAAACCCGCGTCTTCCTGATCGAGCCCGACTTTCTTTCATTCGAGAAGTATTGTAAGTAGAATATATTCATAATAAAAAACTCATAAGTGAACCAATGCGCCCCACTCTCCGCCAAATTGAATGTTTCCAGGCCGTGGTCGAACTAGGCAACTTTTCTCGCGCAGCCGAGCGTGTCAGAACGACCCAGGCTAATCTTTCACATACAATCCGGGATCTAGAGGCCGTGCTGGATGCGCGGCTTTTCGACAGGACGACACGGCGCGTCAGTCTGACGGATGCGGGCCGTGCCTTTGCCGAAGGCGCGCTCGCCGGTCTCGCAGAAATTGATCGCGCCGCCGAAACAGTGCGCGATTTGGGAAAGTTACGGCGGGGCCAGGTCAGTATCGCAGCTCCACCTTTGCTGTGCACAACAGTGCTTCCACGTCTCGTTCGCCGGGTGGCTGATGAATATCCCAATCTCGTTATCAAGATTGACGATGTGGGGCCAGAAACCGTCATAAAACAGGTGCGCAATGGGCGTTGCGATCTTGGCATAGGCACATTTTCTGGTGAAGACTCGGATGTCGAGAGCCAGACTGCGCTTCGGGATCAGTTGATGGTTTTTGTATCTCCAGAACATGATTTTGCTGGATATAAGCAGGTCGGCTGGTCCGAACTCGACAATCAGCCAATCATCACGCTCACCCAGAAGAGCAATATTCGACTTTTGACCGAACTTGGCTTTGAACAGGCGAAACTGGCACTGCGGCCCCATATAGAAGTCAACCAGATTCATACGGTTCTCTCGCTGGTCGAGGTCAATGCCGGTATCGCCGTTCTGCCCGCCTACGCTTTTACTGCTTTGCGCGGTCGTGGCATTGTAGCTCGCCCTTTGACGGATCCGGCTGTTGTACGTGAAGTTCGTCTCATCGCTCCCCGAGATCGTGAACAATCTGCGGCCACTATCGCAGTTCGTGCGATCTTGCGGAACCTTCTTCGTCAGATGATTCCCGAAATTCCCGGACCTGACTCAAAGACCAAGAAGATTTGACCGAACGGCGGCGCTTTCTAAACCCATTGTGCTGCTGGTCATTCGTTGGACTGTGTCGCTGCAGCTTTGGGCTGAGTAGGGACGGCGAAACTGCCGGGGCGTCGCCGATGGGTCGCAGCGTTCCGTGCTGCTTGCGCAAAAATACCCGTCATCAGTTCCAGCGTGCGCGCCGCGCCTTCCAGGCGCTGACCCAGTTCCGGTACGTGCTGCACCGCATCTATCAGCAGGGCCGACCGCACTTCGGCATATCTGTCGGTAACGTCCTTTCCCAGCGCGGTAGCTTCATAGGTCACGCCCGCGCGACCACTTCCATTGCGCTCGACCAGTCCGCTCTTGATCAGCTTGCGCAGACTATATTGGATGTTCGGGATATCCTCGCGATTGGTCATATATGCAAGATCATGTATGCTCTTGGGCCGGTCGTTCATTCTGATCGTGTGGAGTAGAGCATTCTCCGGCCCGCTCGCTGCAAAATCTATAACCGAGGAAAGGCATTCGGTCTGCCAACGGCCAAAAGCCTCGAATGTGCGCATCAAGGCGTATTCAAATTCTACGACGTCGATTTCCAGTGGGGTATGGGCCAAGTGCCAGGTGCGGTCGAATTTGTCCATGCTCTTGTTCTTGCTTCTGCGCGCCATGTGAATCTCCCTTCCAGGAGGATGCAGCAGCGTTCCTCTTGCGTCTACATAAAATATCAAATAGATTTTCTATTATAAAATTCATCGTAAGGAGGAGAACGATGACAAATTCCCAAAACCGCATGTTTAATTCGGATACGTTCCTACTTGGGACTTTTGCCACCAACTGTTCCAGCGGGTTGACGGTTTCGAAACTACCGGAGCGTTGGAATAATTCCTGGGACAACAATCTGCGATTGGCGCGGATGCTCGATGACGCCGGTATCGACTTTATGCTGCCGATCGCCCGCTGGGTTGGTTACGGCGGTGAAACGAATTTTCATGGCGGCGTTCTTGAAACCATGACCTGGGCAGCGGGATTGCTTGCCATGACGCGCAACATCACGATTTTTGCGACGGTCCACACCACCGCCAA
>Ga0180219_1001008_pt1 | contig 19685 bp, 21 predicted proteins | sample eDN3rd30CBELigMG_FD_151338 | JGI IMG/M metagenome (GOLD analysis project Ga0180219, IMG submission 151338) | Enriched Miracle-Growth compost microbial communities from Emeryville, California, USA - eDNA 3rd pass 30_C BE-Lig MG (version 2)... ...
ACATCCCCGGAGCTATTGCCCCTCAGCGGGCGTCGGCGCCAGCAGATGGTCGATGCCCGCACGGTCGATATCCCAGTGATAGAGCTCCTTGAAGAGCGTCCGGATATCCCGGTAGAACACGTCGTCAAACGGCTTTCCGGCCAGCATGTAGCGCGCCCAGACCACGCCCAGGATACGGTTCACCGAGGGCGGACGGGCCACCCAGTCGTAGGGCAGGCGCGGTCCGGCATAAACCCGCCCGGCCTTCACCGCCCGCAGCGCCTGCCATCTGGCGTCGTGCCCGGCGGTTTCCACGAAGCCCAGGGCGAGCGCGAGGATCACATCCGGGTCCGTCGCCTTGATATCCTCGAAGCTGACCGGCGTGTAATGCTCGAAATCCACCGTGCCGAAGACGTTCTCCGCCCCCAGGAAGGCCGCCACCTCGCCCCAGGATTCATTGGCGAAGCCCGGCAGCATGCCATCCTCGCTGATGGCGAGATAGACGCGGGGCGCATCCCCGTCCGCCGCCAGCACGTTCTTGTAGCGCATCAGGATATCCCCGGTCACCGCCGCCAGATGCTCCCCCCGCTCAGAGACGCCCAGGAGCCTGCCGAGCGTGCGGTAGGTGGCGGGCACCTTCTCCAGCCGGCCGGAGAACAGCGGGTAGGGAATCCCCAGCCGCGCCGAGATGGCATTGCCCAGGTCGATATAGTCCTGCTTCATGTCTCCGTAGTCGATGATGACCTGCGGGCGCAGCGCCAGGATGGGGGCGTCATAGGCGTCGCTGTCCCGCTCCGGCAGGGTGCGGATGACGGTCGTGGGCTCCAGCGCGTCGGGCATGTAGGCCCGCGCGGCGGCGGACGGCACATGGTTCCAGCCCACCATGCGCTCGGGCGCCAGCGTATAGAGCATGATCTGGGCGGGCGCCCCCGCCGCCATGACGCGCTCCGCCACATCCGGCACCTGCCAGGTGCGGCCCGTATCGTCGGCCAGGGTCTGCGCCGCCAGGGCCGGCAGCGGCAGCAGGGCGAGGATGAGGGCGAAGGCCAGGCGGCGCATCAGTCCCGTGGGACCGGCTGACCTTCCATCAGCAACGGATAGTCGCTTTCCAGCGCCGCCTGGCAGCGCTCCTCGAAGGCACGGTACTGGCGGATGACCTCTTCCCCCAGGGGCGTGAGGCTGGCCCCGCCCTTGCCATGGCCGCCCACCCGCTTCTCGATCAGCGGCCGGGGGAACAGCCTGTCGATGGCGTCCACCAGCAGCCAGGCCTTGCGATAGGACATGCCCATGGCCTGCGCCGCCTCGGTGATGGAGCCCTTCTCGGCGATCAGCTCGAGCAGCCGGACCTTGCCCGGCCCGATCCGCTCGGCCTTCCCGAAAGTGATTTCGATGTGAAGTCCCTGCATGACAGGAGAAACGGTATCGCATTTTCCCTTCCCGGCAAATCCGCTTCACGGGGAAAGCCCACGGCCCCGATCGGCTTTGCGTTTAATTGTATTCAGATGTATATGGATAATCCATATCCGTTTGGATATAGATAATTCTCGAAAATAAACGCAGATACAAGTCAGGAAGGATACCGTCGCATGCACCGGAAATACCGCATATCCACCTCTCTCATCGCCCTTACCCTCACCACCGCCGCCATGCCCGCCCTGGCGGATGATGCTGACGACGTGTTCTCGCTCGGCGAGATGACGGTCATCGGCCACCGCGACGATGGCCTGGCCATGTCCCGCAGCGTGCTGACGGCCGACGAGATGCAGGATTTCAACCGCACCCACCTGGACGACGCCATGAGCCTCATCCCCGGTGTCACCGCCACCAATGGCGGCGGGCCGCGTAACGAGCGGATGATCAACGTGCGCGGCTTCAACGGGTTCCAGGTGCCCATCTCCATCGACGGTATCCGGGTCTATCTCCCCGCCGACAACCGGCTGGACTTCGCCCGCTTCCTCACCAGCGACGTGGCCGCCGTGCAGGTGGCCAAGGGCTATGTCTCGGTGCTGAACGGCCCGGGCGGCATGGGCGGCGCCATCAACCTGGTGACCAGCAAGCCCAGTGAGGCCTTGGAAGGCGAAGTCTCCGCCGGCCTGGACCTGGACCGCAGCCTGGACTACGGCGGGGCCAACGGCTTCGCCCGCCTGGGCACGCGGCAGGGCAAGTTCTATGCCCAGGCCTCCGGCGCCTGGACGGAACGCGACCATTTCACCCTGGCCAGAAGCTTCACCCCCACCCCGAGCGAGAACGGCGGCGAGCGCGAGCATTCCGATACCGAGGACTGGCGCATCAACCTCAAGGCCGGCTACACGCCCAACGATACCGACGAATACAGCCTGAGCTACACCAAACAGGAAGGCGACAAGAGCGCCCCCGCCAGCGTGAGCGACCCCATCGCCCAGCAGCGCTATTGGGAATGGCCGTACTGGGACGTGGAAAGCCTCTACTGGCTCTCCACCACGCAGCTCGACGAAGGCTCGGAGCTCACCCTCAAGACCCGCGCCTATTATAACGGCTTCGACAACGGGCTCTATTCCTACGACGATTTCGACCGCACGCAGCAGACATTGCGCAAGGCCTTCCGCAGCTATTACGACGACGAAGCTTATGGCGGCAGTCTGGAGCTGGGCGGCAAGCTACTGGGCCGGCATTCGCTGACCGGCGCCTTCCATTACCGGCGCGACAAACATGTGGAATGGCAGGATGTCTATGCCCCCACCCCCATGACCGAACCCAGGCAGACCATGACGGAGGACACCTATTCCGCCGCCCTGGAGACCACGCTGCGCCCGGCGGATGATATCGACGTGGTGGCCGGCCTCAGCTACGACTGGCGCGACCTGCGCCGCGCCGAGGACTGGACGGATGGCGATTTCGTCTATTATCCGCTGGCCGACAGCCACGCCTGGAACTGGCAGGGCGCCGTCATCTACCGGCATTCGGCCGATGGGCAAGTTTACGCCAACATCTCGTCGCGCACCCGCTTCCCCACCCTTTTCGAGCGCTTCAGCAGCCGGTTCGGCGGCGCCACCTCCAACCCGGACCTCAGGTCGGAGCGCGCCCTCAATCTGGAAGCCGGCCTCTCGCAGACCGTCAACAGCCACCTGTCGGTGGATGCCTCGCTCTTCTATAGCGACGTTTCCAACGTCATCCAGAGCGTATCCATCCTCTTTGACGGCGAGGAGATCGATCAGAGCCAGAATGTGGGCGACGGCGAGTTCTATGGCGCGGAACTGGCGGCCACGGCCACCATCAACGACTGGCTGAGCCTGGGCGGCAACTACACCTACACCCACCGCCGCATCACCGGCGAAGGCCACCAGCCGGTGCAGTCAACGGGTGTGCCCAAGCACAAGGCGTTCTTCTACGCCACCGCCAGGGCCACGGAGCAACTGACGCTGACCCCCACCCTCGAAATCTCATCGGACCGCTGGACGCAGGATTCAAACCGCCTCTATTACCAGACGGGAGGCTATGCCCTTCTGGGGCTGAAGGCCGCCTACGCCGTCACCTCCCAAGTGGAAGTGGCCGCCGGCGTGCGCAACCTCCTGGATGAGAACTACCAGCTCACCGACGGCTTTCCCGAGGCCGGGCGCAGCTACTACCTGACGACCCACCTCACATTCTGACAACCCTCCTGCAGCGCCGGGGCCTGCTTCCCCAGAACTCCTGTAAGTATCCCTATAACTGGGTCAGCATGGTCTCGGCGCTGGTTTTGTCCACGCCGGTTGCGTCGATATTGAGGGTCTGCACCACGCCATCCTTCACCAGCATGGAGAAGCGCTTGCAGCGCTTGCCCATGCCGAACTTGCTGACGTCCAGCTCCAGGCCCAGCTTGGCCGTGTATTCGCCGCTGCCGTCCGCCAGGAGGAGCACCTTGTCCCCCGCCTTCTGGTCGCGGCCCCAGGCATCCATCACGAACACGTCGTTGACCGCCATGCAGGCGATGACGTCCACCCCCTTGGCCTTGATGCTGTCGGCGTTCTGCACATAGCCCGGCATGTGCTTCAGCGAGCAGCCGGGCGTGAAGGCCCCGGGCACCGCGAACAGCACCACCGTCTTGCCCGCGAAGATGTCGTCCACCGAAATGCCGGTGGGACCGTCGCTGGTCATCGTCTTGAATTCGCCCGCCGGCAGCCTGTCCCCGATGTTGATGGTCATGTCCCGTTCTCTCCTGCATGTGTTGAACGTCGATAGTAGCAACCGGCGGCCTGCTTGTCTGTGAACTTTGAGGCTTGCGATGCTGTGGAAATGACACCATCTTAATGTCATGCAAGGACAGAGGACCGGGTTTCCCTTCTCTCCCGAGGTGCAGGCCGGAGGATTGATGTGAGCGGCAACAGAGGTATGTTTTCCGGCTCGCTGCAGGGCCAGTTGCTGATCGCCATGCCCGGCATGGGTGATCCGCGGTTCGAGCGCACGGTCATCTACATGTGCGAGCATTCTCCCGAACAGGCCATGGGTCTGGTCATCAACCAGCCCAATGACGCGGTCAGCTTCGACGAGCTCATGCAGCAGTTCGACATCTCGCCCCAGTCCTCGGGCGAAGGCATCCAGATTCATTCCGGCGGGCCGCTGGAGACCAGCCGCGGCTTCGTCCTCCATTCGGCAGATTATGTGCAGCGCGGCTCGCTCATCATCAGCGAGACCGTGGCATTGACCGCCAATGTCGATATCCTGCGCGCCATCGCCGGCCGTCAGGGTCCGCGTCACAGCCTCCTGGCCCTGGGCTATGCCCAGTGGGGCAGCGGCCAGCTCGAGGACGAGATGAAGCAGAACGCCTGGCTGCACACCGAAGCCGACGAGGAGCTGGTGTTCTGCACCGAGCCCAGCCAGAAATGGCTGCGCGCCATGTCCAAGCTCGGCATCGACATCTCCCTCCTGTCCATCGACGTCGGCCACGCCTGACCACAGGTCAGGCTTCTTTCCTTGAATGGTCCCTCAAACGCCGGGCGGCGCCCTTCGGTTCCTGGCCATCGTTGATGACTGATTCCCTCTCCCAGCTTCGGTTGGAGCACGCTGTTTTTTAGGTTCAATCGATTTCTTCCCCCTTCGTCATCCTCGCGCAGGCGAGGGTCCAGCGCGCTCAGCGAGCGCGCGCGGCAAAGCCGCACTGGATGCCCGCCTGCGCGGGCATGACGAGGAAAGAGGATGAGCCATGCTTCAACCCAAAAACAGCGTGGTCCAAGGCTTCCGCCCAAGCTTGCGCAACCCTCGCCCCTTTGGCGAGAGGGTTAGGGAGAGGGAACTATCCTATCCACTCAACCCGTCATCCCCGCGAACGCGGAAATGACGGCGTTATAAAACGACCCTGAGCCTACCTCACATCCTCCCGCAACAGGCCGTAGAGCACATGGTCGCGCCATTGGCCATCGATCTTGAGATATTCGCGGGCCAGGCCCTCCTCCCGGAAGCCCAGCGATGTCACCACCTTGCGGCTGGCCGTGTTTTCGGGGATGCAGGCGGCTTCGATGCGGTGCAGATAGAGATCGTCGAAGCAGAACGCGATCAGGCGCCGCAGCGCCTCGGTCATGTAGCCCTGGCCGGTATAGGGCTGGCCCAGCCAGTAGCCCATGCTGGCCGAAAGCGCCACGCCATAGCGGATGTTGGCGATGGTCACCCCGCCCATGAGCTGCTCGTCCGTCCGGCGGAACAGGAAGAAGGTGCGGCTGCCGTCGCCGTCGGACCTGAGGAAGCGGTCGCGGTAGCCTTCTTCCGAGAGATGGCCGCCACCCCAGGTCGGCTCCCAGGGTGTCAGGAAATCCCGCGATTCGGCCCGCACCGCCGACCATTGCTCCCAATGGGCCATGGCGGGCTCGCGCAGCACCAGGCGCTCGGTTTTCAGGTCCCGTCTCGGCCGGGCGGCGGTTGAAAACCAGCGCATGTCCCTGTCCCCCTACGCCGCTCGCAGCCTGGGCGGTATGGTCACGCCCTTGGCCGGTCCCAGCAGGGCCAGGGTGGGCGCCGATGCGGTCACCCGCTCGGCCACGCGGGCGATGGCTGCGCCGTCCACGGCATCGATGGCCGCCATCATCTCCTCCGGCCCGAACAGCCGCCCGAAAACGAGCTGCTGGCGCGCCGCCTGCTCGGCCCGGGCCGAGGGGCTTTCCAGCGCCATCACGATGCTGGAGCGCAACTGGGCGCGGGAACGTTCCAGCTCGTCCTCCCCCACCCCGTCGGCCAGCCTGTCCAACTCGCCGCCGATGACGTGGAGAAGCTCCGTCGCCTCGCGCGGCCCGGTGCCGGCATAGAGGCCGAACATGCCGCCGTCGCGGTAGCTGTTGGCGAAGCTGTAGACCGTGTAGGCCAGCCCGCGCTTCTCCCGCACCTCCTGGAAGAGGCGCGATGTCATGCCCCCGCCGAAGAGATTGGCCAGCACCTGGACGGCATAATAATCGTCATCGTCATAGGCCAGGCCGTCGAAGGCCAGGGCGACGTGGAGCTGCTCCAGCCGACGCGACGTCACCACATTGCCGCCGCCATAAGGCGCCTTGGCGAGGGGTGAGCGCTCCACGGCCGGCAGCTCCTGGAACAGGGCCTCGGCCAGTGTCACCACCGCCTCATGCTCGACGGCGCCACTGGCCACCAGCACCATGTCGCCCGGATGGTAGAAAGCCGCCATGTAGCGCCGCAGGTCATCCGCCTGGAAACTGTTGACGGTATCCGTCGTGCCGAGGATGGGCCGGCCAAGGGCGTGGCCGGGATAGGCCGTCTCCTGCAGATGATCGAAGATGATGTCGTCCGGCGTATCCTCCGCCTCGCCGATTTCCTGCAGGATGACGCCGCGCTCACGCTCCAGCTCCTCGCGCTCGAAGGTGGAGTGCTGGAGAATGTCGGCCAGGATATCCACCGCCATGGGCACGTCGTCCTTGAGGACGCGCAGGTAATAGCCGGTGAATTCGCGCGAGGTATAGGCGTTGATGTGCCCGCCCACGGCCTCCACCTCCTCGGCGATCTGCCATGTGGTGCGCCGCGTCGTGCCCTTGAAGGCCATATGCTCCAGCATGTGGGAGATGCCGTTCCATTCCGGCACCTCGCTGCGCGAGCCGGTGGCCACCCACACCCCCACGGCGGCGCTCATCAGATGCGGCATGCGATCGGTGATGACGGTGAGGCCGTTCTTCAGCCGGGTGATCTCGAGCGTCATCGTGAGTCCTCCCGCCGCGCCAGGATATAGGCCTTCAGCGCCGCCGCGTCGTTGGCCAGCGTGTCGAACCGCTCCGGCCGGTCCAGAAGGTCGGCGAGAGCCTTCGGCAGGGCCGGGTGCTCGCCCGTCGCCGCCTTCACCGCATCGGGGAACTTGGCCGGATGGGCGGTGGAAAGCGTCACCATGGGCGTGCCCGGCGCGGCGCGGCGCCGGGCCGCCGCCAGGCCCACTGCCGTGTGCGGGTCGATCAGCCGCCCGCTTTCCCGCCAGACGGCGGCCATGATGGCTTTCGTCTCGTCCTCGTCCACCCGTTCGGCGCGGAACAGCTCGGCGGCCCGGGCGAGGATGCCCTGATCGAGCGTGAAGCTCTTTTCCGTTTTCAATTCAGTCATGAGCCTGGATATGGCGCCGCCGTCCCGGTCGTACAAGTCGAACAGCAGGCGCTCGAAATTGCTGGAGACCTGAATATCCATGCTCGGGCTGATGGTGGGGGTGACCGTCCCCAGCGCATGGGCGCCGCTGTTGAGGGTGCGGGCCAGGATGTCGTTGACATTGGTGGCCACCACCAGGCCCGCCACCGGCAGGCCCATGCGGGCCGCGACATAGCCGGCGAATACGTCGCCGAAATTGCCCGTGGGCACCGAGAAGGCCACCGGCCGCTCCGGCCCGCCCAGCGACAGGGCGGCATGGAAATAATAGACCACCTGCGCCATCACCCGCGCCCAGTTGATGGAATTGACGGCGGAGAGGTTGACCTCATCCCGGAACGGCAGGTCGTTGAACAGATCCTTCACCAGCGCCTGGCAATCGTCGAAATTGCCCTCGACGGCGATATTGAAGACATTGGGCGCCATCACGCTGGTCATCTGCCGGCGCTGCACCTCGGAGACGCGGCCCTTGGGATGCAGCATGAAGATGCGCACATTCTCCCGGTCCCGCACCGCCTCGATGGCAGCCGAGCCCGTATCGCCCGAGGTGGCGCCGACGATGGTGACGGTCTGCCCGCGCGCCGCCAGGATATCGTCGAAGAGACGGCCCAGGCACTGCAGGGCCAGGTCCTTGAAGGCCAGCGTGGGGCCGTGATAGAGCTCCAGCAGCCAGTCGTTCACGGCGAGCTGGGAAAGCGGCGTCACCGCCCGGTGGCGGAACCCGGCATAGGCTTCGCTCACCAGGTCAAAGAGGCGCTCGGGGCCGATGCAGCTCCCCGTCATGAAGGGCGTCATCACCTTCACGGCCAGCGCCGGATAATCCAGCGCGCCCCAGGAGCGGATATCGTCATCGGACAGGCGCGGCCAGGTCTCGGGCACGTAAAGCCCGCCGTCCCTGGCCAGCCCGCTCAACACGACATCGTCGAAGGCGAGGCGCTCTGCCGCGCCGCGGGTACTGACGTAATGCACGTCGTCTCCTCGAGAAGAATTTCAGCGGTTTATATCAGGAAAGCCCGCCCGAGCAAACGGCTTGGGTGGGAAGATAATGCCGCACACCCACCCGGAGGCCGGCAGGCGCACTTGGCGCTATCTCCCCTCATCCCCTTCCGGCCGCATGTGGTAGACGACGAAGATCACCAAGAGGGCAAAGGCGATGGCATACCAGGTGATGGCATATTGCAGATGGTTGTTGGGAATGTCATCGAGACGGGTCTGGCCTCCTTCGGGCAAGCCACCGGGATTGGGCGTATCGTCCGCCTGGAGGAACATGGGCAGGGCCTCGATGCCCAGGAAGGTCTCCATCTGCGGGATGTTGGCATACATCCACAGGCCCTGCTCGGGCTTGTTCTCCGGCACCAGCCAGGGCTTGTCGAAGCTGCGGCGCATGAGACCGGTCACTGTCTGCTCGCCCGTCACCTGGCCGTCCGGCCGGGTGGACGGGTCGCGGTACTGCTCGGGCACCCAGCCCCGGTCCACCAGCACATAGCCGCCGTCCGCCCGCTTCAGGGGGGTGATGACCTCATACCCCAGCGCCCCGGCGCCGTGATTGGCCAGGAGGTGGACCTCCTTGTCGTGCTCGAACGTGCCGGTGACCGTGGCCTTGCGGTAGTTCCAGTCCTCCGGATCGTCGATGGCGTGGGGCAGCGGCACGGCGTCGCCGGTGCTCCGCTCATGGATGCGGGCCAGCATGTCTTCCTTCCACTGCAGGCGGTAGACCTGCCAGGTGCCGAGCCCCAGAAGAAGGACGAACATGATGGCGGTGGCGACGGTGATCTTGACGGTCGGCCGCTGGAAGCGCTTGCGCACGCTAGTCATCCACCCGCCCTTCCCGCGCCTGGTGGACGTACTGGATGGACAGCAGCGTGGCCTTGAACGGCCGGAGCAGCAGCAGCGATAGGATGAGGATGGTCGGAATCCACAGCACCATGTGCACCCAGATGGGCGGCATGTAGGCCAGCTCCACCCAGGCCGCCAGTGTCACCACGATGAGGCCGACGATGAAGATGATGAAAACGGCCGGCCCGTCGCCGGTGTTCACCTCGCTCAGGTCCAGCCCGCAGATCGAGCATTCGGGCCGCACCTGCAGGAACCCATGGAACACCCGCCCCTCGCCGCAGCGCGGGCAGCGGCAGCGCACCCCGGTGCTCAAGGGAGACAGCCTCGGATAATAATGGTCATTGATCTCGTACATCGGCCCTCTGAACCATGATGAACCCGGGCACCCGCTCGAGCCTTGTCCTTCAAGTGTCGAAGGCGCCCCTCGGGGCGCCTTCGCGTCAGCGTCATTCGGCGACGATGGTCCCGCCATACGATCCCCACCAGTAGATGGAGACGAAGAGGAACAGCCACACCACGTCGACGAAATGCCAGTACCAGGCCGCCGCCTCGAAGCCGAAATGATGCTTCTCGGTGAAATGCCCCCTGTAGGCGCGGATCAGGTTCACCAGGAGAAAGATGGTGCCGATCAGCACATGGAAGCCGTGGAAGCCGGTGGCCATGAAGAAGGTCGAGCCGTAGATGTCGGTCGAGATGGCGTAGGGCGCGTGCATGTATTCGTAAGCCTGCACGCAGGAGAACAGCGCGCCCAGGAGCACCGTGCACCACAGGCCCTGGATCAGCCCCTTGCGGTCGCCTTCCAGGAGCGCATGGTGCGCCCAGGTGACGGTGGTGCCCGAAAGCAGCAGGATCAGCGTGTTGATGAACGGCAGGTGCCAGGGATCGAACACCTCGATGCCCTGCGGCGGCCAGGTGCCGCCGATGGCGTCGGTCGGCATCAGCGCCGCGTTGAAATAGGCCCAGAACCAGGCGATGAAGAACATCACCTCGGACGTGATGAACAGCAGCATGCCGAAGCGGTGATGAAGCTCCACGATGGGCGTGTGATGCCCCTCATGCTCGGCTTCGCGGATCACGTCGCCCCACCAGGACAGCATGGTGTAAAGCACGCCGGCCACGCCGACGAACATGATCCACGGTCCCTTGTCGTGCATCCACAGGATGATGCCGATGGCCAGCACGAAGGCGCTGATGGACCCGACCAGCGGCCAGGGGCTGGGGTCCACGAGGTGATAAGAGTGATTGCGTTGGCCCTGCGCCATATGCTTCCCCTTCGCTGCTACTGCGTCTTCAGGCCCGCGACGACCTGTTTCCTCGCGGTCCCGGAATTGGTTGAAACGGACTCGGGCTGATCGTCCGAGAGATAGAATGTATAGGACAGTGTGATGGTATGCACATCGTCCAGATTGCGGTCATCCGAGATATCCGGATTGACGAAAAAATCAACCGGCATGTCCACCTCTTCCCCAGGCTGCAGGGTCTGCTCGGTAAAGCAGAAGCACTCCACCTTGGAGAAGTAGATGCCGGCCTTCAGGGGCGTCACGTTGAAGACTGCCCGGCCGGTGACCGGCCGTGCCGACAGGTTGCGCGCGTGATACTGGATGAGCGTGCGCTCGCCCGCGCGGACCTCGACGCTGCGCTGTACGGGCTCGAATTTCCATGGCAGATGCGGGTCCACGTCGGCGTTGAAGCGCACCGTCATCATCCGGTCGCCCACCCGGTCGGAGCCTGTCGCCACCTGCGTGGTGCCGCCATAGCCGGTAACCCGGCAGAACGCCTGGTAGAGGGGCACCGAGAAGGTGACCAGCGTCGCCATGACGCACAGGATCGCCAGCAATCCCAGCACGACAGGCGCGTTGGACCTGCGCCGCTCCGGCTTGCGATCGTCGGTCCCGCTCATGCCGGCACGCTGCTCAGCTTGATGATGGTGATGAAGAAGAACAGAGCCACCAGGCCGAACAGGATGGCGGCAATGGCGACATTCCGCCCGCGGCGCTTCTTGTGCAGGTCCGAGATCGGCATCATAGCCATCCCCGCAGCAGGATATCCGCCAGCAGCGCGGCGAAGATACCGAACAGATAGAGGAGCGAGAAGCCGAACAGGGCCTTGGCCGTCCGGTCGCCGGGCTGGAGCACCAACCGCACGGCGTAATAGACGAAGAGCGCGCCGAGCACGGCGGATACCGCGCCGTAAAGCCCGCCCGCGAAGCCCATGATCCAGGGCGCCATGCCCAGGGGCGCCAGGATCAGCGAATAGACCAGCACATGGATGCGCGTGACCTTGGCGCCGTGCGTCACCGGCAGCATGGGCACGCCGGCGGCGGCGTAATCGCCCTCGCGGAAAAGGCCCAGCGCCCAGAAATGCGGCGGCGTCCACATGAAGATGATGGCGAACATCACCAGCGGCTCGATGGCCAGCGATCCGGTCACCGCCGCCCAGCCGACGACGGGCGGCAGGGCGCCCGCCGCGCCGCCGATGACGATGTTCTGCGGCGTGCGGCGCTTCAGCACCATGGTGTAGATCACGGCATAGAAGGCGATGGTGAAGGCCAGCAGGCCCGCCGCCAGCCAGTTGGTGACCAGGCCCATCAGCGATACCGAGCCGACGGAGAGCACGATACCGAAGGAGAGCGCATTCTCCCGCGAGATACGACCCATGGGGATGGGCCGCCTGGCGGTGCGCGCCATCTTGGCGTCGATGTCGGCGTCGTACCACATGTTGAGGGCGCCCGAGGCCCCCGCCGCGACGGCGATGCAGACCACGGCGATGATGCCGAGGAACGGATGGATGCCACCCGGCGCCGCCATCAGGCCGACCAGGCCGGTGAAGACGACGAGCGACATCACGCGCGGCTTCAGGAGCGCGATATAGTCCCCCACCGAAGCCTCGAAGGCTTCATCGGCCGGGCCCGTCTGGTATGCGTTGCTGATCGCCGTGTCGCTCACGACTCTGTCCCTCGTCTTGGGGCCGCCATCATCACTTGATGTGCGGCACCTGCTCGAACTGGTGGAACGGCGGCGGAGACGGAAGGGTCCATTCCAGCGTCGTGGCGCCTTCGCCCCACTGATTGGCCGGCACCGTGCTCTTGGTGCTGAAGAGACGCACCAGCATGACCAGGAACACCAGCGTGCCCGCACCCGCGATATAAGCGCCGATGGAGGACACCAGGTTCCACCCGGCGAACACCTCCGGATAGTCGGGGATGCGGCGCGGCATGCCAGCCAGCCCCAGGAAGTGCTGCGGGAAGAAAGTCAGGTTCACGCCGATGAAGGTCATCCAGAAATGGATCTTGCCCAGCGTCTCGTTGTACTGGCGTCCGCTCATCTTGCCGATCCAGTAATAGAAGCCGGCGAAGATCGAGAACACGGCGCCGAGGCTCAGAACATAATGGAAGTGCGCCACCACGAAATAGGTGTCGTGCAGCCCGGTGTCGATGCCGCCATTGGCCAGCACCACGCCGGTCACGCCGCCCACGGTGAAGAGGAAGATGAAGCCGATGGCCCACAGCATGGGCGTCTTGAACTCGATGGAGCCGCCCCACATGGTGGCGATCCACGAGAACACCTTCACACCGGTCGGCACGGCGATGAGCATGGTGGCCGCGGTGAAATAGGCGCGGGTGTCGACATTCATGCCCACGGTGAACATGTGATGCGCCCACACGATGAAGCCGAGGAAGCCGATGGCCACCATGGCGTAGGCCATGCCCAGATAGCCGAACACCGGACGCCGCGAAAAGGTGGAGACGATCTGGCTGACCATGCCGAAGCCCGGCAGGATCATGATGTAGACTTCCGGATGCCCGAAGAACCAGAACAGGTGCTGGTAGAGGATCGGGTCACCGCCGCCAGCCGCCTCGAAGAAATGCGTGCCGAAGTTGCGGTCGGTCAGCAGCATGGTGATGGCGCCCGCCAGCACCGGCAGGGCCAGCAGCAGCATGAAGGCGGTGATCAGCACCGACCACACGAAGAGCGGCATCTTGTGGAAGGTCATGCCCGGCGCGCGCATGTTGAAGATGGTGGTGATGAAGTTGATGGCGCCGAGGATCGACGAGATACCCGCCAGATGGAAGCTGAGGATGGTGAAGTCCACCGACATGCCGGGCTGCCCCGACGTGGAGAGCGGCGGATAGAGGGTCCAGCCCGTGCCCGAGCCCTCCTGGCCCGTCGGGCCGAGGATCATGGAGATGATCAGCAGCGCGAAGGCGAACGGCAGCAGCCAGAAGCTGATATTGTTCATGCGCGGGAAGGCCATGTCGGGCGCGCCGATCATCAGCGGCACGAACCAGTTGCCGAAGCCGCCCATCATCCCGGGCATCACCATGAAGAAGATCATGATGAGGCCGTGGCCGGTGATCATGACGTTGAAGAGCTGGTAGGCGGCGTTCAGATCGCCGCTGGTCAGATGGTTCAAGAGCTGCATGCCCGGTTCCTGCAACTCACCACGCATGAACATCGAGAACGTGCCGCCGATCACCCCCGCCATGATGGAGAAGATGAGGTACATCGTGCCGATGTCCTTGTGGTTGGTCGAAAGCAGCCAGCGCCGCCACCCCGTGGGGTGATGGTCGTGGTGCTCGTCGTGTCCCGCTGCTGCTGTCTTGGTCGCCATTTTGCTTACCAACCTCTCGTCACATCTATTAATCGATCGAAGCCTTACCGCGCCTCGACTTCGGCCGTGGCCAACTTGATGGTCTGGTCGCCTTCGAGCGCTCCATATTCCTTCTGCATCCGGCTGACCCAGTTATTGAATTCCTGCCGGCTCACCACCTGCACCTCGATGGGCATGAAGCCATGGCGGATGCCGCACAGCTCGGAACACTGGCCGTAATAGGTGCCCTCCTCGTCAGCCCGGAACCAGGTTTCGTTGAGACGGCCGGGCACCGCGTCCAGCTTCACGTAGAAGGAGGGGATGGCCCAGCTGTGGATCACGTCGTTGGAGGTGGTCAGCAGCCGCACGTTGGCCCCCACCGGCACCACCACCTTCTCATCCACGGTGAGAAGGCGCGGCTCACCCTGCTTCAGGTCCTCATCCGCCACCATATTGGAGAGGAAGGAGAATTCCTGATCGGGATATTCATACTCCCAATACCACTGGTTGCCGATGGCCTTGATGGTCAGGTCGGCATCCTCCACCCGGTCGGCGCTGTAGAGGAGCCGCATGGACGGCACGAAGATGACCAGGAGGATGACCACCGGCACGACCGTCCATATCACCTCGATCAGCGTGTTGTGCGTCACCTTGGAGGGCGTCGGATTGGCCTTCGCCCGGAACTTGACGATGATGATACCCAGCAGAATGAGCACCAGGGCGCAGATCGCCACACACAGGATCAGCAGGAGATTCCAGAAATCATGCGCCTGGTAGGCGATGGGGCTGCCCGCCGGCTGCAGGCCGGTTTCCCAAGGCTGGGCATGGACCTGACGGCCGCCTTCCTGGGCGAACGCGATCTTACTCAAAAACAAAAGTGCTGCAGTGCCGAAGCTGGCAGATAATTTCACAAGCCGTCTCATGGATCAGTCCATGCCCCCTTGCTACCGAATTTTTCGAGGCGGAAACTACACCAGTGTTCCCTGTGTCACAAGCCCGATTGCGGGGTATGTTGAAGCATCCTATATGCCAGATTATCACCCTTGTCGGCCCCTTGCCGCGAGTCTCCCGAGTTAAGCGACGTTATGTCGCATAATTTGACAGGGGTTCGGGAATCGGCCCGAAGGCACCTCGACCCGGGGCATGATACATCATATATCGGAAGATATCTAAAGTCGGAATCACGCCCCAGAACCGGAGCTTCCCCATGGCAGATGCCCAGATCACCAAGTCCCTTTTCTTCGAACAGACCGGCCTGGACGAAAGCCGCACCCAGGCGCTGGTCGGTGAAGCGCTCTCGGGTGCCGACGACGGCGAACTCTATCTGGAATACTGCCAGTCGGAGAGCTTCGCCTTCGACGACGGCCGGCTGAAGAACGCCAGCTTCGACACCAGCCAGGGCTTCGGCCTGAGAAGCGTCTCGGGCGAGCTCACCGGCTATGCCCATGCCTCCGACCTCTCGCAGGAAGCGCTCAAGCGCGCCGCCGACACGGTGAAGGCCGTACGCTCCGGCCATGGCGGCACGGTCGCCCAGGGGCCCATCGGCACCAACCGCGCCCTTTATGCGCCCGACAATCCGCTGGAAGCGGTGGACGTGGCCACCAAGGTGCAGTTGCTGGCCGATATCGACGCTTATGCCCGGAAGCGCGACCCGCGCGTCTGCCAGGTCTCGGCCTCCATCAACGGCCAGTGGGACGTGGTCGAGATCATCCGCGCCGATGGCCAGCGGGCGCGCGACATCCGCCCGCTGGTGCGCCTCAACGTGCAGGTGGTGGTGGCCGACGGCGACAAGATGGAAAGCGGCCATTCAGGGCGCGGCGGGCGCACCTCCTACGAGCAGTTCATCACCCCCGAGCAATGGCAGAGCCAGGTGGACGAGGCCCTGCGCCAGGCGCTGGTCAACCTCGATGCCGTCCCCGCCCCCGCCGGCGAGATGACGGTGGTGCTGGGCCCCGGCTGGCCCGGCATCCTATTGCACGAGGCCATCGGCCACGGGCTGGAGGGCGACTTCAACCGCAAGAAGACCTCCGCCTTCTCGGGGCTCCTGGGCGAGCGCGTGGCGGCCCCCGGCGTCACCGTGGTGGATGACGGCACGCTCGCCAACCGGCGCGGCTCGCTCACCATCGATGACGAGGGCACGCCCAGCCAGTGCACCGTGCTCATCGAGGACGGCATATTGAAGGGCTACATGCAGGACCGCATGAACGCCCGCCTCATGGGCATGGCCGCCACCGGCAACGGCCGGCGCGAGAGCTTCGCCCACCAGCCCATGCCGCGCATGACCAACACCTACATGCTGAACGGCGACCGCGACCCCGAGGACATCCTCGGCTCGGTGGACAAGGGCGTCTACGCCGTCAATTTCGGCGGCGGGCAGGTGGACATCACCTCCGGTAAGTTCGTGTTCTCCTGCACCGAGGCCTACATGATCGAGAACGGCAAGGTGACCGCCCCCCTCAAGGGCGCCACCCTCATCGGCATGGGGCCGGACGTGCTCACCAAGGTCACCGCCGTCGGCAACGACATGGCGCTGGACGAAGGCATCGGCACCTGCGGCAAGGCCGGCCAGGGCGTCCCCGTCGGCGTCGGCCAGCCGACCCTGCGCGTCGACGGCATCACCGTCGGCGGCACTGCCGCTTGAAACGCCGCCACCCACGCATCGTCATGCCCGCTCGGGGGCGGGCATGACGGAGAAAGGACGAAGGCCGGCGCGGGCCAGAAGACATGTCAGCCACGTCTTAGCCGAAGCTGGGTGTGGGGGCACCGCCCCCGCAACTCCCCCTAGCTCTCGCAGCGATTTTGCGGTAGTACCGGCGCGACAACCCCGATCCCCCGAATCCAGTTGTGAGACATTATGCTTATCGATCAAATCGCCGTCGGGCAGAACCCGCCCGCGGATGTGAACGTCATTATTGAAGTGCCGCTGGGCGGCGAGCCCATCAAGTACGAGATCGACAAGGCCTCCGGCGCCATGTTCGTCGACCGCTACCTCTATACGTCGATGCGCTACCCCTGCAATTACGGCTTCATCCCCCACACCCTGTCGGACGATGGCGATCCGCTGGACGTCATGGTGGTGGGCAACCGCGCCCTGGTGCCCGGCGCCGTCTTGCGCGCGCGGCCCGTGGGCGTGCTGATGATGGAGGATGAGAAGGGCGTGGATGAGAAGATCATCGCCGTCCCCCATCCCAAACTCACCGCCTATTACAACAACGTCACCACCTACAAGGACCTGCCCGACATCCTGGTGCAGCGCATCGTGCATTTCTTCGAGCACTACAAGGACCTGGAGCCCAACAAATGGGTGAAGGTGCAGGGCTGTTATGGTCTGGAACGGGCCGAGGAGATCATCCGCGCCTGCATCGAAAAGGCCGGGAACGCCAAGGGCTGACGGCGCTTCTCCGAGTGACACCGCAAGGGAGCGGCCAGAGATGGCCGCTCCTTTTTTCGTCAGCCGTCGATCCTGCGGTCCCGGCCGGCCAGCCAGCCGAAGATGGTGTGCAGGAGGCAGCTCGCCACCATGAGGGCGAGCGGCAGGGTCCAGCTATGGGTCATGTCGTGCAGGTAGCCCAGCACCACCGGCACCACCGCCGACATGAGATAGCCGATGGACTGCGCCATGCCGGACAGGGCGACCGTCTGGTGCGAGGTGGAGGCCCGCAGCCCGAACATGGTGAGGGCCAGCACCAGCGAGCCGCCGCCGCCCACCCCGCCGATGGCCATCCACAGCATCACCCAGTCCGGCTTGAAGAGGAGGCCGGCATAGCTCACCAGCAGCGTCAGCCCGCAGAAAAAGCCGATCCAGCGCTGGTCGGGCGTGCGGTGGATGAACACCGGCACCACCATGGTGGAGATGAAGACCACCACCTGATAGACGAACAGCATCCAGCCCGAGGCGGCGGCGTCCACGCCATAGGTCGCCATGATGCTGGGGAACCAGGAGATGTAGACATAGAAGCCGGTGGACTGGAAACCCATGAACAGCGTCACCTGCCAGGCCAAGGGCGAGCGCCAGACATTGCTGCCGCCGTGCGATCCGCCGCTGGCCGCTGGCCGCGTGCTGTTTTTGAGTTGCGGCAGCCAGACGACGGCCGCCAGTACCGCCGGCAGCGCCCATATCAGCAGTGCGTTGGGCCAGCCCCAGCTTTCCGCCAGCGGCACCGTGATGCCGGAACCCAGCCCGCCGCAGGAGACGATGGCCATGGTGTAAAGCGCCGTCACAAGGGTGAGCCGGTCGGCGAAATCGCGCCGCACCAGCCCCGGCACCACCACATTGCCGATGGCGATGCCGATGCCGATCAATGCCATGCCCAGATAGAGAGCCGGCACGGTGCTGAGGTAGCGTATGCCGATGCCGATGATGAGCAGCACCAGGCACAGGAAGATGGCCCGCTCCATACCGATCTTCCGCGCCAGCGGCGAGCTTACCGGCGAGATGGCCGCGAAGGCGAAGAGCGGCAGCGTGGTCAGCAGCCCGGCCAGTGCCGAGGAGAGGCCGAACTGCGACTGGATGTCGATGAGCACCGGCCCCACGCTGGTGATGGCGCCGCGCAGGCTGAACGAGACCAGGAGGACGCCGAAGAGCAGGAAGCCCAGCCGCGCCGGCCGCAGGGACGATCCCGGCGATGTGTCAGGAGATTGGGTCATGAGGGATACGCATAAAGTTAGAACAGCCGCCCGCCATTGGGAACGGGCCGGTCGGCGCCGATGATGATGACGGCGTCAGGCTTGCGGAAATCTTCGAATTCGATGGTCATGGGCACCTCCCCGCCAAGAGGTATATAGCCCGGACTGGAAAAGGGGAACCTCCTCCAGCGCATGGCAGGCATGCGCCGGGCGCCGGAAGCGAAAGAGGCCCCGCCATGGCGGAGCCCCTTCCCGGCCGAAGCCGTATGCCCTGTCCAGTTCAGGCCCGGCGGCGGCGCACCAGCAGGGTGGTGCCCAGAAGGCCGGTGAGCAGCAGGGCGCCCGCCGCCGGTTCCGGCACCTGGGCGCTGGTCATGGCGACATCGATCAGCCCGGCGCTGTAGGCATCCTCGCCCGCATTCGGGCCGCCGGCCCAGGCACAGTCGAAGCCCTGGCCGCATTCGGTGAAGAAGCTGCCGGGCCCGGCGACATACTGGAAGCCGCCATTGCCGGCTTCGATGCCCTCATCATCGAACAGCTCGCCTATGGCGCCGTCCAGATTGTAGACGAAGTAGGTCAGGTCGGCGAACATCAGGCTGAAGGTCTGCAGGATGCTGTTGCCGGAGAAGGCCAGCGAAAAGTCGAAGATCTCCCCGTCGTCCAGCGATACCAGGCCGTTGGCGTCCAGGTCCTCCGCCAGGAAGGAGCCGGTGACGCCGGCGCCTTCGTCGAAACCGGCCTGCTCGAACGTGTAGGAGATGGGTGCCGCCTGGGCGCCCGCGGACAGGCCCAGGAAAGCGGCGGCGATGATGGTCGTGCCGAAAATCTTGTTCATGATGGTCATCCCGTTTGTTTGAATATCGATGATGCGCTCAAGGGCCGGTCAGAAGCCCACCTTGCGGGCGCGACCGAACGGACCCCAGATGGCGAAGGTGATGCCGGGCGTCTGAATGTTGACGAACAGCACGTCGCCGCGCGGGCTGAAGCAGGCCCCCGCCCATTCCGAGCTCTTGTAGTCGCCGGCGCCGATCTGGCCGGTGCGGCCCATGGCGGCGAGGTCGGCATTGTCCAGCACCACA
>Ga0180219_1001012_pt1 | contig 19603 bp, 18 predicted proteins | sample eDN3rd30CBELigMG_FD_151338 | JGI IMG/M metagenome (GOLD analysis project Ga0180219, IMG submission 151338) | Enriched Miracle-Growth compost microbial communities from Emeryville, California, USA - eDNA 3rd pass 30_C BE-Lig MG (version 2)... ...
CGCCTTGGCCCATACTCAGCGCTTGCGCGTATTTCGAGCCCTGGTTGTCGCCGGGGCTGAAGGACTGACGCCCAGCACCCTGGCCGATCAGCTAGACGTCGCCCGCAACACCCTGTCGTTCCATTTGAAAGAGTTGGCGCATGCCGGCCTGGTCACGATAGAGCAACAAGGACGCAATCTAATTTACCGCGCCGATTTCGCCCACATGAACGGGCTGCTCGGCTACCTGACCGAGCACTGCTGCCAAGGCGGCGTGTGCGAGGTTTCCGATTCCTCACAGTGCGATTGCTGACAACATGCCTACCGACACCCCCACCTATAACGTGCTGTTCATCTGCACCGGCAACTCGGCCCGCTCCATCCTCGCCGAAGCCATGCTCAACGAACTGGGCAAAGGCCGCTTCAACGCCTATTCGGCAGGCAGCTACCCCAAGGGCGAAGTGCATCCCCTGGCACTGGCCACACTGGAGCACTTGCGCATGCCCGCGGCAGGCTACCGCAGCAAAAGTTGGGATGAGTTCGTCGCGCCCGGCGCGCCGGTGTTCGACTTCATTTTCACGGTCTGCGACAACGCCGCCGGCGAGGCTTGTCCCGTCTGGCCCGGCAAGCCCGTATCAGCCCACTGGGGCGTCGCCGATCCCGCCGCCGTCGAGGGGACCGAAGAGCAACGGTTCAAGGCGTTCAAAGAGGCCGCTAGAATCCTGCACCGGCGCATCGAGCTGTTCGTATCTTTGCCGCTACAGCGTCTAGATAGCTTGTCGTTGCAAAGCGAATTGCGCAATATCGGGCAGCAGTAAGAAGATCGCATGAGCACAGAAACCAATATCGCCGGTCACGCGCCGGCCACGCTCGGCATGAGCGTGTTCGAGCGCTTCCTGACCGTCTGGGTACTGCTGTGCATTGTCGTGGGCATCGCCCTGGGTCACGCGGCGCCGGGTTTTTTTCAGGCCATCGGCCGGATGGAGATCGCGCAGGTCAATCTGCCCGTTGGGCTGCTGATCTGGGTCATGATCGTCCCCATGCTGCTCAAGGTGGATTTCGGCGCACTAGGCCAAGTCAGGCAACATTGGCGCGGCATCAGCGTAACGCTATTCATCAATTGGGCGGTCAAGCCGTTCTCGATGGCGCTGCTGGCGTGGATCTTCATTCGTCACGTCTTTGCACAATGGCTGCCGACCGACCAACTCGACAGCTATGTGGCGGGCTTGATCCTGCTTGCCGCCGCGCCCTGCACGGCAATGGTATTTGTCTGGAGCCGGCTGACCGGCGGCGACCCCATATTCACGCTGTCGCAAGTCGCGCTGAACGACTCCATCATGGTCTTCGCCTTCGCGCCCATCGTCGGCCTGCTGCTGGGGCTGTCAGCCATCTCGGTGCCCTGGGACACCCTGCTGGTGTCGGTGGCGCTGTATATCATCGCGCCCGTCATCATTGCCCAAATCTGGCGCCATACATTGCTGCGCCAAGGTCGGGCGGCCTTCGATGCCACGCTGGCACGCATCGGCCCGCTGTCCATCGGGGCGCTGCTGCTCACGCTCGTCTTGCTGTTCGCCTTCCAGGGTCAGGCAATTTTGCAGCAACCGCTGGTGATCGCCATGCTGGCCGTGCCCATCCTGATCCAGGTGTTTTTCAATTCAGGGCTGGCCTACTGGCTCAACCGACGGGCCGGGGAAAAGCACAGCATCGCCTGCCCGTCGGCCCTGATCGGCGCCAGCAACTTCTTCGAGTTGGCCGTTGCAGCCGCCATCAGCCTGTTCGGCATCCACTCGGGCGCAGCACTGGCCACCGTGGTCGGCGTGCTGATCGAGGTGCCGGTGATGTTGTTGATCGTGCGGGCCGTCAACCAGAGCAAGAGCTGGTATGAGGCCGGAGTTAAATGACAGGCTGCCGCTTACGTCAATCAAAAACGTCGTAAAGAATATCGGCGACGACAGCTGTGGCGACAGAGATCAGGATCAAATCCGTGCCGGCGATGCGCCATTCGTAACCGGGGTATCTTGGCAGACGGCCCAACAAAGAGCCGGGCACCATTTTCTTGGCAATCCCGGGAGGAAGGGGCTTGCCTCTTGCCAGGTTCTTGCGTATGCCGGGCGGCAACGTGGAGTAGCCTCCCAGTCCGAAATCCAATGCGTACTCGCGCGCCAAGGCGGCGGTAATGCCCGCATACACGAGATCACCGAACACATCGCCACCGCGCGAATGGCCGTGGCGATCCCGGTGGTCGTCAAAATAGTCGTAATAGCGGCCTCGATCGTCGTAACGGCGATCAAAACCATCATCGTGCAGGGAGCTTCCGCCTCGGCCGGCGTAATAGTCGTTATCGTGACTACCCTGCGGCCCACCCTTGCCGCTGTTGCCAGGGCTGGAGTTTCCCTTGCCCGGGTTTCCCTTGCCAGGGTTGCCTGACGCATGAGGGTTGCCCTTGCCGCCGTTGCCTCCGCCCTTGTCGGGATTGCCTGCGCTATTGCCCTGGCCTTTTCCTTCGGGTGGGGCGGCCTGGGCACTGAAAGCCAGCGAACAGGCGGCAATCAAAGAAGCGGCCAACGCGATACCTGGTTTCATGATTACTTCCTTTTTCAACCGGACGGCGCAAGCATACTGCGTGCTCTATTTCAAAAATAATCCGTTGTGTATCAATTTGTAGAGCCTCCGACGAGCCTCAATGAGCGGTCTCCGCTGCCAGCGGCGCCTGGAAGCGGCGCAGGCGCAGTGCGTTGCCCAGGGTCGCCTGCGACAGCGCGATGGCGTTGGGTATGCCCTGAAGGTTGCCCGACCAGCCGCTTATGGCTGGAAGGTCAACCAGGTCAGAAACGAAAGCGTAATTTCGTACTCGAGGCGGCGGTATCCACGTCGAGCCAGTAGGGTGCCATGATTGGCGAGCCAGCTGAAATCGAAGGAAATGGACGCAAAGTCGCGCAGAGATTGAGCATTGTCAAAAGCTCTGCGACCCCCTGCCTGTATACTTTTAGCAAAAGCATGCGTATGTAAACATGCACTGCGCGTATTCTGCGGCCAGGGCCTGCCGCCCGCGAGTTTCGAATTCGCTTCGCCGCATAACAACCCAAAGAGATCATCATGAGCGTGATAGACACCGTTCCCTCTCCCGTGCGCCTGTCGGCCGTGGCGGCGCCCGGCCAGCCCGAGCCCACGCCCGCGCTGGAAAAACTCTACCGCGGCTTCGAAGAAGAGCTGCTGGTGCCGCTCTGGACCGAGATCGGCGGCCTGATGCCGCTTGCTCCGAACAGCAAGGCCAGCCCCCACCTGTGGCGCTGGGATCGCCTGCTTGAACTGGCCGACGAGGCCGGGCGCATCGTGCCGGTGGGCCGCGGCGGCGAGCGCCGCGCCATCGCCCTGGCCAATCCCTCGCTGGGCGGGCGTCCTTATGCCACGCCCACGCTGTGGGCCGCCATCCAGTACCTGATGCCCGGCGAAGACGCTCCCGAGCACCGCCACACCCAGCACGCCTTCCGCTTCGTCGTCGAGGGCGAAGGCGTGTGGACTGTCGTCAACGGCGACGAGGTCCGCATGTCGCGCGGCGACTTCCTGCCCCAGGGCGGCTGGAACTGGCACGCGCACCACAATGCCGCCAGCAAGCCCATGGCCTGGATCGACGGGCTCGACATACCCTTCGCCTACTACACCGAATCTCAGTTCTTCGAGTTCGGCCGCGACGAGCTGAGCCAGGCCGAGCGCGTCGCGCCGGAGTTCTCGCGCTCGGAACGGCTATGGGGCCACCCGGGCCTGCGGCCCGTCTCGCAACTGGAATCCACGCCCTCTTCGCCACTGCTGGCCTATCGCTGGGTGGACACCGACCGCGCGCTCACCGAGCAGTTGGCCCTGGAAGACGAAGGCCACGCCGCCACGCTCAGCCCCGGCCATGCGGCCGTGCGCTACACCAACCCCACCAACGGCCGCGACGTGCTGCCCACCATCCGCACCGAGATGCACCGCATACGCGGCGGCGCCAGCACGCTGGCGCGGCGCGAGGTCGGCTCGTCGGTGTTCCAGGTGTTCGACGGCGAGGGCTGTGTAACGGTGGGCGAACGCTCGTGGCAGGTGCGCCGCGGCGACATGTTCGTCGTGCCGTCGTGGGTCAGCTTCCAGGCCAAGGCCGATGCCGGCCAGGCCTCGCTCGACCTGTTCCGCTTCAGCGACACGCCCATCTTCGAGGCCCTGCACCAGCAGCGCACCGAAGTAATACAGCCTGCCTGAACAGATGCCGCAAGGGCCGCCTGCGCTCAGGTGGCCCTTTGCAATGGCGTGCTCACGCGTCCCCGCCCAGCCTGCTTTTCACGAAATCAATAAATAGCCGCGTTCTTGCAGGTAGAAAACGGGTATCGGTGATGGCGTGCACTTCAATGGGCTTGAGGCTCCACTCTGGCAGCACACGGTTGAGGCGGCCCATTTCGACGTCGTCGCGCGCCAGCTCGGTGTCCAGCGCGGCGATGCCGACACCCTGCTTGGCCAGCGCGCGGCTCAATCCAACGCTGTTCATCGCGAAACGGGACGCCGTTGCCACTTCAACCACCGCGCCATCCTGGCCAAAAAAGCGAGTCGTCTCGCCCGGCTTCAGCGACCCTCGCGCGATGCAGAGCACGTGTCGGCTCAAGTCTGTGGGATGACGCAGCGGCGGGCCGTTCTTCAGGTAGGCTGGCGCCGCATACAGATAACGCGGCAGCACGGCAAGCCGGCGGGCAACCAGCATGGAAGGCGAGGTGGGCGCCGGCCCCATGCGGATTGCCAGGTCAAACGGCTCACTCTGCAAATCGACTCGTCTCGGGGTGAGATCGATTTCGAATGCCAGCTGCGGATAGGCTCTGGAGAAGTCAGCCAGGATCGGCGCCAGATAATCCGTAGCCAGGTCGACGGGCATCGACGCACGCAACGTGCCGCTTGCACGCTCGGCCACGTCCAGCAGCGACTCGTGAGCGATCCGCGCTTCCTCCACAATGCTTTGGCAACGCTTGAAATAGAGTTCGCCCGCCTCGGTGAGCTCGACCCGGCGCGTTGACCTGTGCAGCAGCCGCAAGCCGATCGCCTTCTCCAGCTTCGATATTCGGCGTGAAAGCGTCGAGTTCGGCATGTCCATCGCTTCCGCCGCGCGGCGGAAGCTCTTCGCACGCGCAACCTCCACGAAAAGCCGCATATAGCTGAGCACCTCCGCTTCCATCTCATTGCTCCATTAATGGATCACCGAATTCAATTATAGCTATTTATCTCTTATATGGAGCAGTTCATCATGTCTTCACCCTCTTCCAACCAAGGAATCGACATGAATCCACTTTATGAAACACTGCGCGTCGGGCGCCACACCCTGCGCAACCGCCTGGTGATGGCGCCCATGACACGGTCACGCGCCGATGATGCATCAGGCGTTCCCTCGCCGCTCGCCGCCCAGTACTACACCCAGCGCGCAAGCGCAGGCCTCGTCATTACCGAAGGCACTTACCCATCGCCGCTTGGCAAGGGTTATATACGCACGCCGGGCATACATTCCGCCGCGCAAATCCAGGCGTGGAAACGCATCACGGATGCCGTGCATGCCAAAGGCGGCCTCATATTCCTTCAATTGATGCATTGCGGCCGGATCTCGCATCCCAGCCTTCTTGCAGATGGCCAGACGCCCGTTGCTCCCTCTGCCATTGCAGCCAAAGGCACGGCATTCACAGCGACGGGACCGCAGGAGTTTGTCGTGCCGCGCGCCCTGGAGACGGAAGAAATCCCGAGCGTCGTGGAGGACTATCGACGCGCCACGCGGCACGCGCTGGACGCGGGCTTCGACGGCGTAGAGCTGCATGCGGCCTCCGGGTATTTGCCGGAACAATTTCTGTCTTCCGAGACCAATCAGCGCACGGATCGCTACGGCGGTTCGCTGGAGAATCGGGCGCGCTTCATTGTCGAAACACTGACGGCCATGGCCGGGGAAGCCGGACACGACCGGGTCGGCATCAAGATCGCGCCCGAAATGGGCTTCAACAGCGTAAGCGACGCCGACCCTCGGCGAACCTACCAATACCTTGTGCAGCGCCTCGGCCCGCTCAAGCTGGCCTACCTGCACCTTGCCAAGACGCAGAGCGCGTTTGATTACCGGGCTTTGCTGCGCCCCCTGTTCGAAGGAGCCTTCTTTTACGGCGGAGGGCTCGGCAAAGAAAGCGCTCAGGCGCTCATTGCGGAACAGAAGGCCGACGCCGCCGTATTCGGCAGCCTGTACCTGGCCAATCCCGATCTCGTCCGCAAATTCGCAAGCAATGCCTCGCTCAATGTCCCCGACCGCGACACCTTCTACTCGGCCGGTCCACAAGGCTATATCGACTATCCCGCCATGGACGACGCGCCATGAGCCGCGCCTCATGTCCATCCTTCCAACCCGCTCCGGCCTGACCTGGGAGACAAGTGCCGGCACCCGACCTTTACTCAAGCCCAACTTCACATCACTTTTCATCAAGGAACTACCATGACCCTCTCGACCACTACCTTTGCCATTGCCATCGGCCTGATGGCTTCAGGGGCCTTTAACGCTGTGCAGGCCCAGGAACCCGTGCAACAGCCTCAACGGTTAGAGCACTCCCAGCCCGCCGGGGAGGACGTAGCGAACGACCTCGCCGATTGGAGGCAAGCCGGTTTTGATACTCACAGCTATGACGTGCTGTCGTACGACGTATTCGGGGCCGAGTATCAGCGGCGCTATGCAAAATACCAGGCGCTCAAACGCCTGCGTGCCCAGGCAGCCGTTCAAGAATGAGCCAGCCGCGCAATCTCGCGGTACTCGGCCCGCATGTGCTCTTTATGGGGTGTTCCACACAAATAAAGAGCCACCCGGCACCTGAACTTGCAGGCGGCGTTCAATCGTGGACGAACTCGTACCAGTAATGCGGCTCGTCCGGGTCGTCAACCGCCCTTAGGTAACCGGCGGTGGGGTCGGGGAAATGCGCGGGGAACAACAGTGTGCCCCGCCCCGCATGTTCAGCCATGAAGGCGAGCCGGGTCTTGCGCGACTGGCCGGCATCAAAGCAGAACCGGGTGCTCCAGCCCGGGAAACGGCATTGCAGGGGATGGTGCATCAGGTCGCCGGTGATGATGGCGTTCTGGCCTTCGCTGCTGATCTCGATGCAGACATGGCCGGGGGTATGCCCCGGCGCATGCAGCAGGCGCAAGGAATCGTCGATCTGGTGGCCGACACCCACGATCTCGGCCAGCCCGGCCTCGAAGATCGGGCGCACGCTGTCTTCGACATAATCGCCCGTTCGCTGCAGCGCGCTGCGGCCCGCTTCGCTGCTCCAGTACTCGTATTCTTTATCGACGAAAAGATACCTGGCATTGGGGAAGGTGGGCACCCAGCGCCCGTCGGCCCAATGCGTATTCCAGCCGATATGGTCCACGTGCAGGTGTGTCGACAGCACGATGTCCACCTGTTCGGGTGCGACACCGGCCTGCGCAAGGCGATCGAGCCAGTTCCAGCGGGCTTCGTCGAACTCGGGCCTGACCCTTTGCTTGCAGTCGCCCACGCAGGTGTCCACCAAGATGATCTTTCCGGCGCTGCGCAGGAGGAAGCTTTGCATGCATATCACCAGGCGGTCGCTGGCCGGATCGTAAAGCCTGGACGACAGCCAGTCGCCCTGCCGGGCAATGGTGTGCGGATCGGAATCGGGGAAGATCTCGGCCGGATGCAGCAAGGGGCCGCTGGACTCGACGACGAGCTCGACCTGGACGGCGCCGATCTGGAATTTTCGGATGGGGTTGCTCATGAGGTTCTATATGCCAAGATAACGCTGCTTGGTGTCCGGGTCGGCGTCAAGCGCTTCGGGGGTGGATTCGAACACCACTTTTCCCTTGCTGAGGATGATGACGCGGTCGGCCAGGGCCAGGGCAAATTTTAGCCGCTGTTCGATCAGGATAAGCGTTGAACGGCGGGCCTTGACCTTGCCCAGCACGGCATGCAGCTCTTGAACCAGCAGCGGTGAAAGCCCTTCGGTGGGCTCGTCGAGAACCAGCAGCCTGGGGTTGCCGACCAGCGCCCGCCCGACCGCCAGCATTTGCTGCTCGCCGCCCGACAGCTTGCCGGCCCGATTGTTGCGCCGCTCTGCCAGGCGCGGAAAGGCGGCGTAGACTTCTTCCGACGACCATGCAAGGCCGTCTTGGTCGAAGCGTTTCAGGTGGGCCGCCAGATCCAGCGTTTCGGCCACGCTGAGCGATTTGAAAGTGCGCCTGCCCTGGGGGACCAGGGCAATGCCCGCGCGGCTGCGCGCCTCGGGCGCGTGGCGCGAGATGTCGGCGCCCTGCAAATGGATGGCTCCCTGCCGATGGCCGACGAAGCCCATGATGCTTTTGGCCAGCGTGGTCTTGCCCACGCCGTTCCTGCCCAGCACCGCCAGCACTTCGCCGGGCCGCACTTGCAGGTCGATGCCCTGCAGGACATAGCTGTCGCCATAATAGGTGTGCAGGTCGGCAACGCTGAAAAACGCGTCAGGCGAGGTGTTCATGCGCTGTCACCAAAGTAGATTTCCTGGATGTGCCGGCTGCCGCGCACTTCGGACTCGGTTCCGGACATGATGAGTTTCCCGTTGTGCAAGATTGTGAAGCGGTCGGCCACCTCGAAAGCGACGTCCATGTCGTGCTCTACCAGAAGCACGGTAACGCTGCGCGGCAGGCCCCTGATCAGTTCGACCACCGACGCGGTCTCGGCGGTCGAAAGCCCCGAGGTGGGCTCGTCGAGCAGCAGGATCTTGGGCTGGTTGGCCACCGCCATGGCCAGCTCGAGCTTGCGCTGGTCGCCATACGAAAGCTCTTTGACGGGCAATCGGCGGTCGGCGCCAAAGCGCCAGGTTTCCAGCAGTTCATCGACGCGGTCCATCATGCCGGCGAACGATTCCACCGATCGAAGCATATTGAAGCGTGAGCGCGACACGGCCATGACCGCAAGCTGCAGGTTCTCTTCGACCGTGATGTCCTGGAACAGCGACGTGATCTGGAAAGTGCGCCCCAGCCCCAGATGCGTACGCTGGTGCGCATTGAGCCGGGTGGCATCCCGGCCCAGCAGCGTGACGCGCCCCGAAGTGGGCTTCTGCTGCCCGCCTATCATGCTGAACAGCGTGGTCTTGCCGGCGCCGTTGGGGCCCAGCAGCACGTGGCGCTCTCCGACGGGGACGCTCAGGGAAACGTCGTCCACCGCCCGCAAGCCGCCGAACTGCTTGACAATGTTTTCGACCTGGATGGCGTGCGAGCTCATGATGATTTTCTGATAGCCAGTTTGTTGCCGATGGCGCGCACGATGCCGTGCGGGGCAAACAGCACGACCGCAACATACAGAACGCCCAATATGGTCATCCAGCGGTCGGTGTGGCTGCTTACCGAGTGTCCCAGATACACGACCACGAAAGCCCCCAAAATGGGGCCTAGCAAGGTGCCCGCCCCGCCGATGATGACCATCAGCATGACTTCGGCCGAGATGACGATGCCGACGGCCTCGGGGCTTACGAAGCCTTTGTAGAAGACGAAGATCACTCCGGCAAAGCCCGAGATGCCGGCCGAGATGACAAAGCTGAGGAACCGGCACAGCCACACGTTGTAGCCCAGCGCCGCCAGCCGCTCGGGATTCTGGCTGTCGCCGCGCAGCGCGGCGCCAAACGGCGAGCGCACGATCAGGCGCACCACGAACAGGGTAAGCGCCAGGGCCAGCAGGGCAAAAAGAAAGTAGTCGTTATTGCTCTGCAGCGACAGGCCCAGCCCCAGGTCCGGGCGGCCGATGCCCCGCAGGCCGTCGTCGCCGCCCGTAAGGCTTCTCCAGGAAAACGCGATGGCCCAGGTGATCTGCCCCAAGGCCAGCGTGATGATCAGGAAGAACACACCCGACGTGCGCAACGACAGCAAGCCGTACAAAGCGCCGAATGCAAGGCTGACGCCGATGGCCGCCAGGGCGCACCACCAGAAGCTGGGCGTAACGTGCAGCATCATCAGCCCCGCGGTGTAGGCCCCCACGCCGAAATATGCGGCATGCCCCAGCGAAGGCAGGCCCGTATAACCCAGCAGCAGGTTCAGGCCCAGGGCAAAGATGGAAAAGATGAGGCAGTCGATGAGCAGGCCGGTGGTGTACGAGGGCGATAGCCAGCCCGCCACGGCGATGATCGCGAACAGAAGGACTGTGGCCGCGGGGGCCAGCCAGGCCCGTTGGGTATAAGCGCTTTTTTTACTCACGGCCGAACAACCCTTCAGGACGGATGACAAGCATGATGACCATGGGCACGAATATGGTGAACAGGGCGAAATCGGTAAACCACACCTTGCCCAGCGTGTCGCTGAAGCCGATCAGCAAGCTGCCGACGAAGGCCCCCCGCAGGCTGCCCAGCCCCCCTACGACCACCACGGCAAAGGCCTGCAGCAGCACGTCGAAATCGACCCCCGGATACACGCCCAGCATGGCTCCCCCCAGCACGCCGGCCACCCCGGCCAGCGCCGCGCCGGCGCCAAAGACCAGAAGGAACGCCTTGCGGATGTCGATGCCGATGCCCCGCACCATCTCGCTGTCGTCGACGCCGGCGCGAATGATGGCGCCGATTCGCGTGCGCTCGATGACGAGCCAGATCAAGACCGCGACGACAAGCCCAAGAAGAATCATGGCGACGCGATATTTTGGAAACACCAGGCCGGCATAGCGGAAGGAACCGTTGAGCCAGCTGGGCTTGGACAGGGTCTGGGGCAAGCCGCCCCAGATCCACAAGGCCAGATCGGCCACGATCAGCAAGATGCCGAAAGTCATCAGCACCTGGCCCAGCTCGTTGTCCGACACGCGCCGAAGCAATGTGCGCTGCAGGACAATGCCGAACAAACCCACCACAATCGCGGCCGCCAGGATGGCCAGCCAGAAATTGCCCAGCCACGAAAGCACTGTCAGGCCGATATAGCCGCCCAGCAGGTAGAACGAGCCGTGAGCCAGGTTCACTATCCTCATCATGCCGAATATCACCGACAGGCCAGACGAAATCAAAAACAAAAGCATCGCCAGCGAGAGGCCGTTGAGAAACTGGATTGCGTAGAAAGCCATACCGGTATTCAGCTGATGAGTTACTTGACCCAGGTGTCGGCGATGTCCCGATACGGCGGGAGCTTCATGAATTCCTCGGGAGTCCAGGTATAGAACTGCGAGATGTTTTCATAGCGGTGGAAGGGCTTGTTGACCAGGCCGTCTTCGGTGCGCTCGACCTTCAGGATGTAGATGTCGTGAATGGGGCTGTTGTAGTCGTCGAATTTGAAATTGCCGCGGGGCGCCTTGAAGGACACGTCGGATATGGCCTTGAGCAGGGCCTCTTGGTTGCCGATGTCGCCGCCCTGCTTGTCCAGCGCGTCGTGTATGACTCTTGCCGCCACATAAGACGCCTCGGCGTACAAAGTGGGAGGCCTTTTGTAGCGCTCTTTGTAGGCCGCGACGAACTCCTTGTTCTCGGGCGTATCGACCTGGCTTGAATAATGAGACGAGGTAATGATGCCCAGCGCGGCGTCGCCCTCTTTTTCAAGAATCAGGTCGTCGGTCAGCAGGCTGGTGCCGACAAGCGGTATCTCGCCCTTCAGCCCATACTCTTCGAACTGTTTCACGAACTGAATGGCCTCGGAACCCGCAAACACCGCGATGACGGCATCGGCATCGTCCACCTTGAGCTGCGTCAGGTAAGGCGCATAGTCGGTCGTTCCCAAAGGCGGGTACAAGGCCTGCACCACCTTGCCGCCGCCCTCGGTAAAGACGCGGGCGATGCCGCCGGTTTGTTCAAAACCCATCGAATAGCCGGGCGCAACGATGATGACCCGCTTGTAGCCCTGGTCGAGCAGCCACTGGCCCATCGGGTGGCTGGTCTGGCTGCCCGAGCTGTTGGTGCGGAAGATGTTCGGCGCCGCCAGGTTCTGGGTCAGGCCGTCGGCGCTGGATACGGAAACAAGCAGGGGCACCTTCTTTTCGACCAGATAGTCACGCACGGCGTAGGCCACGCTTGAAGACACGATGCCGCCCACAAAGGCGACCTTGTCGCTTTCGACGAGCTTCTGCGCCTTGGTCAGGCCGACGTCGGGCTTGGCCTGCGAATCTTCAAAGATCAATTTGATGTCGTCGCCGCCCGCCTTGTTGCCGACACTGTCGAAATACAGCTGAAAGCCGTTCTTGACGTCTTCGCCGATCACCGCGTAGGGCCCGGTATTGGGCGACAGCACTCCGACCTTGATGGTTTCCGCGGCGGCGCCCGAGGCGGCAAACAGGGATAGTGTCACGGCGGCGCACAAAGCCTTGAACTTAAGTTCCATGATGTCTCTCCAATGGTGGAATAGTCGAAATTCTTTTATTAATAATGACTTGAGTATATAGACGTCTGTTCGCCCCCCCTTGTCGCGTAGTGCACTATCGGTTGATCCTGCACGCATCCGGTTCAGCGGCGTCGCAGGCCATGCGCTGCATGCCAACAGGCATGGCCATGCAGCGCTGCTCCACCTGGGCAATCACGTCGTCCAGCGCGCGGGCCCGAGCCTCGGCGGCATCGGCGTCGCGCTGCAGCGCCGGCATCAGCGACAGCAGTTCGGCCTCGAGCGCGGCCTGGTCGATGCCCTGCAGCCGGCCTTCTCGCACCAGGAAGCGGCCGGCTACCATGACGCTGTCCACGCCGCGCCCGCCTTCGCCATACACCAGCTGGCGCTTGAGATCGTTCAGTGGCTTGTAGACGAGGTCGTCTTTATCGATGAAGGTGATGTCGGCGCGGTAGCCGGGCCATATCCGGCCGATGCGGTCTTCCATGCCAAGCGCGCGGGCGCCCCCCATCGTGGCGGCATGGATCGCTTCGCGGGCCGTCAGTCCATTGTCCATGGAGCTGTTCACACCCGAAAGCAGTGTGGCGAACTTCATCGCCTGGAACATGTTCTGCGCGTCCGAGCAGGAACAGTTGTCGCAGCCCAGGCCGAACGGAATGCCGTCCTGCCGATAGCTCTGAAACTGCGCAATGCCGTTTCTGGTCTTCAGGTTGCTCATGGGGTTCAGCACCATGCGGGTGCCGGTTTCGGCCAGAATGCGGCGGTCATCGGCGTTGAGCCACACCCCGTGGGCCAGCGTAAGATGCGGGCCCAGCACTTCCATGGCTTGCAGGTAGCGCACCGGCGAGCCGCCCCATTGGGCGAAGATCTGCTGCGCCGCCACCGCCTCCAGGCGGGAAATGGCGATATGGGAAAAAAGGCGCAGCCCGTGCTCCAGGGCGACATCGCGCATCGTCGTCAAGAGCTCGCTGCTGCAGCGCTCGGGGCTCGATGGGCAGACGGCCCAGGTAAGCAGGTCGCCCTGCCCTGCGGGGCTGTCGCGCAGAATGCCGTGCAGTTCAGCCATCGGGTCGGGCATGTCCGCCGGCGCGGCGGGGCCCTTTGCCAGCTCGCGCGTCGTTTCGTCCAGGCCTTGCGCAAAGAATGGAATGGTGTCCAGCGGCCCGACATCCGCCATTTGAATCCCCAGCACCACGCGCAAGCCGGAATCGAGATAGGCTTGGCGAACGACCCGGGCCTGATGCGCCGTCAGCGGCCACAGGCTCAGCATGTCCTGCACGGTGGTGATGCCGCTGCGCAGGCATTCCGCTGCGCCGATCAATGTCCGCAAGCGCAACTCCTGGTCGGAGCGCGGCGGAAAGAAGCGGGGCAATGCCCGGAACGCCCATTTCTCGAGCGACATGACGTCGAACCGCCCCTTCAGCAGCACGTCGTGGGAGTGGTAATGAGCATTGACCAGGCCGGGCAGCGCCAGCCAGCGGCGGCCATCGATGACCTGAGCATGGTGCTCGCGCGCCAGCCGGTCGAGCCCCGGCTGCACGGCGGCGATTGAGTCATCCAGAATCAGTATGTCCTGGGCCGATTCCGCCATCGTCTCTTCGCAGGGGTCGACGAGCGTGGCGTTCTTGATGAGAATGGCCTTCTTCGGCCGCCCGGCCGGAATGGCCGAGGGAGCAGGCGTCGTGGTCATGGCAGGCAAAGCTCCTCTGTCCGCATATGGGGCGACTCGCTCAGGTGCATCACCGAAGGCGTTTGCCCGGTAAAACATTGCCACGGCGGCAGCGAGTCGGTGCTAGGGTCGCCGGCATGCACGAAGGAAAGCCATGCCGACTGCACCTTGCGTGCAATGTCGGCAAGCAGCTCACCGCCTCCTCCGCCCAGCATGGGCGCGTGCGCCCATGCGTCCGAGGGCCCGAAGACAAATGGAAGCTCCAGGCAATGACAGCTTTTGAAGGGCGAAGCCTCGGGCTGCCAGTCGAAAATATAGAAATAGGTTCTGCTGCCGCACTGATGAGCGCGCTGCGCAAACTGGCGGGTGGGATGCGCGAACACGGCGTGGGTGATCAGGCGGCTGAAATGCAGGCCGGCATATTCGTGGGGATGCCTGGCCTCGATCTGCAACAGGCAATCCACCGCCGACGCACCGTAGATGTCGCGCACGCAATGCGCCACCTCTTCGGCACTGACGATCTGCGTGCGTGGCGCCTGCATCAGGAAGGCATGGGCCTCGTCGGCGGTAATGCCGATCAGCACATCGACCCCCTTCAATGCCTCGGCGGCGCTCAGATGAAACTCCTGCGCCGCCGCCCCTTCTTCACCCTGGGAAAGCTGGAAGGGGGGAGTGGTGTCGCCGTAGCGGGCTCCACCACGGGCAACTTCGGACTGGGCCGCAAGTATCTGGGCAACCGGCAGCTTCTGCAACTGGGAACGCAAGCCGGGCGCATCGGGCGACAGCCCCAGCGCCTTCAGGAACTCATGCCCCGAAGCCCGGGCGGCCTGTGCAGTTTGAGGCGCCATGCCCAGGGCGGGGCTTTGCAGGATGACGCGCCGCACCCCCGACACATCGTGCTTGCCGGCAAACAAGGCGGCGATCGAATTGCCGCCGGCCGACTGGCCCATAAGGGTCAGGTTGCCGGGGTCTCCGCCAAACGCCGCAATATTCTTGCGAATGTATTCCAGCGCCAGGGCCTGGTCCAGCAGGCCCAGGTTGCCCTCGCTTACGCCTTCCGCCACTAGAAAACCCAGGGCACCCAGGCGGTAGTTGACGCCCACAACCACCAGGTCGCCAAGCCTGGCCAGCTCGCGGCCATCGTACCAATCGATGCCCCCGGAGCCGCTGGAGAATCCGCCGCCGTGCAGCCACACAAGCACGGGGCGCTTCTTGCCGTCCAGTCCCGGCGTGCTGATCGTCAGTTGCAGGCAGCCTTCGCCCTGCGTGCCGGTGAACTCGCCCATGACGGCGGCCAGGCGGGATGCCGCCTGGGGGGCCACGAGCGACGGCCGGGTGGCGTCCAGGACGCCCTTCCAGGGCGCCTTGGGAACGGGTGGCCTGAACCGCAGGGCTCCGACGGGATCTTCGGCGTAGGGCACACCGGAAAACTGATACACCCCCTCTTGCCGGACGCCCTGCAGGCGCCCGCACGAAACCTGAACTTGCACATCCATTTTCTGGCCTCCTTGGTCAAAAACAGCTTAATGGATGCCCATCGATGCCCCCTTGCCTGGGAGTGCAATAGAACTTGTATTTTCAGCCCGGCGCCAAAACAAACGATATTGCACGGAAAGACAAGCCCTTGGCCCGTGCTTGGATTATGGTGGGCATCAGGTTGCAGACACCATTGTTGAACAGACCAGGAGAACTGAATATGAAGGGTGACATTGATTCCGTGAATCATCTCGGCATCGCCGTGCGCGACATGGACGAAGCCTCGGCGCTGTATGAAAGGCTGGGCTTCCAGCTCACGCCCCTCTCTGTGCACTCGGGCTCGAACAAGCCCGGAGAGCCCGTGCGGCCCATGGCCACGGGGAACCGCTGCGCGGTGTTTCCCAACAACTATATCGAGATACTGGGCGTGGTGAACCCGGGCGCGCTTGACTGGAGCTGGGCGACGTTCATCGACAAGTTCCAGGGCGCCCACATTATCTGCTTCGGCTGCGGCGACGCCTCGGTGGTGGCCAGCCGGCTCGACCAGTCGAGCATAAAGAATTCGGGCGTGATTACCCTGCAAAGGGATATTGGCACCCAGGACGGCATGCGCACGGCGGTGTTCGACTGCGTTCACTTCGATAGCGACATCAACCCCGAGGGCCTGATCCAGGCGGCGCATCACCGTTATCCCGAGTACGTGCACCAGCCCCGCTACCTGACCCATCCCAACGGCGCCACCAGCCTGGCCAGGCTACTGCTGGTCAGCGACAAACCCGCTGAAATGGCACAAAAGTATTCACGCCTTACCGGCCAGCCGGTCGTCGAGCAGGACGGTTTGCCGGCCGTCAGCCTGCCCCTGGTAAGCACCTTGTGCTTCACCCGCCCCGACGATCTCAACAAGCGCTTCCCGGGCTCTCTGTTTTCGCCGTCGCCTTCGATCGTGGCCGCAAGCTTTTCAGTCAAGGACCTGGCGAAAGCGCAGGCGCTCGTGAAGCAGGCGGGCTTTCATGTGGTGGAAGGCGAAGGCCGTTTTCATGTGCCCGCCGAGCAGGCGCTGGGCGTGGTGCATGAGTTCGTTCAGGAATGATCAGCCTGAAACGATGACATTCCGGCAGGCGTCCTGGCGCAGGTCGCTGGGCGTCTGCCGGTATTTTGCCTTGAACTGCCGGCTGAAATTGGGGATGTCGTTGAAGCCCTGCTGGAAGGCGATTTCTTTGATGGACAGATAATTGAAGCGCGGGTCGGCAAGCAGCGTTCGGGCGCGCATCAGGCGCTCGTCGCGCACCCAGGCGCCAAAGGTGGTGCCGCTGTCGGAAAACAGCTTGTGCAGGTAGCGCTTGGACAGCCCCATGCTGTCGGCCACCATGCCTGGGGTGAGCTCCGGGTCGCACAGGGCGGAGCGCACATGGGCCTTGACCCGGGCCAGCAAGATGCTTACATTGCCGTTGCCGTAGGCGGAACGCGCGGGGGCATCGTCGAACGATCGAAACGACAGCACGACAAGGTCGAGGCACATTTGTATGAGCTGCATGCGTGTGACGTCGTTGAGCTGATGGCTTTCTTTCATCAGCAAGGCAAGATGGCTGTAGGCCAGGCCGCCTATCCCGCCAGAGATCGAAGGCGTGTACTGGAAGTAGCGTGACGGATCGGGCAGCTGGTGCTCGACCAGCCTGCGCGGAATCGAGAAAATGATGCGGTCTGAATCATCGGTGAAGGTGGTTTGGTAGGGCGCCGCCTTGTCGAGCAGGAACATCTGGGCGGCCTTGACCGAAGTCTGATAGCGATAATGATCGACCAGCATGCCGCCCGACAGGTTGAGCCCGACCAGGTATTCATTGTGGCTGTCGGAGGCGATGCAGCGGGGGCTGCGTATGAGCTCGAGCGGGCTGGACTGTATATGCATGATGCGTATCTGCCCCACCGTGGACTGTGTGACGCGGCATTTGAAATCATCGTCGCAGGGCTGCCGGCTGGCCTCGATTTTTGCGATGCGGCTGGCCATGAGATGCTGATATTGCCCGATATTGCCGCCATGCATGACGTCGTCGGCCACGCCGGGGGAATCCGGGGCTGGCGAAAGGCGGCGGTTGGCGTCTGGCCCAATGATCACGTTTGTCTCCTGAATCCCGCCGAAAGCCGGCTCGCGAATAGCCTTGCCTTGAAGCCGGCGGCACTAGATTATTTTGGAGGCTTGGCCAGGCATCCGGTACTAGCGATAACGCTAATCCGCAAACCGACACTCCAGCCAGGAATAGCGTACCATCGACTCCACCATGACCGCCGCCCATCCGATCAGCTACCGCAAGGTCCTGTACCTGGCCATTCCCATCATTCTGGCCAACCTGACCCAGCCCTTGATGTCGGCGGTGGACACGGCCGTTGCCGGCCATCTGCCGGGCGCCCACCATCTGGCGGGGGTGGCCCTGGGCAGCCTGTTCTTCAACCTGCTTTTCTGGGTGTTCGGCTTCCTGCGCATGGGCACCACGGGCGTGGTGGCGCAGTATTTTGGCGCGGGCAAGGCCGAATCCATCGTGCTGACGGTCGGGCGGGGCGTGCTCATTGCCGTTGCCATCGGCCTGTTGATACTGCTGCTGCAGCGCCCCCTGATCAACGGCGGGCTCGCCCTGCTGGGCGCATCGAACGAGGCGGCCGAGCAGGCGCGACTCTATGCCTACGGCCGGGTCTGGTCGGCGCCCTTCACGCTGACGAATTACGTCATTCTAGGCTGGCTGCTGGGCTGCCAGCGGGTACGCATTGCGCTGGCCATCCAGATACTGATCAATATCGTCAACCTGGCCGCGGTGCTGGCTTTCGTGTATGGGCTGGGCTGGGGGGTAAGCGGAATCGGCCGCGCCACGGCGCTGGCCGACTTCAGCGGCATGGCCGTGGGGGCCGTGCTGCTGTGGCGCAGCTACCGGCCGCAACTGGGCGCCATACGCTGGATCGAGATCTTTGAACCCACCGCCTTGCGCCGGCTCGTCCAGATCAACGGCCACATCTTCATCCGCACCGCCTGCCTGCTGGCCACATTCGCCTGGTTCACGCATCTGGGCGCCAGGCAGGGCGACGCCTTGCTGGCGGCCAACGCCATCTTGATGAACTTCCTCAGCTTTACCTCATATGGCCTGGACGGCTTCGCACATGCGGCGGAGACCCTGTCCGGTGCCGCCGTGGGGCGGCGCAACGCCCGGCAGCTGGCGCGCGTGATTCGCGTCTGCATGGTGTGGGGCCTGATCGGCTCGGTGATGTATACGCTGGTTTACAGCGCCGCCGGGGTGCAGCTGATCGGCCTGCTCACCGACCAGCCGGAAATCGCCGGCCTGGCCCGCCTGTATCTGGTCTGGGCGGTGCTGGCGCCCCTGGTCTCCATGCCGGCTTATTTGTACGACGGCGTGTTCATCGGCGCGACGCGCACCAAGCCCTTGATGCTCATCATGCTGGGATGCTCGGCCGCCTTCCTGGCGCTGTCGCTGGCGCTGCTTCCGCTTCTGGGCAACCATGGCCTGTGGCTGTCGTTCCTGATATTCAACGCCCTGCGCGGGGCGGGGCTGAAGCTGGCGCTGGGGCCAAGCATATATCGGCAGATGGAAGAGCCCAGTGGTTCGCCTCTCCATACCGGCTGAACGGCCTGTCCTGCATGCAGCGGCTTTCTTCCTATGCGCCCACCACCGACACCGCCTTGGTATTGAGATAGGCCTCGAGCGCCTCGGGGCCGCCCTCGGTGCCGTAGCCTGAATCCTTGACACCGCCAAAGGGCAGTTCGGCCGAGGGGGTGGCGGGCTGGTTGATCCACAGCATGCCGGTCTCGACCCTGTTCGACAGCAGCTGCACATTCTTGAATGAGCGCGTAAAGGCATAGGCCGCCAGGCCGTAGGGTAGGCGGTTGGCTTCGGCGATGGCTTCCTCGAGCCGGTCGAAGGTGCGCACGCCGGCGATGGGGCCGAAAGGTTCTTCGTTGAACAGATCCGACTCCATCGCCAGCTCGCTGACGATGGTGGGCGCAAAGAAGTTGCCCGCTTCGCCCACGCGCTCGCCGCCCGTCAGGATGCGGGCGCCGCGCTGGCGGGCGTCGGCCACCATTTTTTCCATGGCCGCGACGCGGCGCGGATTGGCAAGAGGCCCCAGCGTCGTGCCTTCGGCCAGCCCGTCGCCCAGCTTGAGCGACTGCGCATACTG
>Ga0180219_1001013_pt1 | contig 19596 bp, 18 predicted proteins | sample eDN3rd30CBELigMG_FD_151338 | JGI IMG/M metagenome (GOLD analysis project Ga0180219, IMG submission 151338) | Enriched Miracle-Growth compost microbial communities from Emeryville, California, USA - eDNA 3rd pass 30_C BE-Lig MG (version 2)... ...
AGTTATTGGAACAGAAGCGCGTGCCGACGCATCGGTTGTACACCTGGATGTTTAGCCCCTCACTGTCGTGCATCGTCGCACCGACGGGGCACACGATCTCGCAGGGAGCGTTCTCGCAATGCTGGCAGGCCATGGGCTGAAACTGTGTACGGTTTCCTGACTGCTCTCGATACAGATCTATGCGTATCCAGTGCATTTCCCGGCCCATGGCTACCTGCTCCGGTCCGACCACGGGAATGTTGTTTTCCGCCTGGCAGGCGATGGCGCAGGCATTGCAGCCTATGCACGCATCTAGATCTACCGTCATGCCCCATGCATAGCTGCTGTATTCATGCCCCGGGTACAGCGAGGGCGTTTCGTTTTCACCGCTGCGCGCGCGGGCTCTGGCAGGCTCGGAAACACGAGAGCTGTTTGACGGCGCGCTGTCGCGCCGCGTCTCGACGTTGCGTACCGGCTCGCGGCCCTGGGTGTGCAGCTCATGCTGTGTCACCGCGAAGTCATGGCGCTGCCCTGTGCGTCGCATCGTAACGGAGAATGTCCGCAAGGCGAGGCCGCCGTTTACGCCCTGTAGCGCAAAGACGTCGAAGCCGTGCCCTTGTGCCGTATTCCCGGCATGCGACCGCCCATAGCCCAAAGGCAGCGTGATCACGCCATTTGCCTGGCCGGGCATGATCCAAATCGGCGCCAGAATGCCTGTATCGTCGTCCGCCGTCGACAATGAGACAATGTCGCCGTTACGCAGGGCATGCTGCCCGGCGCTGGCCGGGCTGATCAATGCGGCGTTGTCCCAGGTAATCTTGCTGTAGGGGCGAGGCAGCTCCTGTAGCCACGCGTTATTGGCAAATTCCCCGGCGACAAGATTGCTGTCATTCGCCAGCACGGCAGTTATCCCGATTGTTGCGGACGAGGGCTTTGCCGCTGATGGCGTCATGACGCCGGGCGGGTTTGGCGGCCTTGCATCAGGCTGGGCGCCTGATTCTGCTTTCAGCGCATCAAATGCTCCCTGCAGAGGATGCAGCGTGTGCAGCTTGTCATGGGAGGCGATTACGCCGCAGCTGAGCGCAGCCTGCCATTGCTGCTCGAATTCAGCTTCGCCCCGGGCCTGCCAGAATTCCTGCCATGTTGCCCGCGTCGTGGCATGGGCGCTTGCTGTCTGTCCGCTGGCAAGGACGCTCATCAGTTCATGAGACGAGTAGGCCCCATAGAGCGGTGCGATCACAGGTTGCACGATACTCGCGATGCCGTCATGGCTGTATGCATCGCTCCAGGACTCGAGTTCATGGGTTTGCGGAACGTGCCACGTGGCCCGGCGCCCGGTCTCGTCATAATACAGCCCCGTATGAATCGAGCAGGGTACATGTTCCAGTGCCGGCGCGAAAGCAAGCATGCCAGGCGCATCGTAGACCGGGTTGACGTTCACCATGACCAGCGTGCTGACCTGATCATTGCGCATAGCTTCCGTAAGCTCGGGAAGGCTTGCCGGACGGCGCGGCCTCGCGGTCTGGCTCCCGCTGCCCGGGGCTTTCCCCGGCTGTTGCGCAGCATACTGTTCCAGCGCATACACGGTCTTGCCCAGATTCCCCAGCATCGTGTTTATATGCCAGACCAGTACATGGGCCCGCAACGACAGGCTGTGACCCGCTGCCACGACGCATGCGCCTCGAGATCTTAGCAACTGCCGGTACAGTCGGTTCAGCCATGAAGACGATTTCAGCGAGGCTCCACCATTCGATAGCGCGGCTGCACCATTCGATAGCGCGGCCGCCATCATTTCCAGCATGTTTTCCATCTCGCCCGGCGACATGGCCTGGCGGCTGTCTGCAAGTGAACCGCACAAGTTAGGGGAGCTTTCCAGTGCATACATGCGGGCGCGCGGATTGCGCCGGCGCGCAGCCAAGAAGTCATGTGCATTGCGCACACCGTCGGCCGAAGGGCCGAACAGATCGGCGTCGACGCTCAGCACCACCGCAGCCTGTTCAAGATGGTAGAGAGTGCGGGCGGGCACGCCGAACACCTGAAGTGCGGCGGCTGCGCGTGCGTCGCTGTCCGCAGGGTCATGCATATGCCATTGAGCGTTGGGAAATCGCATCAGCATCGCATTGATTTGCGAAAGCAGCGTGGGCGAAGATACCGGCCCGGTCAGCAGACGCAAGCCTCTCCCCCTGGTCTGACTTTCTTCATCCAGGCGCTGGATCAGCATGGACAGCATAGCCTCTCTGGTCGAGATCTCTTGCCTGTGCATGATGGTATGAGATCGTTCCGGATCCCAAAGGGTCAGGATGGCAGCCTGTGTCTGGGCATCGGCTGCGCCCAGGCTGGCAGGGTGAGCTGTATTGCCTTCAATCTTGATGGGCCGCCCTGATTCGGTTTCCACAAGAACACCTATGCCGAACCCGTTGCGCAGCAGTGTGCTCGCATAGAAAACCGGATCGCCTGGAACCATGCCTTCAGGCATGTTCACATAGGGCATGATTTTCTCCGGCGGCGCCTGGGTGCAGCCCGTTCCCGCCAGAGCCGTCGAGGCCGCCATCAGCTTGAGCAAGCGCCGGCGGTGAGGGTTGGCCGGCAGATCCTGCAATGTAGTCTCATGAAAGCGAACGGCAGGCGGATGTCTCATAAAGTTTCCTTTCTACCGGTGACAGGTTGAGCAATCGGTCAGGCGCTGGGTATTCTCCAGCTGAAGCATATGCAGCAGTTGCCTGCGCTCGTCCTCGCTGAGCGCGGGCAGAGTGCCCATCCGCGTGACATGACTGGGCGAAACGACTTTCCCTGTGGGATTGCGATGGCATCCAATGCACCACTGCATATCAAGTGATTCATTGCGCACCAGGATGGGCATCTGGTCCACCCGCCCGTGGCAGGTCACACAGGCAACGCCTTTTTTGACGTGAACGCTGTGATTGAAGAACACGAAGTCGGGTAAGTCGTACACACGGTTCCACTGTATCGGCTTGCCGGTGCGCATGCTTTCATGCAAGGGGCCAAGCGCAGGAGCGTCACGAAAAAGCTGTGAGTGGCAGCTCAGGCAGATGCCGGTGGAAGGCATTCCGGCCGATGCGGATGTTTCCACCGAGGTATGACAGTACCGGCAATCAATGCCGTCGTCGCCAACATGGTGTTTGTGGCTGAACGGTATAGGCTGCGGCACCGCTACGCCCGGCTCCACCGGTGAGGTTGTGCGCCACACCATGCCAGCGATGGTTAACAGCACAAGCCCGACCGGCACGAGCAAGATCAGCTTGATCAGCAGTACCTGAGATCGCTCCAGAAGTTGGGCCATGGGGGCGTCTCAGGGAAGAGCATGCGTAATCATGCGCTTGAAGCGCGGCCCGTATTTGTGGACATCCTTGCGCACCTCGGCAACATCGTTGGCACTGACGGGTGGCGCCCGGTTGCCCCAACTGTTGCGCACATAGGTCAGTACGTCAGCGACTTGCTGGTCATTCAGCTTCCAGTCAAAAGCCGGCATGGCCAGGCCGGTGGGCAGAGAGGGCGGATCAGCCATGTGGTCCCCGGCGAGGACAACCTGTATGAGCGTCTGCGCATTCTCGGCCTGTATCGGCGGGCTGCCTGCCAGCGGCGGAAATGCTTCGTCCTGGCCCTTGCCATCGGCCATATGGCAGCCCATGCATTGGTCTACATACAGGCCTTTTCCCCGCGCCATTGCTTGATCGTCAATATCTTCGGGCGCAGTGGTGGGGGCTTGGTGAGCCGGAATACTCTTTAGATAGGTGGCCACCGCAGCCAAATCCGCATCACTGAGATGCTGCGTAGAGTTCATCACGACCTCGGTCATGGGGCCCGTGCTGGCAGTGTCCTTGTTGGCGCCAGTCTTGAGGTATTGGGCAATGTCCTTGATGGTCCAGCTGCCGAGCCCGTCGCGCTCATGGCCGGTCAGGCTGGGCGCGAACCAGCCTTCGCCGGCATCTCCGCCCTGCAGTGCCTTGTCCTTGTCGGACGCGCCCAATACATTTTTTGGAGTATGGCAGGCGGCGCAGTGTCCCACGCCGTTTACCAGATACGCGCCGCGGTTCCATGTCATGGACTCGTCTTGTCTGGGTGTGTATTCCCCTTCGTCGAAAAAGAGCAGATTCCAGCCCGCCATGAACTGACGCCATCCCAGCGGCCAGATAAGATCGTTCTCAGGCGGTATGGCGCGCACCGGCTCCAGCGTGTCAAGGTAAGCCTTCAGGTCATTGATATCTTCGCGCGTCATCTTGGTAAACCAGGGATACGGACAGGCAGGGTAGAGGTACTGGCCGTCTTTGCGTCTTCCACTGTGCATGGAACGATAGAAATCGTCGCCGGTCCAGTTGCCTATTCCGGTCACGACATCGGGCGTGATGTTGCTGGAGTAAATGGTGCCGAAGGGCGTTTCCACCGGATAGCCGCCGGCGAAAGGCTTGCCGCCCTTGACGGTGTGACAGGAAATGCAGTCTCCCGCTTGCGCCAGGTAGCGCCCGCGCTGGATATTGTTGAAGTCATTGCCTTGCGAATGGGCGATCCCACAGCCTAGAAATGCCAGGGCCGATGCCATCGGTATCCACAGGAATTTGAGTGTATGCATGATGTCTCCCGGGTCAGATCCGGACCAAAGGGCCGGGATTCTTCAGATACATCTTGCGTATCGCATCCGCAGCCCAGAAGGCGAGCGCGCCTACGGTTCCAGTGGGGTTGTAGCCGGCGTTCTGGGGGAAATTGCAGGCCCCCACAACGAATACATTGGGCACATCCCATGTTTGCAGATAGCGGTTTACAACGCTGGTGCGCGGGTCATCTCCCATGACCGCACCTCCCGTGTTGTGCGTGGTCTGATAAGGAACAATGCTGTAAGGAGGCTTGCGTTTTTTGACGTTCATGGCGCGTGGCTTCATGGCCTTGCCTATGCTTTCCGCCTTTCCCGTCAGGAAATCCGACATCTTGTAGTCGTTTTCGTGGAAGTCGAAAGTCAAACGCAGCATCGGGTTGCCATAGATGTCCTTATACGTGGGATCCAGATCGAGATAGGCCTCGCGATGGCTCGCCACGCTTCCATGGGTTGAAATGGATGCGCTCTTGAGATAGTTTTCCGCCATGGATTTTTTCCAGCCCTCGCCCCACTTGGGCGCTTCCTTGGGCAGATGGTGCTGAAGTATGGGGCGCCCGCCCGTGGTCCAAAGAGCGATGTAGCCGCCGCCGATAAAGCCTTCAGGGCCATGATCAAAGTTGTCGGTATTGAAATCGTCTATCGCCTGCCCGAGCGCGCCTGCTCCCATGTATGGGTTCATCAATTCATCGACAAACACCTCTACCGAGGACGTTATCTGGTAAGCGTAGTTGCGGCCCGTTACGCCGGTTCCGGTGACGGGATCGTACGGTCTGCCTATGCCGGACAGCAGCAGAAGGTGAACGTTATGGTGGGCAAAGGCGCACAGGATGACGAGCTCGGAAGGCTGCTCGAACTCGCGGCCCTCCAGGTCGCGATACATGACGCCCTTTGCTTTATTCCCCGTGTTGTCCAGCAATACACGAGTCACATCACAGCCTGTGCGATACGAGAAATTGTCCTTTTTCAGCAGTACGGGCAGTATCGTCGACTGCGGCGAGGCCTTGGAGTTGTTGCCGCACCCGAACCATTCGCAGAAACCGCAGTAGGTACACTGCCCCATCTGGACGCCAAGAGGGTTTCGGTAAGGCCTCGAGGTGTTGGCAGCGGGCGCCGCGAAGGGATGGTATCCCAGCTCGCGCGCGGCCTTGTCGAACATCAGGGAGCCCGCGCTGCGATCCAGCGGTGGCAGCGGATAGTCTCGGCTGCGGTCGCCTTCGAAGGGGTTCCCGTGCTTTCGCCTTTCGCCTGCGACGTTGGCTGCGGCGCCCGATACTCCGCACAGGTACTCGAAGCGGTCATAGCAAGGCTCAAGGTCATCGTAAGTGATGCCCCAATCCTGGATCGTAAGATCTTCGGGAATGAAATCAGCGCCATACCGCTGCTCCGTATGAGAACGCAATACGAAGTCATCGGGCAGAAAGCGCCAGGTCTGGCCATTCCAATGCACGCCGGCGCCACCTACGCCTGCGCCCGGACGAAAGGACCCAAGCTGCCTCATGGGCAACGCTGTCTGGCTGCGGGTATTTCGAAAACTGAGGGTTTCGCGCACTGGCGCCTGGAACAGGCCATTGCGTACGGCATACTTGAGCTCGTCCTGGATATGCGTCGTTGCAAAGTCTGGGACGGTTGCCCTGTCCACGCCGCGTTCGAGAGCCAGTACCTGCAGTCCTTCCTCCGTCAGCTCCTGGGCAATGATCGATGCCGTCCAGCCGAACCCAACCAATACGACATCAACGGGTTTCAGTGTTGTTGCCATCGTTATTCCTTTAAACTTCGACGCGCATTCTGGTGCCGTCGCGTCCCATAATGCCGACAGGCGGCAGGGGGTAAGGCTTTCCATACTGGGTGATCTCAGCGACATAGTTGTATCGCGGCCCAGGGAAGCCAATCAGCTTCCAGCCGGCAAAATTGCGGTTGCCGCCATACATGGGGTCGGAGAGAAAGCCTTCCTGCGTGTTCTGCCACAGAACTTCGAAGAAAGCCTGGGCTGGAAAGTCCCTCAGCTCGATCTTGTTATCGTCCATGTCGTGCAGAAGCCTATCCTGCTGCTCTTGCGTCAGCGCTGCATACACTTTCCCGTCAAACTGTTTGCGGCAGTAGTCGTCGATATCGGCGATTGCCTTGCGGTAAAGCTGGGCCGGATTTTCCTTGAGCTGGTATCCCTGCTGTTCAGTGCCCGATGCCCACGGACCTTCCATATATCGCCGGTCTGCGCGGCCATACGGGCCGGCAAGCTGAAGATCAATAAAAAAGGGAACATTGGCCTCAATTGCGCCCGGGCTATCCCTGTCGCCAGGAATCAGGCGAGCGACAGCTGCCTCGATGAATCGTTGCTCGGCAGAGGAAAAGAATGTCCTGGCGACTTTGGCGGGGCCAGGCTTGTCGCTGCCACAGGCAGGCAGCGCCATAAGAACCGGCAGGCTCAGCGCGGCCTGAACAAATCTTCGTCGAGACATTCCACACAGGTGCTCTGCGAAACAAGCCTGTTCTTGCGAGGGCATATTCGTGTCCGCGTCCCAACAGGAGTCGGATGGGTGCGGGCGGTGTCGTATTGTCTCCATTTTTACGTCCTGTAAGCAGTGTTTCGCTTGGCTCAGCAAAGGCTGTTCCTGGGCTTGCGCCCACAGGCTCGGCTTCAGGCATTGTCTTTTTTACTTCTGCGTCCAATATTTACTGTTTCAGGGATATGTCAGCTTGTGGCGCGGTATCACGAAGCGTATGCGCTTCTTCCGTTCGGCCTTGCGCCTGCCGATAGCGGCGCGGCGTCTGGGGCTTGACGGACACTGATATGACTTCCGGGTGTGCGCGGCTGATGCGGCGCTCCAGTTCGATGACAGCCTGTTCTATTTCCGGGGTGTGCAGAGCGTCTTCGAACTCTATGCTCATCGCGGCGACGATTTCGCCGGGAGATACATGAACGGTCAGAACACCGTTGGCCCGCACGACACCGTGAACACTGCCTGATATTTGCAGCATGGATGTACGCGTCTTCCGGTCTGCCGCCTCGCCTATCAACAGACCCTTGGTTTCACGGGCCAGCAGCATGGCCGTCAAAGCCAGCGTGGCGCCTATGCACAGTGATGCAATGCCGTCCAGCTCAGGCCGCTGGAGCGTCACCGAATAATGAACGCCCAGAAACGCGATCAGTATGCCGGCCAATGCCGCACTGTCCTCAAGCAGCACGATGAAGGTAGGAGGATCCTTGCTGTGCACGACGAGCCTGAATACTTCCGCATAGGGCCGTCCCTTTCGGAACTTGTGCAAGGTGTACACCCATGAGACCCCTTCGAACACGGCCGCCAGCGCAAGTACGATATACGTCACGTGGGCGTCCCTGACAGGCTCGGGGTGCATGATGTGGGTGACGCCTTCATAGAAAGATGCGCCAGCGCCCGCAGTGAAGATCAGCAGGGCGACAACAAAGCTCCAGAAATAGATTTCCCGTCCATAGCCCAGCGGGTGTTCATCATCTGGTCTGGCGTCGGCGCGATGCAGGCCGTATAGCAGCAGTATTTCGTTGGTGATGTCGACAACGGAGTGAAAGCCCTCACTGAGCATGGCCGAGCTGCCCGTGATGGCGGCAGCTGAAAACTTGCTGACAGCCACGAGGGCATTCCCGACGAGTGCCACGTATACGATTCGCGAAGCGTGGCCATTCTTTTTCGCTGTAATACGAGCCATGCGTTCTCCCTGGACAATCAGAGGGAATCCTCACGCGGATCTTGTTTCCCGGAAGAAGCGCAGATGCATACGGAGGAAGGGCCGACCAGTCCAGCGGACGAGCCTCCAAGATTGATGGGCAGTCAGTATGTCATTTCGCATCTTGCTGCGTGTTCAGTGCCTGGGCCATTTTCAGATGCTCCCGAAGTGTTGGAAGCGTCTTGTCGATCATTGCTTTCACATCGGGATCATCGGCCTCGGAGCTTGCCTGTTCAAACATCTCGACCGTTTTTTCATGTGCCGCCACGCCGATACGATTGACATACATTGCATCGAATGCGCCGCCGGACAAGGCCTTCAATGCCGCCGCCTCGCCCTTTTGCGCGGCTGAGGGCCCTTCAGGCGGGTTATAGCCTTTTGTACTGGCCAGGGCGCTGGCCTCCTTAGCCATCTTTCCATGGTCGTTGATCATCGTTTGCGCAAACTCCTTTACCTCGCTGCTGCTTCCTTTTTGCAGAGCCAGCTTGCTCGCCTCAATTTCGGCATAGCTTCCCTGAATCGCGTTTTCCATGAAGTTCTGGTCGTGCTGAGACAGCGCCCCTGCCTGCTGTCCCCACGCCTGGAACGAGAGCGCTGACATCGCGGCACTTAACACGATGAGGGCTATTCGGATAGTGTTCATGATGACTCCTGTGACTGTTTGGCGCCAAATGGCAGCCTCTTCGCAGCAATCACCATGCCAAGTTGTCGCGGCAGGCGTCGTGCCCCACGGTATTCACGCGCTCGGTTGGTCGACAGCTTTGAATGCGCTATCCGAATGGTAGCGCCGCAATGCGCGCATTGCGGCGTTCGGATCATTGGGCATGGGCTCGAGAAGAGCGGACTATCCAGGGCTTCCGGTGACAGGCAACACGATGCCTGTCACGTAGCTGGAGCATATGGGTGATGCCAGGAACACATATGCTGGAGAAAGCTCCTCGGGCTGGCCTGGGCGCCCCATTGCTGTGCTCTTGCCGAAAGATTTGATTTTCTCGGCAGGCTGATCCGCCGGGTTCAGGGGAGTCCATATCGGGCCTGGCGCTACCGCATTGACTCGGATGCCTTTCTTGACGAGGTTGGCCGCCAGGGATTTGGTAAATGCATGGATGGCGCCCTTGGTGCTGGAGTAGTCCAGCAGTGTCCCATTGCCGTGAAGGCCGGTCACGGAGCCGGTATTGATGATGCTGCAGCCTTCTTTCAGATGAGGGACGGCCGCGCGGGCCATGTAGAAGTAGCCGTAGACGTTTGTGCGTATCGTTTGGTCAAGGCGATCGTCTGTGATGTCTTCAATTGTCTCTGCGTGCTCTTGGAAGGCCGCATTGTTGACCAGCACATCCAGCCGGCCAAATTCCTGCACAGTTTTCTGCACCGCCTCCCTGCAGAATTCAGGATTCTTTACATCTCCCGAAATGAGCACGCACTTTCCGCCTTCGGCTTCTACTGCTTGCTTCGTGTCCTGTGCGTCCGCATGCTCTTCGAGATAGACGATGGCAACATTCGCGCCTTCGCGCGCAAAAAGTACTGCCACCGCGCGGCCTATTCCGGAATCCCCGCCCGTGATAATGGTCGAGAAGCCTTGCAGCTTGCCGCTGCCCTTATAGTTTGGTGCCAGGAACTGCGGCTGCAGGTCCATATCTTTTTCCATGCCTGGCTTATCGAGATGCTGCCCGGGCATGGGCGGCTCGGGATGTTTGCGTTCCCCTGCCTGCGCCGCTTCTTTGCGCTCAGCATTCACGGAGGGCTTTGCGGCATCTTTCTGGTCTTGCTGATGCTGGATGGTGCGTTGTCTGTCGGCTGTATGCCCAGCCTCATCGTTGCGGGATGGGTTATCTGAAGTCATCTGAATCTCCTCTGAAACTCGAAGTGCCGGCACTGGACAAGGCTGGTCATGCTTTCTACGAATAGGCGGGCATCACCCTGCCCACCATTGTTTGATAGTTTCGCGCAGTGCTGCCGGGCCTGAGGCGCCTTCTTTCGCAAGCGCCTGGATATACGCTTTGGCCTGCTTGACTGAAATATGCGGCGGTATAGGCGGCACCTCAGGGTCGGTGACCATTTCCAGTATGGTGGGACGGTCGCTTGCAATGGCTGTTTCCCAGCTCTCGGCTATCTGGTCAGCGCTGTCGACACGAATACCCTTCAGGCCCAGTAGCTCGGCGTATGCGGCATAGGGAAATGGCGGCAGCAGTTGCGAATCGTTAAAGCGCGGATCGCCGCCCAGTACACGTTGCTCCCATGTCACCTCATTAAGATCGCCGTTGTTGAGAACCATGACGATAAAGGTCGTGTTGGTCCAGTCTTTCCATCTCGCCGCGAGGGTGATCAATCCATTCAGCCCGTTCATCTGCATGGCGCCGTCGCCAACCAGGGCAATGACGGGGCGGTCAGGATGAGCCATCTTTGCCGAGATGGCGTAGGGAACTGCGCAGCCCATGGTTGCAAGACCGCCTGAAAGCGAGCCAGTCATTCCCTCCCGCATTTTCAGGTCTCGCGCATACCAGTTTGCCGCGGAGCCAGAATCGCAAGTGATAATGCTGCGGTCGGGCAGTTGCGCGGAAAGTTCCCAGAAGACGCGCTGCGGATTCACAGGCGTGGCATCCGCCATGGCTCGCGCTTCCATCGTTTCCCACCATTGCCCTACATTTTTTTCGATTGTTTGGCGCCACTGCCGATTTTTCTTGCATTCAAGCAAGGGAGCAAGCGCAGTGAGGACGGCTTTGCTGTCACCGACCAACCCTATCTCCACTGGATACCGCAGGCTCAGCATGCGTCCATCCCGATCAATCTGCACTGCGCGAGCCCGCCCTTCCGGCGGGAGGAACTCGGCATAGGGAAAAGAGGTTCCGACCATAAGCAGGCGGTCGCAGTCATTCATCATCTCCCAGCTGGGCTTGGTGCCCAACAGCCCTATGGATCCAGTGACATAGGGCAAGGCATCGGGAACGGCTGCCTTGCCCAGCAAGGCTTTCGCCACGCCAGCGCCAAGCAGTTCGGCCACTTGCTGTATTTCATCGGATGCGCCCAGGGCGCCGGCGCCTACCAGCATGGCAATCCGTTCGCCGCTATTCAGTATATGGGCAGCTTGCCGCAGGCTGTTCGCGTCAGGAATGGTGGCGTGGCCGGTGTAGCCGATTCCTGTATGTACCGTGCCATGCTGGCGCGGCGGTGCCGCTACTGCGGGAAGATCCTGAACATCGTTGGGCACAATGATGCACGTGACGCAGCGTTGCTCCATGGCGATGCGCAAAGCACGATCCACAAGGTGTCTGGCCTGCAACGGGCTGGACAGCACATGGACATACTCATGGGCAACGTCCTTGAACAGATTCGCCAGGTCTACCTCCTGTTGGTAGTCTCCTCCGAGGGCAGAGCGGGCTTGCTGTCCCACGATGGCCACGACAGGCTGATGATCCATCTTGGCGTCATACAGGCCATTCAGGAGATGGATAGCTCCGGGTCCGGACGTAGCCAAGCAAACACCTACCTGACCGGTAAACTTTGCATGTGCGCAGGCCATGAAGGCCGCCAGCTCTTCATGGCGTGTCTGCACGAACTCCAGCGGCTCTTTGGTGCGTCCGAACGCCCCTATCAGCCCATTGATACCGTCGCCCGGGTAGCCGAATATCCGGTTGATTCCCCACTGTGACAGCCGGGACAGAATGAAGTCGGAAACAGTTTGCATTCAGCTCTCCATGTTTGAGGAAAAACTCTTCCATGAAAAGCGGCAACTGGCATGCCCGTATTCCTGCAAGGGGTATAACGCTCAAGGCGCGTCGGAATCGTCCGGGCTATTGCCGTCTGAACCTTTTCCATCAGAAACATTTCCGGCCCGTGCGGTTTTCCGGAACTCGTCGCGCAGCCTGTCCAGGCTTTCTTCGCTCAGATCCTCGAGATTAACCATCCCCTCCCGCGTGCCCTTGATGGTGCAGAGCAGTTCGTCGAGCTTGAGCTGCAAAGTGAGAGAGTCGCGGTTTTGCGCATTCTGGATCAGGAATACCATCAGGAACGTGACGATAGTCGTGCTGGTGTTGATGACGAGTTGCCAGGTGTCGGAATAGCCGAATATCGGGCCTGAGACGGCCCATATCAGCACTAGCGCCAAGGCGGTGCAGAATGCCCAGGGGGAGCCGGCTGCCCTCGACGTGCTTTCGGCGAACTTTCGAAACAGCTCACGCATACACTTATTCCTTACGTGTTTCAGGTAGGCCGTCCGTCGCATTTGAACCCAGATCAATATCAGGGTTCAGCGGGCTGGCTTTGCCTGTTTGGGGCCTGGCAGCCGGCCGTTTCAGGCCAAGTTCAGGCAGCAAATCTCTTTCTTCCTGGTTTTCACCCTGTTTTGCGCGTGCCGCCGGCGCGGCGGGTGTTATGGTTTTGTCCCCGGGCTCGAGCTTGGCTTTGGTCATCGCTGCATTCCTTGTGTTGTCGCCTGCGGTTTGCGTGAGACTTGCATGGAGGCTGACCAGAAGCTGCAGCGCAAAGTCTGCGCTGGCGCCCCGTATTTCATTTCTTGTTCCCTGAAATCGATGCGTTCTCGAAAAGACCTGGAGATCGCCCGTCGCGTCCTTGAACACCCAGGAAAAACATTGCGTTCCTGCGGGCGGGCCATCTGGCATCGGCTCCGTAACACCTGTATTGGCGATGGCAACATTCGCCCGGCTGCGGGAAAGGGCGCCCCTGGCCATCTCTATAGAAACTTCCTCGCTCGTCAAGCCAAAGCGATCCAGGGTTGATTTGCTTACGCTCAGGCAGCCCTGTTTGGCGGCGGGAGAATAGGTGACGAACGCGCAATCAAGTATGTCGCCCGCTCCGGGCGCATCCACCAGCCGCGCCGCAATAAGGCCAGCGGTGCAGGATTCTGCCGTGGCCAGCAACAAATGGTGTTTGCGCATGTATGCGGCAATGGATTCTATTTCGTTCATTATTATTTATCAGCGACGGCACGTCGGGATCGACATGCAATCACAGCAAGGCGCGTGCCTGGGGCGCGGGCAACAAACAGCGATGCAGGCGGACAGCCCGCCTGTTGCCATCACCGCCCGGCTTGCGACGGATGTTCTGGCCGGGCGAGGTTCTTTCTTCTGGTGTGGCTATTGGGCATGCTTCGATGCAGGGAATGCATCGTTCTGGCGCGACTTGCTGGATTTTGTCCTGTTTTCGTCTGTGCCGCGGCTACCGTTCCCTCCTTTCTCAACCGGATCGGTTCGCTTCTCGGATAAAGACTCGCCTGGGGAACGCTTGCTTGTCTGGCTAGAGCTTTTTCCCTGGTTTGCCTTGGTTCCTGAATATGAGCCCGCACCAGTGCTGCCCCCCGATATGGCGCCGTCGCCTGGCGGGCTGGAGCCTGTCTCATCAGCCTGGCTAGACGTTCCCGAGTTCTGAGCGTAGGCAACAGGGGCCAGGACAAGCGGCGCCGTGCAGACGATGGCGGCGATCAGCTTTTTCATCGCATTCTCCTGTTCTCAGCGTGTCAAACCGACGCATTGCGCAGCAAGCAGCATTCCCGTTGCGGTATTAGCTGCGATAGGAGCCTATTGGCGTGTAATGCGCGCATACAGAAGATTTTGTGGATGCGGCTCGGCGATCGCATTCAGCTTCTGCGCTTGGGTGCATAACTCCAATAGCCAGTCTTCACCGGCCAGATGCTGAAGCTTCGAAATAGGGACGTCGATGCTGGCTTCGCGTTCAAGCGCCTGCTGCAGCAATAAATAGAGTTCGTTGCTCATGATCTGTCTCCAGGGGGCAGAGCTTCTCGTTTGTCCGACCATGGGGTCTGAGCTACAGGTCAAACAGCCATAGCTGCATGGGCATTCAAAAAACATTGTGACGTGGCTGGGCATGCGTATGCACACTTATAGACAGTACCTCATATTCCGCCTGATGTTGTTAGCGGTGGAAAGCACAAGGTTCCCGATGCAACACCCCATGCTTGCAAGCCTCGGCGGGCGGCAGAACAGCCAATGCGGATCCAATCATCAGATCTTCGGGTATGCCAATTGCTTGGGGGAGCAGCCGTCAGTGTGGCGGTCGGCCTGAATAGAGGAGAACACATGGCTATGAATAAATCACATGTGCCTGCCCCCCAGAAAAGCGTGCTGGGCATGCTGATTGATGACCACCGGGAGGCGCAGAAGCTGTTCAAAGAGTTCAAATCTGCCAAGGAGTCCGCAGAGAAGGAGGAAATCGTACGTAACGCCTGTATGGCGCTGACGGCTCATACGGAAATAGAGGAGCAGTATTTTTACCCCTTTTTGCGGGATGCCGATCCCAAGGCGTTTGGCAGCTTGCTGGATGAGGCCAAGGTCGAGCATGCCAGCGCGAAAGACCTCATAACCCAGCTGCAAGAGATGAAGCCGGGCGACGACCTATATGCCGCTCACATGATCGTCCTGGGCGAATACACCAATCACCACATTACAGAAGAAGAGGACGAGCTGTTTCCGAAGGTCATCGACAAAGGCCTGGACCTGCAGTCACTTGCCGAACCCATGCAGGAAACGAAAACGCGGATCTTGTCGAGTGAAAAACTGAAATGAGCATGCGATTCCAGGCACGAAAGCATGGGTGCGATGCCTTGATGGTGAACGACAGGAAGAAACTGGAGTCTCGATTCAAGGAGTAAAGAATGCCTAATGGTAACGAACGGGAATTTATTGAACAGGCTGACACTACAAGAACAGGTCGGACTGAACCCCCATTGGGGCCGAGCGATTCCTCTGATTCGGCAAATGACTTGCCTCCCGATGCGCCTGATACGGACAGCGACCGTAGCAGCACGGGTGAGCGCGCTGAAGTCGAAAACACAAAGAATGAGCCTGCTGCCGATGATGTCCAGCCGGACAAGATAGTGCCTGAAGATCAGGCGGGCTTGGCACATACACCGCCGAATCCAGTCGATAACGGGGGGTGGCGGGAGTAATGGATGTCGGAGGCCTGCCTGCTCCATTCAGATGAGGAACACTAATTTCAGCAGGCATGCCCCAGCGACGTTTGGCTTGTCATGCGGGCGGTTTCCAGAAGGGGCCGCTCTGCTTTTTATTTACCGTCTTGATGCTGACATCCCCGGTGGATTCCATATAGGCATATCGCACATCGGAAATGTCATTGATGCCCTGCAGCCGTAACTCTTCCATCAACTCATCCTTGCTCACATGCTCCCGCCGCATTCCCCGGCGCTGAAGCTGGCCATCCTTGATGAGCAGGATTCTGCGTGGCTCGAAGAATGGCCGGGTGCCTGGAAAAAAATAGGCAATACGATTGGATGCGGCGCTCCAGAACACCAGCGTAAACACCAGGATGGCCCCTCCCGTAATGCTGTTGTATTGCGCGGACATGCCATTCTGCGCAGCGTCCGCTATGAGCACCAGCAACAGCATGTCCGTGGTGCTGAATGACCCGAGATCCCGCCGTCCAGCGAAGCGCAGCACGACAAAAATGAACCAGTACATCAGCGTCCCACGGAAAACCAGTTCCCAAGGCGATATCGAAAGCCCGAACATTCCTGACCAGTCTATGTGCATGGCTTGCTTCTGAAAAAAAATGTCCTGTTCCGTAAGCAAGTGCCATGCCTGTATTGTGTGCCTGACATTGCTGGAAGCGGCAAAACGCCCAGGATTTTCAGTGGCGGACATTGCACGAGCCTTCGAGGAGGCCTCGGACATTCACTGATGCGGCCTATGCTGGTGCGCATGGCGGAGCGGCTATGCTCGGACGCCCGCCATGCAAGATTCTTACCTCATACCGCACAGATCTGGCCATGGTGGCCATAAGGTGGAGATCGTCGATCCGGCGCCCCAGGCACACATTACATATCCCTTACCATTCGGTCATATAGCCCGAACGCGCGGTTTCTGCTTGTAACATGCGTTCCTGATGGGGGCGGCGCAGTGTGCGACGGCTTCATTTCGGGTGGCCCGCGAAGACAGTACACAGGATGCGAAACCGCTCTTTTGCGGATAGGCATCGGGAAGCGCGCCTCATCTTTTGCTTGGAAGCAATTATATGGCAGTGCCGGATAATCGAAGACGATAGAGAAAACGCGCGCTATCTCGCCAACGGTCTGTCCGAGCTTGGACACGTGGCGCTCATGTGCAGGGATGGGGTCAGCGGCCTCGAACACGCAATGAAAGCTTCATGGGATGTGATCATTCTGGATCGCATGCTGCCCAATCATGTGGGCGGGCTCTCCATCCTGTCCACCTTGCGGTCATTGGGCAAGAAAACGCCTGTGCTTGTCCTTAGCGCGCTATCGGCTGTGGATGACCGGATCGACGGCTTGCGGGCCGGGGGGGACGACTATCTGATCAAGCCATTCTCTTTCTCGGAGCTGGTCGCCCGGCTGGATGCACTGGTCAGGCGGGCACGCACCAGTGCGGAGCTCAAAGAGCTGCGGGTTGCGGATCTGGTGGTCAATCTGGCGACGCAGAAAGTGCAGCGCGCCGGGGAGGAAATCACACTGCAGCCGCAAGAGTTTCGCCTGCTGGCATACCTGACGCTCAATGCGCACAGAATCGTGACGCGAACAATGCTGCTCGAAACGATCTGGGGCTATAACTTTGATCCACAGTCCAACGTTGTCGATGTCCAGGTCAGCAGGCTGCGCCGCAAGATAGATTCTGGCGCCATACCTACGCTGATCCACACTGTACGAGGCGTGGGATATACCCTTTCCGACAAGGCAGGCTTCGTACGCCTGGAAGCGGAACGGAAATGGGCAGAAAGTTCCTGAGAGGGTTGTGGGGCTCCATCTCTTTTCGCCTGACGCTGAACTACGGACTGCTCGCGATCCTGACAACATTGATATTGATCGCTTTCATATACTTTCAGGCCATCGGCGCATTACGCGCAGAGTATTCCCAGCAGATAACCGCCGCGGCGCAACGCCTGACAGTTGCATACGAAGAGGGCGGAGCCGAAGAGCTGATATCCGTCATTGAATTGACGTTGTCCGATAGGATCGACTCGGATCGGGAGGTCTATCTTCTGCTTGATGAGCACGGGCGAAAGCTCGCCGGAAACCTCGACACGCTGCCGCAGCCAGCCTCGCCCTCCAGTGGCGTGTTTGAGGCTCGGGTTCAACAGGCAGGCATGCCCAAGCAGGGCTATTTGAGAATACAGACTCTGGCGTCGGGGGAAACGCTGGTCGTGGGACACGACCTTAGCGAGATGGGCGAGATTGCTTCATTGATCGGGCAGGCGATCATGGCCGCCATCATGCTGGCAGCCATTCTTGTCCTTCTTGGCACATACCTATTTCGGCGGGAGCTGGAATACCGGGTCAGCCGCATCAGGAGAACGACGCAGCAGATAGGCGCCGGGCAACTTTCGCAGCGCGTCCCTGCGTCGGCTGTCCGGGATGAGTTCACCCTGCTCAACCGCGACATCAATGCAATGCTAGACCAGATCGAGTTCTTGATGAAAAGTGTACGGCACATTTCGGACACGATTGCACATAACCTTCGCACCCCGCTGACCCGAATCATGGCGCAACTGAGAATGGCGCAGCGTCCCGATGCATCCATGGCGGATGCCATGAGGGCCAACCAGTATGCGATAGAAGGCATTGAAGACTTGAACATACTCTTCGGAAAGCTCCTGCAGATCGCGGAAATCGAGGCAGGCATACAGCGGCGCTCATTCAAACCGTGTGCGCTGGCGGACATTGTTGCCGATGTCGCGCAGATGTACGAGGCGCTGGCCGAAGAAAAGAATGTCTCCTTGCACTATCAGCAACAGGACAGCGCCATTGTTCATGGCGATGCAAATCTTCTCGCCAGCGCCTTGGCCAATGTGGTCGACAACGCCGTCAAGTACGCCGCAAGCCGTGTGGTGATTGAAGTGACGGGGGGCGACGGCATTGGCCGGGTAGTGATACAGGACGATGGCCCCGGCTTGCCCGCTGCCGAGTATGAGCATATGGGCAAGCATTTCTATCGCCTGGATTCAGAGGTCGAAGGCCATGGCCTGGGATTGACCAGCGTTCAGGGTATTGTCGGGCTGCATGGCGGCAAGCTTGCCTTTGCCGATGCCGGACCCGGGCTGAGGGTCACCGTGTCGATTCCCCTGATCTCGCGCCAGGCCGGCCCTTGAACGGCATGACCAGAAGTTAAGGATATTGTCATCCAAGGATGTGCCGCGCTTCTATATCCTTTCGTCTTTGCTCAACAAGTATGCCGTCGCTCAAGGCATAGCATGAAGCGGCGCATCAAAGACGGGGAGATCAATGCATAAGCATAGGTATTACGCAGCGGGGTTGATACTGCTTATCGGAGTGAGTACAGCCATGGGCAGTCTTGAATACAGCATGGGCACGCTGTCACGTATGGGGCCAGGCTATTTCCCTCTCCTGTTGGGCTCTGTTCTGACGCTTATCGCCTTCCTCATTGCGATCTTGCCAGGATCTTCAGAGGAAAGGCGTGAAGACGCGCAGCGCGAATCGCTTCGGGCGGTGGCTCGACGCCGCTGTCGTCCGTGGGGAGCGACAGTTGCCGGTGTCATCGCATTCGTTGTGCTTGGAAAGTACGGCGGCCTGGTCCCCGCGACGTTCGTGCTGATATTCATAGCGGCGTTGGGCGACAGCAAGAACTCCCTGAAATCATGTTTCTGGCTTGCTACCGGTGTCGTCGGGTTTGCCATTGTCGCATTCCACTACGGGCTGCAGTTGCAGTTTCCATTGTTTTCCTGGGGTTGAGCGCAAAGGCGAGCCGATATGATAGATAACCTTATACTGGGCTTTTCGACAGCCTTTTCCCTGCAAAACCTCATGTATGCCTTCATGGGGGTTCTGCTGGGCAACCTGATCGGTGTCCTGCCGGGGATCGGTGCTTTGGCAGCCATCTCGATGCTGCTGCCCGTGACATACGGGCTTGATCCGACAGGCGCGCTGCTGATGCTTGCGGGCCTGTACTATGGCACCAGCTTTGGCGGCGCGACGACATCCATTCTGCTCAATCTTCCCGGCACTGCGTCGCATGCAATCGTTTGTGTCGATGGCAACCCATTGGCGCGCCAGGGCAAGGGAGGGCAGGCCATCTTCATTGCCATGTTTGCCTCCTTCCTGGGCGTATGCGTCGGCATTGCACTCATGATGTTTTTCAGTCCATTGCTGGTGGATGCGGCCTTCCTGTTCGGGCCGACTGAATATTTCGCGCTCATGCTGATGGGTGTTCTGGCTGCCTCGGCCTTGACCAGCGGCTCGCCACTCAAGGGCATCGCGTCTGTAGTTGTCGGGCTGATTTTTGGCGTGGTGGGTACGGATGTGAACAGCGGCGTGGCCCGCTTTGACTTCGGCATCCCTGAGTTTCAGGACG
>Ga0180219_1001014_pt1 | contig 19581 bp, 16 predicted proteins | sample eDN3rd30CBELigMG_FD_151338 | JGI IMG/M metagenome (GOLD analysis project Ga0180219, IMG submission 151338) | Enriched Miracle-Growth compost microbial communities from Emeryville, California, USA - eDNA 3rd pass 30_C BE-Lig MG (version 2)... ...
ATCCAGATCGTCATCCGCTGACGTATCCGGCTCGGCGGCTGCGGCTTGCTTGGGCGCTTCCTCAAAAGGCAATGGCTGCTTGGACTTGAGCACAGGCTCGGGAGTCCAGACGTTGCCGCATGCGATACATGTCACCGGCTCGTCATTGCCAAGGTCGTAGAAGCGCGTTGCGCATTTGGGGCAGGTCCGCTTCGTTCCCCATTCCGGCTTCACCATGTGCCGCCTCTATCCTTCTTCCGATGAAATGATAATGATGCGGACAAGCATCTGCCGCCGCAAAGTGTCGCGCGCCTTGCCATAGCCAACGGGCACTGTCAAAAGCCCACCGCAATTTTTTCGCCCGCCTGGTCGCTCGCAAAGCCGGCCACGCCCTCTTTCCCGGATATGATGATAATGACTGATCCCGCGCGCAACATGCTCTTCGAGCCTGGCGCATCGCTCCGCGGCACGGTGGCCGTGCCGGGCGACAAGAGCATTTCCCATCGCGCCCTCATGCTCTCCGCCCTGGCGGTGGGCGAGAGCCGGATATCGGGCTTGCTCGAAGGGGAAGACGTGCTGGCCACGGCCGCGGCAATGCGCGCGCTGGGCGCCGATATCGAGCGCGACGGCGATGGCACATGGCGCATCCACGGTGTCGGCGTGGGCGCCCTCACCCAGCCGGAAACCGCGCTGGAGATGGGTAATAGCGGCACCTCGACACGGCTGCTCATGGGCCTACTCGCCAGTCATAAGGTGACGGCGACCTTCACCGGCGACGCCTCCCTCTCCCGCCGACCGATGGGGCGCGTCACGACTCCGCTGAGCCTGATGGGCGCTGATTTCACGACCGCACCGGGCGGCCGTCTGCCGCTCACCATGCGCGGACTCGTGCCGGCGGTGCCAATCGAATATCGCCTGCCGGTCGCCTCGGCGCAGGTAAAGTCCGCCGTGTTGCTCGCCGGCCTCAATACGCCGGGCACCACCCGCGTTATCGAACCGGTGCCGACGCGCGACCATAGCGAGCGCATGCTCAAGGGATTCGGGGCGCAGATCGCCGTGGAGACGGACGCGGACGGCACGCGACTCATCTCCGTGACCGGCGAGGTGGAGCTGAAGCCGCAGGTGCTGGTGGTGCCGGGCGACCCCTCCTCCGCTGCCTTCCCTGTCGTCGCCGCGCTGATTACGCCCGGTTCGGACGTGACCGTCACCAATGTCGGCATGAATCCGACGCGGGCCGGACTGTTCGAGATGCTTCGCGCTATGGGAGCGGACCTCACCATCACCAACGAGCGTGAGGTGGGCGGCGAGCCGGTCGCCGATCTGGTGGCACGCCACAGCCAACTCACCGGCATCGACGTGCCACCGGAGATCGCGCCGAGCATGATCGACGAATTCCCGATCTTCTTCGTCGCTGCCGCGCATGCCAGGGGCGTCACCCGCACCAGCGGCCTCGATGAATTGCGCGTCAAGGAATCGGATCGGCTCGCGCTGATGGCGCAGGGCCTTGCCCGCATCGGCGCACGGGTGGAAGAACAGGCGGACGGCCTCGTCATCACCGGCACAGACGGTGAACCGCTTGGCGGCGGGAACGCGCGCCCCACCATCGCGGCGGAACTGGACCATCGCATCGCGATGAGCTTTGCCGTGGCCGGCCTTAACACGCGCGGCGGCCTCATCATTGACGATATGAGTCCGGTGGCGACCAGTTTCCCCGGTTTTACGGACATGATCGCCAATCTGCGAGACGCGGCATGACGTCTGACTTCAGGAGCCGGACACAGCGCATTCTTTGGTGGCGTCCATGATCATCGCCGTCGACGGGCCGGCCGCCTCGGGCAAGGGCACCATCGCGCGGGCGCTTGCCGCTCATTACGGGCTGCCGCACCTTGATACCGGGCTGCTCTATCGTGCTGTCGGCATCACCGTGGCGCGCGCGGGGGGCAACCCGGATGATCCGGCGGATGCTCTGGCTGGCTGCGCCTTCGCGGATAGCCTGCTCGATGATCCGGCGTTGCGATCCGAGGAAGCCGGGCCACTCGCCAGCCGCGCATCCCGCCACCCGCAGGTGCGCGCGGCGCTGCTGGAGCGACAACGCGCCTTCGCCTCCCAGCCCGGCGGGGCGGTGCTGGACGGCCGGGATATCGGCACCGTGATCGTGCCCGATGCGGATGCCAAGCTGTTCGTCACTGCCAGCCTGGAGGAACGCGCGCGCCGCCGTCAGGCTGAATTGCCGGGGACGGCGATCGCGAGCATCGCTGCCGATATTGCCGCGCGAGACGCTCGCGATGCCGGACGCGCGGCCGCTCCGCTCAAACAGGCGGACGACGCAGACTTGCTCGATACCACCAATTTGAGTATAGGCGCGGCCGTTCAGCGCGCGATTGCGCTGGTGGATGCACGATTGGACGGCCACCTCTAAGGGACCGTGCAAGGCGCTTCGCGAGGCGGGGCGCCCTTTTGCTTTTCCATGAATGGCCGTCTGCTGGTATATTGCACGAGGAATGTCTGCCGGGCATGCGGCCCTGCAGGCGGTTTGGCCAAAGACCGCCGGAGACAACCGGCTGGCCAGCAATGATTCGAAGGAACCTTATTTTATGGCCTCAACGGCATTTCCCTCCCGCGACGATTTTGCGTCGCTTCTCAATGAATCACTCGGCGGCGCCGAGGGCGGCTTTGAAGGCCGCGTGGTCAAGGGCACCGTCACCGCGATCGAAAACGATCTCGCCGTCATCGATGTCGGCCTCAAGAGCGAAGGCCGCGTGCCGCTGCGCGAATTCGCCGCGCCCGGCCAGAAATCCGAGCTGAAGGTCGGCGACGAGGTCGAGGTTTATGTCGACCGCGTCGAGAACAGCAATGGCGAGGCCATGCTCTCGCGCGACCGCGCCCGCCGCGAAGCCGCGTGGGACAAGCTGGAATCCGAGTTTGCCGAGAACAGCCGAGTCGAGGGCGTCATCTTCGGCCGCGTCAAGGGCGGCTTCACCGTCGACCTGGACGGCGCCGTGGCGTTCCTGCCCGGCAGCCAGGTGGATATCCGCCCCGTCCGCGACGTCACCCCGCTGATGGACATTCCGCAGCCCTTCCAGATCCTCAAGATGGATCGCCGCCGCGGCAACATCGTCGTGTCGCGCCGTGCCATCCTGGAAGAGACGCGCGCCGAGCAGCGCAGCGGCCTCATCCAGACCCTGTCGGAAGGCCAGATCATCGACGGCGTGGTCAAGAACATCACCGATTATGGTGCGTTCGTTGATCTGGGCGGCATCGACGGCCTGCTGCACGTCACCGATCTCAGCTACAAGCGGATCAACCATCCGAGCGAGATGATCAACATCGGCGATACCGTTCGCGTGCAGATCATCCGCATCAACCGCGATACGCAGCGCATCAGCCTCGGCATGAAGCAGCTCGAGAGCGATCCGTGGGAAGGCGCGTCGGCCAAGTATCCGGTTGGCGCCAAGCTCACCGGCCGCGTCACGAACATCACCGAATATGGTGCGTTCGTGGAGCTGGAGCCGGGCATCGAAGGCCTCGTCCACGTCTCCGAGATGAGCTGGACCAAGAAGAACGTTCACCCCGGCAAGATCGTCTCGACCAGCCAGGAAGTCGAAGTGCTCGTTCTGGAAGTGGACGCCGAGAAGCGCCGCATCAGCCTGGGCCTCAAGCAGGCCCAGTCGAACCCGTGGGAGAGCTTCGCGGAGCGTCACCCGGTCGGCAGCCAGGTCGAAGGCGAGGTCAAGAATGCGACCGAGTTCGGCCTGTTCATCGGCCTGGATGGCGATGTGGACGGCATGGTTCACATGTCCGATATCGCCTGGGGCATTTCCGGCGAGGACGCCCTCAACCTGCACCGTAAGGGCGAGACTGTCACGGCCATCGTTCTCGACGTGGACGTCGAGAAGGAGCGCATCAGCCTCGGCATGAAGCAGCTTGAGAAGGGCGCGCCGGCTGTCGGCGTGGGCCGCTCGGGCAGCAGCGGCATCCAGAAGAACGAAACCGTTACCGTCACCGTGCTTGAAGTGCGCGATGGTGGACTTGAGGTGCAGGCTGGCGACGATGGCGTCACCGGCTTCATCAAGCGCAGCGATCTGGGTCGTGACCGCGACGAGCAGCGCCCGGATCGCTTCCAGGTCGGCCAGAAGTTCGACGCTCTGGTGATCGGCTTCGATCGTTCCAAGAAGCCGAACTTCTCGGTCAAGGCACTGCAGATCGCTGAAGAGAAGCAGGCCGTCGCGCAATATGGTTCGTCCGACAGCGGCGCATCGCTCGGCGACATTCTGGGCGAAGCGCTGAAGGCCAAGGGCTGATCGCCCGGCGCCACGGCGCCGACAATCGAGTAGAGCGAGGCTCGCCGATCATGGATCGGCGGGCCTTGTTCCATTTTGGCGCCATTTCGCGTTATTTCGCTTGATTCGGGGCCTATCTTCGGCAAACCGCGATTGTTACCAATTCGTTGAGGCAAGATCCGATGCGGTAGCGCTCTGGGGAGGCGGCTTCGGCCAAATGAGGAGGGCCACATGATTCGTTCCGAGCTCGTGCAGAAACTGGCGGCGCTCAATCCAGGTCTGACCGTTCAGGAGGTCGATCGGATTGTGGATATTGTCTTCGGCTCAATCGGATCACGATTGGCCGACGGCGGGCGGGTCGAATTGCGCGGCTTTGGAGCCTTTACCACCCGTGCTCGCCAAGGCCGCACCGGTCGCAACCCCCGCACTGGCGCAGCGGTTGTCGTCCCGTCCAAGCGGGTGCCGCACTTCAAGCCCGGCAAGGAAATGCGCAATCGCCTCAACGATGAAGGCTAAGGCGGACGCGCCTGACGCTAGGGCGCTCGCTCCATCGTTATCGCGCTTCCCTCATTTGCCAAACTGACGGCTAGCTACTCGCCCACCAGCATGTCATGGACGGGCTGCACACCCCTATGCGGACGTGGCGAAACCGGTAGACGCAGCAGACTTAAAATCTGTTTCTCATCCGAGAGTGCGGGTTCGAGTCCCGCCGTCCGCACCAACATTCGGCATCGCCGATCCGGCATTGGCTGTTGGCCCGGCCTATAAGCCCGGCTAGGGTCCGTGCCGTTGGAAACCAATTAAGCGGCGCAGACAGGATGATCCGGCTCCCCCCTGCAAGCTATCCACTGGCACGTCTTGCACTGGCCGCTGCCTTGCTCGTCACCGCGAGTTGCACGGGAAAGCGTGACCAGAGCCCGGTAAAGGTCGACCTCATCGGCCAAGATAGCGAGTTGGCCGATCCTCTGCGGGCCAGCGACACCCCGGCAGGCAAAGCCATGCTCGGCGCCACAGCCCAAGGCCTGCTGGCCTTTGACGCGCGTGGCGAGGTGATGGATGCACTGGCCGAAAGCTGGATCGTCGAGGATGGTGGACAGAGTTATATCTTCCGCCTCAAGCGGATCGCGTCTGCTGGTGACGAGCCTATCAAGGCGGATGTCGTCGCCGGTCTGCTACGGCAGCGTTTCCGCGCCAATCCCAACTGGCTGGCCGGCCTCAAGCCACAAGTGCGCGCGATGACCGACAGGGTCATCGAAATCCGGCTCGCCGCCGCTCTGCCGGCCTTTCTGCAACTTCTGGCTCAACCCCAATTCGCCATCATGCCCGATGGGGAAGGCACCGGCCCCTATCATGCCAAGCGTGAGGATAGGCATCTCGACCTGGTGCCCATAATGGCGGCCATGCCTGACGAGGAGACGACGAGCCATGAGCCGCCGCCCGTCGAGCATCGTATCGTGCAGGCGAGCAGCGGCGCGCGCGCGCTTGTCCGCTTCCGCGAGCGGCGGACGGATCTGGTTCTTGGGGGGAGGTTCCAACATCTGCTGCTGGTCCCCGCCGCAGGTTTTGAGCCAACCGATCTGCGCGTCGATCCCGTTTCCGGCCTGTTCGGCCTTGCCTTGACTGGCCGGTCGACATTCCTCGCGGATGGCAATGTGCGCGACGCCCTCTCACGCGTGATAAATCGGGGAGCGCTGGCGGCAGCCTTCGCGCTACCGGGCTGGGCGACGCTCGATCACCCTCTCCCCGCCTCCCTTGAGCTGGATCGCGCGCCAACGGTGCCGGTCTGGGCGGACAGCCCCCGCGAAACACGCGTGGCAATTGCGAAACAGGCGGTAGAGCGCTGGCGCAGCACTCATGGCGAGCCTCCCCGGTTGCGGGTCGCCCTTCCCCAAGGCGCTGGCGCGACGCTGCTGTTTCGCCGATTGGCGCAGGATTTCGGCACGCTCGGCCTCCATATCAGCCGGGTTGAAATAGACAGCGCCGCCGACCTCGTGCTGATCGATGAAGTGGCGCCGTTCGATAGCGCGCTCTGGTATCTGAGCCGGCTCGATTGCGCGGCAGGGGTGCTGTGTGACAAGCGTGCGTCCGATCTCCTTGCTTCAGCGCGGCAAGCGGATACCGCAGCGGAACAGACGCGATTGCTGGGAGAAGCGGAGCGACTGATTGCGGATTATGGTGGCTATATCGCTCTTGGCCAGCCGATCCGCTGGGCGCTTGCCAGCCGTCGCCTGACGGGCTTCCAGCCCTCGCCACGCGGCGTCCATCCATTGAACAAGCTCACCCTCACCCCCAATTGAAGGGCGTAAGCGCCATCGAAGCGCAGCCGAGCACGAAAAGGACTGCCCGTAAAATGGTCAAGCCCGACCCACGTTTGGAGGACATAATGGCACAGATGGACGCCATTCCTCTCCTCAGCCGTGATCCTCACTCGGTGCGGCAACGCATCGAGATGATGGAGCATCTGCTGGAGGGCATGCTTGTGTTACCTGGGACGCGCTTCCGCTTCGGCCTGGACGCGATCCTCGGCCTCGTCCCGATACTGGGCGATCTGCTCTCCGCCTCTATGGGGGTCTGGATCATATGGGAGGCGCGCAATCTGGGCATGTCGCGTTGGCAACTGTTGCGGATGAGCGCCAATGTCGGCATTGACACGGCCATCGGAGCGATCCCGCTGGTTGGTGACGCATTCGACTTCGTTTTCCGCTCCAACAGCCGGAATTTGCGGATTATCCGCAAGCATCTCGATCGCCATCATCCCGAAACGGTTATCATCGAAGGGAAAGCCGATATAAAATCCGACATGCGAGCGGCTCGACGGACGCGGCTCATCCCTGATTGATCCGCGGTTAATCTGCTGCAATCGCCTTGGCGTGCAGCCGCAGGAACCTCTCATAATCTGCCGGGGCCATGCGAACGGAGACGTGGACCCGCACCAGATCGCCCGAGCTTTCATGCTCCTCGGACAAAATTTCGCCATGTGCGTGGAGCCAGGCGAGTGCGGCGCCGGTGCTGCCATCCAGCGTCAACTCATAGCGGCGATGGCCACGCTCCAGATTGTCGGCGAGATAGCGTCTTAACTCGGGCAGGCCCTCTCCGGTAAGGGCTGAGATCAGCACCACATTGCCTTCCCGCTCCGCACGTTCCTTGACGGCGGCGGCATGAGCGGGGTCATCGATCAGGTCCAGCTTGTTCCATATCTCGATGATCGGACGGGCTGTGGTCCCCTCCCCCGCGCCCTCTTCGGCACTGTCCGGTATCGCACCAAGATCGGACAGGACATCCAGCACATCGGCCTTCTGCGCCTCCGTATCGGGATGGGCGATGTCACGGATATGGAGAATCAGGTCGGCCGATAGCACCTCCTCCAATGTGGCGCGGAAGGCGGCGATCAACTGGGTCGGCAGATCAGAGACGAAGCCGACGGTGTCGGAGAGGATCGCCTTGTCCAGCCCCGGTAGGCTGATCTGCCGCATGGTGGGATCGAGCGTGGCGAACAACATATCCTGCGCCAGCACACCGGCGCCGGTCAGTCGATTGAACAGGGTGGATTTACCGGCGTTGGTATAGCCGACGAGCGCGATCACCGGCCAAGGCGCCCGTTGCCGGCGCGCGCGATGCAGGCCGCGTGTGCGCGTCACCTGCTCCAGTTCCCGCCGGATGCGCGCCATGCGATCGCGGATCATGCGCCGGTCCGCCTCGATCTGCGTTTCACCCGGACCGCCGAGGAAACCGAAACCGCCCCTCTGGCGCTCAAGGTGGGTCCAGCTGCGCACGAGACGCCCGGCCTGATAATCGAGATGGGCCAGTTCGACCTGCAAGCGTCCTTCCGCCGTGGCCGCGCGCTCGCCGAAAATCTCCAGGATCAGCCCGGTGCGGTCGATCACCTTGGCGGACCACGCCTTTTCCAGATTGCTTTGCTGAATGGGCGTCAGACTGTTGTCGACAACAACCAGTTCAGCACCGGCCGCAGCGATACGCGCGGCGACTTCATCCACTTGCCCAGAGCCGAACAGCGTGGCCGGACGGGATTGGCGCACGCGATAAACCGCCGTTTCGACTACATCGAGTCCGATAGCGAGCGCCAGGCCGGCGGCTTCCTCGGTTCTTGCCGCGACATCCCGCCGCTGCCGTCCGCCTAAATCGGCATGGACGACCAGCGCGCGGGCGCCCCGCGACACTTCCTCACGTTCGGTAAAATGCGCGATCGTTCAGGCCTTTACCGGATCAATCGTCATCGTCGTCCTCATCATCGCTCTCTCCTGACAGATCGAGCGTATGCGCCGGCTGCACGGTGGAGATGGCATGCTTGTAAACAAGCTGAACCAGGCCATCTCGCTGCAACAGCATGCAGAACAGATCGAACGCGCTGATCTCACCCTGGAGCATGACGCCATTCACCAGGAACATCGTCACCGGCTCGCCTGATTTATGCACGGCCGAGAGGAAGATTTCCTGCAGCAGCTTGGGCTTGCGCTCATTGGCGGAAAAAGCGGTTTCGATCCGGGTGAGATCCAGCGGATGCGCTGGCATCACCGTGGAGATGGCGTGCTTGTAAACGAGTTGCGTCTGCCCATCCCGGCGGAGCAATACGGAAAAATTGTCAAACCAGGTGACAATGCCCTGGAGCTTCACACCCTTGACGAGGAACATCGTCACCGGCGTTTTGCTCTTGCGGAGGCTGTTCAGGAAAATATCCTGCAGATTGTTAAGCTTATCTGCCATTATTCTACTCCGTTTATTGGCGAGTCATGGCTCGCATCGCGCCCGCTGCCGGGCGTCGATTCTTCCCACATTCGAACATGGGCGAACTTATGCGATTCGCGACCGCGAATCCAGCCGTCTTCGCCGCATCGCACAAGAGGGGGCGGCGGAGAGAGCTGCTATTCCCTGCTATCCCCCAGCCCGAGCGACTTGAGTTTGCGATGCAGGGCGGAGCGCTCCATGCCGATGAAAGCCGCCGTCCGTGAGATGTTTCCCGAAAACCGCTTGATCTGGACACGCAGATATTCGCGCTCGAAATTCTCGCGCGCTTCACGCAGCGGCGCACCCATGATCGCGCTGGAGAGGCCGATCTCCTCATGCCCGCCGGTCGCTTCGACCGGGAGCATATCCAGCTCGATCGTGTCGCCGGTCTGCATCGGCGCCAGGATGATGGTGCGTTCGACCACATTGCGGAGCTGACGGACATTGCCCGGCCACTCCCCGGCTTGCAGCGCCGCCATGGCGTTGGCCGCCATCATCGGCGCAGGCATCCCGCGCTCGGCGGCGAAGCGGGCGAGATAATGCTCGACCAGGCCCGGAATATCGTCCCGTCGCTCGGCCAAAGGTGGGATGACCAACGGCACGACGTTGAGCCGATAATAGAGATCTTCGCGGAACTGCCGCGCGGCGATATCATCCTTGAGGTCATGCGCGGTGGAGGAGATGACACGAATATCCACCTTCACCTGCCGCTGCCCGCCAATGCGGGTGAAGCTCTGGTCGGTCAGCACCCGGAGGATCTTGCCCTGCGTGGTCAGCGGCATATCGGCGATTTCATCAAGGAAGAGCGTGCCGCCATGCGCTTGCTCCAGCAGACCGGGGCGAATGACCCCATCCGTCCCCTCGACGCCGAACAGCGCTTCCTCCGCCCGCTCTGGTTCCATGCGCGCCGCCGTGACGATGACGAACGGACCGGACGCGCGGCCGGACCAGTTGTGCAGCATGCGGGCCGCGACTTCCTTGCCGACCCCTGCCGGTCCGGTAATGAGCACGCGGCTGCCGGTGGCCGCAACCTTCTTGATCGTGGCGCGCACGGCATTGATGGCGTTGCTGGTGCCGGTCAGTTCCTCGTCCTGCCCGGAGCGGGCGCGCAGCACCTGATTTTCCCGCCGCAGCCGCTCGGTCTCGGTCGCTCGGCCGACGATGTGCAGAAGCTGGTCGGATTCGAACGGCTTCTCGATGAAGTCGACGGCACCGCGGCGGATGGCGGCGACGGCGGTGTCGATATTGCCATGGCCGGAAATCATCAGAACGGGAATGGTCGGGTCGCCCCGCTTGATCTCCTCAAGCAATTCAAGCCCATCCAACCGCGAGCCTTGGAGCCAGACATCCAGCAGCACCAGCGACGGCCGACGCGTGGCCAGCGCTTCCAGCGCCTCATCGCTATTGGCGGCCAGCCTCGTCTCGAAGCCTTCATCCTCCAAGACGCCCGCGACAAGCTCACGGATGTCCGCTTCATCGTCGACAATCAGAACATCAAGCGCCATTCAACGTCTCTCTCACAGAATCTCCGGGCCGCTCCTCGCCTTCTTCCGCAAGGCGAGCGAGGCGCGCCACATCGAAGCGCAGCGTCACAATCGCGCCGCCGCTCTCCGCATCCCCAAATGTGATGGAGCCGAAATGCTCCTCCACGATCTTCTTCACAATCGCAAGACCAAGCCCGGTGCCCTTGGCACGCGTGGTCATATATGGTTCGATGATCCGCTCGCGCTCGACCGGCAGGCCAATGCCGTCATCGGCGACGGAGACGATCACCTCCGTCGCGCTGCCCATCACGCGCATCATGACATGCCCGTGCGGGCCGGCGGGTTGCTCGTCACCCTCCGCCACATGCTCCGCAAGATGACGCTGCTCGACGGCCTCTACGGCATTTTTGACGATGTTGGTGAGTGCCTGACCGATCTGGCGGCGATCGCAGACCAGCATCGGCTCCGCGCCTTCGCACAGAAAGGTGAAATCGATCTGCGGGTGCGCCACTTCATGCAGGAACATGGCATGGCGCGCGATATCGACAAGCGCTTCCTCCCGGAACACCGGCTTGGGCATGCGGGCGAAGGAGGTGAACTCGTCAACAATTCGCCGCAGATCGCCAACCTGACGCACGATTGTCTCCGTGAGGCGCTGGAACGTGGCGGGATCGGACTCGATTTCCTTGGCGTAACGGCGCTGCAGTCGCTCAGCCGCGAGCTGGATAGGCGTGAGCGGATTCTTGATTTCATGGGCGATCCGCCGCGCGACATCCGACCAGGCAGCGCGCCGCTGATCGAGCAGTTGCTGGGTGATATCATCGAAGGTGAGCACGCGATTGCCGCCCTCCGCCACAACCTGCGCCGCCAAGGTGCGAATGTCCCCGCCCGTGCGGATCTGGATGATGTCGCTGCCCGATCCGGCCTCCATCAAGGCCGCCAGTTCCTCGGACAAGTCGCTCAAAGGCAGGCCAACCGCCTGGACACCGGGCTTGACCAGCAGCGCCATGGCGGAACTGTTCAGAAGCTGGACGACGCCATTTTGGTCGACCGAAATGACGCCGGCACTGACGCCGGACAGCACGGCTTCAATGAGCGCCCGGCGGTTCGCAAGCTGGTTGTTGGCGGAGACGAGCGCGCCGGTTTGCGCTTCCAGCCGCTGGGTCATGCGGTTGAACGCGCCGGCGAGCGTGCCTAGCTCATCCTGCACGCCAGGGTCGGCCACACGGGCGGAAAGATCGCCCGCCGTCACCCGCCGCGCCGCGTCCACCAGTTCGCCGACCGGCCGCACCAGCCGGTCCGCCACCGCCAGGGCGATCCAGACGGCCGTGCCGACGAGCATCAGCGTGCCGATGAACAGCGCGATATTGAACTGCAACTGCAATTGGCGCGATCGGGTCGTGAATTCATCATAATCGGCCAGAACGGCCTGAGCGCGCTTCATCTCGCTAAAGGCGCGGACGGCGGAATCGCGGGTGGCGTAGAGGAATGTGCTCGAATTCGGATAGAGCAGGACAAACGCTTCGATCTGGTTCGGCTTGGCCTGGACGACGACAGGCTCACCCCCACGCAATCGCTTGATGACATCGGCGGTCAGAATGTCCGGCGCGGTCCGCTGCTCGGGGTCCACCGTCGCAATCGGCGGCATGACGGCCCCGTCCTTGTTCAACTCGAAAATGGCGGAGCGATTGAGCTTCCGCGTGACCACCTGATAGATATAGCCTTCGGTGAAGGAAGGGCTGGTGATGGGCGATTGCGCAAGATAATCGCGCAAATCCCCCGCCATGGTGCTGGTTTCGTCCCCCAGTTCCTTGAGATTGGACTGATAATAACCGCGCGCCAGATCGCTGGCATTTTGCAACATGCCGCGCGCCTCGGCCGAGAACCAGAACTGCACACCATATTGGAAGAGCAGAGAGGCAAAGATGACGACCAGTAGCAACGGAACGCTGGCGATCATCGAGAACAAGGCCACCAGTCGAACGTGCAGCCGCCCGCTTCCGCCGACAAGGCTGCGAACGGCTCGCCGCCGGGCGATCCGCTGCCCGATAAGCACCAGCAGCACGATTGCCGGGAGCAGGTTCAGGACTAGGAGAAGCGCCACAACAGGCGCGCTCAGGAGCGTGTCGTCCTGTTGCGGGCGCCCAATCAGCCAGTAAGTGAAAGCAGCGGTGGCAAGGAGCGTGATGCCAGCCAGCGGTTCGGCCAGACGTGCAAGGGCGCGTGAGCCGAACAGGGTTCTGTCCGTCTCTTCGTCTCCTCCGCGCAGGCCCGACATCTGATCCATCATGGCAGCGATACAACATCAGCGTGGCGCTGGGAACACGCTTTGAGGAGGCATCCCGGGTAAATTTCGGCTGATTTAAGCCTCGGGCCGACCCATCCGTCCCGGCCCTGTGGCGCTCATGCTGCGGACCGGCTCAGCGCTCGCGCAGCGGCATGGTCGGGTCGATATCATAATGGGTGAGCTTCTTGCGCAACGTGTTACGATTCATGCCCAGCATGGCAGCGGCCCGGATCTGGTTGCCATCCAGTGTTGCGAGCGTTTCCCCCAGCAAGACCGGCTCGATAACGGCGAGAAGGCGCTCATGCAGGTCATCCGGTGCGTGAATACCGCCGACCGCCAGTTGCTCCCGCGACCAATGGCGAACCGCCTCGCGCAAATCCGTCGCTCTCCCATCGGTCGCCATGCCGGGCAGATCGGCCAACGGGAGCACCTGCCGGAGATGCTGGACCTGAATCTCCTGGTCGCGCGTGAGCACGGTGAGGCGCTTCATGAGGTTCTGCAATTCGCGGACGTTGCCCGGCCACTCGTAGCGCTCGAGCAGGGCCGCTGCTTCGCTGGAGAGCGCCTTGCGCGGAAGGCCCGATTGCGCCGCGCCGTCGAGGAAATGGCGTGCCAGCAGCGGCACGTCGCCCGTCCGTTCACGCAGCGCGGGTAGCCGGATCGGCACGACGTTGAGGCGATAGAACAGGTCCTCGCGAAACCGCCCTTCGGCGATCAGCGCCGGCAGATCCTGATTGGTGGCGGCGATGATGCGGACATCGACCTGCACTGGCCGCGTGCCCCCCACGGAGGTCACTTCACCGGACTGGAGCACACGCAGCAGGCGGGTCTGCGCATCCATCGGCATGTCGCCAATCTCATCCAGGAAGAGCGTGCCGCCCTGGGCTTGCTCGAATTTACCCGCCGAGCGCGCCGCCGCGCCCGTGAAGGCGCCTTTCTCATAGCCGAACAGCTCTGCCTCGATCAGTTCGCGGGGGATTGCCGCCATGTTGATCGCGACGAAAGGCTTGGCGCGGCGCGGGCCAAGGCTGTGGATCGCCTCCGCGACCAGTTCCTTGCCGGTGCCGGATTCGCCGAGGACGAGGATATTGAGATCATTGCCGACCACCCGTGCGATGGTGCGATACACTTCCTGCATCTGCGGCGAGCGGCCGATGAGCGGCAAATCCTCGCTCTCGCTCCCGCCCCCACTCTCCAGCACGGGCGCATCATGGCCGATGCTGAGCGCCTCGGCCACGGCACGGACAAGCTCATTGAGATCGAAGGGCTTGGGCAGATATTCAAAGGCGCCCTGCCCTGTCGCTCGAACGGCGGTGTTGAGAGTGTTCTGCGCCGAAAGGATGATGACCTTGAGGTCCGGCGCGTCCGCGAGGATGGCGCCGACATCGTCCAGACCATCGCCATCCGGCAGCATCACATCGGTGATGAGCACGTCGGGCGCGAAGGCGGGCATCGCGGCGCGGCGCTCGGCCAGCGATCCGACCGTACGGACGATATGGCCCTGGCGCTTGAGCGCCTCACCGATGACGATGCAGATGGCAGGATCGTCATCCACGACAAGGATTTTACCCAAGGGGCGGGTCATTGCGGCACTCCGATCGGCAGGAGCAGGCGGAAAATGGAGCGTTGCCCCGTATTGTCCCGCTCATATTGGACGAGGCCGTTCATATCGCGCACCAGTTTGTCGACCAGCGCGAGGCCGAGGCCCTGCCCGCCACGCTTGCTGGAGATGAATGGGTTGAACAGCCCATCGCGGATCGTCTCCGGCACACCGGGGCCATTGTCGATCACCTGTATTTCGATCTGGAGGGGCGATGCGCCCTTGCCGCCTGCACCGAGCACGGAGAGGCCGTGACGATAGGCTGTCGCTACCTGCACTGCGCCATCCGCCTGCCCTTCCACCGCCTCCACGGCGTTCTTGACGAGGTTGAGCATGATCTGGACCAGCGCGTCGCCATTGATCCGTGCAAAGGGCAGCGATGGATCATAATTGCGCACAATCGGGCAGGCGCGCGCGAAGCCGGCCGTAGCGATCTCCACCGCGCGATCAAGCAGCGGATAGATATTGGCCGGGACACATTCCAACGGCTGGCTGCTGGTGAAATGCTGCATCCGGTCGATCAGGGCGGCGATGCGGTCCACCTCGTCACAGATCAGGCGGGTGAGCGGGCGGGCGGTTTCGCTAGCCTCCCCCTCGATAAGCTGGGCTGCGCCGCGAATGCCGGAGAGCGGGTTCTTGATCTCATGCGCGAGCATGGCGGCCGCGCCTGTCGCCGAGCGGATACCGAGCGAAGCACGGCGCATGCCGAGCGTTTGCGATTGGCCGTGGACGTGGAGCGCAACGACGCGCCAGCGTTCGTCATCGAGCAACGGACTGATGAGAATATCCATCTCCACCGCCTCGTTACGGCCGGCGTGGACCTGGATATCATATGCGGAGAGCGGCTTATCCGTGAGCCAGATCGCGGCATCCATGCGCAGATCGGCAATGCGCAGCACATGACTGACGATACTGCCGACCAGCGCCGAGCGGGCCATGTTGAGCAGCGTCTCCGCGCGGGCGTTGGCCGAAACGATGCGACCTTCCGCGTCGATCAGCAGGGTCGCGACGGGGTGCGCGGCAATGAGGTCGGCGGCTGCCGGAAGCTGCTCCCGCGTGGAGCCGCTGCCCCGATCAGGCGGCATTCAGCACGAGATCGGGCGTGGCCGGTGTGGGCCGCGCGAGGTGGGGCTGCTCGATGAACGGCTCGTAGAAGCGCGCCAGCATGTCCAGCACCTTGGCCGCTTCCGGCACCTGGTTGACGGTGTTGCGGAACTCGGCCGAGCCGGGCAGGCCGCGCGTGTACCAACCGAGATGCTTGCGGGCCATGTTCACGCCAGTCGTCTCGCCATAATGGGCGAGCATGGCGTGATAATGCTCGACAATCAGGCCATATTGCTCGGCGATCGTCGGGTCTGGCGCGGGTGCGTCGTCGCACAGCGCCGCCATCACCTGCCCGAGTAGCCACGGGCGGCCATAAGCGCCGCGCCCGATCATCACGCCGTCCGCGCCGCTCTGCTCGAGCGCCGTGCGGGCGTCCTCGATAGAACAGATGTCGCCGTTGACGATGACGGGCAGGCTCACCGCCTCCTTGACGTTCCGCACGAAGGCCCAGTCTGCCGTGCCCTTATACATCTGATTGCGGGTGCGGCCGTGGACGGTAATCATCTTCGCGCCGAGGTCCTCGGCGATATGCGCCAGTTCCGGGGCATTGAGGCTGCCATGATCCCAGCCCATGCGCATCTTCACCGTGACCGGCACGTCGACCGCCTTGACCGTCGCTTCGATCAGGCTGGCGGCGAGCGGCAGGTCGCGCATCAGGGCGGAGCCGGCATCGCCATTAACCACCTTCTTGACCGGGCAGCCCATGTTGATGTCGATGATCGCGGCGCCGCGATCCGCGTTGAGCTTGGCTGCTTCGGCCATCTCGGCGGGCGAGCAGCCGGCGAGCTGCATGGAGCATGGCTCCTCGCTCGGATGCCACGCCGCCTTCTGGAGCGACTGGCGGGTCTGGCGGATCATCGCGGGTGAGGCGATCATCTCGGTCACGTTGAGGCCTGAGCCATAGCGGCGCACGAGGGTGCGAAACGGCATGTCGGTCACGCCGGTCATCGGCGCGAGGATCACCGGCTGCGCAATGGTGACGGGGCCGACCTGGAAACTTTTCAACAACGATGCCATGATTTCGCGTGCCTAAAAAACAGGCAGCGCCCATAGCGCGAAAGCGGCTGGCCGGCAAGCGACGGCTCGGCTAAGCGGCCTCTCATGCCGACTGTCGATCCTGCAGAGCCTATCGCCGCCATCGTGCTGGCCGCCGGGGCCGGCGTGCGCAGTGGCGGTGAGACGCCCAAGCAATATCGTGCACTGGCCGGGCGGGCGGTGTTGATCCATTCGATCGCCGCATTGCGGGCGCATGAGCGGATTGGCATGGTTTTGCTGGTCGTCTCGCCCGGTGAGGAAGAACGGGCACGGGAAACGCTTGGGGGAAATTTCGCGGCCGTTCGTGTTGTTCCTGGCGGCGCGACACGGCGGCTCTCGGTCCGTGCGGCGCTGGAGACGCTGGCAGCAGACGATGCCGCCCCGTACCATGTGCTGATCCACGACAGCGCGCGGCCGCGCCTGCCGGCCGAGGTGATCGACCGGCTGGTCGCCGCCCTCGATATGGGCGCGGAGGCAGCGATGCCGGTGCTGCCGGTCGTCGACACGCTGGTGGCGGCACAGGGCGATCTTTCCGGCGACACCATCGATCGCGCCCTGCTCCGCCGGGTGCAAACACCGCAAGCCTTCCGCTTCGAGGCCATATTGGCCGCGCATCGTGAGTGGCCGGAGGGTACCGAACCGACCGACGATGCGCAGATGCTGCGCGCGGCCGGCGACGCCGTGCAACTCGTCATCGGCGATCCGCGCCTTGAGAAGATCACCTATCCGGGGGACCATGACCGCATGGAACGCGATCTCGCAGCAAATATGAGTGTCCGCACCGGGCTGGGCTTCGATGTTCATCGTCTGGTTGCCGGCGCGCCCCTGTGGCTAGGCGGCATTGAGATCGCACATAGCCACGGCCTCTCCGGCCACAGCGATGCAGACGTGGCGATTCACGCGCTGGTGGACGCCCTGCTTGGTGCATTGGCGGAGGGTGATATCGGCAGCCACTTCTCGCCATCCGATCCGCAATGGCGCGGCGCCCGCTCCGAAAAATTCCTCGATTTCGCCGCTGGCCGTGTGCGGGCGCGTGGCGGCCGTATCGACCATGTGGACGTCACCATCATTTGCGAGGCCCCCAAGATCGGCCCGCACCGCGAAGCCATGCGCGCGCGGCTTGCGGCGATCATGGGCGTCGACCACGCACGGGTGAGCGTGAAGGCCACCACCACCGAACGACTTGGGTTGACTGGCCGGGGCGAAGGCATTGCCGCACAGGCCATCGCCACGATCAGGCTGCCAGAGCGTTAATGCGATTGGCTTTCGACGACGATACGCCCATGATTGTGCAACCATGACAGAGGACGCTGCCACCCCTGACACTGTCCTGCCCGCACCGCTCGTGGCGATGGCCAGGCGCGTCATCGCGGCGAATATCGAAGCAAACCGGCGCATCGTCGTGGCGGAAAGCTGCACCGGTGGTCTGGTTTCGGCCGCCCTGACCGAGATTGCCGGCTCCTCCGCCACCTTCGAGGCGGGCTTCGTCACCTATTCCAACGCGCAAAAAACAGCGATGCTCGGCGTCAGTGAGGACGTGTTGGACACGTTCGGAGCCGTCTCCATCGCCACCGCCTGGGCCATGGCGCAGGGCGCGCTCAACCGCAGCGATGCGGATGTTGCCGTCTCCATCACCGGCGTCGCCGGGCCGGATGGCGGCAGCGAGATGAAACCGGTCGGCACGGTGGTCTTCGCACGCGCCGAGCGCGGCGGTGACAGCGAAAATGCCGTGGCAGACCTGCGCCGGTTCAATGATACAGGGCGGGCGAATATTCGCGTTCAGGCGGCACTCTGTGCGCTGGAACTGCTGCTGCCGGATGAGGCGGAAGCATAAAGCGAAGTGACTCCCAACGGATGGGATGTTTCTTGTAATGCTTTACGCAAATGCGCCCCTCGGCAGAGACGAAGGAGCATCTGCAAGGCGTTTATTCGGAGAAGCCCTCCGCACCAATCCCCCAGTGAACGACCAGCTCCGGATCAGGCGGTGCTATGCGCGCCGGAGCCGCCGCCGGAGGTAGCGGGCGCGTAAAGGGCCTGCGCGCGGGCTTCGAAGGCGCCGATCATCTTGCGCAGGGCGCGGTCGAACACCTGCCCCGCGAGCATCTCGAACATGCGGTTCTTGAAGGCGAAATCGACCGCGAAGTCGATGAGAACGCCCCCGTCCCCATCGGGGCGGAAGCGCCAATCGTTGCTGAGGTGGCGCAGCGGGCCATCGACATAATCGACATGCACGCTGTGCGGTCGCTGCTTGATGACGCGCGAGGTGAACGTCTCGCGCAGGCCCTTGAAGCCGACGATCATGTCCGCCAGCATCTCGTGCTCGCTATCGGCGCGCACACGGATGGCGCTCACCCAGGGCAGGAACTCCGGATAGCGCGGCACATCGGCGACAAGCTCGAACATCTGCTCCGGCGAATAAGGCAGTCGCCGTGTTTCCTCGTGTCTGGGCATGGGTGGCTCAGGCTTTGCGAGCCAGCGCCGCCTCGCGCGCCGCGCGCATCTGCGCGAAATCTTCGCCGGCGTGATAGCTGGAGCGGGTCAGCGGGCTGGCCGCGACCTGCAGGAAGCCCTTGGCCCGCGCGATCGCGGCATAGGCCTTGAAGGCTTGCGGGGTCACGAACTCCATTACCGGCGCGTGCTTGGGCGTCGGGCGCAGATATTGGCCCATGGTGAGGAAATCGACATCGGCCGAGCGCATGTCATCCATCACCTGATGCACTTCGAGCCGCTGCTCGCCCAGCCCGAGCATGACGCCGGACTTGGTGAAAATGGACGGGTCGATCTTCTTGACCATCTCCAGCAAGCGCAGCGAGGCATAATAGCGTGCGCCGGGGCGAATGGTGGGATAGAGCCGGGGCACCGTCTCCAGATTGTGGTTATAGACGTCCGGCCGGGCAGCGACGATCGCCTCCACCGCCGCCTCGTGCTTGTTGCGGAAATCCGGTGTGAGAATCTCGATGGTGGTCTGCGGCGTGGTCTTGCGCAGCGCCTCGATCACTTTGACGAACTGGTGCGCGCCGCCATCGGGCAGATCGTCGCGGTCGACCGAGGTGACGACGATATGCTCCA
>Ga0180219_1001017_pt1 | contig 19570 bp, 14 predicted proteins | sample eDN3rd30CBELigMG_FD_151338 | JGI IMG/M metagenome (GOLD analysis project Ga0180219, IMG submission 151338) | Enriched Miracle-Growth compost microbial communities from Emeryville, California, USA - eDNA 3rd pass 30_C BE-Lig MG (version 2)... ...
CCCTGGGTGGTGCATGGCTCCTGCCTGCTGTTCGCGGCCGTTCACTTGAATAATTTCTCGTTGAACCAGACCCCCTGGTGGCTGATGCCCCTGCTGGTGCTGCCGCAGTGGCTGACGGGCCTGGCGCTGGCCTGGCTGCGCGTGCGGCGGGGCATAGGCGCCAGCATGCTGTTGCACGGCATGTTCAATGGCGGGCCCTTGCTGGTAGTGTGGCTAGCCTTGCAGTGGATGCCCCTGCCGCCCGGCTAGAAAGCTCTGGCCCTAAGTTAAAATAAATACTATTTGCTTGCGATTTCTCGCTTCATTCAACTTTCAGGATCTCCATGGCTTTGCAATGCGGCATCGTTGGCCTGCCCAACGTCGGAAAATCTACTTTGTTCAACGCCCTGACCAAGGCGGGCATAGCGGCGGAAAACTACCCATTCTGCACCATCGAGCCCAACGTGGGCGTGGTCGAGGTGCCCGACGCCCGGCTGGCCGCGCTGGCTGAAATCGTCAAGCCCGAGCGCGTGTTGCCGGCCGTGGTCGAGTTCGTCGACATCGCCGGCCTGGTGGCGGGCGCATCGAAGGGCGAGGGCCTGGGTAACCAGTTCCTGGCCAACATCCGCGAAACCGACGCCATCGTGCACGTGGTGCGCTGCTTCGAAGACGAGAACGTCGTTCACGTTGCCGGCCGCGTCGACCCCATTTCCGACATCGAGGTCATCAACACCGAGCTGGCCCTGGCCGACCTGGCTTCCGCCGAAAAGGCCCTGCAACGTCATCAAAAGACAGCACGTTCCGGCGACAAAGAAGCCATCAAGATGGTGGCCGCGCTTGAAAAGCTGATTCCCGTCCTGAACGAAGCCCGCCCCATACGCTCGCTTTCGCTCGACGAAGACGAGCTCGCCCTGATCAAGCAGTTCTGCTTCATCACCGCCAAGCGCTGCATGTATGTGGCCAATGTGCGTGAAGACGGCTTCAACGACAACCCGCACCTGGATGCCGTGCGCAAGTACGCCGAGGCCGAGCACGCGCCGGTCGTGGCCGTATGCGCCGCCGTCGAGGCAGAGATCGCCGAACTCGACGACGAAGACAAGACCGTGTTCCTGGAAGACATGGGCATGGACGAGCCCGGCCTGAACCGCGTGATCCGCGCCGCCTACACCTTGCTGGGCCTGCAAACCTACTTCACCGCCGGCGTGAAGGAAGTGCGCGCCTGGACCATCCGCATCGGCGACACCGCCCCCCAGGCCGCCGGCGTCATCCACACCGACTTCGAACGCGGCTTCATCCGCGCACAAACCATTGCTTACGACGACTACATTGCCTGCAAGGGCGAGCAGGGCGCGAAAGAGGCCGGCAAGATGCGGGCCGAAGGCAAGGAGTATGTGGTGAAGGACGGGGATGTGTTGAACTTTCTGTTTAACGTCTAATGGGAATGCCAGATTTCTGGGTGTTTCCTGAAATCTGGTGAAATCATCTGTATGCCTGGAAAGCCGCGTGTTTACGCGGCTTTTATGTTTCTGGCAGTTCCTCTGTTGTTCTGGGGCTGTCAGAGATTTTATGAGTACATTGCTGAGTACGGGAAATTGATACGCAAGCAAGAAGTGAGTACAGTGGCGGTATTCATCGTCATCGAAGGTAGCACATCATGCTTACGGACGCGCATTGCCGCAATGCCAAGCCCCGAGAGAAGCTGTATCGGCTCAATGACCACCGTGGTCTCTATCTGGAGGTCAAGCCCTCTGGGGTGAAGGCGTGGCGCTATCGCTATACCTTGAACGGCAAGGCCAGCATGTATGCCTTGGGCGACTATCCTGGGGTGAACTTGTCTCAGGCACGAGAGCGTTGTGACGCCGTACGCAAACTCGTGAAGCAAGGCATTAGCCCAGTTCAGCAGCGCCAGCTCGAGCGTGTCAGACAGGCCAGCGCAGCTAAAAACACATTTGAGGTGGTCGCCAAGGAATGGCTACAGACGAAAGACTGGAAAGATATGACCAAAGACCGGCGACTGGATATGCTGAGCCGTGTCGTTTTTCCAAGCATCGGCAAGCTGCCGGTGCGTGATGTGACCCCAGCACACGTGTTGGCGATTCTGCAGGCTACTGTGAAACGTGGTGCCCCCTCGGTGGCGGCCGAGGCGCGGCGAACAATGTCGGCTGTATTTGAGTTCGCTGTGGCGACTTTGCGTGCGGATACGGACCCGGTCTGGCCGGTGCGCAAGGCCATCCCCGTCAACAAGACCCAGCACAAAACGGCGCTGACGGTCGAGCAGATCGGCAAACTACTGCTCGATTTCGACAATCACCGCTGCACTTTTCAGGTTAACTACTGCATGCAGCTGATGTGGTGGACGCTGGTGCGGCCTTCCGAGGCAGCCGAAGCGGAGTGGTCCGAGTTCGACCTAGCCGCAGCTACCTGGAGCATTCCTGCGCGACGGATGAAGGCCAAGAAAGCTCATACCGTGCCTTTGCCGAACCAGGCAGTGGAAATGCTCAAAGGACTGCATATGCTGACAGGCGGCCGCAGAAACCTTTTCCCGGGCCGGGATAATCGTAATGGGCCGATGTCGGTGGCCTCCTTGCGCCAGGCCTTGAAGGTGCTGGGGTGGAGCGGGGTATATAGCCCGCATGCCACCCGAACAACCGGTAGCACGCGATTGAATGAAATGGGATACCGGCCAGATGCTATCGAAGCTCAGCTGGCCCATGCGGATCAGAATAGCGTGCGCCGCGCTTACAACCATGCGACTTACTTTGATGAGCGTAGAGCGATGATGCAGGATTGGGCGGATCACTTGGAGGCGTGGAAAAACAAATGAAGAAACTACCGTATTTACCTGAGGGGTATGAGGGCCAGTTGACCGAGACGCAGCGAAAATTCGCGCAGATCGCCGTAGAGATACAAATCCGCCTTCGCAGAAGGGGCCTCGCCGTTTTCCGTGATCGGGGTCGATTTTGCCGACACATGTTCGGACTGGCAAAAGAGTATCAATATCGGCAGCTACGGCAATCTGAGCAAGATGATGCTCGGGCCAAGTTTGCCAGGATATCAGCCCGATCACAGCAGCTTGCTGCCTTACTGGCTAAACTCGCTCCCAAAGAGATCCGCACGCTGGGCGAGCAAATGACGTTGCAATGGACTCACGCCAGTGTGAGTGAGAAGGAAGATCGTGAAGACAGGCTCTGCTCGGGCGATTGGCCGTTTCAAGCCCTACCATTGACGATCCAGACTGATTCTTTGGGTGAACTAGAGAAGGCTTCGGCAAAATTGTCGCGAGCATCGTCATCAGGGCGTGCGAAATTACACGCCGAGCACTGGGCTGCGCGAGAGTTCGTCCGAATTTGCCATGCGACGGGATGGTCTCCGATTCGGATGGCCAATGGCAGCAATGAGGTGAAGCATCAAGCAGAGCCCAATCTGCCGGACGCTGTGCGTTGCCTTGCTGCCGTGTTCGAGATGGCTGGAGTTGCGGAGTCCTTGACCAAGAGCCGAGCAATGACCGTCTTGCGTGCATTGCGCACGACTCCCGTGCCGCATGCGGTCAGGTGGACGTCTGGCTGGGAAGGCGAACACGACGAAGAGGAGTGGTTCGAGGTCAGCCTTCAAAACTGCGTCAGCGAGCAATGGAAGGGGATTCCAAATTTCATTCCGGAGGATCGCCGGTAATCAGACGCTCGGGCTAGGCTGCAAAAAATTGTGCGGGCATTAAAGGTGAGATTTCTTCGGCTTTAATGCCCGCGACTTTTATCCGTATCGCATGGATCATGGCCTCACGTTCAATTCGTTTCGAGGTTCACCATGAAGATTCTGCGTATCCAGGAAGCCTGCAACAAGATTTCTCTCAGCCGTACGACCCTATGGCGTCTGTGTCAGCAAACAGATTTTCCCAAGCCGATCAATCTGGGCGGTCGCGCCGTCGGATTTCTGGAGCATGAGATCGATCGATGGCTGGAGAGCCAAGCAGCTGCGCGTCCAGTTTCGTCCCGGGAGGACTGAAATGGGGCGCCAACGAACAATCAATGACCAAAACTTCTGGCATGCGCCCCGGTTGGAGGGGTGCACCTCCGAAGACAAGTTCGCGCTCATCCATCTGTTGACTGGGCCGAAGAGCAACATTACGGGGGTCTATACGCTTGTACCACGCCATGCAGGGGCTGAGCTCGGCTGGACGCAGGAGCAGTGGCGGGATGTCGTCAATCGACTGCAGGAGAGGGCCTTGGCTCGCTACGATGATGAACGTCTCATGGTCTGGGTGCGCGTCTGGTGGGAACACCATAATGCTCGGCAAACGATGGGTGTGAAATTGCGCGGCCGAGCTGTGGAGGAGATAAGTCGTATTCCGGCTTCCTGGCTGGACGAATTTCTGACGGACTATCGCAGCCGCTTGATGGAGGAGCAGCGACACTGGCTCAGTGCGGTCCTGACGGGGTTGGTTGATACTTCTGCCGAAGGGTATGGATATGGTATCGATACCTCTGCAGGAAAAGTTCGGCATAACACTAACAAACAACAGAAACTATTAACTGAAACGACAACAGGAAATAGTTATCCACAACCTGTGGATATGTCGGGTATTCCGGTTGAGTTTCAGGGAGAAGTTCACCGGGCTATCCAAGCGGCAATTCAGGAAGGGTTGATCCGGCATGATCCTCAGTTGGTGATCAAGGCGATGGTCGAACGCTATCGGTCTCCCAGTCCACCCAGGTCGGCATATCCTCTGACCCTGCATCTGGCAAAGCATCTACAGTCTTGTAATGCCGATTGGCAGAGGTAGCCATGTTGGCCGTTAACGATGATGTGTCTATGCTGGTCCTTGAGTCTCAAGGCATGTTTGACGAGATTTGTCGGGGTAGGGATCCTCTAGGGACCGTATCTAAGCGAACAAAAGTTGATTATGCGAAGGTAACCTGGGGATTGGTCAATAGAGCTACACAGTCTGGTATGGGGCTGATGGATGTGGTGTTGATCACCTCACGGTCTTCCACGTATCACAAACGGATGGCGGCGGTCCGCTATCTATTGGCAACGCAGCATCGGAAATTGATGTCAGAGGAAGAGTTTCGTCGCGGTGCGGGAGGTCAGCCTGACTCTCACCAGATCAGTAGCTGGCAAGGCCATCGTGATCTGTTGATCCAGTATCGCGAGCAACAAAAGCGGGGCTTCACGTCGATACGAAGCAAGCGAATCAGTAAGCGGAAGGCGCTGCGTGGACTTCCAGCGGACTGGCGGCAACAGATCTGTCAGCGTTCAAGGAATGGGAAATATGGTCTTGCAATGCTGGTGGCTGCACTAACTGGTTGTCGTCCTGCCGAGCTTGCGTCTGGTGTGGTTGTCTGGCGCGAGCGTCACCCTGAAGATCAGATTGTTTTCCGTATTGAGGGTGCCAAGGTCAATGACCGGCAGGGTCAGCCTTACCGGCTCATCGCCTATCAGGCCAATGATTCCCATCCCTTGATTCAAGCCATTGCAGGCGAACTTGATGCCAGGAGTGGTGAGGGGCCTGTAACCGTGCAAATTGAGCATGCCGGAAATTTCACCGTGGAGATCCGCCGTCTCGCTGAGTGTTTATGGCCAAAACATCCCCACGCTGTGACTGCATATTGTTTTCGACACCAATGGGCAGCGGACATGAAGCGTACCCATGCTGGGGACGCTGTCAGCCAGGGGCTGGGACATGTATCGGCCAAGACGCGCCGGTATTATGGGCAGGCAGGGCAGGCAACAGGTGACGCCCTACGACCGGTTACGATTGCTGGTGTGCGTCCGATAAAGGGCGCTGCATCAGAGTTCCAGATGGAGCATGCGCGTGATCTTGGGGAGCAAGGCCTGTCTCGGATGGGTAACGGTGGCTGAGCTTGGTTTGTGAAGTAATGTAACATGCAGTACATTGGCGCTACGCCGCGTTTACGAGATCACCGACTATGCCACGTCGCAAGGATGAGACCCTTTCCATTCGTACATCTGCTGATATCAAGCATCTTTTGAGGATGGCAGCGGAACGCGAACGGCGATCGGTTACGTCTATGGTTGAGGTGCTGGTATTGACTTATGCAAGGGCAAACGAGCTGGATGTTGCCCAACCTCCTCAGATCGGTAGCCGGAGGAGGGCATGAGCAAAAAGGAGCTCTCGGAAAGGGATATCTGTACCAAGTTCATCACACCAGCTATAGAAAGGGCAGGCTGGGACATTACGACGCAGGTTCGTGAGGAATTGTCTCTGACCAAGGGGCGTGTCATCGTGCGCGGAAAACTGCACACACGTGGTCAGCACAAGCGCGCCGACTATGTGCTATTCCACAAGCCTAACCTGCCCATTGCCGTCATCGAAGCCAAGGATAACAAGCATGCCGTCGGCTCGGGCATGCAACAGGCCCTCGGCTATGCCGAAATGCTGCAAGTGCCTTTCGTGTTCAGCAGCAATGGCGATGGCTTCTTGTTCCACAACAAGATCGCCAAGGATGGCGTCATTGAGCGCGAACTGAGCCTTCAGGAATTCCCCAGTCCCGATACGCTGTGGCAATGGTGGGCGGAGCATCAGGGACTGAGCACGCAGCAACAAGCCTTGGTGGCCCAGGACTACTACAGCGACGGCAGCAATAAAACTCCTCGCTACTACCAGTTGCTTGCCATCAACAAGACCATTGAGGCGATTGCCAAGGAGCAGAAGCGCATCCTGTTGGTGATGGCCACGGGCACGGGTAAGACCTATACCGCCTTCCAGATCATCTGGCGATTGTGGAAGTCACGTGCTAGGAAACGTATTCTGTTCCTGGCAGACCGCAACATCTTGATCGATCAGACCATGACCAACGACTTCAAGCCGTTTGGCGCGGCGATGACCAAGATCCAGAAGCGGCAAATTGATAAATCGTATGAAATCTACCTATCGCTTTACCAGGCCGTCACCGGTAGCGAAGAAGAACGGAACATCTACAAGCAGTTTAGTCCGGAATTTTTCGACCTGATTATCATCGACGAATGCCACCGAGGCAGCGCCGCTGAAGACTCCGCCTGGCGCGAGATTCTGGAATATTTCCATTCCGCCACTCAGATCGGCCTGACCGCTACGCCCAAGGAAACCAAGGAAGTTTCCAACATCGACTATTTCGGCGAGCCCATATACATCTACTCGCTGCGCCAGGGCATCGATGATGGTTTTCTCGCACCCTACAAGGTGGTGCGCATCGACCTGGACAAAGACCTGACCGGCTGGCGTCCCGACAAGGGCATGCTTGACAAGCACGGCAACGAGATCGAAGACCGCATCTACAACCAGCGTGATTTTGACAAGACGCTGGTGTTGGAACAACGCACACAAGTGGTGGCGCGCAAGATCAGCGAATACCTGAAAGCCAGCAACCGCTTCGACAAGACCATCGTCTTTTGCGACAACATCGACCATGCCGAGCGCATGCGCCAGGCCCTGGTCAACGAAAACGCCGACCTGGTGGCGCAAAACCACCGCTATGTCGTGCGTATCACTGGCGACAATGAAGAAGGCAAGATGGAGTTGGACAACTTCATCTTTCCGGAAAGCAAATACCCCGTCATCGCCACCACCTCCAAGCTGATGACTACGGGCGTCGATGCCCAGACCTGTAAGCTCATCGTGCTGGATCAGCGCATCCAGTCCATGACCGAATTTAAGCAGATCATCGGTCGCGGAACGCGTATCAACGAGGACTTCGACAAGTACTGGTTCACCATCCTCGACTTCAAGAAAGCAACCGAGCTGTTCGCCGATCCATCTTTCGACGGCGATCCCGTGCAGATCTATGAGCCAGGCCCCGGCGAGCCACCGCTTCCTCCAGATGAAGAAGATGGGGAGGCGTCACCTGACGATGAGTTCACCTATCCCACGCCAGACGACAGCCCCACGTCTCCTGGTGGCATAGCCGAACCTCTGCCAGGCGAGGAAGGCAGCAGTGTACGCCGTTACGTCGTGGCTGGCGTCGAGGTCAAGGTGGTGGCCGAACGGGTGCAGTACTTCGACGCCAACGGTAAACTGATCACCGAGTCCCTGAAGGGCTACACCCGCAACACCGTGTCCAGGGAGTTTGCGTCGCTCGACGATTTCCTGCGCCATTGGAGCAAGGCCGAGAAGAAGCAGGCCGTCATCGACGAGCTGGCCCAGCAAGGGATCTTTTTCGAGGCCTTGGCCGATGAGGTGGACAAGCAATCAGGCAAGGATTTCGACCCCTTCGATCTGCTGTGCCACGTGGCTTGGGATCAACCCCCGCTCACGCGCAAGGAGCGGGCCGAGCAGGTCAAAAAACGCCATTACTTCGCCAAGTACGGCGAGCAGGCGCAGAAGGTGCTCGAAGCTCTGCTCGACAAGTATGCCGACGAAGGCGTGGCCGCCATTGAGGAAACGCAGATCCTCGCCATCGCTCCCTTCAACCGCCTAGGCACACCGATCGAACTGGTGCGTGCCTTTGGCGGCAAGACCCAATACCAACAGGCCGTCAACGAGCTCGAACGAGAGCTCTACCGTGCCTGACCAGAACTAGACCCAGGAAGTATTCATGTCACTTGCAACTCTTATCAAAGCTATCCAGGACATCATGCGCAAGGATGTCGGCGTCGATGGCGACGCTCAGCGCATCAGCCAGATCTGCTGGCTGTTGTTTCTGAAGATCTTTGACGACAAGGAACAGGAGTGGGAGCTGACCCAGTCCAGCTACCGCTCGCCGCTGCAAAGTCGCTTTCGCTGGAGCAACTGGGCCAAGGATCCGGAAGGCATGACCGGAGAAGAGCTGATCGATTTCGTCAACAACGACCTCTTTCCGTCCTTGAAACAGCTTGCCACCAAGGCAGGCATATCTGCGCAAGGCCGGGTGATCGGCTCGGTGTTCGAGGATGCCTACAACTATATGAAGTCCGGCACGCTGCTGCGCCAGGTGATCAACACTATCGAAGAAGACGTGGATTTCAACTCGTCCAGTGATCGGCACCTGTTCAACGACATCTACGAGAAAATCCTCTCCGACCTGCAGTCGGCTGGCAACGCGGGCGAGTACTACACGCCGCGCGCGGTCACGCAGTTCATGGTCGATATCCTCGCCCCGAAACTCGGTGAGAGTATTCTCGACCCGGCCTGCGGCACGGGCGGCTTCCTGACTTGCGCCATTGAGCATTTGAAAAAGCAGGAAACGACTGCTGAAGACCGCAAGCTGCTGGCGGAAAACATCCACGGCTTTGAGAAGAAACCCCTGCCGCACATGCTGGCCATCACCAACATGATGCTGCACGGTATCGACGTGCCTACCCGGATCCGCCACGACAACACGCTCTCTCGCCCCTTCAAGGACTACGGCCCGCGCGACCGGGTGGACATCATCATCACCAACCCACCGTTCGGCGGCATGGAAGAGGATGGCATCGAGAAGAACTTCCTCGCCAAGCACCAAACCCGCGAGACCGCCGACCTGTTCATGGCGTTGATCATGCACCTGCTCAGGCACGATACCGGGCGCGCCGCCGTGGTGCTGCCGGATGGCTTCCTGTTCGGCGAGGGGGTGAAAACTACACTCAAGCGCGAACTGCTGGAAGAGTTCAACCTGCACACCATTGTGCGCCTGCCCAAAGGCGTGTTCGCCCCCTACACCAGCATTGCCACCAACATCCTGTTCTTCGAGAAGGGCGGCCCCACAAAGGACGTATGGTTCTTCGAGCATCCCTACCCGGCAGGGTACAAAAGTTATTCCCGTTCCAAGCCGCTAACCATCGATGAATTCGACCGCGAGAAAGCCTGGTGGGGCGGTCAACAACGCACGGGTCGCAAGACCACCGAGCATGCCTGGAAGGTGTCGGCTCAGGATCTCGCCGCGCGCAACTACAACCTGGACTGCAAAAACCCACACGAGGAGGTTGTCGAACTGGGCGACCCGGACGAACTGATGGTTGAATACCAGGATATCACCCGCCAGTTGCAGGCCGCCCAGCAAGCGCTGAAAACCGAACTGCTGGCCGCGCTGAAGGCGACCAGCGGGGGGGCGGAATGAGCGACAAACCCGTGTCTCTCGTTACGGCCCCGGAAGGCTACGCCAACTGGTTGGGTGAGTTGAAGAATCGCATCCATAGTGCCCAGCAACGGGCCGCGCTGGCCGTCAACCGCGAACTGGTGCAGCTCTACTGGCAGATCGGCCGTGACATCCTGCAGCGGCAGGCCGAGCAGGGCTGGGGGGCCAAGGTCATCGAACGGCTGGCGCACGACCTCAGAACTGCCTTTCCCGAGATGAAAGGCTTTTCCCGCGCCAACCTGATGTACATGCGCTCCTTCGCCGACGCCTGGCCGGACGAGGCAATTGTCCAACAGGCTGTTGGACAATTGCCCTGGGGCCACAACCTGGTTTTGCTGGCCAGGCTGAAGCAACCAGAGCAACGCCTGGCCTATGCCCAGCGCGCCGTGGAGCACGGCTGGTCTCGCGCCACACTGGAAATCCATATCGAATCCCGCCTGCTGGAGCGGGAAGGCCAAGCAATCACCAACTTCGCCGACCGTCTCCCCGCGCCGGGAACCGATCTGGCCCGGCAAGCCCTCAAGGATCCCTACCTGTTCGACTTCCTGGATGTCGGCCAGGAAGCCAACGAGCGGGAAATCGAGTCAGCGCTGGTCCAGCACATCACCCAGTTCCTGCTGGAACTGGGTGCGGGCTTCGCCTTCGTCGGCCGCCAGGTTCATCTGGAAGTGGGCGGTGACGACTTCTACATCGACCTGTTGTTCTACCACCTCAAACTGCGCTGCTACGTGGTCATCGAGCTGAAAGCCGAGAAGTTCAAACCGGAACACCTTGGCCAGTTGAGCTTCTACCTCACCGCCGTCGATATGCAGGTCAAGGCCGAACAGGACAACCCCACCATCGGTTTGTTGCTCTGCAAGAGCAAGAACACCGTGGTGGCCGAATACGCATTGCGCGACAAGACCCAGCCCATCGGCGTGGCGGAATACCAATTGATCGAATCCCTACCTGAAGAACTGCAAACCAGCCTGCCCAGCATCGAACAGATCGAGCGCGAACTGGGAGGTGAACATGAATAAGCACACCGCCGAGCTACTGGAAAAGCACTTCGACACCGCCTTTGCTGCCCCCGATGGCATCAAGAAGTTGCGCGAACTGATCCTGACGCTGGCCATGCAGGGGAAGCTGGTTCCGCAAGACTCGGACGAGCAGCCCGCCAGCGAGCTGCTGCGAGAGATCGAAGTCGAGAAACAACGGCTGATAAAGGAAGGCAAGATCAAGAAGCCCAAGTCCTTGCCGCCGATAAGGGAAGAAGAAAAGCTTTATTCGCTGCCGCAGGGATGGGAGTGGGCACGCCTGCAATCCTTCTCTGACTACAACGGTAGGCCCAATATTGATCCGAGCGAAATCGCCGAGGATACTTGGCTGCTTGACTTGGAGGACATTGAAAAGGAAACCTCCCGGCTTATCTGCCGAGCAAGGTATTTCCAGCGTGAATCGAAATCGACCAAATCAACCTTTAAGGAGGGAGATGTTCTTTATGGAAAGCTCCGTCCATATTTGGACAAAGTGTTGGTTGCAGACTCGGCTGGTGTCTGCACTACTGAGATAGTTCCGATTGTTCCATCCAAAGCAGTAATCCCTGAGTTTCTACGGTGGTTGTTAAAGCGCACAGATTTCCTTTCCCACGTAAATACGCTGATGTATGGCGTGAAAATGCCTCGCTTGGGAACGGGGGATGCGATCCATAGTGTTCATCCGATTCCACCAGTAAATGAGCAGCACCGCATCGTCGCCAAAATCAACGAACTGATGGTTCGTTGCGATGAACTGGAGAAACTGCGCACCGCCCAGCGTGAACAGCGCCTGACCGTTCATGCCGCAGCCATCAAGCAACTGCTGCGCGTCGCCGAACCGGATCAACACCGGCGCGCCCAGGCCTTCCTCGCCGAACACTTCGGCAAGCTCTACACCGTCAAGGAAAACGTTGCCGAACTGCGCAAGGCCATCCTGCAACTGGCGGTGATGGGGAAGCTGGTTCCGCAAGACCCGAACGACCAACCTGCCAGTGAGCTACTGAAAGAGATCGAAGCCGAGAAACAGCGGTTGGTGAAGGAGGGCAAGATTAAGATGCCCAAGCCCTTGCCACAAGTGACAGAGGGAGAAAGGCCGTACGCGTTGCCGCAGGGGTGGGAGTGGGTGAGGTTTGGAGATATTTCCTTCCAAATTACCGATGGTGCTCATCATACCCCTACCTACGTAGAGGAAGGAGTGCCTTTTCTATCTGTTAAAGATATGAGTTCCGGCTCGTTGGATTTTTCGAACACTAGATTTATTCCGCAAAATCAACATCAAGATTTGATTAAGCGTTGCTATCCACAGAAAGGAGACCTTCTCCTGACGAAGGTTGGGACTACAGGTATTCCCGTTTTAGTAGATGTTGATCGTGAGTTCAGCATATTCGTAAGTGTCGCTCTGATTAAGTTCCCAAAGAATTTGGTTTCTGGTGAATATCTATCATGGCTCATCAAATCACCGTTAGTAAAAAAACAGTCTGAAGACGGGACGGAGGGTGTTGGAAACAAAAATTTAGTCTTAAAGAAAATTGCCAAATTTTTGCTGGCTATACCTCCTCTAGAAGAACAAACACGCATAGTTGATAAGATCAAGAAATTATTCGATTTATGTGCGTCTCTGGATCAAAAAATCACTGTCGCCGCGAGGAAACAAACAGCACTGCTGAATGCTCTGACTCATGCTCAATTGAAAGGCAATACAGCGGAAGAGCCCCAGCGAGCATCGCTTTCAAAAGCCCAAGTCATTGACTTGGCTACCTATCGCGCGAGCATCGGCTGCTATACGTTCAGCAAACTCGCGAATGCCCAATACTTTGGTCGAACTGCTGCCGCCAAGATGATGTATCTAGCGCAAGCGCATATTGGCTTGGATCTGGATTTGAAGCCCGAGCGTGAAGCTGCCGGGCCATTGGATACTTGGATTTATGATTTCGAGCTGCAAGGTCAAGGCAAGCGCTGGTTTGAGGTCAATGAAAAGCCCTTGGCCAACGGCAGGAAGAAGACGGAGTACCGCTGTTTGTCGGCGTTGTTGGAGCCTGCGGCCAACGCCGAAGCCCTGATGACACCCAGCCAGAAGACTGAATTTGATCGTTTGATATACGCCCTGGCAGACAAGAAGACCGAAGAGGTCGAGATCATTGCCACGCTTTTCGCCGTCTGGAACGATTTTCTGATCGACGGCGCTCAACCGACGGATGCGCAGATCATTTCAGGTGTTCGCGAAAATTGGCATGAACGCAAAGCACGCTTCACCCCAGCCGAGCTTGGCCGATGGCTTGATTGGCTACGCAGAGAAAACATCATTCCTCGAGGACTGCCACCGAGAACCGTGCAGCAACCAAGGTTAAACCTCGATGGGTGATTTATTTTAAGCGGTTGCGAAAATTATAGGTAATGAGCCAAGTCGATAAGACGCCTACAAATACTCAATGAATTGGTAAGCGAGGGACGCGATGATTCTGACGGACAACGAAACCAAAGTCGATCTGCTCAATAACGAGGCTATTGCCACGACGATCATTGAGTTGCTTCGCGCCAGACCTGACCACCCAGTAACGATTGGCGTTCATGGTGATTGGGGTGCAGGCAAATCCAGTGTGCTCGAAATGATCGAGTCCGGGCTGGACGGCAAGGATGATGTGCTATGTCTTAAGTTCAATGGTTGGCGATTTCAGGGTTTTGAGGACGCCAAGATCGCCCTGATCGAAGGAATCGTGACCGCGCTGATTGAGAAGCGCCCTGCACTGACGAAGGCCGCAGGTGCAGTAAAGAACGTGTTTCGCCGCATCAATTGGTTGAAGGTTGCCAAACGAGCGGGTGGTTTGACTGTCACCGCTTTCACAGGGATTCCAACACCTGATCAAGTGCGGTCCATTGTCGGCTCTTTTGAAGCCGTATTGGCTGATCCTGCCAAGCTCGCCACGAAAGAGAATCTCTCGGCTGCAGTGGAGGAAGTGAAAGGGATACTGAAGCCGAGCGAAGCAACGAATGTCCCCGAGGAGGTAGAGGCATTCCGCAAGGCCTTCGACAAATTGCTCGAAGAGGCTGGCGTCAAGCAGCTTATCGTACTAATCGACGACCTTGATCGCTGCTTGCCGGATACCGCCATTGAGACTCTTGAGGCGATCCGGTTGTTCGTCTTCACCGCGCGTACTGCTTTTGTGGTGGCGGCTGATGAGGCCATGATCGAGTATGCGGTGCGCAAGCATTTTCCCGATCTGCCAGATAGTACCGGCCCGAGAGACTATGCGCGGAACTACTTGGAAAAGCTTATCCAGGTACCGTTCCGCATTCCGGCGCTAGGTGAAGCCGAAACACGAATTTACGTGACCTTGCTGCTGGCAGGGGTCGAATTCGACGAGACGGATGCAGGATATGCAAGGCTCATCGAAGCCGCACGCGAGAAACTCAAACGCCCTTGGATGAGTGGTGGCCTGGACGCGGCAACCTTCAGATCTGCATTAGGCGAGCAGGCTGAGAAAGCCAATAACGCACTCGTATTGAGCGACCAGATTGGCCCTATTCTGGCCAGTGGAGCGAAGGGAAACCCAAGGCAGATCAAACGCTTCCTCAACACCCTGCTGCTACGCGAGCGCACAGCTACGGCTAGAGGCTTCGGTGAAGACATCCAATTGCCGACGCTCGCAAAGCTCATGCTCGCAGAACGCTTCCTCCCGAAACTGTTCGAGCAGATTGCCTATATGGCTGCAGTCCATCCGCAAGGGCAGTGTGAAGATCTTCGACTCTTGGAAGATAACTTGAATACCGCTTTGCCCAGCGATTCGTCTGATGATGAAGACAAGAAGCAGGCGAAAGAATCATCACCGGCATCAGAAACCGCCATGCTCACAGAATGGAAGGCATCGGATGTGGTGTGCGACTGGGCTCGGCTGACACCTGCGTTCGCGGGTATTGATTTGAGGCCCTATCTATTCGTCACAAAGGATAAGAAGGACTACTTCGGGCCGGTTTCCGTCTTGGGGCATCTGGCGGGCGTGGTGGACAAGCTGTTCGGCGGCAAGATGACCGTACAAGGCTATGAGGTAGAGTTGAAGCAATTGGCTCAGCCTGAAGCTGACAAGGTCTTTGAGGCCGTGCGTAGTCGAATCACGAGCACCGGCGCTTTTGATACCAAGCCGGACGGCATTGACGGGCTTATCGTGCTCGTGAAGGCTCAACCGAGCCTGCAAGGGCCTTTGCTGGATTTTCTGGAAACGCTGCCTCGGGAAAAATGCGGAGCCTGGGTAGTCGGGGGCTGGCAAGGAGTCGTCAAGGATACAGAGTGCAGTGCTCGTTTGCTCAAGCTACTGGGTGAATGGAGCAAGGTGGCTAAGAATCCTTTCTTGAAGGCCGCAGCAGAGAACGCACTGAAACCATCGAAGGGAGTCCGATAATGGGGACGTCAACAGCATATGGTGGCCCGGGTGGAGACACTCCATTGGTTCCTTCGTGGTTGGGGGATCCACCAGCATCACCGCCAGCGAATCCCGATGGAGGCCCAGACGGGACGCCATCGCCTGATGCCACCAACCCACCTTCGCCTCCGGAAAAGCCACCAATACCAAAGGTCGCGGATCCGCAGCGTTTTTCAGGCGCACGCAATAACCTTACGAGATTCGCAGGGTCTGGCGGTAGTGATCGAACCAACCTTGGCCGAGCGATCTCACGGTATGTCTCCACATCCTCTGGCGGCGCTCGCCAAGCAGCACAACGTATGGGTGCATCGCGTAGTGCCGGCGCAAGACTACTTGGATTCCTTGCCGATGCGAATGCGCGAGGGATGCGTGAAGCGCTACGTGAGTTCAATCTCGACTCCATGGCGGGACGACCCATCTCAGAAGTGTTCATTGCGCTGGCCGATCACATCTGTCCGGGAGCAGGCACCGTCGATGAAGGCATTGCGCGCGAAGCATATATCGAAACAATCATTGATCTGGCGAACGAAAAATTGGCCGACCTGACGGCTTTCACGCCGGAGCAGATGGATACGGTTTTTGAATTGTACGCCACCCATGCGATCGAGGCGCGTATTTGCAATGACATTGGCACGAAAGTGGTCACGATGCCATCTGATGCACAGGCTGCACACCAAGTTGAGAAGCAATTGAGGGACTTCATACGTGGAGGCGTGAGCGATGCTTTGGCACGGGCGCGGGAGAACTCGCCAAATCTTTCTCATGATCGTATTCAGTCATTCGTAGACAGCGTTTACGAGTCCGCATTTGCCATCCTGCAGTCTCTGGGAGAAGCGGAGGCCGACCAATGAAGCGACAATTGTTAGCTGGCCGCTTCGGCCCAGATGACCAATTGGATATTCCAGTGGGCAGGGATGAACAGCGTACCTATCTGCAGCTTGTGGCTGGAGAGAAATCGCTGGATCATGGTATTGCTGGCGCGTTGAGCAGTCTGAAAAAGCTTGGCGTCACGCCATCTGAAATCGGCGTGGATTTGCTGGTGTTGGCAGCCCATGTACATGCCGCAGATACCCGTATTTCTCGTGCCGAACAGTCTCAGGACTCTTGGACACGAGAGATCCGCCTGGTCGTACCGGTCAGCGATCCGCCTCGATGGATAGCCACTGCACCCATACTGAAAAGTTTGCTGAATTTCTTAACGGGAGATCGTTGGGAACTAGGCTTCAGGGCTCGTCCTTCTCGGTTTGAATCAGTCGTCGAGTCAGCAGCTCCCAGCCTGATTGCCCATCCCTTCGACACCCTCAGCCTATTCTCAGGTGGTCTGGATAGTCTGATTGGCGCAATAGATCTGCTGCATAGCGGGAAGACTCCTTTGCTGATTAGCCATTCAGGAGATGGTGCAGCCAGTGATGCCCAGAACAAACTGTTCTCTGGCTTGAAAGCACACTATAAGCAGTCGTCGTTTGAACGGCTGCGTGTGGGGATGACCTTTAAGCAGGATTTGATAAAAGGCGTCGGCCCAGAGGACAGCACGCGGGGAAGATCCTTTCTCTTCTTCGCACTCGGAGTTTTTGCCGGAACCGGGTTGGGGCGGAGCTTTACTCTACGCGTACCAGAAAATGGATTGATTGCCTTAAATGTACCATTGGATCCGTTACGCCTCGGATCCAATAGCACGCGGACAACTCATCCCTACTACATGGCACGTTGGAACGACTTGCTGAGCGCGCTTGGCATAGATGGAAAGGTGTGGAATCCGTTCTGGGCCAAGACGAAAGGAGAAATGGCGTCCGGCTGTCTTGATCCCGGCCTGCTGAAGCAATTGGCCAGGGACTCGTTATCTTGTTCATCGCCCACCAAGGGTCGCTGGCAAGGCTTGGGAATTGAGCATTGCGGCTACTGCCTACCCTGTCTCATCCGGCGTGCAGCGTTGGAAGCCGCATGGGGAGCAGGGAACGACGACACCCGGTACACGGCTTCTGATCTGCACGCGCAGATTCTGGATACTCGCAAAGCGGAAGGCGTGCAGGTCAGATCGTTCCAGTATGCAATTGAGCGACTCAAGAAGCAGCCCCAGCTTGCAGCCCTGTTGATCCATAAACCTGGTTCTCTCGCCGATGAGACTGCACATCTCGATCAGCTCGCCGATGTCTATAAACGTGGGCTTGCGGAGGTCGGAGAGTTGGTCGCAGGCGTACAAACCAAGCCGAGTTGATACGGAGAGATATGAGCGTGACGGCAGGATTGGTGGACTTCCATTGCCATCTGGATCTTTATCCAGACCATGAAACGGCTGTCCGTGAGGCCGACGAGGCTGGCGTTTTCACACTCGCGGTGACTACCACGCCAAGGGCATGGCCTCGCAATCATGAGTTGGCACAACGCACGAAACATGTACGCGCGGCACTAGGGCTGCATCCGCAACTGGTGGCAGAGCGTGAGACGGAAATCGCGCTGTGGGATGACTATTTATCCGAGACCCGCTATGTGGGCGAGGTTGGCCTAGATGCAGGCCCGCGTTATTACAAATCAATGGAGGCCCAGAAGCGCGTTTTTCAGCATGTCCTCCGACGTTGTGCGGGTGCGGGCGACAAGATTATTACAGTTCACAGCGTGAGAGCCGTAAGAGCCGTTCTGGAGCATGTCGACGCGTTCCTGCCTCGCAACAGGGGTAAAGTAGTCATGCACTGGTTCACCGGTACGAAAAGCGAAGCTAGGCGAGCCATGGAGTTAGGATGCTACTTTTCCATCAACGCAGCTATGTTGACCAGTGAGCGGCATCTGACCATGGTTCAGGCGATTCCGTTGGATAGGCTACTGACAGAGACAGACGGGCCATTCACTCGAACAGGGGAGAGGCCATCCAAGCCGTCCGATGTAGCGTCGGTTGTGGAGGAACTTGGTCGACTGCATCGGCTACCTGCAGCACATGTTGCCAAGATCGTTCGCGACAATCTGCGGAATCTTGTCAGTTGAAGTGCTGTTCTCAAAATCCCAGGTAAATCGACGTTACCGCCATACGCCCAGGCTCAAGTTCACGACTGATGTGCTATCGAGCTCGTTCATTGGCGAGGTGTTGGAAATGCTCAGTTGTGAGAACTCATCATTTCGGTAGACACTATCTGAACACATTGTCGTCTTTTAGTTATCGTAATTTGCCCGCGTTGTTTTCATCATGTTGAGCACCCCGTGTACGTAATATGTACGCCTTGTTGTGACATTGGTACCACGATCTTTACAGCGGGTTACCACGGTGCCAACGGTATCCGCTAATGGACGCGGCCGCAGAGTCTCTTGTCCCCACAGTCTTTCATACATTCTTTGTGCTGCTGAGCCAGAGCACAAAGAATGTGGCCGCTGCGCTGGATTTCGGTAGAAACCAGGGGCTGCGGCTTGGGGACAATCGAATGACAGATGCGTCCATCCTCTCTGATTGGCATCGAGTTGCGGCCACGTGCCGCGCATGGTGCTGCCAAGCAAAAATTGTCCAACAGCGTGTTGGACAATTTGTATTCATGGCTACTATATATGCCGACACAAAATATCTATCAAAGGGGCCCATCTATGCGTTCCACCGGAAGTTGACACCAATATGCTAAAAGCGGCGGTCTACGATCAGATCGATCCGAAAATCACGCCTGTGTTTGAGGAGTTGTTGGTGCAGGAGGGCACAGGCCGTGTTGCTGATGCAGATTCATCCGGGCATGCCACCCTATACCGATAGCGCCGGCAAGGGCACCATCCGGATCTGCAGCAAGTCAGTGAACGCTGCTGGACCCGCTATGAATATATCAATGCGCGTGAGCATTGATTCGCGCATAGAATTGGTTCTATGCGATTTCTATGCGATTTTGCATACGGATGTTCATAGAGGATCGCACGAATAATGCATGGCTTTATCTGCGTAAGGGTAGCGGCACTTAATCTGAGTACATAAACGAGTACAAATCGATAGTGCTTGAGATATGCCTGTTGTTTATCAATTAGTTATAAAGCTATTTGCCATTTAACGTCTAGCCAGCCAGTCCAGTCCGATAAATTCCGAACAGTACCGACAAGCCCAGTAAATCACAGGATTTCTGGGTTTTTTCATTCCGAGATGTTCCAGGTTGTTCGGTTGCTACCATTTTGG
>Ga0180219_1001021_pt1 | contig 19504 bp, 15 predicted proteins | sample eDN3rd30CBELigMG_FD_151338 | JGI IMG/M metagenome (GOLD analysis project Ga0180219, IMG submission 151338) | Enriched Miracle-Growth compost microbial communities from Emeryville, California, USA - eDNA 3rd pass 30_C BE-Lig MG (version 2)... ...
CCGCGCCCGCTCGAAGACCGTGGTTCCCACGGGTATCACTCCCTGTTTGATGGGCGCAGTTCGGCGGGCGCTGGGTCACGCCACTCCGTGGTTCGATTCAATCCCGCGGGCGCGGCGGGCGCAATCCACGGGGTAGCGGGGCGGACGGATCCGCCGGAGCGCGGGGGAGCCCGCACACTCTGTCCGGGTGTTCGTTGCGGTCAGCGCTGGCAGTTCGGGCACCAGAAGACGATGCGCTCCTGCGTCGGGTCGGCGCCCAGCTCGGTGCGCTCGATGAGCGTGCCGCAGCGCCGGCACGGTAGGTGCTCGCGCCGATAGACCCAGCGATCGCGGCCGCGACGCGCATCGCCGGTGAAAGTGCGGACCGGCCGATCGCGGTTCGCGCGCAGCATCCTCGCCGCCGTTTCGACGACAGCTGCGGTGTCGACCTCGTTCGCGGCCGTGGAAGGGTGGATGCCCCGGACGAAGAGCACCTCGTTCACATATTCGTTGCCCAGCCCCGCGAGATTGCGCTGATCGAGCAGCGCCACGTGGATCGCGCGGGCGTCGGCCGCGAGATTCTCAGCGGCTGTTTCGGGATCCCAGTCGAGCTGCAGCGGATCGGGGCCGAGGTACCCGACGAGGGTGTGCTCATCGCGCGTGGGAACGACCTGCACCTGCGCAATGTCGAAGCCGACGGCCTCGACGCCGTCTGCCGCGAGGATGGCCCGCGCGGTGTGTGCCGGGCGGCGCCAGCGGGCGCCGGCGGGGTGCACGTCCCACACGCCCTCCATCTTCAGGTGGGAGTGCAGCGTGAACTCGCCGGCGCGCAGCAGCAGATGCTTGCCGCGCGGCACGACTTCGCGGACGGTCTGTCCGGTCAGGTCGAGCGTCGCCTGCCGCGGCACGCGCAGTTCGAAGCGCGTGAGCGACTTGCCCGCGAGGGCTTCGTGCAGCCGCCGCGCGGTCTGCCAGACGGTGTCGCCTTCAGGCATCGTGCGCGAGTTCGGCTGCGGCGCGATCGCTGATCGAGCCCGTGAGCTCTTTGAGTTGACGAAGCTTGGCGGCGTCGACCGTCACTTTCGTGGTTCTCATCTCGCTCCCTTGTCGGTGCCGATCGTACAGGGCTCGGCTCTGCGCGGAACGGTTCACTCTCGGCCGGAGCTATCTGCGAGAGTTGTAGGGTACGCGGGCTGGCTGGAGAACTCGGCCGGATTCAAGGTCGAGATCGTCGAGGACTCGGGCGCCCTCGGCTGGATGAGAGGCTGAGTCTGCGTCAACGCTCGGTCATCTCGCCGATGGCTGAACGAACACGTGAGCGAAGTCTGAGACGGTCTGTGCGATGCAGTCATAGTCTCGGTCGGCCGTGAGCACAATGGCGTCGTTGAGCCGTGCATATGCCGCGGTGAGGATATCGATGGGGCCAGCGGAGCGACCCATCCCCGCGGTGAAGAGTGACCGTTGAATGTCGGCGACGTCGTCGACCATGGGATGGAATCGCACTGGTGCGAACGCCCGCATTTCATCGACGGACTGCGCATATTCATCTGCGGATCTGGCCATGAAGCAGTATTCGATGACCTGCGGTGGGCACGCCACCAGCACGCTGGAAGGATCAGCAACGAGGGCATCGACGTACTCGGCGACCATCCGGTCGTGAGCGATGCGAGACCACACGCTCGTGTCGACGATCCAGTTGGTCATGCCGGTCGCGGTGCGCCGTGCTTTGTCGCTTCGTGAATGTCGGGCGTGTAACCGTGTGCAGCGATTCGACTCACGACATCGCGCTTCTGCTGTACCCCGAGTGCGATGTCGAGGGCGAGGTCGACCGTTTCCCGGTTCGTTCGCGATCTGGTGATGCGTTTCAGCTGCTCCAGCTTGTCGGAGTCGATATCAATGGATGTCACGGTCATGGCGCCTCCTTATATAAGTGATTATATGACCATCAGCCCCGCGGCGCCTTGCGCAGCGTGAGCCCGCGAGTCGACTCGACGAAACCGGCCTGCCGCAGCGCGCGACCGACGGCCGTGCCGTAGACGACCTCACCGTTGACCTGTTCGATGGTCAGGGTCTCGAGGCGCCGGGCCTTCGCGGTCTCGGCGAGGCTGCGGCATCCCGCCGCCAATGTCTCGTCGTCGTCGCTCGCGAATGCGAGCGCCGTCTTGCCGCCGCGTTCGAGGTACAGCACGAGCGCACCGTCGACGAGCACGACCACCGCTCCCGCCTTGCGCCCGGGGCGGTGCGCAGACCCCTCGAGCGCCGGCCACGCCAACGCCGCGCCGTAGGGGTTGGCCGGGTCGGTGGCCGCCAGCGTGATGCCCGTGCGCGGCGGCGGATCGGCGAGTCCCGAGAACTCGCGCAACCGGTCGATGGTGGTGGATGCCGCGAACTGCGCCGCCCCCAGCTTCTCGATCACGTAGCCGCGGCGGCAGTGCCCGGCCTCTTCGAAGCCGGCCAGCGTGCGATAGACCTGCGCGAAGCCGCCGGGCACCTGCTCAGCCTGCACCGATCCGCGCGTGACGACGCCGTAGCGATCGAGCAGCAGACTGGCCGTCGCCGTCGCGCGCACCGCCGGGTCTCCTTCGGGCTCGGGTAGGAGCGACCATCGTCCGCCGAGCGTCGGCGGACGCGGAGGAGTGCTCTGGCGAGGCAGCGCCATGCCCCGATACAGCCGCGCCCGCGGCGTGCGTCGGGCGGCCTTGTGCGCCTGCGAGCCGCCCGAAGTGAGCGCCCGCAGCGGAGCGAACGTGTCGTTCGTCACACGGCCTGCCCAGGTCAGCGACCACAGGGCGTCGATGACGTCCTGCTCGGAATCGGCATCGGCCAGCGTTTTCAGCTGCCCGGTGAAGTACGCGCCGCCCGCGCCGAGGATGTTGATGAGCCGCTCTTCGAGCGACCCCGGGGCGATCTCGCCCTCGGGCTCGGGGAGCGTCAGCGCCGCATCACCCGCGGGGTGCAGCGCGACCCAGCCGTCGCGGCCGGGCAGCGTGCCGTGCCCCGACCAGATGACCTCACCGGTCGCCGTCAGTTCGTCGAGCATGCCCGTTGTGTAGTCCTTCACCCGCGAGGGCAGGATGAGCGACTCCCACGCGCTCGCCGGGATCGGCACGCCGGCGAGCTGCTCGATCACCGCGGCGACTCCGTCGATGCCCTCGAGCGGGCGGGTGAGGTGCTGCCACGCCGGCAGGAACCGCGCGAACGCCTGAGGTGAGACGGGCTCGACGCTGCCGCGGATCGCTGCGAGGCTGCGCATGCGCAGCCGGCGCAGCACCTCGGTGTCGCACCACTCGGTCTCGTCGGTCGCGGTCGTCTCGGGCAGGAAGAATCCGCTCGTCACCCGGCCCGCTGCCTCGAGCCGCTGCAGCGTGAGCCGCGCGACGGCGATGCCGACGCCCAGGCGTTCGGCGACCGAATCGGCGCGGAACGGGCCGTGCGTACGCGCGAACCGGGCCACCAGATCGCCGAGAGGATCGGCGACCGGTTCGAGAAAAGCGGTCGGGATGCCGACGGGCAGCGCCGCGCCGAGCGCATCGCGCAGGCGGCCTGCGTCTTCGATCGCCGCGACGCGCGGCGTGCCGCCGATCGTCACCGGGATTGCGCGGTGGGTCGCGATCAGGGTGTCGAGGTGGATGGTGGCGTCGCCGTCATCCAGCCGCTCGGCGACCTCCGCGGCATCCAACGGTCCGAGCAGCCGCAGTAGGTCAGCGATGCCCTCCACGCCGCGCACATGGCGCTCGGGGTCGAGTCGCTGCACCTCACGCTCGAACTGCGCGATGATCTCGGGATCGAGCAGCTCGCGCATCTCGACCTTGCCGAGCAGCTCACTCAGCAGCGCCGGGTCGACCGACAGCGCCGCAGCCCGGCGCTCGGCCAGCGGCGAGTCGCCCTCGTACATGAACGCGCCGACATATCCGAACAGCAGGTCGCGTGCGTACGGCGACGGCTGGCTCGTCGTGACCTCGACGAGGCGGATGCGGCGCTCACCGATCCCGCGGATCACGCGCAGCAGCGCGGGCAGATCGTAGACGTCTTGCAGCACCTCGCGCAGCGTCTCGAGGATGATCGGGAACGTCGGGTACCGTCGTGCCACCTCGAGCAGCTGCGACGCCCGTTGGCGCTGCTGCCACAGCGGGCTGCGCTTGCCCGGGTTCAGTCGCGGCATGAGCAGAGCGCGCGCCGCGCACTCGCGGAACCGCGAGGCGAACAGCGCCGAGCCGCCGACCTCTTCGGTGACCATCTGATCGATCTCGTCGGGTTCGAAGACGAACAGCTCCGCCCCGGGCGGGTCGGCCGTGGCATCCGGAATCCGGGCGATGATGCCATCGTCGCTGGCCACCGCGGATCCGTCGACGCCGAGTCGCTCGCGGATGCGGGCGTTCACCGCCAGCGCCCACGGCGCGTGCACTTGCATGCCGTACGGGGAATGAAGGATGACGCGCCAGTCGCCGACCTCGTCGCGACTGCGTTCGACGGTCAGGGTCTTGTCGGTCGGAAGGGTGCCGGTCGACTCGCGCTGCTCGGCCAGATAGCGCAGCAGGTTGGTGATCGCGTTGGCGTCGAGGCCGGATTCCGCCAGCCGCATTTCGGAGGTCGAGCGCGGCGCGGCGGCCAGCTCGCGGGCGAACTTTCCCAGCGCCTCGCCCAGTTCGGCGGGCCGCCCGATGCCGTCGCCGTGCCAGAACGGCACCTTGCCGGGCTGCCCGAACGCCGGCACGACGTTGACCCGATCGTGCGTGATCTCGACGATGCGCCAGCTCGTCGTACCGAGCGTGAACACGTCGTTCACACGCGACTCGTAGACCATCTCCTCATCGAGCTCGCCGACGCGCGCGCCGACCTTCTCGCCGGCGACGAAGACGCCGAACAGTCCGCGGTCGGGGATCGTGCCGCCGCTCGTGACGGCGATGCGCTGCGAGCCGGGGCGGCCGGTGAGCGTGCCGTGATCGCGATCCCAGACCACGCGCGGGCGCAGCTCGGCGAACTCGTCGGACGGGAAGCGCCCCGCCAGCAGATCGAGCGTCGCCTCGTACGCCGACCGCGGCAGCGTGCGGAACGGCGCGCTGCGCTTGACCGTCTCGTACCAGCCCTCGACATCGACCGGGCCGGTCGCGCACGCTGCGACGGTCTGCTGCGCGAGGATGTCAAGCGGGTTGCCGGGCACCGTGATCGCCTCGATCTGCCCGGCCAGCATGCGCTCAGTCACCACCGCCGTGTGCAGCACGTCGCTGCGGTGCTTGGGGAAGAGGTCGGCGCGACTGATCTCACCGACCTGGTGGCCCGCGCGCCCGATGCGCTGCAGGCCGGATGCCGCGGACGGCGGCGCCTCGATCTGGATGACGAGGTCGACCGCGCCCATGTCGATGCCGAGCTCGAGGCTGCTGGTCGCCACGACGCAGCGCAGCACGCCCGACTTCAGCTCGTCTTCGACCTGAGCGCGCTGTTCCTTCGACACCGAGCCGTGGTGGGCCTTGGCGAGCACCGGAGCGACGCCGGCGGTCGAGCCGGCCTGGGCCATCATCGCCGCAGGGATCGCAGGCTCGGGGATCTCGGCCCCGATGCGCTCCGCATAGATCTCGTTGAGGCGTCCGGTGAGCCGCTCGGCCAGCCGCCGCGAGTTCGAGAACACGATGGTCGAGCGGTTCTCGAGCACCCGGTCGACGATCGCCTCTTCGACGTGCGGCCAGATCGATCCCGTGACCTCGGTGTTCTCGGCCGGCCCGTCGGGGCTGAACCAGTCGTCGTCGACGGCGGCCGCGGCATCCACCGGCACCACCGGAGGAGGGTTCTGCATGTCGTCGACGGGGACCACCACGTGCAGCTCGAACGTCTTCGAGGCCCGCGGCGCGACGATCTCGACCGGAGCCGCCCCGCCCAGAAACCGCGCCACCTCGTCGATCGGTCGCACCGTCGCCGACAGGCCGATCCGCTGCGCAGGCTTCTCGAGCAGATCATCGAGGCGCTCGAGGCTCACGGCCAGATGCGCGCCGCGCTTGGTCGCCGCGACCGCATGCACCTCGTCGACGATGACGGTGTCGACGCCGCGCAGGGTCTCGGCAGCCTGGCTCGTGAGCATGAGATAGAGCGACTCAGGCGTCGTGATGAGGATGTCGGGCGGTGCGGTGAGCAGCTTTCGGCGGTCGGATGCCGGAGTGTCACCGCTGCGCACACCCACCGTGATCTCGGGCCCGGGCACCCCGAGCCGGCGCGCGGCCTGGGCGATGCCCACGAGCGGCGACCGCAGATTGCGCTCGACGTCGACGCCGAGCGCCTTCAGGGGAGAGATGTAGAGGATGCGGGTGCGCTGCGTCTTCGGGCGGGCGGGGGCCGCGGCATCCTGATCATGGAACACCCGGTCGATCGCCCAGAGGAACGCGGCCAGCGTCTTGCCCGACCCAGTCGGGGCCACGACGAGGGCGTGCTTGCCGCCCGCGATGGCCTCCCACGCACCGCGCTGGGCGTCGGTCGGCGCGGTGAAAGCAGCGCGGAACCACTCCCTGGTCGCGGCGCCGAAGCGGCTCAGCACATCACTCATCCTCTCCATTCTGGCCGTGGGGTCAGACATCCGGGCTAAGCTGGTCTTTCTTTGCCACCTATGAAGAGTCAGTGGGAAGGGAGCCGATCATGACCGATGTCACCGGAACGCACACCGTCTGGATGACCCCCGCCGCCCTCGCGGCCCTGGAAGCCGAGCTGGAGCAGCTCACCGCGACCGGCGACGAGGCCGCGCAGGCGCGAGTACTCGAGCTGCGCGACCTGATCCGTCGCGCCGAAGTGGGCACCAAGCCCGACGACGGCGTCGTCGAGGCCGGCATGCGCATTACCGTGAGGTTCCATGTCGACGACTCCGTCGAGACGTTCCTGCTCGGCAGCCGCGACCTCGTGCAGGCCGGCGCCGACATCGACGTGTACTCGCCGAGCTCGCCGCTGGGATCGGCGATCGACGGTCGCCGCGTGGGCGACGAGGTCAGCTACACCGCACCCAATGGCGCGCAGCTGACCGTCACGATCATCGCCGCCACGCCGTTCGCGTAGTCGGCCGAGTCAGCGCTCGTTCGGCATGACGATCCAGAGCAGCACGTAGGCCCACAGCGACAGGCCGAACACGGCGACCAGCACGACGGCGATGATGCGCATGGCCAGCGGGCTGATGCCGAAGCGACGGGCGAGTCCGGCGCAGACGCCGGCGATCATGCGCCCCTGACGGGGCCGGACGAGCGTGTTCATACGCCCATCCTCTCGCAGAGGGCGCTCATGCGCTGGGTGTGAGTGGGGAGGTGGATGCCGCGGCATCCACCTCCCCCTGGCGCGCGACGCGGCCGACTCACCGCCGCTCGACGACTCCCTCGGGCGTGAGCTCGAGCGTCGTGTCGATGCCGAGCCGATCGAGGAACGCGTCGTCGTGGCTGACGACGAGCACCGCGCCGCGGTACGCAGAGAGGGCCTCGACGAGCTGGTCGACCGTGTCGAGGTCGAGGTTGTTCGTCGGCTCGTCGAGCACGAGCAGCTGCGGCGGCGGGTCGGCCAGCAGCAGACGGGCGAGCGCGACCCGGAACCGCTCGCCGCCCGACAGCGACCTGACCGGGCGCCCGACGGCGTCGCCGCGGATCAGGAACCGTGCCAGCCGGTTGCGGATCTCGGCCGTCGGCACGGCGGGCGCGGCATCCCGCACATTCTCCAGCACGGAAGCGGCGTCATCGAGCCCGTCGACCCGCTGCGGCAGATATCCGATGCGGTCGGTGTGGGCCTCGGCGTGTGCAGAACTCAGCACATCCGCGCGCGAGACGTCCGATTCGGCCGCCTGAGCGCCCGAATCGACGAGAATTGCTGAGTTCTGAACGCCCGAGGTCACCAGCCGCTCGAGCAACGTCGTCTTCCCGATGCCGTTCGGGCCGATCAGGGCGACCCGCTCGGGCCCCTGCACGATCCACGAGCGCTCGCCGTCGCCGAGCGTCGCGATGCGGCGCCCTGCCGGCACACCCGGATCGGGTAGGTCGATGACGACCGAGTCGTCGTCGCGCACGCGCCGCTCGGCGAGGTCGAGCGCGGCGCGAGCCGCCGACTCCTTCTCTCCGACCTCGGTGCGCAGCCTGCCGGCAGACACCTGCGCGGCGCGCTTGCGGCCGCCCGCGATGATTCCGGGCACGCGCTTCTCGATCTGGGCCTTGCGACCGACCGCCGCGCGGTGGGCGAGCTTCGTCTCGGCCTCGATGCGCTGCCGCTTCTCACGCGCGAGCGACTGCGTTGCCGCGCGTTCGGCCTGCCGGGCGGCATCCTGCTCGGTCTCCAGCCAGGCGCGCCACTGAGAGTACGGCCCGCCGAACACGCTGAGCGTGTTGTCGTAGAGCTCGGCGGTGTCGTCCATGAGCTCGAGCAGCGCCGTGTCGTGGCTGACCACGACCAGGGTGCCGCGCCACGCGCGGACCAGCTCGTACAGTCGCGCCCGCGCGTCCCGGTCGAGGTTGTTGGTCGGCTCATCGAGCAGGGTGATCGGGGCGTTCCGCAGCCGGACGCCGGCCACGGCCGCGAGCACCGCCTCGCCGCCCGACAGCTCGCCGACCGTGCGGCCCAGCGCGTCGTCGGGCAGCCCCGCCTCGGCGAGCGCCGCCGTGGTGCGTGCTTCGATGTCCCAGTCGTCGCCGATCGTGTCGAAGTGACGGGGATCGACGTCTCCCGATTCGATCGCGCGCACGGCGGTGAGAACGTCGGCGACGCCCAGCAGCTCGGCGACGGGACGGTCGGTTCCGAGCGTCAGCTGCTGGGGCAGAAGAGCGATGTCGGATGCCGCGGTCACGTGCCCGCCCGTCGGGGTCAGCGATCCGGCGATCAGGCGCAGGAGCGTCGACTTGCCGGAGCCGTTGCGGCCGACCAGGCCTGTGCGCCCGGCAGCGAAAGCGCCCGATACGTCGCGCAGCGCGACGGAGCCGTCGGGCCAGGCGAACGAGACGCGGTCGAGAACGATGGATGGGGTGGGCATGAGGGTCCTCCTCGGGTGTCGGGGTGCGCCGACACCGATGCCCGAGGCAGCCCAGAGGAGGGGGACGAGATCGACGGTCGGCGCGCGAACGTGCTGCAGAGGCAGCGGATTGTTCGGTGACGGCGCGACACGTCGAGAACGACGGATCAGCGCAGCGTCAGCACGCGGCGAAGATCTCGGTCACTTCATTCCTCACGTCGGGGACAGGGATCGCCCACGATAGCAGACGGGGCCGGGCGGCGGCTGGGCTGAGGTCAGACGGGCAGCACATCGGCGAGGTGCGCGCGCAGCTGGGCTGCGACATCCACTCCGTCCCGGTCGTACAGCCACTGGTACTGCAGCCCGTCCCAGAGGGCGAGCAGCCAGGCCGCCTCGTGGGCCGGATCGCGATGTGCGGGGAGTTCGCCGGTGGATGCCGCGGCCCGGAACATCGTCTCGAAGCTGTCGAGCGCGTGCGCGAAGCGCTCCGTGAAATAGGCGTGCGCAGGGTGGTCGGCCGGGATCGCCTCGCACGAGATCACCGCATACACCTCGATCAGGCCGGGCTGGGTGCGGGCGTTGTCGTCGGCGGCCTCGGGCAGCGCGCGGAGGAAGTCGGCGGCGCCGTCGACCGTCAGAGCGCTGATCGCCTCGTCGATGCGACGGTCGCGCTCTTCGAGGACGGCGAGCAGCAGGGCGTCCTTCGAGGGAAAGTGGTGGTACAGCGCCGACTTCGAGACGCCGACCTCGGCGGCGATGTCGCGCAGGCTGGTATCGGCGTATCCCTCCTGCGAGAACAGGGTCATGGCATCGGACAGGATGCGCGCGCGCCGCGCGCGCCCCGAGCGGTAGCCGGTCTCGGCCTCCGGCTCGGGCCCGATCGGCGTCATCGCGGGCATCGGGGCGTGCCCGCTCACCGGAGCGGAAGGATCGCGCCAGCCCGGGGGATAGGCGAGCAGTCGCTCGTGCTCGGCGATCAACGCCGCGGTGTCGACGCGGTCGGGCTGGTAGAGCTGCATGACCTGCAGTGCGTCCCAGGCCGCCATCAGCCGCAGCGTCTCGCCGTCGACGTCGCGGTCGGAGGCCATCGACCCGTCCGACATGGCGGTGTCGAGCACTTCGCGCGCGGCGGGGGCGAAGCGCTCGGCGTGGCCGCGCATCGCGGCGTGGGCGGGGTGATCGGCGATGGATGCCTCGCCCACGAGCCCCGCGAACAGAGGCAGGTATCCGGGGATCCGCGCGTTCCGGGCGGCGGCCGCCGAGAACGGCAGGGCGCCGTCGGCGTCGGCGACGAGCTCTTCCCATGACTCGACGTCGTTTCGATCGTCGAAGGCGCGCAGCACGAGGTCGAGAAGTTCGTCTTTGCCCGAGAAATGGCGCAGCAGGCCGGGATGCGTCACGCCCGCCTCGGCCGCGATGTCGCGCAGCGATACCGCCCGGTAGCCGTGCGTCGTGAACAGTCGCCGCGCCGCCGTGACGATGCGCTCGCGGGTGAGCTCGGTCTGCTCGGCCCGACTCGTCTGCGCTGCTGTCGTCACTTCGGCCTCCGCGACCATCGTACTCGGTAACCAATTGGTCTCTTTTCAGTTACCAATCGGTCGGATTGTGTGTATGCTGTCACCGACCGTCGGAGCCGACGGCAGGAAAGGACCTTTGACCATGACAGAGTTGTCGTCGGCTGCGAACGCGGCCGCCGTGGGGACGACGGGTATCAAGACGCCCGGTACGACTCCTGAGCGCACGCCCCGCGGGTACACGCCGGGCCTGGCCACCGTGAACTTCGGCATCTACCTCGCGTTGCTCACGCCGGTGCTGGTGTCGATGGCGTTCAAGATCCAGCACATCGCCGGGTCTGTCGAAGAGGCCACGGGTCAGCTCGGCCTGGTGCTCGGCATCGGCGCGATCTTCGCGCTCGTCGCGAACCCGCTCGCCGGCCGCCTCTCCGACCGCACGACCTCGCGCTTCGGCATGCGCCGCCCCTGGATCATCGGCGGCGGCATCATCGGTGTTGCGGCGCTCGGCCTCATCGGCGCCGCAACCTCGATCTGGGTCGTCCTGGTGGGCTGGTGCCTCGCGCAGGCGGCGTTGAATGCCGTCCTGGCCGCCGCGAACGCAACCCTTCCCGACCAGGTGCCCGTCGAGTCGCGCGGCAAGGTATCGGGCATCGTCGGCATCACAACGCCCCTTGCGATCCTGGCCGGCAGCTTCCTCATCAACTACATCGCGAGCGACTTCATGCGCTTCTTCGCCCCGGGCCTGGTCGCGCTCGTGTTCATCGTGTTCTTCGTCGTCGTGCTGCGCGATCGTCGCCTCGAGCACAAGCCCGCGCAGCGCTTCACGATCGGCCAGTTCTTCGGCTCGTTCGTGTTCAACCCCGCCAGGCACCCCGACTTCGGCTGGACCTGGCTGACCAAGTTCTTCATCATGTTCGGGTACGCCGGCATCGCGACCTTCCTGCCGTACTATCTCACCGAGCGCTTCGAGCTCACCGAGCAGGGCGCCATCACCACGATCCTCATCGCGAACCTCGCCTCGACCGTCATGATGGCGATCTCCAGCCCCCTGGGCGGATTCCTCTCCGACAAGGTGGGCCAGCGCCGCCCGTTCGTCGCCATCGCGGGCGTGGTCATGGTCGTGGGTCTGGTCATCCTCGCGTTCGCCCCGACGATCACCGTCGTGATCATCGCACAGGCGATCATCGGCCTCGGCGCCGGCTCGTTCTTCTCCGTCGACCTGGCACTGGCGACCCAGGTGCTGCCGAGCCCCGACGACACCGCGAAGGACCTCGGCGTGCTCAACATCGCCAACGCACTGCCGCAGTCGCTCGCGCCCGCCATCGCCCCCGCCATCATCGCGCTGGGCGCCGGTACCGCGATCGGCGGCTACTCCACCTGGTACCTGTTCGGCGCGCTCGTCGCGCTGGCCGGGGCCGTGCTCGTCTACCGCATCAAGGGAGTCAAATGACCACGCCCGAGACCACCACTGCACGCCCCTGGTTGAGCGCCGAGCTGCCCGTCGCCGAGCGCGTCGAGCTGCTGCTGGGTGAGATGACGCTGGAAGAGAAGGCGGGCCTTCTCTTCCACACCATGATCGGCGTCGCCGAGATGGATGCCGCAGACCCCGTGTTCGGCATGCCCTCGGCCGTCGACCTGGTCGAGCACCGGCAGATGACGCACTTCAACCTGTTCGGCACGACCACGAGCGCCCGGGAGATCGCGCACTGGCACAACGAGTTGCAGCGGCTCGCGGCATCCACTCGTCTCGGCATCCCCGTGACAGTGTCCACCGATCCGCGGCATTCGTTCACCGACAACCCGGGCGCTGCGATGCTCGCCGGCCCCTTCTCGCAGTGGCCCGAGCCGCTGGGGCTGGCCGCCATCGGCGACGAAGCCACCGTCGAACGCTTCGCCGACATCGCCCGGCAGGAGTACGTTGCCGTCGGGCTGCGTGCGGCCCTGCACCCGCAGGTGGACCTGGCGACCGAGCCGCGCTGGTCGCGGCAGGCGTCGACGTTCGGCGAGGACGTCGAGCTGACGTCGCGTCTGGGCGCCGCGTATGTGCGGGGCTTCCAGGGGGCGTCGTTCGGTGCGGCATCCGTCTCGACGATGACGAAGCACTTCCCGGGCGGCGGCCCGCAGAAGGACGGCGAGGACCCGCACTTCGCCCACGGGCGCGAGCAGGTGTATCCCGGCGGCGAGTTCGAACGGCACCTGAAGCCGTTCGAGGCGCTCATCGCCGCCGGCACCCGCCAGATGATGCCGTACTACGGCATGCCGGTGGGCACCGAGTACGAAGAGGTCGGGTTCGGTTTCAACCGGTCGGTGGTCACCGGGCTGCTGCGTGAGCGCCTCGGCTTCGACGGCATCGTCTGCACCGACTGGGGGCTCATCAGCGACGCGGAGATCTTCGGCCAGCCGTTCCCGGCCCGCGCGTGGGGCGTCGAGCACCTCTCGCCGCGCGAGCGGATGAAGAAGGTGCTGGATGCCGGAGCCGACCAGTTCGGCGGCGAGGCGTGCCCCGAACTGCTGGTCGCGCTGGTCCGCGACGGCGAGATCGACGAGTCGCGGCTCGACGTGTCCGCGCGGCGCCTGCTGCGCGAGAAGTTCGAGCTCGGCCTGTTCGAGAACCCCTTCGTGGATGAGGAGGCCGCCGATGCCATCGTCGGCAGCGCCGAATTCCGCGCGGCCGGCGAGGCGGCGCAGCGCGCGTCGATCACGCTGCTGACCAACCGCGACGCGGTGCTGCCGCTGCAGCGGGGGCTGCGCGTGTATGTGGAGGGGATGGATGCCGCGGCCGCCGCCGCGTACGGCGAGATCGTCTCTCGTGCCGAGGACGCCGACGTCGCCGTGCTGCGCCTGCAGGCGCCGTACGAGCAGCGCGCCACGACGTTCGAGAACTTCTTCCACTCGGGGTCGCTCGACTTCGCGGAGGACGTGATCGCACACGTACGGGATGTCGCGAGTCGGGTGCCGACCGTCATCGACGTGTTCGCCGACCGGCCCGCCATCCTGGCGCCGATCGTCGAGGTCGCCGCCGCGGTGACCGTGAACTGGGGCGCAAGTGCCGCCGCGCTGCTCGATGTGCTCACCGGGGTCGTCTCGCCCGGCGGGAAGCTGCCGTTCGACCTGCCGCGCTCGATGGCGGCGGTCGAGGCATCCCGCCCCGACGTGCCGTTCGACACCGCAGACCCGCTGTTCCACTTCGGTCACGGGCTGACGTACTGACCTCGCGGTTTACCGGTCGTTACTCAACGACCGGGAAGCGTCAGAGCGCCGCCAGCCGCTTCTCGAGGAAGGTGCGCACGTCGGCCAGCTCCTCCTCCGACACGCTGTGCGTGAGACCGGGGTAGACCCGGCCCGACAGCTCGCTGTGCGCGGGCAGCCACTGCGCGGTGTGCTCGACGAGCTCGGGCGGGATCACGTCGTCGCGCGCGCCGCGCCCCCAGAACACCGGCACGCGCGCCGCGGCCAGCTCGGCGTCGCGTGGCAGGTCGCCGGGAGCAGCGTAGCCGCTGAGGTTCACCGCGAACGCGAACCGGTCGGGGCGCAGCCGCAGCGCCTGCAGCGCGACCGACGCCCCCTGCGAGAACCCGAGCAGGCCGACCGTCTGCGCGTCGTCGGCCGCGGCATCCAGCCATTCGAGAAAAGTGGATGCCGCGGCCGTCACCCGTGCAGGGTCCCGGCCCGCCAGCTGCACGTCGACGACGTCTTCGATCGGGTACCACGAGTAGCCGGGTGCCGGCCAGGGCGGGGTCAGCGGTGCCCGAATCGCGGCGCACACGAAGTCGGCGGGCAGGAAAGACGTGAGGGCGAACAGGTCTTTCTCGTCGGCGCCGTAACCGTGCAGCAGCACCAGCAGGGGGCGATCGGGGCGGTCGGATGCCGGAGCCGACCACAGCGCGACGTCGGGGTCGATGCGCAGCTCGTCCATGCGCCCAGTCTGCCAGGACGGGTGTACGTGCGTGGGCGGTTCCGGGGCGTTGTCGTCGCGGTGGGGTATACAAGAGGCATGCCTGTCCGTACGCCCGACCCCGAGCCGGAGCCCGACGAGCACGGCGACCACGGGCTCGGCGCCGGTGAGCCGTTCGTGCCCGGGTCGCTCGGATCGTTCGGCTCCCCCGCCGGTGGCGACGCGGCAGCCAACCCCGGCTGGCTGACCGAGCTCGAGCTCGCCGAGGCGCGCCGTCGGCTGCCGATGCTCTACGTCGAGGCGGTGCCGGTGCGCACCGACGGCATGGGTGCGGTGACCCAGGTCGGCCTGCTGCTGCGCGCCACCGCGCTGGGCGAGATCACCCGCACTATCGTGTCGGGGCGCGTGCGCTATGCCGAGACCATCCGCGACGCGCTGTTCCGGCATATGGAGAACGACCTGGGCCCCATGGCGTTCCCGCAGCTGCCGCTGCAGCCGACGCCGTTCACGGTCGCCGAGTATTTTCCGCTGCCGGGTATCAGCGCTTTCCACGACGATCGACAGCATGCGGTCTCGCTCGCGTTCGTGGTGCCGGTGACCGGTACCTGCGACCCGCGTCAGGACGCGCTCGAGGTGACCTGGATGACGCCCGAAGAAGCGGCATCCGACGCCGTCTCCGCCGACATGGAGGGCGGCCGCGGCACGCTCCTGCGCATGGCGCTGGCCAGCGTCGGCGCCCTGCGCTGATCGACGCCGAAACCTTTTCCTTCACACAGCCGGGCGGGGTAGGGTTCAAGAGCCCGAATTCGCCGCGATGCCGCGGCATCCACCCCCGCCGGAGAACCCCCCATGTCCGACCACGCCCCGTCCACTGCGCCCCTCTCCTTCGACAGCCTTCTCGCCGACACCGGCGCGGCGACCTCGGAGTTCACGACCGCCTTCCGCGGTTATGACAAGGATGAGGTCGACGCCACCATCAACGACCTCATGGCGCGCCTGCGCAACAGCGGCGACGAGCTCGCCACGCTGCGTGATCAGCAGCACCGGAGCGCGGGTGCGCAGCAGGAGATCGAGCGCCTGCGCGCAGCGCTCGAGACCGCCGACGTCGTGCGTGCCGACGAGGTCGCGCGGGTGCGCGCCGAGGTCGAGGCCGCGCACGCGGCCGACGCCGAAGAGCTGGCTCGCGTCCGTGCCGAGGCGACCGAGCGCACCGAGCATCTGCGTGCCGAGCTGACGCAAGAGGCCGCCGCAGAGCGCGAGAGCATCGCGACCGAAGCCGCCCGGCTTCAGGGTGAGCTGGCCGCCGCGCAGGCCGAGCTGGCGAACGCGCGCAAGCAGCTGCAGACGCTCACCGAAGAGCTGACCGGCGAGGGCGACTCGCCGAACCGCAAGCACTTCGAAGAGATCCTGCGCGTCGCCGAAGAGCAGGCGTCGACGCTGATCAAGAACGCGTCGGTGCAGGGCGACCGGCTGCTCGAGGCCGCGCGCGAGGAGATCGACAACCGACGCCACCAGGCTCAGCAGGAGGCCGACGCGATCATCGCGCAGGCCCAGCATGAGGCCGCACAGGTGCGTCTGCGCATCGAGACCGAGGAGACCGCGCACGAGGCCCGCATCGAGCGCGAGGCCGCGCACGCGGCCGAGAAGGTCGCGCAGGCTGAGCAGGAGTCTGCCGCGATCCGCGCCGAAGCCGAGAAGGGCGTGGCAGCCCTCCGCTCGCAGGTGACCCGCGAGACGACGCGCGATCGCGCCGAGGCCGAAGAGGCGGTGCGCGAGCTGCGCGTTCGCGCCCTCGAGTTCGAGGAGTCGCTGACGCGCCGGCAAGACGACGCGCACCAGGAGTTCCTCGTGCTGCACAACCAGGCCGTCGCGCACGCCGAGCGCATCACGGCGGACGCGAACGAGCAGGTCGCGGCATCCCTCGAGCACTCCAAGCGCGTGTCTGCGAAGGCCGATGACTACGAGCGTCTCGCCCGCGCGCAGGCGCACAGGATCGAGGCCGACGCCCGGGTGAAGGCCGGCGACACGCTCGAGCAGGCGCGCGCGAAGGCCCAGAAGATCATGGACCTCGTCACCTCGCACACGCAGGGCGTGCTGCGCGACGCCGAAGACAACACGCGTCAGCTGCGCTGGCGCCAGCACCAGCTGACGAGCTTCATGGCCGAGGTCAAGGAGCTCATCCGGCCCGAGTCGCTACTTCCGGCCGGTGCTGCGGGCGAATCCGCCGTTGACGCTCCCGTGGAGGAGCAGGTGGATGCCGCGGCCGAGCCCGTCGCCGAGGACGTCGTCGCCGACGCACCCGAGACGGACGCCGACGAGGCCGACGAGGAGTCGGCGGATGCCGCGGCCGAGGCTGAGGTCGTCGACGAGGCCGAGCGGATCATCGAGGACGCCCAGGCCTGACCTTCCTGTGTGACGCGCGGGTGCCGTTCTCGGCGCCCGCGCGCACTGTTTCTCAGCGCCTCACCACTTGATGACTGTGGCTGATCAAGAGGTGAGCGCCGCGGGACCCTCTGAATCGCTCACCAGTTGATGTTCCTGAGTCATCAAGTGGTGAGCGTGGCGAAACGGGTCCGGGACCGCCGCAATCCCGCCCATCCTGTGCCGCGGTGTGCACACGGTAGGGGATTTTGGGCGACACGCCGCGCTGCGGCATCCGTTTCCGGCGTGCCGGTGAGATTCCCCGACGCGGTGCACGACCGAAGCGATGCAAGCGCCGAAACGGGCGTGCGTAGCCCGCCGGGGCGCGTCAGGCGCCGGTCTCGCGGGCGATCGCTGCGACGAAGGCGTCGATGTCGTCCTCGGTGGTGTCGAACGAGCACATCCAGCGCACCTCGTTGCGCGACGCGTCCCAATCGTAGAACCGGAACGACTCGCGCAGCCGGTCGGCCACGCCGGCGGGCAGGGTCGCGAACACGCCATTGGCCTGCGTCTTCTGCGCGAAGCCCACCCCGCGGATCGACCCGTCGGCCAGCCCCTTCTCGACGCCCGCGCGTAGGCGCTGCGCCATCGCGTTCGAATGCCGGGCATTGCGCAGCCAGAGGTCGCCCTCCCACAGTGCGACCAGCTGCGCCGACACGAAGCGCATCTTCGAAGCGAGCTGCATGTTGAGCTTGCGCAGATAGGTCAGCCCCGACGATGCCGCAGGATTCAGCACCGCGATCGCCTCGGCGCCCATGGCGCCGTTCTTCGTGCCACCGACACTGATCACGTCGATGCCGACGTCGCGCGTGAACGCGCGCAGCGGCAGGTCGAGCGAGGCGGCGGCGTTGGCGAGCCGTGCTCCGTCCATGTGCACATGCATGCCGAGGCCGTGCGCGTGGTCGGCGATCGCGCGCAGCTCGTCCGGCGTGTACAGCGTGCCGAGCTCGGTCGACTGCGTCAGAGACACGACGAGCGGCTGGGCGCGGTGCTCATCGCCCCAGCCCCACGCCTCACGGTCGACGAGCTCGGGCGTGAGCTTGCCGTCGTCGGTCGCGACCGTCAGCAGCTTCATGCCGCCCACCCGCTCGGGAGCGCCCTGCTCGTCGACGTTGATGTGGGCGGTGGATGCCGCCACCACCGCGCCCCAGCGCGGCAGCATCGACTGCAGACCGGTCACGTTCGCGCCGGTTCCGTTGAACACCGGGAACGCCTCGACACCCTCGCCGAAGTGGGCCGCGAAGACCTCCTGCAGGCGAGACGTGTAGACGTCCTCACCGTAGGCGATCTGGTGCCCCTCGTTGGCCGCGGCGATCGCCGCCAGGATCTCGGGGTGGATGCCGGAATAGTTGTCGCTCGCGAAGCCGCGCAGCTGGGGGTCATGCAGAGGGGTCACGAGTATCCACTCTAATTCGCGGGCGGCGGCAGGTTATCCCTTCACCCAGGCGAACCACTCGTCGCCCACGCGTGCGAGCTGCGCGTCGCCGCATCGCAGGCGCCCGTCGGTCAGGGTCTCCTTGGGCCACCAATCCGTCGAGACGGCAGGCGCGAGCGGAGCATCGCCGGCCACGGCGACACACGCCTTCGAAGCGCTGACGCCGTGGGACGACGCGAACTTCATGAGATAGTCGCCGGCGTCGCCGATGTAGTCGATGACGATCGTCGACGCGTCATCGGGAACCCAGGACGGGATGTCGGTGCTCGACTCGAGCGACGCCTCGTGCTTGTCGTCGAACACGAGCCGACCGGACAGGCCGGAGAGCGCGGCGCAGCCCGAGAGCGCGAGGGTGCCGGCGAGAATGAGCGGTGCGGCCACGGCGAGGAGTCTCACGGAGTTCTTGTGCATGCCCCTCACGCTACGGAGCAGAGTCGCGCGGGCGGATCGGTCCGAAGGATGGCATCCCTACGCCGGGAGGATGACATGGGGCCCGCGGCATGCTGCCGCGGGCCCCATGGAGATGTGCGGAGTCAGTTCGTCTTCACTGCATCCGAGAACTTCGTGGTGACGAAGTCGTCGGCCGCCAGCGGAGTGTCATAGTCGAGCGCCCCGAAGCTCAGCCACAGCTTCTGCATGCCCAGCAGCTGGTCGGGCAGCGGGGCCAGGTTCGGCAGCCAGTTGTACAGCGGCGTCGCCTTGACCTCCTCGGGCGTCTGACCCGTGGCATCCGCGATGATCTTGATGTTCTCGTCGGAGTTCTTCGCGTCGCCCTGCAGATCCTTCGCACCGCGCGCGACAGCGTCGAAGAACGGCTGCGCAAGGTCGGAGGTCATGAACTGGCCGCCGTAGATCATGCCCGTGCCCGAAACGCCCTCGGGGGTCTGCCAGATCTTCTGGCCGGAGCCGTCGTCGACGGAGTTGCTCCAGAACGGCGCCGACATGAAGCCGGCGTCCACGCCGCCCGTCTTCAGCGCCGTCGGGATGTCGGGGTTGCCGAGGTTGACGAACGTGACGTCCTTCGCGTCGAGACCGGCTTCCTCCAGCGCCAGGCTCACGTAGTACGCCCCCGTGCCGCCGGAGCCGCCGGCCACGCCGATCTTCTTGCCCTTGAGGTCGGCGACCGTCGTCACGCTGCCCGCGTCGTACTCCTTCTTGGAGACGACGAGGGCTGATGCCGGCTCTTCATCGGCGCCACCGGCGACGCCCATGGATGCGACGACCTTGATGTCGAGGCCGGCGTTGACGGCGTTGAACATACCCGCCGAGAACCCGGCTGCGACGACGTCGAGCTTTCCGCTCGAAGC